>OCHC01000532.1_pt1 | contig 39993 bp, 30 predicted proteins | sample 1538641 | NCBI WGS metagenome assembly OCHC01 (sample SAMN04571714, study PRJEB22368) | human gut metagenome | biome: human gut; material: stool | host: Homo sapiens | place: Luxembourg | collected 2012-08-17
GACGCTTGGCGGAGTTCTGGAAACGCTCGGCGTTCGCATCCGGGCGGAACAGCCAGGTGGAGCCGTCGGCATGACGGTAAGCCTTGAGGCCTTCGAAGCACTCCTGTGCGTAGTGCAGCACGGAAGCACCCGGATCCATCTTGAGCGGTGCGTACGGTTCGACGCGGCGGTCGGACCAGCCTTCGCCCTTGGTCCAGGTCATGTGGGTCATGTTGTCGGAGAACACCTGGCCGAAAGCCGGCTTGTCGATGAGGGACTGACGCTTCTCATCGGATGCGGGGTTGTCGTTCGGCAGTACGGTGAACGGTTCGGCGAGCTTGTCGAGCGCTGCCGGATCGTGGTGCGTGTTTTCAGTCATTACTAGCTACTTCTTCTTGACTTTGGCGGCCCGAAAGCCACCATATGGGGTGTGTGCTGTGCGCTTGTGGCGCGAGCTCTGTTGCATACTTTTGCACACCCATGTGTTACTCGTGTGGCAGAGTTCACATGGTGAAAAACGAAGAAGCCCGCACCGTTCTCAACGGCTGCGGGCTTCCACGTTTCAGTTATGTTCTGAATTGTTCGCTATCGAAGCGATCGACTCACTTGGCGTCGGCAGCCGGAGCAGCAGCGTCGGCAGCCGGAGCAGCAGCTTCCGGAGCGGCGGTGGACTCAGAAGCATCTTCCGGCACCTCAACGGTGACGACGGACTCTTCCGGGTCCTCAACGTCGAGCTCAACGCCTTCAGGCAGAACAACGTCCTTAGCGAACACCTTGGTGCCGTCGGTTAGGCCCTCGACGCTCACAACGATCTTCTCAGGCAAGTTGGCGACGTCAGCGCGAACCTTGAGCTCCTGAATGTCGACGAATGCCACAGCAGCGCCCTTCGGGGTGCCTTCAACGAAGACCGGCACCTCGACGTCGATCTTCTCGCCGGCCTTGACCTCAAGGAAGTCAACGTGCTCGATGATGCGCTTGACCGGGTTCTTCTGCACGTCCTTGACGACGGCCATCTTGGTGTTGCCGTCGAAGGCGATGGTGAACAGGGCGTTGGTGTGACGCAGGGCCAGGGTGGTCTCGCGCATCGGCAAGGTCACGAAGGCGGGCTCTTCGCCGCCGGCGTAGATGGTGGCCGGAATCTTGTTGGCAACGCGCAGACGACGAGCAACGCCCTTGCCGAACTCGGAACGGGCCTCGCCCTCAAGCTTAATGGTGGTAGCCATAATGGATACTCCTTGTAGTTTCGTTTCGTACTGTCTCGCTCAGACGCCACGACGCGCCGAAAGACACCCTACAAGGAGTGAAATACGCCGAGTCGATAACGGAAGCTGTGTCATGTGTCAGCACGCACACTTCCCTCGCCAAAGCAACAATTGTCAAGTATACGCCAACTCCGGACTTTGGCGCGGTGATGCTTCGATGACACTGCATCCCGGCCGTCCCAGCCACGTCAACGTACGGTTTCCGCGAAATAATCCCTAACTTTGTGAAGAACGTACGCTTACCCGTTCTCATCGTACGGTTTCCGCGAAATCGTCCGCCATTTCGTGAAAATCGTACGCTCAGCGACACTCAGTGTACGGTCTTTCACGAAGTTGGGGATGATTTCGAAAATAACGTACGATGGTGAGTACCGTATCGGGAGGTTGATATGACTCGTTCGGACGACGTCATCAATGAGGATGGCCATGACGTCATCGCCACACACACTCGCGTTGTCAGGGGTATGGCTGCGGCACTTGCCGCGATAGCCGCCACAGGAGCCGGCGTCACAGCCGCGGCCGCCAACGTCATGTTCACGTTCGCGCTGGACACCAAAGCCAAACGTTCGATGTTCAACATGCCGCACGAGGAGACGCCGAAAGGCATCGAATTCGACATGTCCGAGCAGCTTGAGGCCGCCCGGTGGTTCGAGGAGGCCAAGCAATCGGTCACGCTGCGCAGCCATGATGGATTGAAACTCCACGGCTGGCTGTTGGACCCGGATTGTTCCGACCCACAGCCGCATCTATACGCGATCTGCTGCCATGGCTATGCCGGAGAGCCCGCGGAAATGGCCAAATGGGCGCATCGCTATGCGCAACTCGGTTTTACGGTCCTGCTACCCGCGCAGCGCGCCCATGAGTTGAGCGAAGGGCGTTACGTGGGTATGGGATTGCTGGAAAGCGACGATCTGTTGGGCTGGGTTTCGCTGATCACCGCAGCTGATCCGGATGCACGCATTCTGTTGCATGGCAATTCGATGGGCGCCGCCACGGTGATGATGGCGGCCGGCGATGCGCGACTCCCCCGCAATGTCATCGCCGCGATTTCCGATTGCGGATACAGTTCCGTGGTTTCGCAGTTTACGGATAATGCCGAGGAGATGTTCCGTTTGCCGCACTCGTTGGCCGCGCTGCTGGTCAAAGTGGCCAGTCATGTGTCTGAACGCAAGGCCGGATACCGGTTTGAGGACGCCTCCTGTGTGAAGGCATTACGGCACGCGACTATTCCGATGATGTTCATTCATGGCGGAGCGGATACTTTTGTCAATCCGAAGTATCTGGACATCAATTACAACGCCTGCGCCAGCATCGACCGCGAGAAGCTGCTGATTCCCGGCGCCGACCACACGATGAGCGCCAGCACCGATCCGGACCGCTATTGGCGTCGCGTTAACAGCTTTGTTAAGCGGGTGTTTGGGCTGTAGTAGATATAGAGCTCGGCTCCCCTCTGTGAGGGGAGCCGCCAGCGAAGCTGACTGAGGGGAGCACCCGTGTATGGGCTACTCCCCTCAGTCTCACTCCGTTCGACAGCTCCCCTCACAGAGGGGAGCTAAGAATGGTTACGCGAGCAATTCCTTGACGGCGGCGATGACGGACTGCAGACTCTTCTTCGCGTCACCGAACAGCATCTGGGTGTTGTCTTCGAAGTAGAGCTCGTTCTGGATGCCGGCGTAGCCCATACCGCGGCCGCGCTTCATGACCACGACGTTCTGGGACTTGTCGACGTCGAGAATCGGCATGCCGGAGACCGGGGTGCCGGGACGGCGAGCAGCCGGGTTGGTCACATCGTTGGCGCCGACGACCAGAGCCACGTTGGCCTGCGGGAACTCATCGAGATCCACGAGCTCCTCGTAGGGCACGTTGGCCTCGGCCAGCAGCACGTTCATGTGGCCAGGCATACGGCCTGCGACCGGGTGAATGGCGTAGGAGACTTCCACGCCGTGGCCCTTGAGCAGTTCGCCGAGGTCGGCGAGCTCGCGCTGGGCCTGAGCCTGAGCCAGACCGAAGCCGGGCACGAAGATGACCTTCTGCGCGTAGACGAGCTGAACGGCCAGATCGTCCGGCGTGGTCTCCTTCATGGTGCCTTCCGGACCGTCGCCAGCAGCGGCGGCGTCAGCACCACCGCCGAAGCCACCGGCCAAGACGGAGAGCAGCGGGCGGTTCATGGCCTGAGCCATGAGGATGGACAGGGTCACACCTGCGGAACCGACGAGTGCGCCGGCCACGATCAGGGCGACATTGTCAATCGCCAGACCGGACATAGCCACAGCCGTACCGGTGCAGGCGTTGAGCACGGAGATCACCACCGGCATATCGGCGCCGCCGATCGGAATCACGAACACCAAGCCGTAGCACAGGGCGAACACGGTGGTCAGAATCGACCACAGCAGACGCTGTTCGGGCTGGACGCACAGCATGACCAGCGAGGCGACGGACAGCACGGCGAACAGAATGTTCCATACGCCCTTGCCCGGCAGGTTCAGCTTCTTGACCCACTTGATACCCTGCAGCTTGCCGGCAGCGATGAGCGAGCCGGTGAAGGTCACAGAACCGATGAGAATACCGAGACCAGCGGTGATGAGCACCACGATGTCCGGGGTGCCTTCCTTGGTCAGGATGTCGTTCAGGGCCACGAGTGCGGCGGCGCCACCACCCACGGTATTGAACACGGAGACCAGCTGCGGCATATCGGTCATCTTCACCTTCTTGGCGGAGACGACACCGGCCACGGCACCGATCAGGATGCCGACGACCAGCACCACCACGGCGACAATGTTCACGAAGCCCTTGGCGAAGAGCACGATGAACGCCATGAGCACGGCCACGACCATGCCGAACGCGGAGATCTGGTTACCCTTGCGGGCGGTCTTCGGCGAATTCATGAAATGCAGACCGACCACAAACAGGACGGCAGAGAACAGGTAGACGAACCAAGCGACGATGTCGATGGCGCCAACGGTTGCGGAGGTCATTACTTCGACTCCCCCTTCTTCTCGTTCTTGCTGGACTTGAACATCTCAAGCATGCGGTCGGTGACCACGTAGCCACCAACGACGTTCATGGTGCCCAGCACAGCGGCCAGGAAGATGAACACGTAGGCCAGCGGGCTATTGGCTTCGGCTGCCACGATCACAACGCCGACGATGACGATGCCGTGGATGGAGTTCGCGCCGGACATAAGCGGCGTGTGCAGGGTGGCGGGCACCTTGCCGATGACCTCGATGCCGATGAGCAGCGCGAGGACGAACAGGGTAATGGAAACGACGAGAGTAGGCATGGTATTCCTTCTTCCTTACTTCTCGGACTTCTCGGCATCGGCAGCAGCTGCCGGGGCGGCGGCGCGGCCGGCAACCACCAGCGCGTCGTCGAGTTCTTCGGTGAGATCCTGGCCGAGCTTGCCGTCACGCACGAAGTGCACGAGGATGTCGGCCACATTGCGCGAAAGCAGGTTGGATGCGGTGGTGGCGACGCCGGAGGCCAGGTAGGGAGCGCCGATCAGCTTGACACCGCCCTCGGTGACCTGTTCACCAACGGCGGAGCCTTCGACGTTGCCGCCGAGGTCGGATGCTGCGCAGTCCACGATCACGGCACCACGCTTGAGACCCTTGACGCCGGCTGCGGTGAGCAGCACCGGGGGCTTACGGCCCGGGACCTTGGCGGTGGTGATGATGATGTCAAAGCCGGCGGCCTTTTCGTCGACGGCAGCCTGCTGCTGAGCCTGCTCTTCGGCGCTCAGCGCGCGGGCATAACCGCCCTCGCCCTGGCCCTTGGAGAAGTCAAGTCCCAGATCAAGGAACTTCGCGCCGAGGGACTCGACCTCGCCCTGGGAGGCGGGACGCACGTCGTACGCGGTGACGACCGCGCCAAGACGCTTCAGCGTACCGATGGCCTGCAGGCCGGCGATGCCGGCACCGAGCACCAGCGCCTTAGCCGGGCGAATCGTGCCGGCGGCGGTGGTCATCATCGGCAGGAAGGAACCGTAAGCATCGGCGGCGGTGATGGCTGCCTTGTAGCCCATCACGGAGTTCTGAGAGGTCATCTCATCCATGGACTGGGCGCTGGAAAGCTTACGGGGCAGCTTTTCGATGGCGATGCCCACCAGACCGGCCTTCTCGAGCGCGGCCACGTAATCGGCATCGGTGAAGGAACCGAGCATGCCAATGACCCACTGGCCGGCCTTGAGCTTGGCCACGGTCTCGGCGGACGGTCGGTCCACAAAACCGAGCGCGTCGGCTTCGGCGAGCACCTCGTCACGGCTGGTCACCTTCGCACCGGCCTTTTCGTAATCCTCATCGGTGTAGTCGGCAGCAATGCCGGCACCTGCTTCAATCAGTGAGGAGACACCGCTCCTCTTCAGCCGGGTGACGATATCCGGCGTCAGCGCGACGCGGGATTCCGTTTCGGACGTTTCGTTCAAAACGCCGAACACCACGGTGGCTTCTGGGTTTTGCGCCATGAGAGCCCTTTCTTGTTCTGCTTCAAAATGGACATGGTTATCCGCATAGTAAGTGTAGCCGGAAGGTAAAGACCATGACTTGAGATTCCGCCAATCGAAACAGAAACGAACCCGAAATTAGTGAGAAATACGAATGTGTCCATGTGCATTGCGGATGAATTGCTCGGAAGCCGTCCAACAATCACCTGGCATCGATTAGCAACCAACCGCTCAATAATTATCGACAATCACCGTTTCGCAGCTCACGGTTACTCAACAATATCGGGACCTGTGCAATATTTTGCCACGCACTCCCCTAACCAGCCAGAATCCTACGGTTGCGTAAGGTGACGAGTTCGGTTTGGGCGATTACAATTTGAACTTTGAGAAGCGTTCGCCTCATGGCTGGACGACACTGAAAGGTTTACAGGAGCAAGACTTGTCGGTTATCAATTCCTTCACGCAGCACACTATCAATCTCACCCGTAAGGCGCTCAGGTTGGGATCCGACTTCGTCCACCCGGTCCACGACGACACCCCGGACGAGCCCGATTACCTGTCCAACGCCGACGTGCCGGTCGAGACCAATATCGCTTTGCCTCACAGCGACGATTGGGACGACGGCCACCTGACCGTCACCGACATCGACCCCGCCACCGGCCTGCTCACCACCTCCACCGAAGGCAATCCGCCGCTGGACGAAGGTACGTCCATCTACGACCTGTATGCGGACCGCGCCGAACGTATGGGCGATGAGCCGCTGTACACCTACAAGTCCGGCAACGATTGGGTGACCGTCACCGCCAACGAGTTCCTGGCTGACGTGCGTGCCGTGGCCAAGGGCCTGATTCATTACGGCCTGAAGAAGGGCGATGCCGTGGCATTCATGTGCCGAACTTCCTACGACTGGGACCTGACCGACGCGGCGATCATGGCGTGCGGCGGCGTGCTCGCCACCGTCTACGACACCGATTCCGCCGAGCAGATTCGCAATATCGTCAACAACTCCGATGCCCGACTGCTGATCGTGCAGGACACGGACATGCGTAAGAAGGCGGATGGGGCCGTCGAAGAGTGCCCGTCCCTGGAGCACATCATCACCATCGAGACCGGTGGCTTGGACGAGATCAAGGCCTACGGCACCACGGTCTCGGACGAGGAGCTGGACGAGCGCATCGATTCGGTCAAGAAGACCGACCTGTGTTCCATCGTGTACACCTCCGGTTCCACGGCCGCGCCGAAAGGCGTGGAGATGACCCACGAGCACTACTGCCAGACCGCGCTGAATCTGCCGGCCTACATGCCCGATCTGCTGCACGACAAGAGGAACACCATCCTGCTGTTCCTGCCGCAGGCCCATTCCTTCGCCCGCGCCATCAACTACATCGTCGTCTCCTCGAACGTCCGCATCTACATCGCCACCGGCATCAAGACGCTGATCAGCGATCTGCAGGTGGCCAAGCCCACTCTCATGATCGTGGTGCCGCGCGTGCTGGAGAAGGTGTACAACGCCGCGTCCCAGAAGGCCGGCCACGGCCCCAAGGGCGTGGTGTTCGCCTCCGCCGTGGTGGCCGCGCAGAACTATATGAAGGAAGTCTCCGCCAATGGCAAGGCGGGTGCACTGACCCGCACTCGCCGCGCTGCCTTCGATCCGATTGTCTACTCTTCGCTGCGCGAAGTGCTCGGCGGTCGCGCCAAGTGGATTGTGGCCGGCGGTGCCCCGCTTGACCCGGAACTGCTGGCTTTCTTCCGTGGCGCGGGTGTGCCTGTATACGAGGGGTATGGTCTGACCGAAACCACCGCGCCGTGCGCGTTCAACCCGCTGGGTACGCCGTTCCACGCTGGTTCCGTGGGCATCGCATTCCCCGGATTCTCCCTGCGCATCGCCGAGGACGGCGAAATTCAGGTCAAGGGTCGTGCCGTGTTCCCGCGCTATCACAAGAACGACGAGGCCACTGAGCTGTCGTTCACCGAAGATGGCTGGTATGCCACCGGCGACTTGGGCCGTATCGACAACGATGGCTTCCTGTACATCACCGGGCGCAAGAAGGATCTGATCATCACTGCCGGCGGCAAGAACGTCTCCCCCGGCCCGATCGAGGAAGTCATCCAGCGTTGCGAGTTCGTCTCCCAGGCGTTGGTGCTGGGTGACAAACGCCCGTTCATCTCCGCCCTGGTGACGTTGGACGAGAAGTCGTTGCGCCCGTGGCTCGCCGCCAAGGGGCTTGACGAGAACATGTCCCTCGAGGACGCGGCAAGGAACGCCGCCGTGCGCGCCGAAGTGCAGCAGTGGGTCAATCAGGCCAACGAGGGCGTCTCCCGCGCCGAGTCCGTGCGCAAGTTCATCATCCTGCCCGAGGAGTTCACCCAGGAGAACGGCCTCATGACCGCCTCCATGAAGGTGATTCGCCCCAAGGTCATCAAGCGCTACTCCACCCTCCTCAACACCCAGATGTACACCAAGCGGAAGTAAACCGTATAGCAAAAGCTCCCTCTGACGAGGGAGCTTTTTTCGTCTATACGCCCTAGAAGCCGAGGCGTTCTAGTTGCTTGGGGTCGGACTGCCAGCCTTTGGCTACCTTGACGTGGAGGTCGAGCTTGGCTTTTTGGCCGACGATGCGGTTGACCGGGGTGCGCAGCTTCTTCTTGACGTAGGTGAGGTTCGAGGCGCCCTTGCCGATGATGATCGGCTTCTGGGAGTCACGCTCCACGTAAATGGACACGTTGACCTGCGCCTTGCCGTCATAGCCCTGACCGGTCTCGTTGTCTTCCGGATAGTCGATGGAATCAACCACCACGGCCAGCGAATGCGGCAGCTCGTCGTCCAGGGTCTCAAGGAACGCACCGCGCACGAGTTCGGCGATGGTGTCTTCCGGACGCTCCTCGCTGATCTGATCGTCCGGGTACATCTGCGGACCCTCGGGCGTGTGCTCAATGAGCACGTTCTTCACTTCAGCCAGATTGTCGTGCTTCAGGGCGCTCACCGGCACGATGTCCGAGAAATCGGCGAAATCGTTGATTTCGATGAGCTTGTTGATGAGTTGCTGACGGCCAAGCTCGTCGATCTTGGTGACGATGGCAATCAGCGGGATGCGCCACTTGAACGTACCGTCCTCACGCTTGGTGGCGAAGTCGGTACGCAGTCGGGAGAGAATACGCTTGTCGCCGGGGCCGATTTCCTGATCGGCGGGCAGCAGGAAGGCCACCACGTCCACATCGGCCAGAGATTCGTCGACCACGTCGTTCAGACGCTGGCCGAGCAACGTACGCGGACGGTGAATACCGGGCGTGTCCACGAGCACGAGCTGCGCGTGGTCGGCGGTCAGGATGCCGCGAATCGCCTTACGGGTGGTTTCCGGGCGAGAGGATGCGATGGCGATCTGCTTGCCGATCAACGCGTTGATCAACGTGGATTTGCCGACGTTCGGGCGGCCCACCACGGCCACGAATCCGGAGCGATACGGCACGTCCTGCTTGGTCACGTTCTCCGTCTCACCGGTCGCGTCGACTTCGGCAACGCCGGCAACATCGGAAGCATCGGTGACGTCAATGTCATCGACGTCGTTCGTGCTGTTGTTCTGGTCGGTCATATCACTCCTTGCTGGCGGTATCATCGCCTTCGACGGGCTCGCCGTCAGTTTCCTCATGGGTCTTGTTATTTTCCTCGCCGCCCTCGACGTGCGCCGGTTCTACGACGATGGTGGACACCTTCTTGCGGCGTCCGGCGGAGTCCACGGCGGTCAGTCGCAGACCGCGCGTCACGGCCGAGGCACCGACAATCGGCACGCGGCCCAGAATCTTGGTCAGCAGGCCGTACACGGTATCGACATCGTCCTCATCAATGTCGATCTCGAAGATCTCCTCCAGATCGGCAATCGGCGTACGGGCGGGCATCTTCCACTTGTTGTCTCCGATTTTCTCCGGCTCAGTACGCTGGGTGCGGTCGTGCTCGTCTTCCAGCTCGCCGACGATCTGTTCGATGGCATCCTCGATAGTCACCATGCCGGCGATGCCGCCGTACTCATCGACCACCACGGCCACATGCTGGCGGGAACGCTGCATCTCATGGAACAGGTCGTCCACCGGCTTGGATTCGGGAACAAGCAGCGGCTGCCGGACGATGGATTCGACCGCGCGCTCCATGGCCGCCGGGTTGAAGGCGGTGGCACGCACGGCGTCCTTCAAATAGGCCACGCCGATCAGGTCATCCACATCCTCACCGATCACCGGCACGCGGGAGAAACCGGAGCGGGAGAACAGTTTCAGCGCGGAAGACAGTGTGGAGTCGCGCTCCATGCAGATCATATCGGTGCGCGGCACCATGATCTCGCGAGTCAACGTATCAGACAGGGTGAGCACGTTGCGCAACATTTCGGAGACTTCCGGATCGAAGTCGTTGGACTCCACCAGTCGGTCGATGGCGGCCTTGCCCTGCTCGAGCTGAATCTTCTCAAGCTCCTCGTCGTCGGACAGATCGGAGTCCTTGGAGCGGCGGCCCGGCCCCTTGGAACCGGACTTGTCGCCACCGATGCGTGCGAACGGCGTGAGCTTGGTGGCCAACGACACGATGCGCGAGTTGGAAATCATGATGCCGACCGGCTTGGCCATGCCGGCGGTGCGCGGGCGGACCAGTACGGAGACCACGGCTACGATAATCGCGAACAGGAATCCGGAGAGCAGTTCAATCCACAGTTCCGCACCCCACAGGGATGCGATGGAAGACACCAGTACGCCGTCGAGCACATTGCAGGCGATGCGGAAGAACGCACAGCTGCCGGCGGTGGCGTAACGGTCGGCGATGAGCCGTTGCACGCGATGAATCTTGTCGATCTTCTTCATCTTGAGGAACTGGCTTGCTTCGGAGTCGGTCTGCACCTCGAGGATGAGATTGTTAAGGCTGGCTCGCGTTACGCGGGCCACGGCGCCTTCAGCGGCGGCCATGGTCAGCGAGAGCCAGACGAACAGGGCCGCCACGAGTACAAGAATGACGGTGATGGCGATCGGCGTGGTACTGGAATACTCCATAATGATTTTTCGGTGTCCTTGAATGTCCTTGAACGGTATCGAATAATCCGGATTTGGTGTGATTGATTTGGGAGCTTATTTGGAATCGAGGTCGCGGCCGGCACCGTGCGCGGCGTCGTACAGGGCCAGCGCGTCGGGTGTGCCGGCGGGCAGCGTGGCCTGCACGTTGGCATCGTGGCGTAGGGCGAAGAAGGTGAGCAGCAGCTGTCGCTGCAGGCCGAACATCTGGCGCTCCTGCTCGGGGGTCACGTGGTCGTAGCCGAGCAGGTGCAGGATGCCGTGGATGGTGAGCAATAGCATCTCCTGCATGGTGCTGTGCCCGGCTGCGGCAGCCTGTTGGGCAGCGACCCACGGGCAGATGACGATGTCGCCGAGCACTCCTTCCATCACGGTCTTGCCGTCGCCGGGGCGCAGCTCGTCCATCGGGAAGCTCATCACGTCGGTCGGGCCTTCGAGGTTCATCCAACGCATGTGCAGTTCGGCGATGGGATCGGGATCCACGAACATGATGGTCAGGTCGGACTGGGTGCTCACGCGCATCTGGTCGAGTACCCAAATACCCAAATCGGAGAAGACCTTGGGGTCGATGACCCACTGGGTTTCATTGGTGACGTCAACGCTCATCGTCTGTCTCGCTTTGGTTGGTTGAATCCGCTTGCTGGCGGGCATCGAAGTCGGTATGGTTGCGGCGGCCCTTGCGTTCGATGTCGCGGTGGTCGCCGGCGATGGCGGAGTGACGGTCGTAGGCGGCCACGATCTGTCCGACCAGCTGGTGACGTACCACGTCCTCGGTTTTGAGATGCACGAATGCGATGTCGTTGATGCCGCCCAGGATGCGTTCGATGGTGGCCAGTCCCGAGCGAGGCACGGTCAGGTCCACCTGCGAGATATCGCCGGTGATGACCATCGTGGTGTTGAAGCCCAGACGGGTCAGGAACATCTTCATCTGCTGTTCGGTGGTGTTCTGAGCCTCGTCGAGGATCACGAACGCGTCGTTCAGCGTACGGCCGCGCATGTAGGCGAGCGGCGCCACTTCGATGGAGCCGTCGTCCATGTACCGCTTGAGCTGGTCGGCGCCGAGCATGTCGCCAAGCGCGTCGTACAGCGGGCGCAGATACGGGTCAACCTTGTCATTCAGCGTGCCGGGCAGAAAGCCGAGGCTTTCGCCGGCCTCCACGGCCGGGCGCGTGAGGATGATGCGGCGAATCTGCTTGTCCTGGAAGGCACGCACAGCCTTGGCCACGGCCAGATACGTCTTGCCGGTGCCTGCGGGGCCAATGCCGAAGGTGATGGTGTGCGATTCGATGGCGTTCACGTAGGCCACTTGTCCGGCGGTTTTCGCACGGACCGGCACGCCGGCAGCAAAGGTGATGACGCCGGGAACCGTGGGCTTGCGGTACGTCGGGTCGTGGGAGCCGGCAGAACGTGCATGGGCGCGTTCGTTTGAGGTCGATTGCGCCAGTTTGTCACGCACCGGGCCGTGACCGGGATGTTCGAGGCGCACGTGGTTCTTGAGCACGTTCTGGTCGAGCATGCGACGCACGGTGTCGGCGTCCATAGGCGCGGTGTAGGCGGCTTGGATGATGGTATTGACCAAATCCTCGGCCTGTGCGGCCTGGGCTTCGGTCTGCTTGGAGCGGGAGACGATCGCCACGCGGTTGCCGCGCACGATAATCGTCAGGTCCGGAAAGGCGCGCTCTACCTCGCGAATGACCTCGTCAACCGGGCCGAGCACGGCGACGGGGTCAAGTTGGGGCGGGATGGTGATGGTACGTGTAGTCGTTGCCACGAAGCGGATATTCCCCTACTACTCGTCGAGCTTTTCGCCGGTCATCACGTGCGCGTGCACGTGGAAGACGGTCTGGCCGGCGTCGAGACCGGTGTTGAACACCAGTCGGTAGGCGCCGTGAAATTCCTTGTCGGCGATGTTCTGCGCGATGGAGACGATGTGGGCCAGCTCGGTCGGGTCGTCGGCGGCAAGTTCGGCGACGTTGGCGTAGTGCTTCTTGGGCACCACGAGCACGTGGACCTTGGCCTTGGGATTGATGTCGTTGAATGCGTAGGTCGTCTCGTCCTCGTAGACCTTGCTGCTGGGAATCTGCCCTGCGATGATCTTGCAGAACAGGCAATCGTCGGATTCGCTCATCATGCTCCTTGGTTTGATGTTGCTACGCACCAGCTTAGCGCGTGGGCGTTACTCGTAACGTCCCAACACCCGAGACAACAGCGACAACGCTACAGGACCGGCCGTCGCGGCTCTCAGAATATTGCGCCCCAGTACGCAGCTCACCGCTCCGGCCTTGACGAAATCAGCTACCTCCTGCTCACTGATGCCACCCTCAGGCCCGACCACCACACTGACAGTCCGCGGCCGGCCGTCCTGGAGCGTGCGTTCCACCAACTGCGCAACCTTCTCCTCCACGCCGGACCACGTATCGGTAGCATCCTGATGCAGCACAATCACCACATCGCCATGCACGCAGGCCCTGCGGCAGATGGCCACGACCTCCTTGCTGGACGCGCACGCCTCCAGTTGCGGCTTAAAGGCGCGCCGCGACTGCTCGGTGGCGGCATCCAGTACCGAATTCCACTTCTTGTCTGTACGGCCGACCTTCCACTTGGCAATGGATCGGTCCGCCTGCCATGGCACCACTTGGTCGACGCCAATCTGAGTAGCCATATCGATGGCCTGCTCATCATGGCCGGTTTTCGCCAATGCCTGAATCAGCGCCAAACGGGTGAGCGGCTCGGGTTCGCGCCCCACTTCCACGACTTCAGCCAGTCCGGCTTCAGGATCGGCCATCACTGCCTGGATTCTCAAGCCGTTGCCGTCGGAAAGTTGCAGGCTGTCCCCTGCCTTGAGTCGCATGGCCTGCACGGCATGGCGCTTGATGTGAGCGGGCAGGGTTAGCTTCCAGCCGGCGTGGAGTTCGTCGCTGTTCACCGGGACGTCGTCGACCTGCGGGTCGAAAAGAAAAAGGGCATCAGTCATGACTTCAAGGCTACACGCGACACGCCGGGCACACGCGCGAATTGCATCCCGGTAATTTCATGCTAAGCTATCTACTCGTTGTCCAAACGACACCTGCCCGGGTGGCGGAATGGTAGACGCGCTAGCTTGAGGTGCTAGTGCCTATTTTATACAGGCGTACGGGTTCAAGTCCCGTCTCGGGCACAGATAAACCCCTTGCATTGCAAGGGGTTTTTCGTTATCTGCACACACGAAAGGCCACCAATGCAGTTCATCACGCTGGACACCGTCGACGACCCGCGCGTCGAAGCGTATGTGAGCCTCACCGAAATGCAGTTGCGTAATCGCTTGGAACCAGCCAAGGGCGTGTTCATCGCCGAGTCCCCCAAGGTTATCGACCGCGCGCTGGCCGCTGACCGCGAACCGCTGTCACTGCTGGTCGAGGAACCTTGGCTGGAGGGCATGAAAGACACCTTCGACTTCATCGACGGGCGCTGGGGCGCGGATATTCCCGTCTACGTGGCCTCACCTGAGCAGCTCAAGCGTCTGACCGGCTACCGTTTGCATCGCGGCGCCCTATGCGCGATGCGACGCTGGCCGTTGCCCTCCGTAGCCGAGGTCTGCAAGAGCGCCCGCCGCGTGGCAGTAATGGAAAACATCGTGGACCACACCAATGTGGGCGCACTGATGCGTTCGGCGGCCGCGCTCGATGTGGATGCCGTGCTGGTCACACCCTCCTGCGGTGATCCGCTGTACCGACGCGCCGCCCGCGTGTCGATGGGCACCGTATTCCAGATTCCGTGGACCCGTATCACCGGGTTCAACGACGACGGCACCGAAAACAAGCATTACTGGCCGTTCCAGGGCATCGACGAGTTGAAGTCGCTGGGCTTCACCACCGTGGCCATGGCATTGGAGGATCGTTCGATTTCGTTGGACGAACTGACACGCCGTCTGCACGCGCCTGCCGAAGATCCGACGCATATCGACAAGCTCGCGCTGATCTTCGGTACCGAGGGCGACGGCCTGTCCCACCATACGATTGCCCGCGCCGATTTGACCGTGAAGATTCCGATGAGCCACGGCGTGGATAGCCTGAACGTGGCGGCATCCAGCGCAGTGGCGTTCTACGCGACACGCTAAGGAATCGCACGCGCTCCGAAAAGGCCGGATCCTTAACAAATCTACGAAACTGTTCATCGCAAGTTCACGGCACGCGGGGGCGAAAGCCTTGCATGTTCGTTTTTTTCTGCAATTATTAACTATGTAAACCGAATGCAAGGAAGCATCCGGCCCGGCAGTGCGGTGTCGAAAGACGCTCAGTAACAGAGAGGACAGTTACGATGACCAAGAATCCCAAGATTCTGTCGATTGTGCTTGCAGGTGGTGAGGGGACCCGCCTGATGCCGTTAACCCGTGATCGCGCGAAGCCCGCCGTTCCCTTCGGTGGTGTGTATCGTCTGATCGATTTCCCGTTGAGCAACCTGGTGAACTCCGGGTACCGTCAGGTCGTGGTGCTCACCCAGTACAAGTCTCACTCGCTTGACCGCCACATCTCCCAGGTCTGGCGTTTCTCCCCGCTGCTTGGCTCGTATGTCTCCCCTGTGCCCGCGCAGCAGCGTCTCGGCAAGCACTGGTATCTCGGCTCCGCCGACGCCATCTACCAGACCATCAACATCATCGAGGATGTCCAGCCGGACATCGTGGTGATCGTGGGTGCCGATCACGTCTACCGCATGGACTTCGAACAGATGGTACAGCAGCACATCGAGTCCGGCGCCGAGTTCACCGTGGCCGGTATCCGCCAGCCCATCGAGGAATCGAACCAGTTCGGTGTGATTGAGGTCGATCCCGATCACCCGAACATGATCAAGAACTTCCAGGAGAAGCCGCCCACCACCACCGGTCTGCCGGACAATCCGAACCAGATTCTGGCCTCCATGGGTAACTACGTCGCCAACACCAAGGCCCTGTTCGAGGCTCTGGCTCTCGATGAGAAGGCTGCCGACACCAAGCACGACATGGGCGGCGACATCGCCCCGTACTTCGCTTCCCGCAACGAAGCCGGCGTCTACGACTTCAACTCGAACGAGATTCCGGGCTCCACGGCCACTGATCACGCTTACTGGCGCGACGTCGGTACGATTAAGCAGTTCTACGATGCGCACATGGATCTGATCGCCTATGTGCCCGAGTTCAACCTGTACAACCAGGATTGGCCGATTTACACGATGTCCGGCAACCTACCGCCGGCCAAGTTCGTGCACGCCGGCCGCGACCGTCTGGGCCACGCCACCGATTCGATCGTCTCCCCCGGTGTGATCGTCTCCGGCGGTGAAGTGCACCACTCCGTGCTCTCCCCCAATGTGCGTATCCACTCGTGGGCACAGATTGTCGATTCCGTGCTGTTCGACGGTGTAGTCATCAACCGCCGCGCCCGCGTGTACAAGGCGATTCTTGACAAGAACGTGGTACTCACCGAGAACTCCACTGTCGGCATCGATACCGAGCACGATCTGGCCCGTGGCTTCACCGTCACGCCGGATGGCATCACGGTTGTCCCGAAGAACACCATCGTCGATGACTGATTGACCAGTCCAGACATGGAAAAGCCCCGCATCATGCGGGGCTTTTCTCGTATAGAGCTCCCTCTGATGAGGGAACTTACTAAGCGCTATCAGTACTTTGGCATATTGTCGAAGCTGAAGCCTAGGGCGGCGAGCTGGTCGCGGCCTTCGGGCGTGATGCGCTCCATGGTCCAGCGCGGATCCCACGTCCAGTCGATGCGGAACTCCTCGACCAGACCGGCCAGCGTGGATGCGCATTCGTCCTCGATAAGGTCGGTCAGCGGGCAGGCCGGCGTGGTCAGCGTCATCGTAATAATGGCGCGGCCTAGCTCATCGATCTCAATGCCGTAGACCAGACCCAAATCGATCACGTCGATGCCAAGCTCCGGATCAATCACCTGATGCAGTGCCTCGCGCACGTCTTCGGCAGTGGCGCGGCCGATATCGTCAATCGCCTTGATCGGAATCTCGCTGCCATCGGACTGTTCGTCATCCTGGCAACCGCATTTGCCGTGGTGACCGCCACACGCACAGGTGTCATCGCCGGACGCAGCAGAGTGCTCGATCGGGCGTCCGTTCGGGAAGCCCTTGGCCAAGGCCGGGTTGGCCATCACGCGGCGAGCGGCCTCCTCGTCCTGCAGGACGCCGTTGACAGCATCGAAAACGGACGGCTGTGGTTCGGGAACCAAATTATCGTTGGACATATTTCCTCAGTTCTTTGCAGCGAGGGCTTTGGCGATGGAGTCCTTCAGCCCTTCCCAGCCTAGCAGAGCGCATTTGATGCGCATAGGGTATTTCGACACGCCTTGGAATACCACGGCGTCGCCGAGCTTTTCTTCCAGGTTCTCGTCGTCCAGACCGGCACCGCGCGATTCCATCAGCTTGTGGAATGTCTGTTCCAGATCCATGGCCTCGTCAACGGTTTTGCCGTCCACCAGATCGACCATCACCGACAGGCTGGCCTGCGAAATGGAGCAGCCGTGGCCGTCCCACACCAATCGCTTGATGGTGTGCGGTTCGTCATCGGAGACTTCGACATGGATGGTCGCCTCGTCGCCGCAGGTCGGGTTGAACTGGTGCGATTCACCGGGCGTGCAGTATTCGTGGCTGGCTTGTACGGTGACATTGGCCGCTGCGTCCGCGGACTGTTCGACCGCTGCGTTGGGCGCAAAGGATTCCTTGCCATGCGGATGTTTCGACGCCTCGAGGATGACCTCTTGGTACATCTGTTCGAGGTCATCCCCGCTCATACCGAATTCGTTCATGGTGTTCTGTTTTACTCCACTCCAAAGAACTTACGGATGCCCTTGGCCGCTTCGACCAACGCTTGGGCATCTTCGACCGAATTGTAGACACCGGAGGAGGCACGGTTGGATGCGTATAGGCCGAAGTGGCGGTGTACCGGCTGGGCGCAGTGGTGTCCCACGCGAATCGCGATGCCCTGGGCGTCGATGAACTGGCCCACATCGTGCGGATGCACGCCGGCCACGTCGAACGCCACGGTGCCGATGCGGTCCACGTTTTCGCGCGGCCCGAGGATGCGAATGCCATCGACGTCGCCGAGCTTGAGCAGTTCGGCGGCGATGGTCTTCTCATGGGCTTCGATGTTCTCGAGCCCGATGTTCATCATCCATTCGGCGGCGACGCCTGCGGCCACCACTTGGGCGACCGGCTGGGTGCCGGCCTCGAAGCGGGCCGGAGGGGCCATGTATTGGGCCTCGTGGTCCATGTAGGCGAGCTCGACCATGGAGCCGCCGAAGTTGGCCGGCGGCAGGGCTTCGAGCAGGTCGCGCTTACCGTACAGGAAACCGACGCCGGTAGGACCGTACATCTTGTGCGCGCTCCAGGCGGCGAAGTCCACATCAAGCGCGTGGAAATCGACCTTGAGGTGCGGTACGGACTGGCAAGCGTCCAAGATGAAGATCGAACCTACTTCATGCGCACGCTTGATGATCGGGGCGATGTTGGTGATGGCACCCGTGGCGTTGCCCACGTGGGTGACGGCCACGACCTTGGTACGCTCGGTGATGACTTCGTCGAGGTTGTCCGTACGCACACGGCCGTCCTCGGTCAGGTCGATCCACTTGAAGGTGGCGCCGGTACGGTAGGACAGCTCCTGGAACGGCAGCAGCACCGAATGATGTTCCGCACGCGAGACGACGATCTCATCGCCCGGCTTCAGGGCAAAACGCTTGGCGGCTTCTCCCCCACGCCCCAGCGATGCATTGCCGAATGCGGTGGCGAGCAGGTTCAGTCCGGCCGTGGCACCACCGGTGACGACGACCTCCTCTTCACCTTCGGCCGCATTCGCGCCGACCAGCTTGGCCACCTTGGCTCGGGCCTCCTCAAAGGCCATGGTGCTACGGGCGGCCAGCTCGTGCGCACCACGGTGCACGCCGGCGTTAATTGTACGGTAGAAGTTCGCCTCGGCGTCGATCACCGCATTCGGCTTCTGCGAGGTGGCCGCAGAATCCAGGTACACGAGCGGGTGCCCGTGAATCTCCTGATCCAGAATCGGGAACTGCGCCCGAATCGCCTTAAAATCAACCATTATGTTCCCCCTACTTACGTAACAATTGTACGAAACGAGTGGGAGTCTGACATGGCCTGTTCGCGACCGTAAAGACCTGGCCTAAGCGGCCCGGAGCGTGTCGAGAATAGGGCATGTCAGACTCCCACGGTCACGGACTCAGGCCAGTGCGGACTCGGAGTCGGCGCCTTCGGGCAGGTACTGGTCGTAGCCGTTCTCTTCGAGTTCGTCGGCCAGCTCAGGGCCGCCGGTCTTGACGAAGTGGCCGTCGGCGAACACGTGCACGATGTCCGGCTTGATGTACTTCAAGATACGGGTGTAGTGCGTGACCATGAGGATGCCGAACTGGTTGGCTTCCTTGGCGCGGTTCACGCCTTCGGACACGATGCGCAGGGCGTCCACGTCCAAGCCGGAGTCGGTTTCGTCAAGGATGGCGAACTTCGGTTTCAGCAGTTCGAGCTGCAGCACTTCGGCGCGCTTCTTTTCACCGCCGGAGAAGCCTTCGTTCACGGAACGGGAGGCGAACTTCGGGTCCATCTTGAGGCGCTTCATGGCTGCGGACAGGTCCTTGGCCCACTGGCGAATACCGGGAGCCTCGCCGTCGATTTCGGTCTTGGCGGTGCGCAAGAAGTTGGTCATGGACACGCCCGGTATTTCGACCGGGTACTGCATGGCTAGGAACAGGCCGGCCTTGGCGCGCTCGTCCGGAGTCATCTTGAGGATGTCCTTGCCGTCGAGGAGGGCCTCGCCGGAGTCGACCACGTACTTGGGGTGGCCGGCCAACGTGTAGGCGAGAGTGGACTTGCCGGAACCGTTGGGGCCCATGATGGCGTGGGTTTCGCCGGAGTGGACGGTCAGGGTGGCACCCTTCAGGATCGGCTTGATGCCTTCCTTGGTTTCGACGTGGACGTGCAGGTCCTTGATTTCGAGTGTTGACATTGTTGTGCTCCTAAAAATGCTGTTCTTACTTGTCTTCGAGGACCTGTGCCATGGCGTCGTTTTCACCACGGGCCAGTCGGCGGTCAATCACGGTCATCAGATGTTCGGAGATGGCGGGAATGCCGATCTCCTCGACGAGTTCGCCGAAGAAGCCGCGCACCACGAGCTTGCGGGCGTCGGTTTCGGGGATGCCGCGGGATTCGAGGTAGAACAGTTCCTCGTCGTCGAAGCGGCCCACCGAAGAGGCGTGACCGGCACCGATGATGTTGCCGTTTTCGATTTCGAGGTTCGGCTCGGAATCGGCGATGGCGCCCGGGGTCAGGACCAGGTTGCGGTTGAGCTCGTAGGAGTCGGTGCCGGGGGCGGTGGGCTGGATGAGCGCGTTGCCCACCCAAGTGGAGTGCGCGCCCTTGCCGTCAAGCGCGCCCTTGTAGACCACGCGGGACTTGCAGTCGGGGTGGTTGTGTACCACCATCGTGCGGTGTTCGATGTGCTCGCCGGGGTCCACGAAGTAGATGCCGAGCATGTTGAGGTCGCCCTGTTCGCCGCCGAAGTCCTGATCCATGCGGATGCGGACGATGTCGCCGCCCAAGGTCACGACGGAGTGGCGCAGGGATGCGCCTTCGCCGACGTGGATGCGGTGGTTGGCCACATGCTTGGCGGTTTTGGCCCATTCCTGAACGAACGTGGTGGAGACGTGCGAGTCCTTGCCGGTGGTGATTTCCACGCCTTCGGCCAGTCGTGCGTCACCGTCGTGTTCCACGACGACGTCCGCATGAGCCTTGTCGGCGGCGGCGATCACCAGATGGAAAGCGTCGAGATCCTCCCCCGCGCCGTGCACCTTGACGAGCACGGGCTGGGCGATCTCACCGGACAGTTCCAGAATGGTTGCGGTGCGGCCGGATTCCCATTCGACTGCGGAGACGCGGTCGTTGGGCTTGGACACAGTGCCGGACAGGCCCTCACCGAGCTTGATCTGGCTGAGCTTCACGCCTTCGGCCAACGGCGAGCCGTCAATCATGGAGACTTCGATCTGCGTTTCGCCGGAAGGCTTGAACACGGTGAAGAACTCGTTGATGCGCTCGATAGGCGTGTAGCGCCATTCGTCCTGCTTGCGGCTGGGCTCCGGGTAGTCGCCTGCGTTGAACGAGCGCACGGCATGGTCCACGGAGGACGGCATAGCGGCCGGAATCGCGTACGGGTCGTTGGGGTCGGCGACCGGAATCTTGATTTCCTTGACGGGTGTTGTGTTGTCGGTCATCGGAATCAGCCCACCGATCCTTCCATCTGAAGTTCCACAAGTCTGTTGAGTTCAAGCGCGTATTCCATCGGCAGCTCACGGCTGATCGGTTCGACGAAGCCGCGCACGATCATGCCTCGCGCCTCTTCCTCCGTGAGACCTCGGCTCATCAGGTAGAAGAGCTGGTCTTCGGAAATCTTGGAAACGGTGGCTTCGTGGGCCATCGAAACGTCGTCTTCGCGAACGTCGACATGCGGGTAGGTATCGGAGCGGGAGAAGTCGTCGACCAGCAGGGCATCGCACACGGTCGAGTTGGACGAACCGTACGCGCCCTTGACGATTTTGACCAGACCGCGGTAGGCGGAGCGGCCACCACCACGGGAAATGGACTTGGCGACGATGGTGGAGCTGGTGTGCGGGGCGAGGTGAATCATCTTCGCGCCCGTGTCCTGGTACTGGCCCTTGCCGGCGAAGCCGAGGGACATGGTGGATGCCTTGGCGTACGGTTCGGCGAGGATGCAGGCCGGGTACTTCATGGTGGCCTTGGAACCGATGTTGCCGTCGACCCATTCCATCGTGCCGCCCTCGCGCACGTAGGCACGCTGGGTGACGAGGTTGTAGACGTTGTTCGACCAGTTCTGCACGGTGGTGTAACGCACGCGGGCGTGCTTTTCGACGATGATCTCGACGATGGCGGCGTGCAGCGAGTCCTCGGACCAGATCGGGGCGGTGCAGCCTTCCACGTAGTGCACGTAGGAGCCTTCGTCCGCGATGATGAGCGTGCGCTCGAACTGACCCATGGCCGGGGTGTTGATGCGGAAGTACGCCTGCAACGGGATGTCCACATGCACGCCCTTCGGCACGTATACGAACGAGCCGCCGGACCATGCCGCGGTGTTGAGGGCACCGAACTTGTTGTCTTCCGGAGGCACGACGGTGCCGAAGTACTTCTTGACGAGTTCAGGGTATTCGCGCACAGCGGTGTCCGTGTCGACGAAGATGACGCCCTGCTTCTTCAGGTCCTCCTGGATGGAGTTGTAGATGACCTCCGACTCGTACTGGGCGGCCACGCCGGAGACGAGGCGGTTCTTCTCCGCCTCCGGGATGCCGAGACGATCGTAGGTGTTGCGGATGTCGTCAGGCAGTTCGTCCCAGCTTTTCGCCTGCTTGTCGATTGGCTTGACGTAGTACTTGAAGTCGTCTGCGTTGAAGCCGGAGAGATCCACACCCCAATCGGGCATGGGCTTTTCGAGGAACGCCTTGAATCCACGCAGACGCATGTCGAGCATCCACTGCGGCTCGCCTTTGTCGGCGCTGATCGCGCGTACGACGTTCTCATCAATGCCTCGTTTTGCGGCTTCGCCGGCGGCATCAGAATCATGCCAACCATAGTTGTAGTCGCCGAACTGGCTGATGATCTCGTCATCCTTCTTGATCTTGTCCTCGTTGACGCGGGTACGATCAGCCACATACTGGCTCATCTCCACGTCAGCGGCGGCGTTTGGTGCTGTGTTTTCGGTCACCATCCTGCCTTCCTTGTATCACACTTAATCCTATGAAAACCTAGCAGAACCCAAGTGCAAACACTAGCCGCCCTGACGCATATTGGCTGTGGGCTTGATTACACGAATGCGATACAGCGATATTGGAGCCGGGCAAGCTTGTCCCATGCACACCGAACATCGCGTATGCGGCATTATGTGTCGCACCACTGCATGCCGTATTTGTTACATATCACACTGTTGCATATCACACTTGGATATGCACGCTCGTGCCCATATTGCACCAGTTGTAGAACCATTCGGCCACATCCCATCCGATACCCACGCAACCATGAGATCCGTTGGCAATGGAGGGCATTACGGCATCCGCTACATATCCGCCGGCAATACGGTGGATTGCGCAACCGGAGGAGAAGTAATTGACGAAGCCCACGTCTTTGACATCCCATGTTTCCACCGTGCCATCGGCAAGATTCAGCGTGCCGCTCATATCTTGACTGGGCAACTTTTGCCATACGTTGAAGTCACCTGTCGGCGTACACATCATGCCAACGCATTCGCCGGTGACGTTGTCGTTGCCCTCCGCGACCACGACATTCAATGTCTTGACCACCGTGTCATTCTCATAGGCATAGAGCTTACGGTCGGACAGGTCAATCGCCACGCGATGAGCGACCTTGACTTCCTGTTTGGGATCTACCTTGCCGTCCACATTCACTGAGCCAGTTCCCGTGGCCAGCACCTGAGCCAAGCGAGCACCAACCTCCGTATCCGCGCCATCGGCAATCACAATGCCATCATGGCCTTCTGTTTCAGTGCTCAGCACCTCGCCAGCATTATTGACGACGACCTTCTTGTCTTCACGTTCCAATTTGAGATTCGGCTTGATTTGCTCGTCATAGTATTGCTGCAGCTTATCGGCATCAAAGACCACGTAGCCATTACGTACTTCATTGTCTTTCAGCTTTGACTGCTGGTTGGCGTCGATGCGCATGGCCGAACCCAGCATGGACGCATTCACGGTGGCGATGTCTTTATCCGCCACCTTGATGGCCACGGCATTGTTCACTAGGGTTTCCAGCGTGGTTTTCGCCTCATCGGCAATTGCATTGGTAATCGTCGGTTCGGTTACGTCGAGTTCCACCCGAACGGTCTGTGGCTGGACACTGCCCAATGACTCCACTGTGGAAATGGCTTGCTTCGCAATGCTGGTGGCGTTGGCTCCCTGGCCATTTTCTCCCGCAATAACGTTGAAGCCACTGTTGTTATCGTTCAATGCGACTTGCGCGTCAACAGGTTCTTGTGCATCAATGTTCAGCGCCTTATCTACCACACTGCCATCAGCGAGCTCGGGATTGATTTGCGGGGCCACATCATGCGTAATCCAGAACGCATACTGTTGCCACCATGCGTCACCGCGTTGGGCATTGATGACATCGGATGCGATTGCTTCACCATCAACTTCGATGCCGAGATCTTTCAGCGTGAATGTCGCCGACTGCCCCTGGTATTTCGCTCGTACCGCGGTGTTGTCGACCTGTTCGTTGATTAGGTCGGCAATCTCCTGCTCGGTTTTGCCGGTAACTGAATTTCCCCATAGCGTTGTGCCAGGCAGCACGTGATCTTGGAAGAACCAAACACCGCCGCCACAGGCAGCCCCCAAGGCAACCAGCAGACAAGCAATCACCACCCACGGCCAGATGCGGCGCCTCCTCATCTCATCGCCCTGAATGGAATCTGATGCAGCAGCATCCACACTGTCTGCCACAGTGCCGCTGACGGCATTATTCGCACCAAACAGAGGCGCAAACTGCTGGGTCGAGTCATCAAGGTGTTCGGTCATGGTCGGTCTTTCTGCGATGGCCTACTAAGCGTTATCTGCATACTACCAACACACCATAGAAACGGTAATTTTTTACCGTCGCCTTCCAATACATCATGCTGCATGATGCTCATACAACAAAAAAAGACGTGGTGGCGAAACATCATTAGATGTTTCGCCACCACGTCTTTACCGTATGTCTTGCGCTACGCCGATGACGGCAGCCAGCACATCATGCCGCGATATTATGCACGGCACAAAAGTGAGTCAGCGTGCCGCCTGATGGTCGAGCGCGGCCTTGACCAGGCCGGCGAACAGCGGGTGCGGCTTGGTCGGGCGAGACTTGAACTCCGGGTGAGCCTGGGTGGCCACATAGAACGGGTGCACGTCCTGCGGCAGTTCCACGAACTCGGTGAGCTCGCCGTCCGGGCTCTGGCCGGAGATGCGCAGGCCGCCTTCGCGCAGACGATCCTTGTAGGCCACGTTGACTTCGTAACGGTGGCGGTGGCGCTCGGTGACATGCGTGGTGCCGTACAGTTCGGCGACCAGCGAGCCTTCCTCCAGCTCAGCCGGGTAGGAGCCAAGACGCATGGTGTGGCCCATGTCGCCCTTGCCGGCCACGATGTCCTTCTGCTCTTCCATGGTGGCGATCACCGGGTTGGCGCAATCGGGCTCGAACTCGGAAGAGTTCGCGTCTTCAATGCCCAGCACGTGGCGGGAGTATTCGATGACCATGGACTGCAGGCCCAGGCACAGGCCGAGGGCAGGCAGCTTGGTTTCACGGGCGAACTTCAGAGCGCCGATCTTGCCGTCGATGCCGCGGATGCCGAAGCCGCCGGGGATCACGATGCCGTCGACGTTGTCGAGAGCGGCGGCCGCACCTTCGGTGGTTTCGCAACGATCGGCCGCAACCCACTTGACGTTGACCTTGGCCCAGTTGGCAAAGCCGCCGGCCTTGATGGCCTCGGTGACAGACAGGTAGGCGTCCGGCAGATCGATGTACTTGCCGACGATGGCGATGTTGACCTCGTGCTTGGGGTGGTGCACACGCTCCAGCAGGTCGGCCCATTCGTCCCAATCGACGTCATGGAACGGCAGGCCGAGCTCACGCACCACATAGGCGTCGAGGCCCTCCTCGAACAGGATCTTCGGCACATCGTAGATGCTCGGCGCATCCACGCAGTTGACCACGCCTTCGGCATCGACATCGCACATCAGGGAGATCTTGTCCTTGATGGACTGATTGAGCGGGCGGTCGGAGCGCAGCACAAGGGCGTCCGGGGAAATGCCGAGCTGGCGCAGCATCATCACGGAGTGCTGGGTGGGCTTGGTCTTGAGCTCGTGGGCGGCGGAAATGTACGGCACCAGGGAAACGTGCACGAACATGCAGTTGTCCGGGCCGAGATCGCGGCGCACTTCGCGGGCGGCCTCAAGGAAGGGCTGGGACTCGATGTCGCCGACGGTACCACCGATTTCGGTGATGATCACATCCACGTCATCGGAAGCCTGGGCGCGCATACGAGACTTGATTTCGTTGGTGATGTGCGGGATAACCTGCACGCACTGGCCGAGGTATTCGCCGGCGCGCTCCTTGCGCAGCACTTCCTGATAGATCTGACCGGTGGTGACGTTGGCCTTCTGGCTCAGGAAGACGTCGAGGAAACGCTCGTAGTGGCCGATGTCGAGATCGGTTTCGGCACCGTCTTCGGTCACGTAGACCTCACCATGCTGGAACGGGTTCATGGTGCCCGGGTCGACGTTGATGTACGGATCGAGCTTTTGCTGCAGAACATGGATACCGCGGCTGCGCAGCAAACGACCGAGCGAAGATGCGGTCAGGCCCTTGCCGAGAGAGGAGACAACGCCGCCAGTGACGAAAATATGCTTGGTGACGTGTTCTTGAGAATTACCATGTGTTCTTCTAACCATGGAATTTCACTCTATCATCCGTGTATGACCCGGCGTGTTCACCAGACGCGTCGGCCCCGACATGGCGTACTTGAACAATACGAATAGTAGGCTCGTCAAAAAGCATACGCAAGGTCATAATCACGTCAAACGTCTTATCCGCCAGCTATTGCAGGTATTGGTCGAGACGCACTAGGCCTAACGCATATAGGACAAACGCTGTTTTCAGGTTTTTCAGCGAGGCCCATTCATCGGCACCGTGCGCGTTGCCGGCACCTGGTGCGATGAATGGCGGGGTCTCCAGGTCGATGCCGTCGACCGCCGGCACATGGTCGGCATGGAATTCGGGACCGAAGTTGAGTGCGCGCGGGATAAAGCGGGCGTGGGTGCCGTCGCCGACAGCCACGGGTCGAGCCTCGCAACCGAGCACGTCGTTGTAGGTTGCGGTGAGCAACTGGACACGCGGGTCGTCAGCCTGCACGTAGTATGGGTCATCGTTAAGGATGTCGACAATGCGGCCGCCCGCCGCTTCGGCTTGTGCTTGAATACGCTCGATGATTTGTTCGTGTGCCTGGCCTACCGCATAACGGATGTCGAAGTGCAATACGATGGCATCTTCAGAAGTCTCACCTGATACCGCGCCTAATACCTTGTCTGCTTCAGCGAACTCATTCGCCGGTATAATCAAACCACCATTGGCGGTAGTCGGTCCGCTTTCCGCATTCTCGCAATCGATACCCAAGCCGGTGCCATATGAGTCTTTTGTCCATTGGGCAAGCGCCTGCGCTGCAGTGAGGTCACGGCCTTCGAGCAGACCGGACCGGGCAAGCGCCGTAGTGAGCACCGCTATAGCGTTTACGGTACCGGACGGCTGGCAGGCATGACCGGCGACACCGGTGGCCTCAATCGTGACGCCTTGCGCTGTTGCGTTGATATGCAATCGCTCGGCGATATCTGGAGCGATGTTGCCGCTCTGGCAGAATGCTTGCCGCACGGTAGATTCGTCGACGCCGGTGAGGGTGATTGCGGCGGCCCCGGGAACCGTGTTAGTGGCGGTGCCGGCATGCCAACCGCGCAATTGCGGCCCGACCGGCAGTTCGACATCCACATCGAGCAGCCCTTTTTGGATATTGTTCACCGGGAAGGGACCATCGGTGACGATGGCCTGGTACGGCGCGCCGATGTTGGCGACGAACCATTTGATGTCGTTGAGCGCGATCTCTTCGGAGCCGCCGAACAGTATACGTACGCGGTGGCGGAAACGGTGGTCGTGTTCCTTGAAGAAACGGAGTAGGAAATAGCTGGTCAGCGCGACGCCTTTATTGTCCAATGAGCCGCGACCGATAACAATATCGCCAATAACCTGCGGATCGAAGGCATCGTGCGTCCAACCGTCGTCGGCGGGGACTACGTCGAGGTGGTCGACGAAGGCGATGTCACGGTCGGTCTCCACGTTCTCCTGTGGATAAACGACTTCCATGACGTGGCCGGTGTAGTCGCGCGTAGGCAGCCCGTCTCGTCCTGCCTTGGCCAGCATATGGTCGAATACACGGCGTACTTCGGGTCCATAAGGCGCGCCCGGACGAGGATTCGGGTCCGATTCGTCGGAAACCGACGGGTAGCGCAGCAGCTCACACAGCTCATCGACGAACTGTGCGCGGTGGGCGTCAAACCAGCGTGACGCGGCATCGACGAGATCACGTTCCGTGGCGGTGAGAGTCATGGCTTCCTTTACTTGGACGCTTATGGTTTCCTCAGGTAACAGGAATCCCGGGCGCAACGTCGACTGCTACCCGGGATTGGCTGGAGGGCTTGGTTCTATTCGCTCAGCAAGTGCGCCACAGCATCGAGCGCGAGCTTGTAGCCGTAGAAACCCATGCCGGTGATGGTGCCGGTGGCCACAGGGCTGATTACGGAACGCTTGCGGAACTCGTCGCGGGCGGACGGGTTGGAAATATGGACTTCCATAAGCGGCAGGTTCTCGTCAATGACCATGTGCGCGGCGTCGGCGAGAGCATACGAATAGTGCGTGAAGGCGGCGGGGTTCATGACCACCGGGGTTTTCTCGTCGGCGGCTTGGTGCATCCAGTGCACCATTTCGGCTTCGTCGTCGGTCTGGCGCACCTCGACTTCGAGGCCGAGGTCCTTGCCCCATTCGGTGCAGAGCTTGCGCAGGGTGTCGAGGTCTTGACGACCGTAGACGTCGGGCTGGCGGACGCCGAGACGTCCGAGGTTAGGGCCATTGACAACGATGACTTTGGTCATTGGGACTCCTTTTGTTTGTGCTTCTCTCCCTCCGCCCCTTCGGGGCACCTCCCTCATCAGAGGGAGGTAGAAGGTAAATCCGACTCCGGGGTACCTCCGTTAGAGGGGAGCCAAGTACTTTTTTCTGAGGGGATGGCGAACGGCACGGCCTACGGCCGTTCAATTACTGCTGGATACGACGGAATGCTTCTTCCACGGCTTCGGCGGGCGGGTTGTCGAGGTGTACGACGTGACCAATCTCGTCGAGGACCACGAAGCGCAGCTCATTGCCGCGGGCCTTCTTGTCGCGATGCATCAATGCGAGCACGTCGTCGAACGAGCCGCCATTCCACGACGTCGGCAGACCCATCGAAGCAAGCAACGAGCGGTGATAGTCAACCAGATCCTGATCGATGTAACCGATCAGATGGGCCAGCTCGGCGGCATACACCATGCCGACGGCCACCGCATTGCCATGCCTCCAGCGGAAATGCTCGAGCTTTTCGATGGCATGGCCCATCGTGTGCCCGTAGTTGAGGAATTCACGCAGACCCTTCTCCTTCAAATCGGAGGAGACGTGGTAGGCCTTGACCTTTACCGTGCGCTCAATGAGCTCGGCAACCACGTCTTCGAGCGGCGAGCCGAGGAATGTAGAGCCGTCGAAAGCGCGCAGTTCAGCTGCGTGGTCTTCGAGGATATGCAGGATTTCGGGGTCGCGGATGAAACCGGATTTGGCGACTTCGCCGAGACCCTCGATGAAGATGTCATTGGGCAGCGTAGCCAGCGTCTTGGTGTCGGCCAGCACACCGGCAGGCGTGTAGAACGAGCCGACGAGGTTCTTGCCCTGCGGGGTGTTGATGCCGGTTTTGCCACCGGTGGAGGCATCGACCATGGCCAGCAGCGAGGTCGGGCAGTTTACATAGCGCACGCCGCGCATCCACGTGGCAGCCACGAAACCGGCCAAATCGGTTGCGGCACCGCCGCCAAGCCCCACCACGGCATCGGATCGGGTGAAACCTTCGTTGCCAAGGCGTTCCCAAATGCCGTTGGCCACGGTAATGGTCTTGCCGGGTTCGGCATCCGGAATCACGATGTCGGAAACCTCATAGCCGCCCTGACGCAACAGGGCGCGGGCACGATCGGAGTGTCGCTGCACCGGCTGAGTGTGGATAAGCGCGATTTTGGCGGGTTTGGGTCCCAGCACGTCGACCAGATGGTTCATGGCACCTTCGCCAATGACCACATCATACGGCTCAATTGCCGCTCCGGTAACATGCACTGCTCGCTCAGATACCATATCAATCACTTTCTTCGCTGCGCCCTGAGGCGTAAGCCCCCGGGTATGGACATGAACGTTGGCGACCTCGCGGAATACTGGGTCACGCTGCTTGAACAGTTTTTTCCAACGGGAGTTGGCGTTGCCATTGAGCATGGGCCGGCCTCCCCCACGGTTCGCGCGTTCCATGGCTTCCGCCGGATCGGCATCAAGGTAGACCACACGACCGCCATGGTCGATGTAGGAGGCGAGGGCATGCTGGGTGGATGGCGTCATGGGAGCGCCACCGCCCAGCGAAAAGATACCGTCGAAATCCTCAAGCATATCGGCGATGAGATCGGCCTCGACCTCGCGGAATGCCGGCTCACCGTATTCCTCGAAGTAGGAGGGAATCTTCATGCCCACTTCACGTTCGATCTCCACATCGGCATCGGCGAACGGCAGACGCAACATATGCGCCACTTCCTTACCGACACGTGTTTTGCCGGCTCCCATCATGCCGATGATGACGGCGCGGGGGCGTGCGGTCATAATCTACGAATCCTCTCGACGATTGGTGAGTACAGTTGCTGATGGTTCCGCGGCAGTCGTCACGAAACCATACGCCCTTCGTTCAGCGCATGTGCTCCGGCCACGAGGCGAGATACGACTCAAGGTTGCGCCGTGTTTCGGCAACACTGTCTCCACCGAACTTATCCAGCGCGTACTTCGCCAAAGTCAGACGCACCATGGCCTCGGCCACCACGGATGCCGCAGGCACGGCGGTGCTGTCGGAACGCTGGTTGATGGCTTGTGCGGATTCGCCGGTCAGCACGTCGACCGTACGCAGGGCCTTGGGGATGGACGGAATCGGCTTCATGGCACCGCGTACGCGAATCACCTGGCCATTGGACATACCGCCTTCAATGCCGCCTGCGCGGTTGGACAGACGGTCGATGCGGCCGTCGGCGTTGACCACGATCTCATCGTGCGCCTGCGAACCGGGGCGGGAGGCTTCCAGGAAGCCGTCGCCGATCTCCACACCCTTGAACGCCTGAATGCCCATGATCGCGGAGGCCAGAGCCGCGTCCAGTCGGCGGTCGGACTCCACATACGTGCCGATGCCGGCAGGCACACCGTAAGCCAGCACTTCAATCACGCCGCCCAACGTATCGGAGGCCTTCTTGGCCTCGTTGATGCGTTCGATGATGCGGGCTTCGGCCTCTTTGTCCAGCGTACGGACAGGCGAGGCATCAAGCGCTTCCAGATCGTCGGGGGTGGGCAGAGGCAGGTCGGGGTTGGTCTGCACGCCACCAAGCGCCACCACGTGGGCTACGGTGCGGATGCCGAACGCCTGATCCAAGAACTGCTTGGCCACCTCGCCCAAAGCCACACGGGAGGCGGTCTCACGGGCGCTGGAGCGCTCCAGTACCGGGCGGACGTCGTCAAAACCATACTTGCGCATGCCGGTCAGATCGGCGTGGCCCGGGCGCGGGCGGCTCAGCGGCGCATTGCGGCCTTCGCGCGGCAGGTCATGGTCGAGTGCATCGGCGCTCATGACCTCGGTCCACTTCGGCCATTCGGTGTTGGCGATTTCGATGGCCACCGGCGAGCCGAGGGTCAGGCCGTGGCGTACACCGGTCAGCAGACGGACCTTGTCTTGCTCGAACTTCATGCGGGCACCGCGACCATATCCAAGTCGACGGCGTGCCAGTGCGGAAACGATATCGTCCGTGCTAATACGCACGCCGGCCGGCAACCCTTCAATCATGGCCACCAATGCTTCTCCGTGAGACTCCCCTGCCGTCTGCCAACGCAGCATAACTTCCCTCGTTTCATGTGTGTACGTCTATGTGTACGTCTAGCTAGGGGTTAATGTTAAGCCATGCCATACCTGTTCACGCTACCCGGTCTGCTATGTGGGCTTGCACTGTCCATTGAGGATGTTCGTCATCGGCGGGTGCCGATCGCGTGGGTGGCTGCGGGCGCGTTGCTTCAGCTGGCCGCCGATTTCGCGTATGGAGTGGTGGTGAACGACCTGTTCGTGCTGTTGCAGGCGCTGTTGTTCACCGTGCTATGTTGCCTGATCCAGTTCGCGTTGGCGTTGCTGGCGCCTCGGTCATTGGGATTCGGCGATGTGACCGCCTTGATACCTATGGGATTGTCTGTCGGACTGTTTGGCCTGTTGCCTGTGGTGGTCTGGTGGCTGGCGATGGGCGTTGCCGGCATCACATGGATTGCCTTGTGGACGCGATTCGACCCACAACGCACATCACCGGCACATGCGGGCAAGGTGCCGTATGTGCCGGTGATATTGGCGGGCGCGATTGTGGCGGTGGCTGTTGGGGTGTTGTCCTAGATTTCTTCCATCCGCTTCGCGGGAGCCCCGGGCTTAAGTTGAGCGTTACATTCCCTGCAGTGCTCCCCTCGGCGAGGGAGCCAATGAAGAGACTAACGTCCGATCAGCTTCCCCAAGCGAAGGAAGCTAACGGGATGACTACTGGTTTTCGGCTTGCCACTTGCGTAGTTCGGCCACGTTCTGGTCATGTTCATCGGCGGTTGCGGCGAACTTGGTTTCGCCGGTGTCCAGATTGACCGTGCAGAAGTACAGCCAATTGCCGCTTTCGGGGTGCAGTGCCGCTTGAATGGCGTTATCGCCGGGATTGCTGATCGGCGTAGGCGGCAGACCGGAGATCTTGTACGTGTTGTACGGGTTGGACTCGTCTTGGGTCATCTCGGTGGTCACCTGCGCGGGCTTGACGTTATTGCCATAGGCCACGGTGGAATCCATGCCCAACGACATGCCCTGCTCCAAACGGTTCTCGATGACTCGCGTCACTTTGCCGTAGTAATCGGCTTTGTTGACCTCGGCCTCGGCGATAGAGGCGATGATCATCACCCGTTCGCGGTCACCGCCGGCCGGCACGCCCAATTCATCCAACTTGGCGATACGCTTATCGACCATGGCCTTGAGGATTTCCGAAGCGCTCTTCATGCTCTTGACGTTGTAGGTTCCCGGCTCCAGCCATCCCTCAAAGCTACCGCCCGCTTCATTGGGCAGAATATCCTTACCCTTGTTCTTGATAATCGTGTCGAATTCGCTTTGGGCAATGCCGGAAAGCTTCGCGGCGTTGGCGAACACATCGGTGGCACGTTCACCGGGACGAACCTCGAGGAAGCCCGCCGCCTGGTTGGTGTCGGAGAGAACGTCGATCACTTTGGATGCGGCCATATGCTTCTTCAATGTGAACGTTCCCGGATAGAGTGTCGTGCTATTGGCGTTGACCACGCTGGTGAACGCGGCAGTAGACTTGATGACTTCGGCCTTGAGCAGATTATCGGCGATCTCCGCCGCGCCTTGGCCCTCGCTCACGGTGAATTCGACCTCGCCATAGCCCGGTCCCGGATAGTCCGCGATGGCCGTCGACTGGTTGCTCCGACTGTCACGCCATGCGATGAGCTTGGTTACGCCGAAATAGCCGCCGCCGATAAGCAGGGCGACGATGGCGATAGCGATGATAATGCCACTGATACGCTTGCGCCTGCGCTGTGCACGTCGCTTGCGCATCTCCCTGCGGGATTTCGGCGGTTCTGGCGGCTCGGCCCCGCGCATTGGTTCTGACCCCTGTTCGACCCAATGCGTGTTGTCATCAAAGAACTCGTTAAAATCATCGGTCATAACCGATACCTCACTGCTCCCGGGTACGGTCGAGTGCCGTCTGCAAAATCACCACTGCCGACTGCTGGTCAACCACCGGCCTGTGCTTGTTCGAAGCTTTATGGGCCTCGAACAGCTGACGATGCGCACTGACTGTTGTCAATCTCTCATCTATCAATGATACCTGCGGAATCTGATACTCCGTAGAATCACTGTCTTCACTCTCTGCTTGCAGCCTCTTCTCCAGATTGGCCGCCCACCTGCGCGCTTTTTTGGCGCTTTTGCCTTCTGTACCGTCCATCTGCAGGGGCAGTCCGACGATTACATGGTCCACATGTTCGTCTTCGATGACGTTCAGGACCTCGTCAATAGCAAAGAAATAGTCGCCGGCAACATGAATGTTGCCAGCAGGATGTGCAAAGGTAAGCTCCGGGTCGGACAGTGCCAGTCCGACCCGGGCATTACCCAAATCAACGCCTAACCACACCACTGGCGGAATCAGGCTTTCTGTGCCTCGTGCTTGAGCGCTTCGAGGGCCTCGCCGATCTTGGAGGCATCGACACCGCCACCCTGGGCGAAGTCCGGCTTGCCGCCGCCACCGCCGCCGAGGACCTTGGCTGCGCCACGCACCAGATCACCGGCCTTGATGCCGGCCTTGCGGGCGGCCTCGTTGGTGGCCACGGCGACCATCGGCTTGTCATCCTCGTTCACGCCGGCAAGGGCCACCACCACGGGGGCGTCTTCACCGAGCTGGGCGCGCACGTCGAGTACGGTCTTGCGCAGGGCGTCGCCCGCGCCGAAGTGGCCCACGTTCTTGACGGCCACCTTGACCGGGGCCGCGGAGTTCTTGGTGTCAGCAACCAGCGCCGGAACCGAGGCGGCGAGCTGGGCCTCGTACATGGAGGCCAAGCGACGGTCGGATTCCTTGAGCTTGGCGAGCAGGGTGTTCACACGCTCGGCGAGCTCGTCCGGGCGAGCGTTGAGCTTGTCGGACAGCTGGGAGACCAGCGCGTGCTCACGAGCGTTGAAGTCATAGGCACCCTGGCCCACGACGGCGTCGACACGACGCACGCCGGAGCCGATGGAGGCTTCGGACAGGATGTTGACCATGCCGATCTTGCCAACGTGGTCCACGTGGGTACCACCACACAGCTCGCGGCTCCAGCCGTCTTCGCCGATGGAGACCACGCGTACGATGTCGCCGTACTTCTCGCCGAACAGGTGCATGGCACCGAGGGCGATGGCGTCGTCGAACTTCATTTCCTTGGTGGTCACGGCGAGGTTGTCGCGCAGCTTGTCGTTGACGCGCTCCTCGACTGCGGAGATCACGGACTTGGCCGGGGCCTTGGACCACTGGAAGTCGAAGCGCAGACGGTTCGGGGCGTCTTCGGAGCCGCGCTGGGTGGCCTGCGGGCCCAGCTCCTCACGCAGCGCCTTGTGCACCATGTGCGTGGCGGTGTGCGAGCGGGCGATGGCGCCACGGCGGGCCAGGTCGATGTTGGCGTTGACTTCGGCGCCGACGACCAGCGTGCCTTCGGTCAGACGGCACTGGTGGACGATGAGGTCCTTGATGGGCTTCTGCACATCGTCGACTTCGAGCACGGCGCCGTCGTCGGACAGGATCTCGCCCTGGTCGGCGAGCTGGCCGCCGGCCTCCGCGTAGAACGGGGTGCGGTCGAGGATGACCTCGACGTTGGCCGGGCCGGTCACGGCGGGCACGGAACCCTTGCCTTCCTGCATGATGCCGATCACCTTGGCGCGGGCGGACATGTCGGTGTAGCCGAGGAAGTCGATCGGGCTGACGAGCGTCTTCTTGAAGTCGTCGTAAACGGAAAGATCCACGTTGTGACGCTTCTTGAGGGCGTCGGCACGGGCGCGGGACTTCTGCTCGGCCATGAGTTCGCGGAACTTGGCCTCGTCCACCTTCACGCCCTGTTCGGCGGCCATCTCGAGGGTCAGCTCAATCGGGAAGCCGTAGGTGTCGTGCAGCTTGAAGGCGTCCTCGCCGGCCACGACGGGCTCGGCGGAATCGCTCTTGGCCTTGTTGACGGCCACGTCGAGAATCGTGGTGCCGGTCTCAAGGGTGCGGCGGAAGGCGTCTTCCTCGCCATACGCGGATTCGGACACCTCATGGAAGGTGTCGTTGAGCTCCGGGTAGCTGGCCTCCATGGCGGCCTTGGAGGTCGGGAAGAGGGTGGGCAGCACCGGATCGGTCACGCCGAGCATGCGCATGGAGCGCACGGTGCGGCGCAGCAGGCGGCGCAACACGTAGCCACGGCCCACGTTGGACGGGCGCACGCCGTCGGACATGATCATCAGGGCGGAGCGCACGTGGTCAGCGACCACGCGGAAGCGCACGTCGGCGTCCTCGTTCTCGCCGTACTTCAGGCCGGAGAGCTGCTCGGCGGCCTCGATGACCGGGAAGACCTCATCGGTCTCGTAGATGTTGTTCTTGCCCTGCAGCAGGTAGGCCAGACGTTCCAAGCCGGCACCGGTATCGATGTTCTTGTTCTCAAGCTCGCCCACGATGTGCAGGTCGGTCTTGGACTTGACGTTGTCGACCTCGTAGTTCTCGAACACGAGGTCCCAGATCTCGATGTAGCGGTTCTCGTCGGCAATCGGGCCGCCTTCCTTGCCGAAGGCGGGGCCGCGGTCCACGTAGATTTCGGAGCAGGGGCCGCCGGGTCCGGGGCCACCGGTGGTCCAAAAGTTGTCTTCCATGCCCATCTTCTGGATGTGCTCGGGGTCCACGCCCTCGTTGATCCACATGGAACGGGCTTCGTCATCGTCGGTGAACGTGGTCATCCACAGCTTCTCGGGGTCGAAGCCGTAGCCGCCCTCATCCTGCGAGGTGGTGAGCAGCTCCCAGGCGTAGTGGATGGCCTCTTCCTTGAAGTAGTCACCGAAGGAGAAGTTGCCGAGCATCTGGAAGAAGGTGCCGTGGCGGGTGGTCTTGCCGACCTCGTCGATGTCGAGCGTACGCACGCACTTCTGGTTGGAGGCCATGCGGCGCTTCGGCGGGGTCTGCTCACCCATCAGGTACGGGATGAACGGCACCATGCCGGCGATGGTGAAAAGCGTGGTGGGGTTCGGGGAAATCAGGGATGCCGAGGGCACGATGAGATGGTCGTGCTTGGCAAAATAATCGAGGTATCGCTTTGCGATGTCCGCAGTGCGCATGAGCGGATGAACTCCTTGTTTGGGTAATGGGCGCAGTTGCGCCTGGTATTGGTGGAAAAGACTGGATTATGAGGATTAGTTTGTTCTAGCTGATTCAGTGACTAGATGGCAAGGCGGCATGCGCGTGTCAGTTGGCGCGCTCGATGTACTGACGGTTGAGCTCAGCCTCGCGGGCTCGACGGGTGGCATTGAACTCGTTGACCAACCCTTCGAGTGTTTTCATCGGCACATTGTCCTGATCGGGGCCAAGCAGGAACTGGCGCGCCGCATCAGGCGTATTGGCCTTGACATAGGCCTGTGCCTTGGTGACGGCAACGATTCCGATGGCTACGCCGACGCCGACCCAGAAGATGCGTTTGAACATCACTCCCCCTTCTTGGCGGTGTCGTTGACGGTGGTTTTCGCGGCATTCTTCGCAAGGAAGGACTGACCCGTGGTTTTCAGCGCGTAGAAGGTGGAAGCGATCTTGATGATGGGCTTACCGAGGAAGGAGCCATACAGATCGGTCAACGCACCAACGTTGTTGGCGGTGGTGGAAGCCGCGGCGGAAATCTTGTTCACGTCTTCGAGCGACTTGTTGACCTGCCTGACGGTGGTCACGCCTTCGTCCAGCGCGGGGATGGCATGTTCACCGGACTCCCGGACCGTCTGCGATATCTGATCAAACATCTTGCCCAGCCTGATCAGCGGATAGATCATGAAACCGGCCAATACTGCGAACGCGATGGCCGCGATCAGGCCAGCGATCTCTCCGACTCCCATTGTTTCCTCCTTGCGGTCACACTTACTCGCCTAAGGGTAGCACTCCTTCCCTATTTCTTGGCATACCATTGCATGCGCAGGGCGAAAACCGTGCGCGTGGGCGTATGCGGCTATGGGCGAAAGGCTGTCCTGCTGACGCTTTCGTTTGCGGCGCGCCGCCGTGGACCGTACGTGCTATTCGATATGTATTGCTTGCTATTTGCTACTTGCCGTACGAAACGATGGTCACGGCTTCGCCGAACGGCTTGTCGGTGTCGAAGTCGAGCACGGTTACCGAACCATTGGCCGGGCGTTCGTTCAGATCGAGGTCAGGGCCGCCGAACCGGTGACCGAGGCTAAGCAGTGTGTTGCCATGCGAAATCTGCAGCACATCGTCGCCGTCCTTGAGATTCGGGTTGTCGGCGATAAGACGGAACGCGCCTTCGACGCGCGTCCAATATTCCTCATCGGATTCCGCATCGTGGAAGGGATCGGCTTCCTTGAGAAAATCACGCGAGGCCCCCAACCCGAACTTCTCGACGATTTGGTTGTAGGTTTTGACGCCGTGAGGCGCTCCCGCGGCGTACCAGGCCATGGCCATGTCAAGTCCCTCGTAGTAGCCGTAGAACTGCTCGCGGAAGTGCATGTCCGTCACGAGTGCGGGGCGCGGGTTGCCCGCGGCTTCGTTGATGTCGAGAATTTTCTCGGCCGTCTGCTGGGCACGCGTGGTGTCCGAACAGTAGGCGGCGGCGAACGTCAATCCTTTCAGTCGCTCACCGGCCTTGACGGCATCGGCGACGCCCGACTCGGTCAGCGGCGAATTCGACCATCCCTGCAGACGGTTGTATCGGTTGAAATAGGTCTGTCCGTGACGGACCAGATGCAGATGAAGAATCATGGTTCTGATTATGTCACCATTCCGGCGGTTTCGGTGCGGGTTGCCGGAAGTCATAAGTCATAACGGCATAGGTCACTACCTGAGATATACGTAATCCGGGCAGTATACCTAACGATTCCTGAGAGTACACTTAGGGTACTGTGAGCATAACCTCGAAATCTGCACCATCTCAATCGTCTGAGCCTGCCCATTTCAGGGGTATCGATGGACTGCGCGCTCTGGCGATTCTTGGAGTCATAGCATTCCACACCCGCCCGTCGCTATTGCAGGGCGGATTCATTGGCGTGACGATGTTTTTCGTTATCACCGGTTTTCTTGCCACACGTTCGGTACTGAACATGGTGGACCGCACCGGGTCCTTTGGATATGGCCGATATCTGATCCGCCGCATTACTCGTTTATGGCCGGTGATGCTGGCGACCATTGCCGTGGTGCCTTGGCTCACTTGGATGTTCGCTCCCAGCCTGTTGCAGAAAGTGGTTTCCGATTCGCTGCCAAGCGCCTTGTTCGCCAGCAATTGGGTGTACATCTTTCGCAAGGTGCCGTATTTCGAGGCGGCCGGATTGCCTTCTCCTCTGACCCATCTGTGGTTCTTGGGCGTGACGATGCAGTTCTATCTGATTTGGCCGTTGCTGATGGTGGTGCTCGGCAAAATCACCAAGTCCAAATGGGTGCGTTCCATGGCGATTCTTGTCATCATGGCTGCTTCCACCGCCGCCATGGTGCTGCTGTTTGACCCGGCCAATACCTCCCGTGTGTATTACGGTACCGATACTCGTCTCGCCGAGCTGGCCGCCGGCGCGCTGTTGGCTATCTGGATTACGCCTTCCTCGCGAGGTACGGAAGTTGCGGAAGCTGGAGCGGCTTCGCAAACAGTGCAGATCGAACGTCAGGCCGGCGACAAGACGGGCGCCCGTCTCACTATCGTCTGCAATGTTCTTGGCACCGCGGCTTTGGCGGCAATGCTGGCCGGATTCTGGTTCGCCAACGGGTATCTGTCATACATGTACCAAGGCGGGTACCTGATTACCGCGTTCATATCGTTGTGCGCATTGGCCTGTGCCGTGAACAATGACTCAATCTGGTCGCACGTGCTGGGTTGCGCTCCCCTACGCTATATCGGGTCGCGATCGTTCTCGCTGTACGTCATGCATTATCCGCTGCTGCAGTTCATGAACCCGGCGACACGAACGCAGGCGTTGCCGTGGTGGGGTTGGGTTCTTGAGGCCGTCGTGGTGTTGGCGGCGTCGGAAGCCTTCTACCAGCTGGTCGAGGCGGCCCGTAAATCGGTGCAGATGCCTCGTAGCCAACACGCCAAGCCGCTGCCGAAAGCCGGCTACCGGCTGCGCCCGGGCGCGTGGGTCATGTCGGTTATCGGATTGGTGACCGTTGTGGCGCTGACGTGGGCACCGGTGGATTGGAATGGCGTCGCTCAAGCGCGAGCCATTCAGCTGCGCCCCGAACTCGCGGCACCCGCCAAGCCGGTCAAGAAACCGGCGAAGCCCGAGCCCGAGTCTTCTGCCACGAATGCCGCGAACGGCGAAACCAATACCGCTGACGCGAATAAGAACGGTTCGGATTCTCAGCCGCCCATCATCAAACCGATTGCGGAAAAGGTGCCAAACAATCTTGACATTTCGAAGTACGCCTATGATCCGGCAACGGAAAGCTGCAACGCGGATATGATGATGGTCGGCGATTCAGTGACGTCGGGTACTTCGGACGCCATCCAGGCCGCATTCCCGAACGCTTTTATCGATGGCCTGCCGAACCGTCAGCTGCCGCAGGCGGTGAATGTGTATCAGCAGGACACCGCTGCCGGCCACAGTGGCAG
>OCHC01000548.1_pt1 | contig 39147 bp, 30 predicted proteins | sample 1538641 | NCBI WGS metagenome assembly OCHC01 (sample SAMN04571714, study PRJEB22368) | human gut metagenome | biome: human gut; material: stool | host: Homo sapiens | place: Luxembourg | collected 2012-08-17
AACTACCAGGAAGGAAGTTACAGCAGCCAGACAGGAATTAAAAATCACCAAGCAGGAAGTGGATGCTGCTAAACAGGAAGTGGATGCTGCTAAACAGGAAGCAAATGCTGCTAAACAGGAAGTGGATGCTGCTAATGAAAGAGCTGAAAACGAATCTAAGGCCAGAATTGCAGCTGATGCCAAAGTTGCCGAGCTTCAAGCTCAAATCAAAGAGCTTAAAGAAAAGTATGAATTGACGAATTGAACATGTTCTGTCGTCAACATATAATATTTCATGAATTGTCATATAAGCAATAGCTATAGTCTGGCAATATACAATACCAACCCGGACATACCACAATGAAAATGGCGGTCAAAAAATGACCGCCATAAAAAATAATAAAAATTTATACACTTTACTTAACAAACTCGGGTTGTTAAATTTACGCTTCACCGAGCGTCACATCAAAACCTGCTATCTTTTTAAGTATCTTTACGGCATCTCTTGTATCAACTTTTCCGTCGGCATTGACATCTGCTGCATCAAGGTCGATTGTAAATCCTGTGAATCCCGCAACGTATTTTTTAATTACTACAGCGTCACGGCTGTCGATTTTTCCGTCACCATTGGCATCACCGTAGGTTATTTCAGAAACTGTCTTTATATTAGTCTCTGTTACAAGATATGTACTGAAATGTCCTGTCTCAAAAATCAGAAATCCATTCTGACAAACTGCATTCATATTAGTAAACTTACCTTTTTCATTCACATAATAAACCTTACAGTTCTCTCCCATGTAACCATCAGGAACAGGTATTTTAACTGTGACTTTTTCGGACGGCTGAACTGTCTGTCCGCTCTCGTTTTTCAGCGAAATCTCATATGTAACAGATTTTACGTCTTCAGGTTTTACATCTGAATCTTCTATTTTTCCTGTAAAATCAATCTTTGAATATTCCTCATCCGATTCTGTAAGCTGCCTGCTTTCAAGACTAATTTTTTCTTCATTGTCTCCTCCTATTGAAGAATCGTCTTTTGAATATTCTATCTTGATTCCGTCTGTAGTCTCTTTTTCGTTAAGCTCAATAAATCTGATTCCGTTTGCCTCGGCATATTCCTGTGCCTTACTTCCGGCATAGCCTGATATCGTAAAATCATCATATTTTTTATATGTTGCACTCTGTTCATCATAATAATAGCCAAAAGCATAATCCTGTATTGTTGTTACATTTTTTGGAACTGTAATATTTTTAAGATTATCACAATTTTGAAATGCACTTCTTAAAACAGAATTTAATTTATCAGGCAGTACAATATTTGTAATCTCTTTACAATATGAAAACATAAAAAATGATATAAACTTCATGCTTTCAGGCAGTACTACTTCTTTCAGACTTGAACAATATTGAAATACCGCTGGATTAGGACTTGTTATATTGACAGAAAGTTTTACTTTTTCCAATGAAGTACATTTATAAAATACAGCCTCTCCCATGCTTGTCACAGAATCCGGAATTACTACTTCTTTTAGTCCGCTGCATTCTCCAAAAGCATTCGTATTAATTGCAATAACACTATCGGGAATATCTACACTCTCCAAAGCTTTTGCACCATAAAAAGCTAAATCATCAATTGTTGTTACTGTATCAGGCACAGAAAATTCTGTATCTTTAATGCCTGCAGGATAACACAGTATTCTTGTCATATTCTTATTATATAAAATACCATTTTTTACAATATAATTGTTATTTGTATCCGAAATGACTATATCAGAAAGATTTTTGCATTCCTTAAATGTATCGCTTGAAATTATAGCATTATCCGGAAGTTCTACTGATATAAGTGATGTGCAGTTGTCAAATGCACCCGAACCTATTGACACAAGTGATTGTGGCAATTTAATCTGCTCTAGTGACGAACAAAAAATAAATGCCGAACCATCTATCTTTGTAACTCCTTCAGGTATTTCAATGTTTTTTAAGTTCTTACATCTATAAAATGCAGAGTTACCAACAGTAGTTACTGTACCTGGTATACTGATTTCTTCTAATAATTCACAGTCATAGAATGCATACTGTTCAATGCCTGTTATACCTTCATTTAATATAACTTTTTTTAAATTATTGCATTCCCTGAACGTACCATTTTTAATTGCTGTTACACTTCCGGGAACTTGTACCGAAACAAGTCCGTTACACCTATAAAATGCCAACGTCGTAATATTGGTAACACTGTCAGGAATGTCAATATTTTTCAAATTATCAAGTCTTGCAAACGCTTTTTCACCAATGTTTGCAACTCCCTGTGGTATTTCAATCTCATAAAGATTATTACAATCAGCAAATGCAGAATAATCTATAGTCTTTGTACATTCGTCTACGATTACTTTTTCTGGTATCAGTGAGTTTACCGCACTGACAAGTATTCCATTTTTCACATCGTATAATATTCCGTCTTTGAATATGAAATTATTATTTTCATCCTCAATCTCAACACTTTGTAAAGCATCGCAATCTCCAAAAATTCCGCCTCCTATTGATTCTACACTTTGAGGTATAAACAGGCCTGTTAATGAGATACAGCCTTGAAAGCAGGTTTTTCCTATACTTTTTAGATTTGACGGAAGCTTGATATTTTTTATTTTTTCACAGTTCATAAATACATAATTACCCATTTTTTGAACCGTTTCAGGTATAATGACTGTATCTGTTTTTTCAGCATCACCAAATGTTATGTATTCAAGATTTGCATCAGCCCCAAAAAGGCTGTCTGATAAAACAGTAAGATTTGATGGAAGCTTTATCTCTTTCAAATCACCGCAAAATCTAAACGCACCCGTTCCAATGCTTGTAACACTTTCAGGAACCGAAAGACTCGTTATTGACCAGCATTGGCAGAAAGCATAGTTTTCAATCGAAGTAATTCCATCAGGAATTTCTATATTTTTAAGACTTTTAAATCCATAAAATGCCGAACTTCCTATAACCGTCACCTTTTTACCGTCTATCTCGGAAGGAATAACAATACTTTCGTCTGTTCCTTTGTATTTTGTTATTTTAACAGTATCATCTGTCAAAATTGTGTAAGTGTACGTTGAATTGCCAACCGTGTAATTATAAGTTGTCTGTGCCGCCTGAACCTGCATAAGTCCTGTCGCTGCACTCTCCTGCCATTTACTGTTTCCTGAATTTGCTCCAGCAAACGGAAGTCCTGTAAATACAAGCCCTGCTGACAGTGCAATGCATGCTATGCTTTTACATGTCTTTTTTGTAATTTTTTTTATTCTCATAAACTATCCTCCTGTATTAATTGACATGACGACTCGCAGCCGCCATATCAATATTATTATATTTAAACTTTCATTACGCTTCACCGAGCGTCACATCAAAACCTGCTATCTTTTTAAGTATTTTCACTGCATCTCTTGTGTCAACTTTTCCGTCGGCATTGACATCTGCTGCATCAAGGTCGATTGTAAATCCTGTGAATCCCGCAACGTATTTTTTAATTACTACAGCATCACGGCTATCGATTTTTCCGTCATCATTGGCATCACCGTAGGTAACATCATCTGAAGATACCAAATTAGTCCTAGTCACAAGATATGTGCTGAAATGTTTTGTTGTAAACACCACATATCCTGACTGATACTCCGCATTCATATTGGTAAACTGTCCTTTTTCATTAACATAGTAAACTTTATAATCTTTGCTATTATAATCTGAAAACACTGGTATCTTTACAAGAACATTCCCATCCGGCTGCACTGTCACGCCGCTTTCATTTTTTAATGATATTTCGTAAGCAATAAATTGTACTGTATCAGGTTTTATACCTGTATCTTCTATTTTTCCATCAAACTTAATTTTTGCATATTCAGGGTCACTATTTGAAAGTTTTTTTGTCACAAGACTTATACTTACGTCTTCTTCTCCTATTGTAGTATCATCTGTATATTCAATTTTTATTCCGTCCTCAGAACTTACACTTTTTATCTCTATAAATTCAAAGTTATTATCATTTGCATATCTTTGTGCTGCACTTCCATCTGCTCCATATATTTTAAAATTTTCTTTTTTTACCAAATCTCTATTATCCCAAATATATCCAAATGCCTTCTCGCCAATATCATTAACATCCGATGGTATTGTAATACTTTCAAGATTAATGCAGTCAACAACAGCATAATTACTAATATATTTAACACTTTCAGGAATATTTAGGTTTTTAAGATTATGACAACTCACGAATGTTTCTGGATATATTTGTTCCAGATTTAATGGCATAATAACATTTTCAAGACTAAAACAGTCATAAAACATGGTATCCTCAAGCACTTTCATATTTGACGAAAGCTTTACATTTTTCAATAATTTGCAATCCAGAAAGACACCCGACGCCATTTCTTGTACTGAATCTGGAATTTCAATATTTTCTAAATTATCACATGCAATAAATGCATTGCTTCCTATGTTTGCCAAACCTTCATTTAGTTTTACATCTTTTAGATTTTTACACCCACCAAATGCCATTGATTCTATTGATTTTACATTTGAAGGAATATCTATTGATGTCATTTTATCATTTCCAGCAAATGCAGAATTTCCTATTGTCACAGTTTTGTCGCTTATAACATACGAATCTGTTTTATTTGCAGGAAAAACAATTAAATTTGACAAGTCTTTACTATATAAAACACCATCAATACTTCTGTATAAAGTATTATTATCAGATATATTTATTGCTTTTAGATTTTCACATTCACTCATTCCATCCGAACTATATATATTATATTTGAAATCTACAAGACTTTCCGGCAATGTAATTATTTCAGTATTTATACAATCAAATAAAATTTGTGCATCTATTTCGGTAACTCCATCTTTAATTATAAAATTTTTCTGTTTGCTTCCAGAAGTATATGTAACAAGATTATTTGTGTTTTTTTCATATATAGCATCATTATCAATAATGTAATTAGCGTTTGAAACCGTCAGATTGATTTTTTCAAGATTAATACATCCTTTAAAAACTCTCTTCCCCATTTTCTCTATATTATCAGGCAGCGTAATCACTGTTAATGATGAACAGCCGCTAAATGCGTAATCCCCTATAGTTTTTACACTCGATGGAAAACTAATATCTGTAAGCGACATACAGTTATAAAATGTACCATTTTTAATATTTGTAAGTTTTGATGGAAGTTTTACCTTTTTTAACCTGCTACAGCCACTAAATACATAATCTCCGCTTATCTCTACTAAATTTTCTGGTATACTTATCTCTATAAGACTACTACAATTTCTAAAAACATAACTATCAATCTGCGTAAGATTTTCTGGCAGCTTAACACTTTCAAGAGAAGAACATCCCTCAAATGTTGAAAAATATAATCTTGTAATATTATCTGGAATTTCTATTTCTTTTAATGAACTACAATTTCTAAATGTTCCATGTCCTATAAATGTTACTGTAGATGGTATATTTATTGATTCAAGGTTCTCGCAAGAATCAAAAGCAAAAGAATCCAATGTTGTAACACCTTCAGGTATACTCACTTTCTCAATTGAAGAATTGTAACTGGTAAAATTCAAACCTATTGTACTTACTTTTTTATCATTAATTTCAGCTGGAATGATTAATTCTTTTGCCGTTTTTACACATTCAGTAAGTTTTATTGTTCCATCATTTAATTCTTCATATTTAAAAGTTGTATTTCCATCTGAATATTGTAATGAATCAGCCGCCAAAACACTTACAAGATTTGTCTCCAATTTTTTTGCATCATAGGAAGCCGTATGTGGTATTCCTGTAAATACAAATCCTGCTGACATTACAATGCATGTAATGCTCTTACATATTCTTTTTAATCTCATTATACATTCCTCCTATGCTTACGCTTCACCGAGCGTCACATCAAAACCTGCTATCTTTTTAAGTATCTTTACGGCATCTCTTGTATCAACTTTTCCGTCGGCATTGACATCTGCTGCATCAAGGTCGATTGTAAATCCTGTGAATCCCGCAACGTATTTTTTTATTACTACAGCGTCACGGCTATCGATTTTTCCGTCACCATTGGCATCACCGTAGGTTATTTCGTTCATTCTGCCCTCAATGAATGTGAATCCGTTATCTTCGGCATATTTTTGTGCTGCTGAGCCTGCTTCACCGTAAATTGTGAAATCGTCTGATTTTTCAAAACCATTGTCACCAAATACATATCCAAAAGCATAGTTTTCTATTACATTTACACTTTCAGGTATATATACTGATTTCAATTCTTCACAGTTTAAAAATGCTTCGTAATCAATTCTTATTAATCCATCATTTAATTCTATTTTTTTTATTTTACTGCCTCGAAATCCACCCCCTCCTATAATTTTTACCGTAGACGGAAGAATTACTTTCTCACAGTCAATCGTATTAACATCTCCAATCTTAATTACTTTAAGCCCGTTCAAAGTTTCCGGTATATTTAATATCTTACTTCCTATATAATCGCTGGCAGTAATATATGCTCCGTTTCCGGGAATATTATATTTTAAAAATGTATACTCTCCTGATTGTTCTTTGACTGAAAATAATACATTACTACGCATCAGTTTAATACGTTCATTATTTTCATTTAATATGTAATTTCCTTCTTCGTCCTTCAAATCCCATAATAAATCGGAAGAACACGGCTCGCCCAATGTATACGTCCACTCAACACCTGTTTCGTTGTATATATTTTTAAAAGCCGAACTGCATGCAGCAAAAAAAACCTCCGGATATTCATAATACTCAAAATTTTCATATACAATAACCGCTTTAGATATATTATTTTTTAAAAGTTCAATGATTTTATCCGAAACTATTTTTGTTATCTCTTCTTTGCTTAATGTATTTTCCTGTTCCAATGTAATATATACATCATAAAAATTATAATAATCCGAATCGTCGGCATATTCCAATGCTTTAAATGTAAGATTTTGCGAATGTCTCTGTGAAAATGTTTTATATGGCATATTTACAAATGCTGTATTTATGCTGTTCACTCCTGCCGTGTCACCAAAATGATCTTTATCGATTCTTATTGAATCATCACTCCATGTAAGGTCCGATAAGTACCATTTACCATTGTCTAACTTTACTGCATTCCACGCATGTCCGCCGCCATCTGCATATCCTGACAACAATATCGTATCTACACCAATGTAATTAAGATATAGCTGTGCTGCCTTCGCATATCCCTCACATACAAAATCTTTCTTCTCCACACTTCCCATAATACTATGTGTATAATATTGTGTATTTTCATCATCACCGTAATAGTAATCTGAATTCAGACAGATTTCATCAAATACAGCAGTCTGCTTTTCATAATTTGTTGCATATTCTTTTGTCAAATCATAATATTCATGAATTCTTTTTTCTATAAGTTTCCTACATTCTGCTCTTCTTGACTTGTCCCGATAATTTACTGACCACGAATCATCACGGTTTAAGATATATATTATAATATCATCATCATTTTTAATTGTAATTCCCGCTCTTGCAGTTGTATAATCGGTATTTCCGTCTTCATCGTCAACTGTTGAATACATTGAATATAAAAAATAAAATATCGGCATATCTTCATACAAAGCCGTTTCAACTATTGCGTACTCATCTTCAGTGAGATTATAGTCGCTTTTATGCAGCAATTTGTCTATACACCACTCATATTCATTATTACTGCTGTCATTTTCATCTTCCCAAAACAAATAATATGTAGCTTCCAGCTCACCATTATAAAAATCCCAGCATATATCCCTTAAATCTTTATAATATCGCTGCATGGTCTCACCAGAATCCCAAGTTGCAAGCTGATTGTAGCAATATAAATAACTTGTACTTTCAGGTGTTATTTCAGGGTACTTGTTTTCCGTTTCATTATCCGAAATCGTCACTGTGTCATTTTCAGGATAAGTGGTTTGTGCCGCATACGTCCTATATCCAAGCCCGCCGAATATACCCGAAAATATCAGTAACACTGCCATCGCTGCCGAAAGAAATTTAATTATAATTTCCTGTCTGATACGCATAAATCAATCCTCCTTTTATCTTATAAATACAGTTTTATATGTTATAAATATTTTTCATTTATGCCGCTCCGAGTGTCACATCAAACCCAGCAATCTTTTTAAGAATCTTAACAGCATCTCTTGTGTCAACTTTGCCGTCGGCGTTGACATCCGACGCTTCAAGGTCGATTGTAAATCCTGTGAATCCCGCAACGTATTTTTTGATTAATACAGCATCGCGGCTGTCGATTTTTCCGTCACCGTTGGCATCACCGTAGGTACATCCGGTCTGTGTATCTGCCGTCACTGTACATGTAACTATTTTACCATCAAGCCCGGCATATATAGTTGCTATGCCATCTGCCTTTGCTGTAACATTACCATTATCATCTACTGATATGATATCAGGATTACTACTCAGCCACTCCGGCTTATTTCCCAAATCAGATTTATATGATAAAAGAATACTTTTTGTATCACCTGGATTAATGGCACATGTCTTATCTGTAAGCTCCAAAGTGCTCTGTGATTGAATATCAATTATTTTTGTTGATGTACTTCCATCAATCTTTATCTTGCCTTGTTTTATAACAAATTCTGTTATTTCACCAAAGTTATCTTCATTATCTGTATTAAAGATTATTTCCTGCTGTGATAGATTATCAAGATTAATTTTGTACACTTTTTTTGGCGTTGCAACATACATATAATTTTTATATGTAAACATATTCAAAATACTTTCATCAAACACTTTTATTGTTGATTCTTCTGAACCATCCAGCTTTGCCATACATACTCTGTCTTCATTATATATATAATACCAATATCCGTCATAATAACTGAATTTTTCTGCTTTTATATTATTTAACAATGTTCCTTCCAGATTAAAAGTTTTATTACATTCAGGTGCACCACTCCAGTCATGATGTCTCAGCGAAAGAAATTCATCATCACTTTTTATAAAATATCTTAATCCATACACACCTTCATTATAATCATCACTCCCACGGTCGTCCCATGTTGCATCAAGGTGATAATAATTTCCGTTAAGATATACCACATTCCACTGATGACTCATTTTTGATGATGACGCATAAAAATTTTTTATCCCATAAATATTAAGCATATACTTCATAAAATTAGCATAGCCGGCACATACTGCTTTACCATTTACAACACCAAACTTTGTAAAACTTTCTGCCGGAACTGTCTGTGCCATATAATTATAGAAATCATATTCACACTCTCTCATCTCCCAGTTATATATTGCCAGCGTTTTTTCCAAATCTGTCATATCTGATTGAATCTGTCCTGTAAGAGATGATATACGTCCCTTAAACGTAAGATAATCTTTTATAATTAAATCATTATCTCTTTTTCCTGATTTGTTTAAAAATTTTTCATCAGCCGCAAAATAGAAATAATACATTTTTCCCTCTTTCACAGCTGAAATAAAACTTGTAACCCACCAATATTGAGGGTTTCCATCTCTCAACATTTCAGCATAATTATCAATTTCATTTTTGCTGCTTTCAGGTATCTTTAAATCAGCAAGATAAACATAAAATCCTTTATTAAGATTATTTATCGTATTATATTCAAGCCTCTCTTTAATAATCTGCAACTGTTCACCTTTTTCAAGGCGTGATTGAAGGCTATTGTAATCTAATTTTGCCTGTTCTTTATTAATCGAATAATCTTTGTTTTGATATTCGCTTTTTATATATATAAATATTGATTTTATCTGAGTATCTGTCTGTACATATGATGGATAAAATTCATTCACCCAGTAATAATTTTCATTGTCATATTGAAGTGTATAAAGATATGACTCAAGTTCATCTTTCATATCCATGGTAATATTTAATTGCGTAATACCAAGGTTTATATATGAATTATTTACCGAATTACTCTTTTTATCTATCATCTCGGTAAGGACTTCTTTCCACTCTCCTTTGTTCAATCTGTCCTGAAGTGTTATATAATCGGCTTTTGCCTGCTCTTTATTTATTGACCAGTCATCATTAACATATTCTGACTTAACCGTATACCATATATATGTGTAATCTCCCTGCGTGCCAATTTGTAATCTTTTAAGCCAGTAATAATCTTCCAATTTCAAAAGTTCTGTCATATATACATTTACAGTATCAAACTCATCACTGCCTATTCCGAGTGAAGTTATATTACGTCCATACATACGATTTTCATCACGACTAAATGATTTTGTTATATTATCTATCTCTTTTTTTATACCGCTTTGCCATTCTGATGCCGCCCGAACCTGCACTACACATGTTTGTTTTAAAATCTCCGGACATCCCGTAAATACCAATCCCGCCGCCAGCATTGCACATGCCGCACGTTTAATTGTCTTTTTATATGTGTATGCTTTTCCCATAACATTCCCCATTTCAAAAATATTCCTATAAAAAAAGCGGACGAAAGTTTCCCTCCGTCCACCTTGTCTTTATAATTATTAAAATTTTACATCTGATGTTTCTTACACTTTATATTAATAATTACTTAGCAGCTTTTCTTGACTTTTCAACTATTACTGCTGCAGAAGCCATCATCATTATTACTGCCATAATCATTACATACATTGATGTATCACCTGTGCTTACTGATGCATTATTATCTATTGAGGCATCTCCTGATGGTGTTGTGCTGTCATTATTTGTGTTTCCGTTATTTCCATTATCAGGTGTTTCTGCCTTTTCTGCTATAGTTATTGCTGTCTTTGATGTGATTGTCACTCCGTCTGCTACCCATTTTCCATCCTTGTAAACTTCACGGTTGTATACAACTTTAAGTTCATAATCACCTGCATTAGCTACTGCAAATGTTGCCGTATACGGTGCAGATGTCCACTCACCACTCGGATTAATACTCCATTTTGCAGGTACATATCTCATATCGCCTGCCTGAGGATTTACATTATCCATTCCGATGCCTATAGCAGTAAATGTAATATCTTCGCCCTTTGTATACTGTGATGCCAAATGATTTTCTGCCTTTTCATCTTTAACTTCCGTTTTTAATGATTCCAGTTTTGGAATTGTTACTTTTTCTGTCTCGCCGCATACAGTACATGTTCTTTCAAGAATACCATCTTCTGTTTCCGTTGCGTCTTTTTTTATAACATAATCGCTATATTTGTGGCCTGTTGCAGGGATTTCTTCTGTTGAAAGCACCTTATCGCACACGCTGCACTTTGTTACTTTTTCGCCTGCTGTTGTACATGTTGCTTTCTTTGTTATCTCTGTTACTGCTGTATGTTTTCCTGTTGCCGGTATCTTTACCTCTTCTACCTCGTTACATACGCTGCACGTTCTTCTCTTTAATCCGTCTTTTGAACATGTTGCCTCTGTCACTACTTTGTATTCGCCGAACTTGTGGCCTGTTGCAGGAATTTCTTCTGTTGAAAGCACCTTATCACACACGCTGCACTTTGTTACTTTTTCGCCTGCTGTTGTGCATGTTGCTTTCTTTGTTATCTCTGTTACTGCTGTATGTTTTCCTGTTGCCGGTATCTTTACCTCTTCTACCTCGTTACATACGCTGCACGTTCTTCTCTTTAATCCGTCTTTTGAACATGTTGCCTCTGTCACTACTTTGTATTCGCCGAACTTGTGGCCTGTTGACTTAACTATCTTTGTATCAATTAATTCGCCACATTTTTTACATTTTACTTCTGTTACGCCGTCCTTTGTACATGTTACAGCTTCTTTTACAACTTCTTCTGTATCTGCATGCTTGCATAATACTTTTACATAAGAGTTTTTTGAATTTACCGTTATCAAATCACCATCAAAATTAGAAGGTACTAAATCTGTTATTTTTAACTCTGTATTTCCTATTGCGGCACCATCTTTAATTTTAAATTCTACGGTGTACAATTCTCCGCTCTTTTTGTTATCTTTTGCCATTGCAACTGCATAAGATACAAAATTTGTTATTTTTTCATTAGCATTTTTATCTCCCAATATAACTACATCTTCGATAAATACATCTTCCGATAATGTTGTCTTTACTAATTCCAACACATCCGGATCATAATACATTCTGAATTCAAATCCCGCTGTTCCCTGATTATTGTTATATGATACAGTTACTTTTACTGTATCCCCTTCATAGCCCTGTGCTGAAGTTACAGCAAGCTCTCCTACGTTTGCATCGCCTGCAAATGCATTGCCCGTTGACACTATAACAGTTGTTGCAATAAGGCATAAGCTTAAAAATGCAGCTATAATTGCTTTGCTTTTTCTTTTCATTTTTTAACTCCTCCTGTTTTCCCCTGATTTTTTCTTTATTAAAAGCAACAATGCAACAATTGCAATTACTACTACAGCTATAACAATTACAATTATTACATTCGTTGATTTAACCGTATCTGATGAATTTACCTCTATTAAAGAAACACTATTTTCTTCTGTACCGTTTATATTTTTACTGTCCGATTTATCCATGCTATCTGATTTATTTATACTGTCTGATTGACCTTTAACTCCATCCTGTTCTTCCGGCGTATTCTGTAAATTCTGTTTGTTTTGTATATTCTGTGCGTTCTTATCTGAAAACTGTACTTTTATGTCTGTATTGACGTCTTCAAGATTGGAATCGCAAGCGTCAAACTCATCAATATAAACCGATTCATAAGTTAATTCTTTCTCATTCTCACGATTTATTTTAAAGGTTATAGAAAACACAGTTCCCGTGTCTTTACAATCCTTTGCCTGTGCATATGCATATCCTACAAATCCGTCCCCGTCGGGATTTATAATTGATGATTTAAAACTATCCAAAGTTTCATCAACCGAAACAATACTTAATAAACTGCTGTCATAGCACAGCTTAAACGACATTCCCGCAATTCCGGGATTTGATACCATCTCAAGCTTTACATTAACAGTATCCCCTTCATGTAAAATCTCCAAAACCACCGATGCCGGACCTGCTGCTGTCACCGATTTTACAGGTATTGCCATCACTGCCGTGATTACACATAAAACTATCACGCAGATTCGTTCTAACAATCTTTCTAATTTATTTTTAAAAAACATCTTTTCTCCAAAAATAATATTTTATACCAAATTTATTTTACCCCCCCCACCGGTATTTTTCTGTCAATACACTTTTTAATAAATTCAGAATAATTTCTTCCTCAATTTTTGCTGGATTCATAATTTTTTTGCTGTTTTTATTATATATTAAGCAAAAACTAAAATGGTGTAATTCAACGTAGAACGCTGTTTTCACGACGCAGAATGTTTGTTTTTGCATAAAAAAAGACAATTATCCTTTTTTTATTGATAATTGTCTTTTTTATATTTTTTATTTGTTTTTATAACTCATACCATCATTCTTCTTAAGCTGCTATATCCGTAACATCTCATGCTCATGAATTTCTCACTATATTTTTCAAAATTAGTATATGAATGTTCAAATTGTCTTGAATAAAGATGTGCGATATCAACCTGCTCGGTCTTTGAAAGTTTTTTGCCATTAGCCGCCCACGCAGCAACATCAAGATGTCGTAATGCTGCATATCCGATTATCGCATTTTTTACTTTAAGCACAATATTAATATCATAAACTGCATCCAGAAAATACCTGTAAATATAGTACATAAGAAGCTGCCTGTACTCAAACTGTCTGTCATTATAATATTCCTCAAACTCAATTACATATTTTTCATATGATGAACCATCATGACAAGATTTCATAAACTTTTCCTGAATATCACAATACTTCAGCCAGTCAGGGTTAATCACTTCCATTCCGTCAAACTTTTCAAAAAATCTGCCTATATCTTTAAAGCCTCTGAACGAATCATATGTTTTCTTTTTCTTTGCATCAGATATAATCTTATCAAGTATTTTTTCATCTTTAAATGATTTTACAACATTGGCAATCAAATCGTCCCTTTCATCATCCATATGCTTCTGTATGCGTATAGCATATTCAATAAGTATAAGACAGACTTCATCAGGTGTATATTTTTTATTCTGAATAATATCATATGCACATTTCCTTGCATTACGAAGCTGCATATACAAAAAACCATCTATATCATTATAGCCTGTTAGCGGCTTACCGTCCTCTTCCTCGTCAAATGTCAGAACTTTATCATAATTAAATATTATCTCGCCAGCCGTCTTGCATGATGGTGCAATTCCTATCTCTTTCACACTTCCGTATTCATTAATAAATCGCGGAAATTCTGCACACGTATCACACAGCTTGTCTTCTCCCAATGCAATATACAAATCACACAGATTATTATCGTTAAGAAACGGACATCTTCCGTTTTGAAGTGTAAATGTGCAGCCTCCTTCTTTTTCGGGAACCATGACACTCTTTAACCTTTTGCCAAAATTTCCATCCACAGTCTTATAATATCTGTAGGATTTATCATCTACATCTACGTCCCATCCCGCACAACATGTATCGGTACACGCACCTGCAATGCACTTAAAATCTTTATAATAATGTGGTGTAACTATTTTCATACTTCTGCCTTTCATACATACCATTTATTTCATAAGATTACGATGCCTTACATCCAAATCTTAACTTGATTTACACTATGCAATAATGTTAATATGTTTAGAAGAATATCGCAATACAAAAGGAGGAGAAAATGCGAAAATATATGCTCGCAGCACTATGCTGCATAATGTCGCTTTTTATTCTTACCGGATGTAAATCATCTGTTCCGGAAAATACTGTTTTTTCCGTTGATGACTTATCCGGCAAGAGAATCGGTGTACAGCTTGGAACTACAGGTGACACATTAGTTTCTGACTATGAAGAAGATGGTTCCGGCACAGTAGTTGAACGTTATAATAAAGGTAACGATGCAATCCTTGCATTAAAACAGGGTAAAATCGATGCCGTTGTTATTGATGTCCAGCCTGCACAATCATTTGTCAAGACAAATTCTGAACTTATGATACTTAATGAAGAATTTGTTACAGAAGATTACGCCATGTGTATCTCAAAAAACAAGCCTGAGCTTAAAGCTTCCATTAACGAGGCATTAAATGTAATTAAAGCAAACGGCACTCTTGACAAAATCATTGACAATTATATCGGTGAAAATGCCGGAAAAACACCTTATATTTCACCTGACGGTGTAAAGCGTAACGGCACTCTCGTAATGGCTACAAACGCTTACTTTAAGCCATACGAATATTATGATAACGGTAAGATAGTCGGTATTGATGCCGATATGGCTCAGGCTGTCGCTGATTATCTTGGAATGAACTTAAAGATTGAAGATATGGAATTTGATTCAATCATTACCGCTGTCCAGTCAGGAAAAGCCGACTTCGGTGCTGCCGGAATGACCGTAACAGCCGAAAGACTTAAAAATATTGATTTCTCTGATACATATACAACTTCAAAACAGGTTGTAATCGTAAGAGATAATGATGCCATTAAGAATTCCGGCAATGTAGTTGAAAAATTCAAAAATGATTTCCTTACAGATAACAGATATCAGTTTGTGCTTACAGGTTTGAAAAATACTGTTTTAATTGCATTCTGTGCTGCTCTTATGGGTATCGTGATAGGTTTTGTAGTTGCTGTTATACGTTCAACACACGATAAGACAGGAACTCTTAAAATAGGTAATTTTATATGTAACCTCTACCTTACAATAATCCGTGGTACACCAACTATGGTTCAGCTCCTGATTATTTATTATGTAATATTTGGTTCAGTAAGTATTAACAAAATACTTGTAGCAATTCTTGCATTCGGTATTAACTCAGGTGCTTACGTTGCCGAAATTTTCCGTTCCGGAATTATGTCAATCGACAACGGACAGTTTGAGGCTGCAAGCAGCCTTGGTCTTTCATACAAAAAGACTTTTATATATGTAATACTTCCTCAGGCATTTAAAAATGTACTTCCTGCACTTGCCAATGAATTTATTGTTCTCTTAAAAGAGACTTCAATCAGTGGTTATATCGGTCTTACAGACCTTACGCGAGGTGGAGATATTATAAGAAGTATCACTTATGATGCAATGCTCCCACTTCTTGTTGTAGCATTAGTTTATCTTGTAATGGTTGTAATTCTTTCGGCACTGGTTAAAAAACTTGAAAGGAGATTAAGAAGCAATGAGCGATAATAACTCAAACGATAATATTATCTTAAAAGTTGAAGGCTTGAAAAAAGTTTTCGGCGACCATGTTGTACTTGAAAATATCAATACAACAGTAAAAAAGGGTGAAGTAATTGCAATTATCGGACCATCAGGCTGCGGTAAATCAACATTTTTACGTTCACTCAATCTCCTTGAAAAACCTACAGAAGGCCATATTTATTTTCATGGAACAGATATAACCGATAAAAATGTTAATATTAACAAACTTAGGGAAAAAATAGGAATGGTATTCCAGCATTTTAACCTTTTCCCTAATATGACAGTAAAGAAAAATATCATGCTTGCTCCTGTCCAGTTAAAGCTTATGAGCGAAGAAGAAGCTAATAAGAAAGCATTGGAACTTCTTGAACGTGTAGGGCTTTCCGACAAGGCTGACACTTATCCTAACATGCTCTCAGGCGGTCAGAAACAGCGTGTTGCCATTGCCCGTGCCATGGCTATGAATCCTGACGTTATGCTCTTTGACGAACCAACATCGGCACTTGATCCTGAGATGGTCGGCGAAGTTCTCGGAATTATCAAAGAGCTTGCAGAATCAGGCATGACAATGCTTATAGTTACACATGAGATGGGATTTGCAAAAGAAGTAGCTAACCGCTGTATGTTCTTTGCTGACACCAAAATCATGGAAGAAAATACTCCAAAAGAGCTTTTTGAAAATCCTCAGACACCAAGATTACAGGATTTCCTCTCAAAGGTACTTTAATTTTAACTGTCAGTACTAAACTTCAGGCATAAAAAAACTGCTGACCCGGATAAATAACGGTCAGCAGTTTTTTATGTTCAATTATTTACATTCAATTATTTAATATTCTTCTTCATAGCATCGAGTTCATCATCAATGCTCTTTGCATCATTCTTAAATTCATTGACGGACTTGTTGTTTTTCTTTGAATCGCCATTGTTTTTATTTGATGCAAACAACACTTTGGCAACAAATCCTGCCCCACCAAATATAAGAACAAGAATTAAAACCCACTCATATAAAGACATTGTTACAAGACGGATATCTGTATTAAGTATTACTGCTGCAAGTATAAGAATCACAGAAATAGCAGTAAATACTTTCGATGCAAACGAACTTGTCGCAAACATCCATATAATTCCGATAATAAGCGGAACTATCACAAGACCTGAACTGATACGGATTCCTGCTACTGAAAATCCGCCATAGCCAAACCAGCTTGAATGTACAATCACTTTCTGTGAAAAAATAAATAATCCCACAGCAAGCATTACAATCCCTCCAACAAATTGTAACAATTCATTCTTTGTTTCCTTCAATTTTTCTACCCCTTTCAATTTTATTTAATCTATTGTATTATTTATACTAAGATTCTTAATAAATACCCTTCTGCGGCATCTACAACAAAACTTTTGACGGAGGATACCGACCTTGAAAAATATACTTAAAAATTTCTACAACGATATAATGCACATCAAAACATTCATCATTATATTTATCATTGCATTTATCTCGTTAAATCTATTATTTCATAAAATATGCCTGATTTCAATAATAACCGGATTTCCATGCCCCGGATGTGGTATGACAAGAGCGTTTGTAAACCTTTTGACATTTCATTTCAAAGACGCATTTTACTGGAGTCCATCCATATTTTTATGGGTACCGCTGTTAATTTATGGCATTTTAAACAGATATATTTTCAAGTGCTCAAATAAAATTTTTACAATTCTTTTATGTATAACAGGAATTATTACTATTATTATTTATATTGTAAGAATGATTACACTTTATCCTGACAACGCACCAATGGTTTATTACGAAAATAATATTATGCACTTGCTTTCTTATGGTTTATCACATATAAAATAATACTTCCTGCTACTATAAACAAAGAAATAAACTGTGATGTTGAAAGATTACCAACTGTCCCCCTCACGTCATTTCGTAGAAATTCAACAAGAAATCTTCCTATTCCGTACAAAAACATATAAATGCATCCTATATCTCCTGAAACCATGCCAAATCCCGTTTTTGCCTTCAAACTGCTCTCTTTTGCTTTCTTGAATACAACATCTGCGAGTATAATGAGGATTATCGCTATCGCAAAGTCTCCTGCTGCAGATATAAGCTGTGTCGGAATCAGTTTTATTCCTGCCGGTGCAAGACTGTCTTCAGGAAATACCACACCAAACACTGAATCTGTAGGTCTTCCGTAACAACACCCTGCAAGAAAACATCCGATTCTTCCAAAAGCCTGTGCAAGTGCCACTTCCGGCATAACAATATCAAAATAATCCAGGAATTTTAACTTCTTCACTTTGCAATAAAGCATGCAGCAAAGAACACCCGAAATAATTCCTCCATATACTACAAATCCTTCTGAACCGATTACGGCTAGCGGATTTTGCAAAAACTCTTTAAAACTTACAATTATATATAAAATCTTAGCTCCAAGGAATCCTCCGACAGCCGCTATAATTGCAAGATCTATTATCGCTTCTTCTTTCATTCCTTTCTTTTTTGCTCTATATTCTCCCAGAAATAAAGCAAGTATAAATCCAATTCCTATCATAAGCCCGTAGCCGTGAACGCCAAATCTGCCTATGTAAAATAAATCTTTTTTCATAAACCCTCCATGTGTGACTATATCTTTATTTTTATATAGCCCAGATATTTTATTACTTAAAAATTTTACCGCATTCCCAAATCAGTATATGCTTTCTGGATTCTTTCTCTTACTTCTCTAAAAAATCCATCTGTATCTGATGACATATACGGTGTGACAAAAAATGTTTTTAATGTATACATGCACAAAATTCTTAATTGCTGCTCGTCTAAATTCAATGCAGCACTCTTAATCTGCTTGAGATAAACATGCCATAAAATTATAAATTCCCTGTATGGCTCACCCTCACGCATATCAATCCATTTTTTTACTTTTATCTTAAACAGATTGTCCTTGTTACACTGTCCTTTTTGAAGAATATATTTAAAATGCGTATCATCTTCCCAATATCTTCCAAGCGGAAACATCCTGCAGACCCCGGGTCTTGCATCATGTATTGCACATCTGTTGTCACTAAGCAGAAATCCACACGCATTAGTATCCGGGTCCATTCTCATATTCGGAAGCATAATCCCGTCAACAATATTTATCTCTATCTTATCATTAATAAGCTCGTTAAATGACTTTCCCGTCTTTTGTGTCAATCTGTATACATCATATGGGTCAAGCACTATTGAAGCTTCCATTCCCTTACAACATACCTGCCTGCACCCGGCACAATTGCCTGTATCTGCCTTTACACAGTCATTTTCCGAATAAAGTTTTCCGTCAGATATTTCTTCAAGACTTTCCTGTCTAATCATATTCTTTTACTCCGTTTCTTTTGCAAATATCGAAAAGACAGCATTTTGTGCAATGCGGCTTTGTTCTTGCCGTACAGACATCACGCCCGTGACAGACCAGCCTGTGGCACAAATCGCTTCCCTCTTCCGGCGGAACTATCTTCCATAATGCCATCTCAACTTTTTTTGGCTCTTTTTCGTCTTTTACAAGACCAATTCTGTTTGACAGCCTTATGCAATGTGTATCCGTTACTATAGCAGGCTTCCCAAACACATCTCCCATTATAAGATTGGCACTCTTTCTTCCTACCCCCGGCAGCTTTAAAAGTAAATCAAAATCATCCGGTACTCTGTCATTAAACTGTTCATGTAGCATTTTCATACATGCACTTATGTCTTTTGCTTTACTTTTGCCGAGTCCGCATGGATGAACTATTTTTTCAATATCATCAACATCTGCCCCGGCAAGTGCTGCCACTGACGGATATTTTTCAAATAATCCGGCAACAACCACGTTGACTCTCGCATCAGTACACTGTGCCGCAAGCCTTACACTTACAAGCAGCTTCCATGCTTCATCATAATCGAGTGTACAGCCTGCATCCGGATATTCTTTTTTTAGTCTATCTATAACTTCAAGTGCTAACTGTTTTTTAGTCATAACAAGTAATACTACTCCTTTATGCGATTACCGCTTTCCTGTCTTTTTAAGTTTATCACGCATATAGATAAAACTCAATAACAAAAGCTGGCAGGTTTTTGATACCTGTACACCGATATCAGAAAACTGCCAGACAATTAAGATAAATAAATTATTTATTCCATTCTGTAACTTTTTCTTTAAGCCAGTTACACCATTCGTCTACTCCCTCACCTGTTTTTGCGGAAATAGGGAATATTTTAAGATTAGGATTGCGTTTGTACGCATACTCACGCACTTTTTCCATATCAAAATCAAAATAATCGCAGACATCAATTTTGTTGATTATCATTGCATCGCAAATTGTAAACATAAGCGGATATTTAAGCGGCTTATCATCACCCTCAGGCACTGACAATATACATACATTCATTGATGCACCTGTGTCAAATTCAGCCGGACAGACAAGATTTCCTACATTTTCAAGGATTGCAAGGTCAAGGTCTTTTGTATCAAGTTCCTTAACGCCCTGTCTTGTCATATCGGCATCAAGATGACACATTCCGCCTGTATGAAGCTGTATTGACTTTGCATTGGTCTTTTCGGCTATTGTATATGCATCTACATCTGAATCTATATCAGCTTCCATAACTCCGATTTTTAAATCTTTTTCAAGACGGTTTATCGTCTGTACAAGCGTTGTTGTTTTTCCGCTTCCCGGTGCCGACATAAGATTTAAAAGAAATGTCTTTTCACTTTTTAACTCTTTTCTCAGCTTTTCAGCATCCGCATCATTATCTGCAAATACACTCTGCTTAACTTCAATAATCTTCATTTTGTCTGTCATTACATATTGCTCCTGTCTGCTGCTGCTTTATAATATCTGAAATCCGTAAAAATTTCACCCTTATACGGATTTGTCTTAGTCTTTACTGACTTATAAATGATGTATGCAAGTGCAATTACATTAACAATGAGTGCTGTAGCAGATACTATTGTCATTGCTGTAGGGTCAGCATTTACTGATGTTCCCGCTGCAATTCCGTTTAATGTTCCGTCAGCATACTGCTTTGTAAGTGTTGCCCATGGATAAATCTGTGTTCCGTCTGACATTGTTTCCTGGAAAAGAGGGAACACCTGTGCAAACATACACCATACACACAATGTATTTGCCCTGTTCATAATCCAGCCACCCTTGTTCCAGCAAAGTGCTGCAATTGTAGGTGCAAGTAAAAGTGCTACACCACAGAACCATGAATGTGTTGGGAGACAGTTGTATGTATAAGCAAAATTCCATACATCGTAAACAAGGATATATACCCATATCATATCAGGCCATATCATATCTTTTTTATCTTTTGATGAATATACTGCCCACCAGCCAGTCATACAGAATATGTTAATCAGACCTGCAATACCATTCATTACATTGTGCCATCCACCATAAAGCCATACATCTTCTGATGAAAGCCACCATTTATACCATCCGTTGATTGCTGATTCAAAATCACTTGCAACAGCAATAAGAATATTAATTGCAACTATTACAAACGGATATGCCTTAAACCAATGTGTCTTACCGATTCCCCAGCCATACTTTATCATCATAAAACCAATACAACCTGCAAGTGATGCATAAAGCTTCATATAGTGGAACCAGCCGTTCATATAAACATGTGTCTGGTTTTCAACAGCCCATGTCTGTCCTGCTGCCGCACATGCTGCAATGACAATAAAATATATTGTAAGCACAACCGGTACAGCACCAAATATTATAAGGCCACCAAGCTTTGTACGTCTTGCAACCTCATTTAAAAGTATAAGTCCTACAAGGACTAAAATCATTGCTCCCCATTGATAGAGAGCATTTCCTCCGTAAACATGAAATAACATAGATTTCTCCTCCTTTGTTTATCAGCACGCTTCGATTTCTTTTATATTGCACTCATTTCCTACCGCAAGCCACGTATTATAACCTTTACAGTATGGACATTGTCTTCCATATTGCACTGTAGGATAAGTCTTTTCACAGTCATCGCAATACGTAACCGCCTCTATTTTTTCAATTATCAACTTTGAGTCTTCAATAAGTTCATCTTTTTTACGGTAGTATTCCCAACAATCTGTGAGATAACTTTCCACTATGCCTGACACTTCTCCAATTTCAAGTGTGACACTGCCGATTTTACTTACATTTTCCTGCAATGCTACATGTTTTAATGTCTTGGCAACATGGACTATAATTCCCAATTCATGCATAAATTTCTCCAATCCGGCACGCTTATGCGTGGCATGCTATACTTGTGTGCACACAAATCCTGCTTGCTTATTTTTTATCTTTGTTAAACTTAATCTTGATTTCTCTCTTAATCATATAAGGAAGAATCTTTTTAAGTTTATCTTCTGATTTTGTCATTCGGCTTGCATCAGGCAGGTCTCTTGAAAGATGTATAGCATCAAATTCGCACTTTGTTGTACAAAGTCCGCATCCGATACATTTGTTAGGGTCTACAACTGTAGCACCACATCCAAGACATCTTGAAGCCTCTGTTTTAAGCTGTTCTTCTGTGAATATCTCACGTAAATCCCTGTATGTTGATGCTGCATCGCCTGATTTTCTGCCCGGTCTTTGTCTCTTTGCATTATCATACTCTTCAATGTCAAGATTATTCTTATCAAGCTCAATGAAATGTCTTAAATCTCTTGCAAGTGTGAGACTATGACCCTTATGTACAAATCTGTGAATTGATACACAACCTTCTTTTCCGGCTGCAATTGCATCTATTGCAAATCTAGGTCCTGTATATACATCACCGCCGACAAAAATATCCGGTTCTGCCGTCTGATATGTAACAGGATCCGCTTTTGCAGTACCATTTTTATTAAGTTCAACTTTTGTTCCTGCTAAAAGATTTCCCCAGATAATCTGCTGTCCAATTGAAAGAAGAACATTATCGCACTCTATTGTAATAGTATCATTCTCGTCATATACAGGAGCAAATCTCTTTTCCGCATTAAATACTGAAGTACACTTTTTAAGAACAACTGCTTTGACTCTGCCATTTTCAGTGATAATCTCTTTTGGTCCCCAGCCGTTGTTAATGCTAATATTTTCTTCTAATGCCTCTTCAATCTCATCTTTTGCTGCCGGCATCTCATCACGGCTTTCAAGACAATACATAGAAACATCATCTGAACCTGCACGAAGTGCTGTTCTTGCAACATCCATCGCAACATTGCCGCCGCCGATAACAACTGTTTTGCCACTAAGCTTCATATGTTCCTCATCTTTATTTACTTTGTTAAGGAACTCTATTCCGCTCATGACGCCCTTTGCATCTTCTCCCGGAACTCCTGCCATTCTTCCGCCTCTCGCACCGATAGCTATATAGAATGCTTTGTATCCTTCATCACGAAGCTGCTGTATTGTCACATCACTTCCGACATCAATGCCAAATCTGAATTCAACACCCATAGTCTTAAGCACTTCTATCTCTGCCGCAATAACATCTTTTTCAAGCCTGAATGACGGAATACCATTAAGAAGCATTCCTCCGGCTTTGTCTTCACGCTCGAAAACTGTTACAGGATAGCCTTTACATCTTAAATAATATGCTGCTGACATACCGGCCGGTCCTGCACCAACTATGGCAATCTTTTCTTCAAACTGCTTACCTTCATGATTTACAGTCTTAGGAATATATCTGTCTTTTTCATTAATCTCTTTTGCTGCGATGAACTTTTTAATCTCATCAATTGCGATAGGCTCATCAATCGTGCCTCTTGTACAGGCATCCTCACATCTTCTGTTACATATTGCACCACATACTGCCGGAAATGGATTTTCATTTTTGATAAGCTTCAACGCATCCATATATCTACCCTGCGATGCCATCTTTATGTAACCCTGTACAGGAAGATGTGCCGGACAGGCGGTCTTACAAGGTGCTGTACCTGTATCATAACAGTTAATCTTTGCATTATCCCTATAATCAGGATCCCATTTTTCTTTGCTCCACTTAACTGCATCAGGAAGCTCCGCCTGCGGATATTTAACCGGACCATCCTTTGTACAAAGTTTCTGTCCGAGCTTTGCTGCTCCTGTAGGACAAAATTCAACGCATCGTCCGCATGCGACACACTTATCTGATTCTACACTCGCACGATATGCTGAACGCGAAAGGTTCGGTGTGTTAAACAATTGTGAAGTTCTAAGTGCGTTACAGACACCCGGTGCACAGTTACATATTGCAAATATCTTATCTTCACCATCAATGTTAGTAATCTGGTGTACAAAACCATTATCTTCGGCTCTTTGCAATATCTCAAGCACTTCATTGAGGTCTATATAACGTCCCTTTCCGGTCTCAACAAGATAATCAGCCATATCGCCTACACCGATACAAAGCTCACCCTCAATCTCACCGGTACCCTCACCGCGGACTCTCTGCTGTCTTCTGCACGAACATGCTCCGACTGCATATTTATTTTCATATTTCTTTAACCAGTATGAAATATGCTCAACACTTACTGACTGCTGTGTTGCCGGAATAGCCTGTTCAACAGGTATAACGTGCATACCGATTCCTGCACCGCCAAGCGGTACCATCGGTGTGATTTTTTCAAGCGGAAGTCTTGACATATTCTCAAAGAAATCTGCAAGTTCAGGATGTTCTTCAACCTGTTTTTCATTCATCATCATAAACTCAGCACAGCCCGGAACAAACATAGGAAGTATGTACTGCTTTACATGATCTTTATTTTCCCAATTATATTCTATAAGACCTATAACGCTCATTTCCTGTAAAAGTTCTTCTGTGCGTTCCAGACTTTTTCCGCACTTTTTGGCAATCTGTGGTGCCGTTGCAGGTACTCTTACTTTCATAGAAAGTGCAACTTCTGCCATCTCATCGGTTATAACACCGGCAAGGCCCCAGTATTCAGGGTCTTTTGTCGTAACCTTGACACCGATTCTGTCTGTAATCTTCTGACCCAGCTTCAGAATCAGTTCTCTTTCTTCTGCCATATTTATCCTCCGTTCAGATTGTTTTAATTATAGTACAATTATACTACCCGTTTGTTAAAAAAACAACAATTTAGAAACAATTTGATTTACAAATTTAGTCTATTTGATTAACTTTTGTGCATATGCTATTATGATTAAATAAAATAAAGAAAGGACCGGATTAATCACCGTGACAATTGCAGACTATACACTAGAATATATAAATGGCATTCCTTATCTTATGCCTTATGGACAATCTGTTGCAGATTTAAAAAAATGTGTGAAACTCAATGACACTGGCATTTTTATATGGAACAGCCTTTCAGATGGCTCTGGAAGAGATGAAATTTTATCTGAAATGTGTAAAAAATACAATGCCGTTACTCCCGATGATAAAACTATTCTTTCTGACGATCTTGATTCATTTTTAGACATACTTACAGCCTACAGGATTTTTGAACGTGAAAATGATATTATAACCCTGCCGGATAATTCTAAACCGCATCATTTAAGAATTAATACAATTTCTATATGCATCAATGCACCGGATGAATATGTTTCAGACAATTTTTCCATTTTCCGCTATGATGACAATGAAGATTTGTCATTTGATACATTTAAGGATACAGTGCATGACGATATTACAATTAATATAACGCATTTTATTCCGTTTTTTCATCGTGGAAAAAAACAGGTTTTAAGAACTGATGAACTCACTCTTCTTGAAGATGATTCATTTTACATATGCAGATATAACAAACCATACGGACTGATTGAATGGCATCTTTCAAAGGACGGACGCACATGTAATATGTACTGTAAACGCACATCTGATACAGATTCAGACAAACCGGACATAAGTGAAGAAATATTTTTTGCCATAAGAACAATCTTTCTTTATAATGCTTCTTTTAAGGGAATGTATGCCATACACTCGGCATCAGTCCTTTATAAAGATAAAGCATGGCTGTTTTCAGGTCATTCAGGTGCCGGGAAATCAACGCATACAAATATGTGGAAAGAACTTTTTAACACGCCTGTCATTAACGGTGACTTAAATCTTATAGATATAAATACCACAGATGGAATTCCTGTAGTTATAGGAATTCCGTGGTGCGGTACTTCCGGCATTTATACCAGCCGCAGTTACCCGCTTGGCGGAATAACTTTTATAAAAAAAGACATTACTGACCAAGTTAGGCGAATTGACGGTGACGACGCTGTTTTAAGTATTGCACAACGCATGATATCACCGTGCTGGAATACCCGACTGCTTGAAAATAATCTTGCAGCATCAGAAAAAATAGCTGCCGGAATTACAGTTTTCAGACTCTGCTGCACCAAAAATCCTTCATCCGCATTTTTAATGAAAGAAGAAATCGACAATGAATATCATTAAACATATTATAAGGCGAATTAAAGAAGGCATGTTAAAAGACATGCTCCGACAGACTGTATGGATTTACGGATATGCACGACATTACTGGAAATCTATGATTTTTTATACACTTTCGGGGCTTACCGGAACTGCTATCGGACTGTTATCAAGTATTATTTCCAAAGATTTAGTAGATATTATAACCGGCCACCAGACAGGTGAACTCTTGAAAACCTTCTGCATGATGATTGGTTTTACAATTGGAAGTCAGGCAATATCACAGTTTACTTCATACCTTTCATCAAAGATAAGCATACGTGTTGACAATGAAATAAAAGCCGATATCTACGAGAAAATGTTATCGACTGACTGGGAGGCAATAACACATTATCACACAGGTGACCTGCTTGTCAGATGGAGTTCGGATGCATCCAATATTTCCAACGGAATATTGAGCTTTATCCCGAATCTTATAATTTATCTTTTCAAATTTATTATGGCTCTGGGCATTGTTATTTACCATGATGCAACATTTGCCATATTTGCATTAATCGGCATGCCTGTAAGTGTACTTATGTCAAGAAAACTCATGAACCGCATGGTCAATAATAATAAAAGAAGTGCCGCTCTGAATGCCGAAATGTCTGGCTTCAACCAGGAGTCACTCTCTAACATACAGACAATCAAGGCTTTTGACCTTATAAAATTGTATTGTGAAAGATTAAAAGATTTACAGACTAAATACCTGAAAATGAGACTTGAATTCAACCGCATGTCAGCTGTGACATCATTTATTATGGCTATTGTGGGAATGGCAGTATCTTACAGCTGTTACGGCTGGGGAATTTACCGTGTATGGAGCGGTGCTATAAGTTATGGTACTATGACGCTTTTCCTCTCACTTTCAGGTCAGCTTACAGGAACTTTAAACTCACTTATCTCACTTGTTCCTACAGCAATCAATCTTACTACCTCTGCAGGCCGTCTCATGGACATTCTTAACATGCCACGCGACGATTATTCGCAGACCGAAGAGGTTACACAGCTTTCCGATATAGGAAAAAAATATGGCATACGCCTTGAAATCAGCAATATGTCCTATAAATACAACTCAGGTACAGAAGTTTTTAAAAATGTCTCTTTTGAGGCTGCTCCACATGAAATTGTGGCACTTGTCGGTCCTTCCGGTGAGGGAAAAACCACTATGCTCCGCATTCTTCTCTCTCTTCTTCATCCATACGAAGGAACGTGCCTGCTAAAAAGCGGGGAGAATTACAATAACAGTCTTACACTTTCGCCTGCCGCAAGAGCATTATTTTCATATGTTCCACAGGGAAATACTATGTTTTCCGGCACAATTGCTGACAATATGAGAAGTGTAAAGCCGGATGCAGCAGATGCTGAAATAATTGAAGCTTTGAAGCTTTCATGTGCATGGGAATTCGTTTCGGAACTTCCTGACACAATCAACAGTGAAATAAAAGAACGCGGCGGCGGATTTTCCGAAGGTCAGGCACAGCGTCTCTCAATTGCCCGTGCAATCCTTAGGAAATCGCCTATTCTCCTGCTTGATGAGGCCACTTCCGCACTCGATGTTACAACAGAAAGAAATGTTCTTAAAAATATTATGAAAGATGATTACCCTCGTACATGTATTGTAACAACTCATCGTCCTACTGTTCTTACCATGTGTGACCGTGTATATTCAATCCATGACATGCAATGTACTCTTCTTAATGATGATGAGATTGAGGAAATCACAAGAAATTTTTAAATGTGTTATGAGAATCACAAAAAACCGCATCACCGGCAAAACCGGTGATGCGGTTTTTATTATGTTATCTTAATTAATTATGCATTATCTGTCATATAAGCATATGTTACAGATAATCCTGCCTCTGATGTTACAATAACATCACCCATTCCGATGTTATCCTTTGGATTATTCCAATATGAAAATGCAATCTTAATCTCCGGACCCGATGTAAGTACAGGCGTACCATTAGAACTACTGTATTCTACAGGCTGGTTAAATCCAAGCGTTAAAAGCTGCTGGCTGCATGTATGACTTGTATCATGTCTTGCATTAACCTGAATTCTGTAATCGCCCCTGCCAAACTCCGGTCTCTGATGTATATTAGTTGTGACTGTATAACAACCACTCGCTGCATAAACCCCTTCAGCAACATCGTCACAACCTACAACTACAGGTTTCTTGTAATCGGTCATAAAAATCCACCTCCAAAAAAACTAATACCTTCAGTAACTATTATAGTATATCATATGTCAGGCATATGTCAATTTGCATATTTTTTTATTTTTTATTTAGTCATTCTTCTAAAATATAATAATTTAACGCATTACTCTTGCATGAAATCCAAAAAAAGGATATATTTTAAATATCAATTTTTAAAGGAGTTTTATAATGGAACAAAGAGAATCCCTTGGCTCCCGCCTCGGTTTTATTCTGTTATCTGCCGGTTGTGCAATCGGCATCGGTAATGTATGGAAATTTCCATATATAACAGGACAATACGGTGGCGGAGCTTTTGTTGTTATCTATCTTATATTCCTTATTCTTATGGGTGCTCCCATTATGACTATGGAATTTGCTATCGGCCGTGCCAGCCGCAAAAGCCCTTTTCTTGACTGTAAAGTGCTCGAAAAGCCGGGTACAAAATGGCACTATCATGGTTATCTTGCCATTGTCGGCAATTATCTTCTGATGATGTTTTATACGACCGTAACAGGCTGGATGCTTTACTATTTTTATAAAAGTCTCACAGGTCATTTTAATAATGCATCAGTTGAAACAGTAAGCACAACTTTTACAAATATGACAGCAAACCCATATATCCTTGTCGGATTTATGATAATTACAGTTGTTACTGGATTTCTTGTATGCTCACTTGGTGTACAGAATGGTGTTGAAAAAATTACAAAGGTAATGATGCTTGCACTTCTTGCACTTATTATATTACTTGCAATTCACAGCATGCTTCTCAAAGGTGGTATTGAAGGACTTAAGTTTTATCTTGTTCCTGATTTTAACAAGGTTGCCGAAATCGGGCTGTTTAATGTTATTGTTGCTGCAATGAATCAGGCATTTTTTACATTAAGTCTCGGAATTGGTGCAATGTCAATCTTTGGAAGCTATATTGGAAAAGAACAGTCACTTTTTGGTGAATCAATAAGAGTTTGTATACTTGATACATTTGTTGCTATATTTGCCGGTCTCATAATTTTCCCAGCATGCTCTGCATTTGGTGTCAATGCTGACAGCGGTCCAAGTCTTATATTTGTGACACTGCCTAATATTTTCAGCAATATGGCAGGTGGACAGCTTTGGGGAAGTCTTTTCTTCCTCTTTATGTCATTTGCAGCATTTTCAACCGTAATTGCCGTATTTGAAGGTATTATTGCATGTTTCATGGATATGACAGGTGTTTCACGTAAAAAATCATGTTACATTAATATTATAATTATGATAATACTTTCACTTCCATGTGCGTTGGGCTTCAATATTTTATCAGGAGTTAATCCTCTCGGTGCCGGCTCAACAATCCTTGATCTTGAAGACTTCCTTGTAAGTGATTTAATACTCCCTATAGGTTCACTCATCTATCTTTTATTCTGTGTATGCAAAAATGGATGGGGCTGGGATAACTTTATCAAAGAAGCCAATACAGGAAAAGGCATTAAGTTAAGCAGTAAATTAAAAATATATCTTACATATGTACTTCCTCTTCTTATTATTTTCAAATTCATAATCGGATTAAAAGCCAGATTTTTTTAAATCTGTATTATTCTAAAAAATAATACAAAAGCAGCGGAATCCTGACACATTTCCAAGTGTTAAGTTCCCGCTGCTTTTTTGTTTTTCTTATTTCCATGGTCTGTTTTGTGATTTCTGTGGCTGCCATGAATTTCCGGCCGCCGTAGTCATAAGATTTGCCGTATATGCATCTTCAAGAGCATATCTTAAAGGATAAACTTCTTCTCCTCCGTCAACATATTTTTTCATTCCAGCCAGCACTCTCGCAACCGCTGTTTCATCTTCACCAAGTCCACATATACCAAAAGGCGGAATGTACAATTTTCTTCCCCGGAAACTTACTGCCAGTATTTCTCCTGTTTCCTCATCTTTATAAACATCCATTTTTTCTGATGCAGCAACATTATTATCTTTCAGGAAATATACCATATTATCTGTTATCTCGCCTCTTGTTCCGCGAACATTTATAAATCTGTTTCTTATATCACTTCTGTACTGGTCTGACATAAAATCATAAAATGCTGTCTTTTCGTTGTCATATTCCATAATAAGGTGCTTTTCTTCTTTACTTACAACATCACCTTTTGTAAGAATTTCGTAACGTGTTTTTGTATCAGTGACTTTCATCTGATATGCTTTTCCTATAACATTTACATCATTTATTCCTGTATCAAGAAACTCACGTATTATGCTGACTGCATGATAATCATGCATACATGATATAGTCATTGAAACAGGTTCACCTATAAGACCGGATTTTACTATCTGTATTCTTGCATCATATGTCGGATAAAATGCATACTGTTCAGCAACCTGCAGCTTATTACACGTATAATTGTTGTTTTTTATATTTTCCCATACCTGAAAAAGTCTGCCGTTATCGAGCGAAACCGGGGTCTCTGAAAGAACCGGAATTCCGATATTCAGCCATTTTTCAACCGTATCACACATAAGTGTTTTCGTAACAGCTGATACAACAAAATCAGGCTTTGAATTTATCATATCTTCATCTTTACATGTCACAGGAAAATCGAATTTTTCTTTTACTCTGCATGCTGATTCCTCACTATGACAAAGAACCATACATATTTCAAACTGTTCAGGAAGTGCTTTTGCTATTCTGAAATACAAAGAAGCTCTGTAGCCTGAACCTAGCACACCAAATCTTATCATATTATGCCTCCTTATTTTCTTCTAATTCTGTGAAACTGCGGCTTAATGGTAATTTCCTGTATCACCGCACCGTCCCTGATATTTATTATATATTCAACCGTCTGTGCAACCTCTTGTGGCTCAAGATGTGCCGCCATATCCTCATCTTCTTTAAAATCCGCATTCCTGTATAAATCCGTGCTTGTCATATCAGGATGAACTGACACGACTTTCACTCCATATTTTCTTGCCTCATCAAACAGACTTCTCGAAAATGCCGTAAGCCCCGCCTTTGACGCACCATACGCACATCCATGCGGACTTGGCTGTAATGCTGTAACTGATGAAATATTAATTATAAATCCTTTACTTTTCTTTAACTGACGCAGCACAAGATGCGAAAGAATCATCGGTGCTTCAAAATTAGTTCTTACAATTTCCTTTATCTTTGCCGCATTAAGTTCTTCATGTAAACCATAATAACCGACACCGGCATTATTTATAAGAATATACAATTCATTCTCTGACATGATTTTTTTTAAAATCTGCGTTATTTTTTCTGTATCTGTTATATCACATTCTATCATGTTAAATTGTTCTTCTTTATGTACTTTTGAAAAATCTCTCGCAATTCCAAAAACCTCATATCCGTTTTTTACAAGCATTCTGCTTATCGCAAGACCAATTCCTGATGATGCTCCGGTTACAACCGCCGCTTTTTTCATATTTTTGTTTCTCCAGTCACAATCTATAATTTTATTATTTTTCCTGCCGCTCCCATAAAAATATTTTCTCTTTTTCAACGTATCTGCTTACCAGCGATACCATATAATCTTCCATATCTCTCATAATTTCATCCGGATAATGATAATATCCATTATCATTTTTATATGGGAACTGAACAGCTGCACTAAATGGTTCTTCTTTACGCATATTTTTCATGTACTCCGCAGAAATCCTAAATGTTCCGACACTTATATCAAGAAGTTTATTTAAGTCAATTCTGCCTGTTATTTTGTCAAACATATCTGTATAAACACTTTTCCAGTTTTTACAATATATCATTGGGTCAAATGCAATCCGCGTTTTTAACCCCTTATCCAATGCAATTTCAATACAGCTGATTCTTGAATCAAGAGAGGCTGTTTTGTGTTCGAATTTGGAAATAATTTCATCAGGTGACATCGTAAATGCAAATATAATATTGTCTGATGGAGCAATTTCTTTTAAAAATTTTTCACATGAACTTTTTGTTCTTATCTCAATTTTTAAATCAGTATGTCTTTCTGCAAAATCCACCCATCTTTTTGTATATCCGAAAATATTTTCTACTGCAAGCAAATCTGTATCATATGAAACGCAAAGATATACAGGATGTTTTTGCAGCAATTTATACACTTCATCAAAAATGTCGTCTAAATTAACAAACAGTACGACATTTCCTGATGGATACATGCCTTTAAGATAACAATACTCACAGTCAAACACACAATTCATCATACATGATGTATAATAAAAATGTTCATTTCCAAAGTTCTGGCATACAGGTGCACCGGCATATACAAGATTATTTTCTTTTTTTGCAATTATAAGATTCTGTGTCCTGTGCTGTAAAACCGATGACTGCCGGCTTCTGCAGAACACATCTTTGTAGTGGTCGATATATATAATGTGTGACTGTGGAAATTTATTCAGGATTCTTACTGTATCGGGCATATCCGCAACCGATTTTTCAACATATATATGCGAAAAAAAACTGTTATAATAATCTGCTTTTAAGTTGTTCAAATCTCTTTTTTCCTTCTCTCTTATCATTACACGGCATCATATTTTCTTCATACATCTTACACACAACACCATTAATATCTATATTTTCAATAAAGCAATATCTTATATACTGCCTTAATTCATATTCCATCGTTTTTGAACAGCACAAATCCCGGCAAAGCTTGTCTGCAAGCTGCTTTTCCTTTGCTGCCTTTTCATCACCGGCACATGAAATATCATTCAGAATATCACGAAGCCTGTTTATATATTCATCAATAATATTAATATGATTTTCCACAAGTGCAGTTATATAATCCGGCGTTATCCCCTCTGTATCACCATTATCAGAGAGAATTTTTACAAAACTCATCTCGTGCGGTGCAAAAAAGTACGCACCTGCCTGCCATACAAATGCTGCTTCCATATCGTATAATACTGTATCTGATGTATTCTGCGGATTTTTGTCGTTTTTATTTTCAAAAAGAACGGCAGATGTTATAATTTCCGCTTCTTTAAAAGGATTTTTATATATCATATCCGGATAAAATGTACGTTCTGATGATTCATCCGTAATTTTGCTGCATATGTATATTTCATCCGAAGCCAATGCTGATGCACAAGTTCCGATATTTACAAGAAAATTTTTGTCTGCTTTCAAATCAAGCTTTGCACATACACCCGCTACCGATGACGCAGCAGCAGCATTACCTGTCCCTGTAATAATTAACAATATTTCTTTTTCTTCATTTGCAAATACTGTAAACGGCATATATGACTCATCTTTTTTTAATCTGTATTTCTCAATCAGCGGTTTTGCCTCGCAGTAAATTGCCATTGCCAAAATTATCATTTTCTGCACTCCGGTCACATTCAATTTTTCATTATTATAGCAAATCTTCCCGTTTTTTTCCTGTTTTTTCTTTAATTTTAATAAATTAATTCACTGTTTAACTTTAAAATCCGTTCTTTATCATATATAATTTTATATAATAACGTATGCAATCTGCCCGCAGATACATACATCCACAAATATAATATGCCAAAAAAAATATCTATTGTGGCAGAATGGAGTATTTATGAAAAAATTAGGTTTCGGAACTATGAGACTCCCTCTTATTAATCCAGAAGATAAGACAAGCATTGACCAGAATTATTTTAATCAGCTTGCAGATAAATTTATTGAAAAAGGATTTAATTATTTTGATACAGCATATACTTATCATGATGAAAAATCTGAAGGGGCAATTAAAAAAGCCCTGACCGAAAGGTATGACCGCAAAGATTACATACTTGCAGACAAGATGCCTACCATTCTTGTAAAATCCGGTGATGAATATCCTATGTACTTTAACAGACAGCTTGAAAGAACCGGTGCCGAATATTTTGACTATTATCTTATGCACAACATGGGAAAAGACAGATATGCAAAGGCCACTGAATTCGGCGGATTTGAATTTGCCGAAGAGATGAAAAAAGAAGGAAAAATCAGAAAATTTGGATTTTCATTTCACGATGATGCTGAAACTCTTGACAGAATCCTTACAGAACACCCTGATGTCGATTTTGTACAGCTTCAGATTAATTATTTTGACTGGAATAACAAAATAATACAATCTCGTCTGTGCTACGAAACTGTCGTAAGACACGGCAAACCTATTATTGTAATGGAGCCTGTAAAGGGGGGGACTCTTGCAAATCTTCCAAAAGAAGCTGCTGATTTGTTAAGAGAATTCAATCCAGATGCTTCACCTGCTTCATATGCTCTCCGGTTTGCGGCTTCACTTGATAATGTTTTTATGGTTTTAAGCGGCATGAATACAATGGAACAGGTACTTGATAACACTTCTGTTTTTGATAATCTCACACCGCTTAATGAAGAGGAAAAAGAAATTCTTGAAAAAGTTATTAAAATAATTGAAAAATCGGTTGAAATTCCTTGTACATCATGTGGTTACTGTATGGAAGTCTGTCCGAAAAACATACCTATACCACAGCTTTTTGGTCTTTACAACAACTATAAAATTAACAATAATTTTTCAAACATGTACCACAACCGCATAATTTATAACCGTGGAAAATCTTCCGACTGTCTGAACTGCCACCGCTGCGAAAAGAACTGTCCGCAGCATATTGCAATTCCTGACAATCTCAAAAAGATTGCAGCCTTTGAAAAATAATATGTAAAAAATAATTAATTAATAAAAAGCAAAAACCGCCAGATTCGTTATTGCACGGATTCTGACGGTTTTATGTATACACTAAAATTGATTTTTAATTTTAATCAGCCCATCTCTCCACGAATGTCCCGTGTAGGCGGATCCATCGGATAATTACCTGTAAAGCAGGCATCACAGAATCCCGTTCCTCCACAAATCATCTCGCTTAATCTGTCAACTTCAAGATAACCGAGCGAATCTGCTCCTATTATTTTACAGATTTCATCTACTGTCTTTCCTGTAGCGATAAGCTGGTCTTCTGACGGAATATCCGTACCGAAATAACAAGGATGTTTAAACGGCGGTGAACTTATACGCACATGAACTTCCTTTGCTCCGGAATTTTTAAGAAGGCTTACAATTCTTGCACTTGTTGTACCTCTTACGATTGAGTCATCAATCATAACAACTCTCTTTCCGGCAACTGCTTCTTTTAATACGTTAAGCTTAACTTTTACGCTTGATTCTCTCTGTGCCTGTTTCGGCTTGATGAAAGTTCTTCCGACATAGTTATTTTTTATAAATGCATTTCCGTAAGGAATACCTGATTCAAGTGAAAATCCAAGTGCCGCAGGATTTCCCGATTCAGGAACACCCACAACCAAATCTGCATCTACAGGATGAGTTTTTGCAAGAATACGTCCTGCGTTAATTCTTGATTCATATACACCCATTCCATCAATCTTACTATCAGGTCTTGCAAAATAAATATATTCAAATATACATCTTGCGGTATTTTTCTGACAAAGTGATGTATCAGATTCAATTCCTTTGCTTGTAATTGTTACAACTTCACCCGGAAGTACATCTCTTACAAATTCCGCACCGACTGTATCTAATGCACAGGTCTCTGATGATAAGAAATATGTATTATCTCTCTTACCAATGCAAAGCGGCTTAAATCCAAACGGGTCTCTTGCACCGATAAGCTTCCTCGGACTCATTACTACAAGCGAATAAGCACCTTTTATCTTTAACATTGCATTTTTAACTGCCTCTTCGACAGTTCCTACTTTGAGTCTTTCTCTCGCAATAAGGTATGCAATTACTTCTGAATCAATAGTTGTCTGAAAAATAGCACCTGTATATGACAATTCTTCACGCAGCTCTACTGCATTAAGAAGATTACCATTATGTGCCATACCGAGTGTTCCCTTGACATAATTAAGAACAAGAGGCTGTGCATTCTCACGGACACTGCTGCCAGCTGTCGAATAACGCACATGTCCAACACCGATATTTCCTTTTAATTTTTCAAGATTTTCCGGATTAAATACTTCATTTACAAGACCCATATCTTTGTAAGACATTACCTTGCCCTTAGGACCATTGGTATCACTTACGGCAATACCGCAGCTTTCCTGTCCTCTGTGCTGTAATGCAAAAAGACCATAGTATATTGTAGATGCAACGTCTTCTCCATCAAAATCATATGCACCGAATACTCCGCACTCCTCATGAAGCCCGTCAAAATCGGCTGTATTCATAATATTATTGTTATCCATCAACTTCTCCATACTCTTATTTGTCTAAAATCATTTAGAAAATGGTGTGCCTGTTAAAAGTTCATATGCTTCTTTGTACTTGTCAACAGTCTTTGTTACAACCTCATCAGGAAGAAGTAAATCATTATCAGGATTTGCCTTTAACCAGTCTCTTACAAACTGTTTATCGAATGAAGGCTGTCCCTGACCAGGCTTATAGCCTTCCAATGGCCAGAATCTTGAACTGTCCGGTGTGAGCATCTCATCGCCGATTACCACATTGCCATCTTCATCAAGACCGAATTCAAACTTTGTATCAGCAATTATAATGCCTTTGCTAAGTGCATATTCTGCACATTTCTTATAAAGTGTGATTGTGCAGTCCTTTATTTTTGTAGCATAGTATTCACCTTTTCCAGGAAATGCTTTTTCAAGAACTTCAATACTTCTCTCATATGAAATATTCTCGTCATGGTCGCCAACTTCAGCTTTTGTACTTGGTGTGTAGATTGGCTCAGGAAGCTTTTCAGACTCCTGTAATCCTTCAGGAAGATTAATACCACAGACTGTTCCATTTTCTTTGTAGCTTGCCCAGCCGCTGCCTGTGATATAACCTCTTACGATACATTCAATAGGAAGCATCTTTAACTTCTTGCACTTCATGCTTCTGCCTTTATACTCATCCTTATGGAAGAATTCAGGCATATCATTAACATCTACAGAAATCATATGATTAGGAACTACGTCCTTTGTATAATCAAACCAGAACTTTGACATCTGAGTAAGAATAGCACCCTTATCAGTAATCTTGTTCTTCAGGATATTGTCAAATGCTGATATACGGTCTGTTGCAACCATTATCAAGCTGTCACCATTGTCATAAACTTCTCTTACTTTTCCTTCATAAAGTAATTTTAAGTTTTCCATTATAATCCTCCGTTTCTGTACATGTCTGTCCCGGCATAAGGACCCATGCCATTATATTAATATTGGTTAAGCATGTCACTTTTTAAAGCAACACAGACAAATTATATAACAAAGAAATGTCAAAATCAATAATCTGTGTGTTTTATGCAAAAATAATATTCATTGTCAGTGTTCTTATATATTACTATGTATGATTTTGGAATCTCACCGTTCTGCGGTTTCTGATATTTTGTTGCACCTTCTATATATCTTGGATAAATAATGTAATATGCCAGCAATTCCGCACCAGCTTCAATCATCCAATCCTCATCAAAAATTTTACCCGTATCCGGCTCTGTCTTTTCCTCTTCATAATAATATATCAGACTTCTCATTGCTTTATCCTCTACAACAGTTGCGTTAAGTTCATAAGGATATACCGTTATATTCTGATATGATAATGCCTTATAATCTCCGATTCTGCTTCTGTCAAAAGCATTATCCAGCTTTTTAAGCAATTTATCCGAAGTACGTCCGCTTATTTTAAATTTTCCGATATAACCGCCTGTATTTTTGTCATACTCAAATCTCACTTTTTTGCAAAATATCGGTATTGTGAAATCTTTTTCATACCACATTACAGTCTGCTTCATTATATACATAGGACTTTTCACATAAAATATTCTTCCTGCTATCACCAATACAATACCAGCGAGCAGAATTACTGGTATTATTGTTTTTTTATTTAATTTAATAAAATCACCTCCTGCTTCATCATTTGATTTATGTATTCTTATTCCATTTCAAATTTGGTCCTCCCCAGTCCTCCAATTCTGTATATACAACATGTTTTATACTTATATAATATTTGTTCTGTTTATTTTTATACACGGTCACAAAACTGTTTCTTTCTTTGTCATCGTATCTGTATAATGTATATTCCATATATTTATCCGCATATATTTCATATATCGCCAAAATCTCCGCATCAGCCTCCGCAAGCCAGCTTTCTTCAAATAAATCTGCCGAATTTATGTCTTCTCTGTTATATAATGTATTATTTTTTTCTTTATCTTCTAACAACAGCCAATTCCATACCAACGTACTGTTTAATGTGTTAGAATCTATAATTTGTACATTTTTCTCATCAATCCACGGCTTCTTTTTCAAAGAAACATAACTTCTGTCATACAAATAATTTAATTTTTCCAATATTTTGTCTGCCTGTCTTTTGCTGATTTCAAACTTTCCGCAATAGCTTCCTGTTTTTATGTCATATTCAAATCTTATCTGCCTGCAAA
>OCHC01000574.1_pt1 | contig 37826 bp, 30 predicted proteins | sample 1538641 | NCBI WGS metagenome assembly OCHC01 (sample SAMN04571714, study PRJEB22368) | human gut metagenome | biome: human gut; material: stool | host: Homo sapiens | place: Luxembourg | collected 2012-08-17
TAGGAAGAATCCTCCAATACTATTTTTCGGTCCTAATTCACAGATGTCTGTAATCCCCAACCTTTTTCAGACCTGTTTAGTCGGTATGCAATATTATAATACACGAAGGATAATTCTACAACTGTCTGTTTTTGCCACTTTTTATCTTCTCATCACATCGTCCGCTTACGAACTCACCTTTATTCTTTACTTTTTTATAATTCATGATAAAATATTTCTAATACTATATCGTGTTTAAAAGGAGATTTTAAAATGTTAGTATGTGATTATATCGTAGAACAGATTGATGGAGATTATGCACACTTAAGAAGAGTTGATCTTCCGGATGAAGAGTTAAAACTCGTAGCCAGAGCACTACTCCCGGCTGAGATTGTAGAAGGTTGTAAACTGCACTATGAACTGATGCAGTATACAATCATCTAATGTTACTATTCTTCTACCTGTTTTTATTCAAAGAAGACTGTAAAGAGGATTCCCTCCTGAAAATATTTCATTTTAAATAAAAGGAAATATTTTCAGGCAGGAATCCTCTTTGTACGTTTTCTCTATTTCATTCCCCGTCAATTAATCTTCATCAAACGGAACAACATCATCCTCTGCATTTTCCACAGCTTCACTAGAACCACCTGCTTTCGGTCCAGCAACGCCTTTTACCTTCATCGTTCTGACATTGATCCCATTGACCTCAATGTGGTCATCCACAGGAATCACAAGGCACTGTCTTCCGTCGATCATTCTTGTCTCTACAAGATCCATTCTGTCCGGATTTACTTTAATCACAACATCCGGTGTCTCGATATTGAACTTTCTTGTCTCTGCGATATTACTTGCCAGAAGCGTTGCTTTCTCGCCTGCATTTTCTTCGAAGTTCTTCTCAAAGTTCTCCATCTTCTCATTCGGCACACCGCTCTGCTCGAAAATCTTCTTCACGTCCGTTTTATCCAATGTCAGCGGATCCGGTTCTTCTTTGTGTTCTTCGATCATATCATTCAATGTCTCGTGAATGTTGCGGACAGTCTCGTAATCACCATCTTCTCCCAATGTATCTTCAATAATCATCTGGAATGTCTCTTTCTGTGTGTCCGCAGACATCGGCATCTTCGCACCAAGAAGCTGGTCGATCATCTCCGGCTGAAGATCTTCTGATTTCTTCGTGTAATAAAGCACACTGTGAAGATCAGTACTTCTGTCGTTGAATGCCGGGAAGAGGAATCCTTTGTCCGGCTTATCAACGATCCAGTCACGGATTCTGTCCTGAATACAGTTCTCTTCCGCGTTATAGCTAAGCCCTGCCTTTGACAGACTGACCGGACAGATGCTCATCAGTATATGCTGATATACTTCATCTGAAGCATCATCCATCTCAAGATCATCGGATGTTCTTCCAGGAACATCGTATGCTGCATGGATCAAAATAATGTAATAATTCTCCGCATACTCATACGTTGCAATAACTTTGTCATAGAATTCTTCCAGAAGCATATCGTCTTCGAGACGGCTGTCACGAAGCTTCAGAAGAAATTCCTGCGTTCCGCCCGGCATCTCTGCATCCAGTGGAAACTCCATATTCAGCATATTCTTTCCGATACTTCCGGAAAGTGTCTTCTTAAAAATATCAAAATACTTAAATGCTTCTTCCTCCGGAAGTGCGAGAAATGCGTCTTTTGACTCCATCTTTTTATTCTTCTCATAATCCACATAGCAGCCACAGATTTTCGTAATCGCACAGTTTTTCGGTGAGAACTGCTTACGGATCTCAAGTACTTCTTTTTTATTCATATATGTTTCCTTTCTTCGTTCTATGTTATAATGAATAAACCATCTTTTCGGGAATTGTAAATACCGTAGACATAACATTTTTATTTTACCTCTATTTTCATAAGAAAGAAAGATTTGATTTTCTCAAAATTCTATGGTATTATACGCATTCTGAAAATACAGAAAGGAATTTTTTATTATGTCATCCAACTCAGTTACTTTAACTGCCCGGGAACATGTATTTCCACTCTTTGTTAAATATGTCTCAGCAAATGTACTCGGCATGATCGGATATTCTTGTTATATCCTTGCCGATACGTTTTTTGTTGCCCGGGGAATCGGCTCAGATGCGATTGCCGCGCTTAATCTGGTTCTTCCTGCTTTCAGCTTGTTAAACGGAACGGGGCTGATGATTGGCATGGGTGCTGCTGCGCGATACTCGCTTTCCTCCGGCAGAGCTGACAGTGAGATTCACCGCACGATCTTCACCCAGGCACTTCAGCTTGCATTTGTAGCTATGCTGTTCTTTTTCAGCATCGGACTGTTTTTTGCAAGACCTCTTTGTGTCTTACTCGGAGCAGATGGAACTACATTGCCGCATGCAATTCCATATATCAGCATCCTGCTCATGTTTTCTCCGCTGTTTTTATGCAACAATCTGTTGAATTGTTTTGTCAGAAATGATGGAGAACCGCGGCTTTCAATGACTGCAATGCTTGTTGGAAGTCTGACAAATATTGTGCTGGATTACATTTTCATCTATCCTATGCAGCTTGGCATGACCGGAGCTGCACTGGCCACTGCAACCGCTCCACTGGTTGGAATGGGTATTCTGTCCATGCATTTCTGGAAAAAGAAGAATCAGTTTCATCTGGTAAAAACAAGGATACATCTGAAAACTGCTATAGATATCTGCCGGCTTGGAGTTTCTTCTCTTGTCGCTGAATTATCTTCCGGCATCGTAATTCTTGTCTTTAACATGCTGACGCTGAAATTCAGTGGAACGATCGGACTTGCGGCATACAGTATCCTTGCTAATATCGCACTCGTACTTGTGGCGATCTTTACCGGAATCGGGCAGGGCATCCAGCCGATTGTCAGCAGCCACCCTGGTAAAAATGGAGCTCCTGTACGCCACCAGGTAAGACGCTATGCATTAAGCACTGCATTACTTATGGCTTTCATCGCCTATCTGGTTGTGTTTGTCTTTGCAGTTCCGATTGCTGACTTATTTAATAAAGACAAGAATCCACTGCTTACTTCAATGGCAGCAGAAGGCATGCGCATTTACTTTGTAAGCCTGTTCTTTTCAGGCATCAATATGGTGTCAGCGACTTATTTAAGTGCTTCTGATCAGCCGGTACCGGGATTCATCATTTCCATCCTGCGTGGACTTGTACTGATTCTGCCGATTGCGTTCCTGCTTGCCGCACTTTTTGGAATGACAGGTATCTGGCTCTGCCTTCCTGTTACCGAGGCAATCGTGTGTGTCGTGACCTTCTTCTTTCTGAGAAAATTTTAAGTAAAGTATTTACAAAAGAAGAACCCTGTTACGAATGTATTGATTCATACATCTCATAACAGAGTTCTTTTTTTATCTTATTTTAAATATTTCGCTGTCTCAAGAATACGGTTTGCATTCTCAATTCTCTCCGGTGTCGGAGGATCGATTCCCTCTAACTTGTAATCATATCCAAGTTCTTTCCACTTATATGCACCAAGCGTATGATATGGAAGAACTTCAACACGCTCTACATTATCCAGTGTCTCGATGAAATCATGGAGTCTCTCCAGGTACTCATCCTTGTCACTGCGCTCCGGAACGAGTACGTGACGGATCCAGATTGGTTTCTTGATATCAGACAGATAACGTGCAAACTCAAGAATATTCTTGTTGCTCTGTCCCGTGAGAATCTTATGCTGCTCATCATCAATGTGTTTAATGTCAAGCATCAGCATATCTGTGTATTTCAGCAACTCCTGCAGTTTACCGAAGAATGGTTCTTCCTTTGTAAATACAGCTCCGCTTGTATCAATATTGGTATGAACTCCCTGTTCTTTCGCTTTCTTGAAAAGGTCAATCAGGAAATCCATCTGCATCAGAGGTTCTCCACCACTGACTGTGATACCACCTTTATCTTTCCAGTAGCTTTTATAGCGAAGTGCTGTTTTAAGCAGTTCATCTGTTGTCTTCAGTTCGCCGTCCTGCATCTTCCATGTGTCCGGGTTGTGGCAGAACTGGCAGCGCATTGGACATCCGCTTACAAAAATGATAAAGCGTACGCCAGGTCCGTCAACGGAACCGAAGCTTTCTGTTGAGTGAATGTATCCTTTTACTTCTGACATATATTTCTCCTTCTTTTTCCGGCAGTTTCCTGCCATTCTTCTGCAACCTTCAGATTTGTCTTCTGACATTTCTTTATAATTGCAGGTCTTATGAAAAAAGGACGCAGCATGGTGAAATGACTGCGTCCTGATATATTATCTGTTATTTATGATCTTTTATCCGCAAATCGCAACATTATTTACATGTGGTCATGGCAAGTTCTTGCGATAACGTCAAGCTGCTGCTCACGAGTAAGGTCGATAAACTTAACAGCGTATCCTGATACACGGATTGTGAAGTTAGCGTACTCAGGTTTCTCTGGGTGCTCCATAGCATCTTTCAGTTTCTCAACACCGAATACGTTTACGTTCAGGTGATGTGCTCCCTGATCGAAGTATCCATCAAGTACGTGAGCAAGGTTCTCTTTACGCTCTTCATCAGAATGTCCAAGTGCACCTGGGTTGATTGTCTGTGTATTAGAGATTCCGTCAAGTGCAAGCTCGTAAGGAAGCTTAGCAACAGAGTTAAGAGAAGCAAGAAGTCCGCTCTGCTCTGCGCCGTAAGACGGGTTAGCTCCTGGTGAAAGTGGCTCTCCAGCCTTTCTTCCGTCCGGAAGAGATCCTGTAGCCTTACCATATACAACGTTAGATGTAATTGTAAGGATAGATGTTGTCGGTACAGAATGTCTGTATGTGTGGCACTTGTTCAGTTTGTGCATGAATTTCTTCAGAAGCCATACAGCAATCTCATCTGCACGGTCATCATCGTTACCGTATCTTGGGAAGTCTCCCTCAATCTCGAAGTCTGTTGCAAGACCATCTTCGTCACGGACAACTTTAACCTTAGCGTATTTGATAGCGCTCAGGGAGTCAACTACATGTGAGAATCCAGCAATACCTGTTGCGAAAGAACGTTTAACGTCTGTGTCGATCAGGGACATCTGAGCTGCCTCATAGTAGTATTTATCATGCATGTAGTGGATCATGTTCAGTGTATCAACATACAGCTTGGACAGCCACTCCATCATCTGGTCATATTTCTCCATTACTTCATCGTAATCAAGGTACTCGGAAGTAATTGGCTGGTAAGCCGGTCCTACCTGTACTTTGTTCTTCTCATCGATACCACCGTTGATAGCGTAAAGAAGACACTTAGCAAGGTTTGCACGAGCTCCGAAGAACTGCATCTCTTTACCTGTCTCTGTAGCAGATACACAGCAGCAGATGCTGTAGTCATCGCCCCATACCGGACGCATAACATCATCGTTCTCATACTGGATAGAACTTGTTGTTACAGAAATCAGGGAAGCGAACTTCTTGAAGTTCTCTGGCAGTCTTGAAGAATAAAGAACTGTCAGGTTCGGCTCTGGTGAAGGTCCCATGTTGTTCAGTGTGTGGAGGAAACGATAGTCGTTCTTTGTTACCATAGAACGTCCGTCCTGTCCAAGTCCACCAACCTCAAGTGTTGCCCATGTCGGGTCTCCTGAGAACAGCTGGTTGTAAGATGGGATTCTTGCGAACTTAACCATACGGAATTTCATTACCATGTGGTCGATGATCTCCTGAGCTTCCTTCTCTGTGATCTTTCCAGCCTTCAGATCTCTCTCGATATAGATATCAAGGAATGTAGAGATACGTCCTACAGACATAGCTGCACCATTCTGAGTCTTGATTGCTGCAAGATATCCGAAGTACAGCCACTGAGCTGCTTCATGAGCATCCTTAGCCGGCTGTGAAATATCGAATCCGTAAGCTGCAGCCATTTCTTTCATTTCTTTCAGAGCTTTGATCTGATCTGCAAGCTCTTCACGAAGACGGAAATCCTCACCCTTCATGCCGTGTCTTGCATAACGCTCGAAGTCATACTGTTTTCTCTCGATCAGGAAGTCGATACCATACAGTGCAACACGACGGTAGTCACCTACGATACGTCCACGTCCGTATGTATCCGGAAGTCCTGTAATAATCTTGTTATGACGAGCTTTCTTCATCTCTGGTGTGTAGATGTCGAATACTCCCTGGTTGTGTGTTTTATGATATTTTGTGAAGATCTCATGCAGTTTCTCGCTTGGCTGGTATCCGTATGTTGTACAAGCCTGCTCTGCCATCTTGATTCCACCGTAAGGCATGAATGCTCTCTTCAGCGGTTTGTCTGTCTGCAAACCAACAATCTGCTCAAGGTCTTTCATGCTCTCATCGATATATCCCGGGCCATATGCTGTCAGACCGGAAACAACCTCTGTCTCCATGTCAAGAACTCCGCCCTTAGCTCTTTCTTCTTTCTGAAGCTCCTGCAGTCTTCCCCATAATTTGTCTGTTGCTTCTGTTGGTCCCTCAAGGAATGACTCATCACCTTCATATGGTGTGTAGTTCTCCTGGATGAAATCACGCACGTCTACAGAGTGTGTCCATTTTCTTCCCTTGAAGCCAGCCCACTGCTCAAAATTAGCCATTGAAAAATCCTCCTATATTCTTTCCTAAAATAGTTTTGTAATTGTTTTACGGGCATAGTATAACACCGTGTTAAATAAATGACAAGCGTAAAATCGAGAATAAATATCGGAAATCGCTTTGTATTCGATTTAGTACAAAATATACGAAAAAACGCCCATTTTACGGGGAATTGTACGAACTTTAATACAGTAAAAATGTACTGTAAAAAGAACATTTTCCCCATGTGTACGGTCTGATTTACAGACAAATAAACAGCCTCTTTTTCTTTCAAAATTCACTCTAGGTACTTTTCCTCTATGATAACGATTTCGTTTCATGTTTTCTCTATATTTTTGTCAATGGAGTTACGTTCTGTTTTTTGATATAATAGTGCATTAGAGTATCTACATTTAGTTTATGAAAGAGGAATATTATGGAAATCAGAAAGACAAAACCAGAAGAGCTTGAAGTACTTCTTAAGATGTATGAGCATGCACGGACATTCATGGCAACTCACGGAAATGCTTCTCAGTGGGGAAACACTTATCCTTCTCCACAGTTGATTCTGGATGACATCACTGAGGGGAACAGTTATGTCTGCACAGAACAGGATCAGATCATTGCTACTTTCTATTATAAAGAAGGGGCTGATCCTACTTATATGCGCATCTACGATGGGGACTGGATCAACGACTCCCGTTACGGAGTCGTCCACCGCATCACTTCCACCGGAAATGTAAAAGGTGCTGCTTCCTTCTGCCTGAACTGGGCTTTGGAACAATGCGGCAACATCCGTATTGATACACACCGGGACAATATCGTAATGCAGCATCTGTTAGATAAGAATGGATTCAAATATTGCGGAATCGTATATGTTGAGGATGGAACAGAACGAATTGCTTATCAGAAAGTGGTTTAATAATACCAAAATCCATAAAGCAAGGAGCAGAGACATTTGATTTTAATGTCTCTGCTCCTTGTTGCTATATGTCTCACAGAATCTTGCTGCGAAGGACGGTTCTTCTCCACCTGCATAGAGATGTGAGATATCTCCTACTTTCAATCCACGGAAATATGCCGTTCCCTGTTCTCTCTCTTCTGTTACTACTTCTGTCACAGAAGTCGGTGCAAGAGCCAGACTATGCCAAAGCACGAATGGTGATACATTCCATAAATGGGACAACAGCACGCAGCTGATTCCGAAATGGCAGAAAAATGTCACTGTCTCATCACTTTCTTTCTCCACACGATAATGCGCCCCTTCTCTTACATATCCATGCTCTGCGAGAAAGTGATCAAATTCTTCAATCACATGATCGTATACTTCTACAAGATCAGAATTTTTCGCCACTTCTGTTTCACGCCATGCATTTTTATCCATATAAGCTTCATGTTCTGTCCAATACCCCGGAACCATATCCCATGCAATTCTAGGCAGGAAATGCTCACCTTCTTTTTTCACATCGGGATATGCTTTTTCAAGTTCCGGATTTTTATTCAAATCAACCTGCGCCGGGAACTCTTGCAGCCAATCCAATATTTCTGCTGTTTTTCCAGTTACCTCAAGACATGGAGTCGCCGTATCCTTCGCTCTTCCAAGTGGAGACTTATAGCATTCCCCCATATTCATAGATACTGCACGTTTTGCAAGCAGTGCCGCTTCACGTCTTCCTTTTTCTGTTAATGTGTCATTTACATAATCCGGATCTCCGTGACGGATCAATAGAATTCTCATCGTGTTTCTCCTTTGTAATCAATTATTTTCTCCAGCCAATCCTCTGCCAGTTTGGGCCAGATCTGTACTTCTTTCAGTGTCCTTCGTATCTCTTCTTTTTGCTCTACTGTCCATTTCGGTGGCTGTGTTCTTCCAATTCCATTTTTCACAAGCAGTTCTTCTCCCATTTCCTTTGGAAATGAAGTTTCTCCCGCAAGGATTGCTTCTGCCAGCATACGGAGTTGCTCCTGTGTATAAGATTCTCTCCCTCTGCGTTCCAGCCAGTCCTCTGTTGCAACAGACATACCATGCACGCCTTCTGAAAATACATGATGTGCGAATGGAACTCCTTCTTCCAGACATTTCTGTGCTAAAAGATAACTATTCTGCACCGGAACTGTTCCATCTGTTGCTGTCTGCCAGATAAAGCATGGTGGCATTTCTTTTGTTACATGCTTTTCAATTGACATATATTCCAGCTCTTTTCTTGTAGGATTCTTTCCATATAATGCTACAAAAGAATCTTTATGTGTGTACTTTCCTGTAGTGATTACCGGATAAGACAGCACAGCAGCATCCGGTTTGTTTGAAAACTTCTGATATTTTTCATCCGGATCCTCGATATCCGCTCCATGCACACACAGACTCGCGCACAGATGTCCTCCGGCTGAAAATCCGCACACCACGATCCGATCTGACAAAACGTGCAGCTGCTCTGCACGAAAACGGATCATTCGCATCGCTCTGGAAATATCATTCAATGGCTGAAGCTTTAATGGTGCTTCATCCAGTGGATTCACTGTATATTCAAGGACGAACACATTATAACCGGCCTGATAAAATTCCATAGCAACCAGATGTGCTTCCGAAGGCGATACAAGTCTGTAACCGCCTCCCGGAACAACCAGCATCGCCGGATGCATCAGCTCATCCTCATGAATATAGCTGACCATAATCGGGATAAAACCATGCGCCGCAGGGTAATGATATTCTTCTTTGTGCCATAATTCTATTCTTTCGCCTATCATGTGTTAATACCTCCTGTCTGATTTATAATTTGTGCTTTTCTGTTATTCTTTTAGGAGCACGGACTTTGCTCGTTGCTCGCGTAAAAAAGCCACGAAAGACAAGATCCCCCAACCTTGTCTTCCATGACTCCCATTACATACACTCAACTTGCTTTACAGTTCGAATCCTTCCAGATATGGATTCTCTGCCTCAGAAAACTTCTCTTCCTCAACCATCTGCGCGATTGCCGGGTCAAGTGGCATCTTTCCGAGAAGCGGAACGTTAAGATCTGCTGCGATCTCATCAATGTGGCTTTCTCCAAATACTTTAATCTCTTTGCCACAATCCGGACACTTCACATAGCTGTAGTTCTCAACAATTCCAAGAACCGGAATATTCATCTGCTTCGCCATTCCATATGCCTTCTTCACGATCATCTGTACAAGATCCTGCGGAGATGTAACGATCACAACGCCATCAACCGGAAGAGACTGGAATACTGTCAACGGAACATCACCTGTTCCAGGTGGCATATCAACGAAGAGATAATCAAGATCTCCCCACATAACATCTGTCCAGAACTGCTTTACAACACCTGCGATCACTGGTCCCCTCCAGATAACCGGTGCTTCCTCGTCTTCCAAAAGAAGATTGACAGACATGATCTTTGTTCCGTCTGCTGCTTCACATGGAAGAATTCCCTGCTCAGTTCCTACTGCCATCTCATGAAGTCCGTACATCTTTGGGATAGATGGACCTGTAATATCTGCATCCATGATACCAACATTATATCCTTTTGCTCTCATCATTCTTGCAAGGGATGCTGTCACGAGTGACTTACCAACGCCGCCCTTTCCACTGACAACGCCGATCACTTTTTTAATAGATGAATACATGTTCATCGGTTCATGCATATCAACTTTCTTACTTGTGCATGTTCCTGCACTGGCACAGCTGGCGCAGGATTCCTCTGAACATCCTGCTGTTTTCTGCTCTTCTGCCATAATACCATAACCTCTTTTCTACAAATAAATAGTGGTATCATTGTAGCACATTTTCTCACAGAATGATAGGCTGAACCTATGCTTTTATTTTTCTAAGTGTTATACTTATGTTAATTGTTATGTTAATTCTTAATTCATTCTAACTTGAATACAATTAGAAAGGAGTTTTCCTATATGCCAGTAATATCCGAACAACTCAAGCCAATCGATACCGTCAATGGATTCCAGATCCGTCCCGGCTTTTTCCGTGAATTTGGTGCAGTCGCTATCCCGGGTGGTGTCAACTTTACGATTCATACACACGGAGCTACCTCCTGCGAGCTTCTGCTGTTTCACCGCAAAGCCGAAGAACCTTACGCCGTGATTCCATTTCCGGAAAGTTACAGGATTGGTTTCTGCTATTCCATGATCGTCTTTGATCTGGATATCGAAGAATTTGAGTACGCCTATCGATTGGATGGTCCTTATGATGAAAAGAAAGGACTCCGTTTTGATAAAAACAAAATCCTGCTGGATCCTTATGCGCGCGCCGTCACCGGACAGAGCCAGTGGGGGCATGTAAACAACGCCCAGCATGGTTATCGTGCCCGTGTGGTACAATCCAACTTTGACTGGGGTGACCAGCGTCACCATTCTATTCCTATGGAAGACTTGATCATCTACGAGCTACACGTCCGCGGATTTACCATGGATGAAAGTTCCGGTGTTAAGCACCACGGTACATTCGAAGGCCTGCGCGAAAAGATTCCTTATTTGAAAGAACTTGGAGTCAATGCTGTTGAACTAATGCCAATCTTCGAATTTGATGAGATGCGTGATGTACGATTGATTGATGAAAATGAACTTATTGATTTCTGGGGATATAATCCGGTCAGTTTCTTTGCACCAAATACAAGCTACTGTTCTTCTATGGAATATAACCGCGAAGGACTGGAACTCAAGACACTGATCAAAGATCTCCATGACAATGGCATAGAAGTGATCCTCGATGTCGTCTTCAACCACACTGCTGAGGGAAATGAATTCGGTCCGTGCTTTTCTTTCAAAGGCTTTGACAACAACATTTACTATATGTTGACTCCGGACGGACATTATTATAATTTCAGCGGATGTGGAAATACACTGAACTGCAATCACCCTGTTGTACGAGACATGATTTTGGAGTGTCTGCGTTACTGGGTCATCGAATACCGTGTAGACGGATTCCGTTTTGATCTTGCTTCCATTCTTGGACGAAATGATGACGGAACCCCTCTAAGCCAACCACCGCTTCTGCGAAGCCTTGCATTCGACTCGATCCTTGGAAATGTAAAACTGATCGCTGAAGCATGGGATGCCGGCGGACTTTATCAGGTCGGTTCTTTCCCTTCCTGGAAGCGCTGGGCTGAATGGAATGGGCGCTACCGTGATGATATGCGCCGCTTTTTAAAAGGAGATGACTTCCTTGCCCGGACTGCTGCAGCAAGAATCACAGGTTCTCCTGATCTGTACGATCCTGCTTACCGAGGTGGAAATGCTTCCATCAACTTTCTCACCTGTCATGATGGATTCACGCTTTATGATCTGTACAGTTATAACCAGAAGCATAATGAAGCCAACGGTTGGGGGAACACTGACGGAGCTGACGACAATAACAGCTGGAACTGTGGCGTAGAAGGCGAAACAGATGATCCTGCCATTCTGGCACTTCGTAAACGACTGATGAAAAATGCCTGTGCCATTCTGCTTTGCAGCCGCGGAACTCCAATGTTCCTCTCCGGTGATGAATTCGCAGACACACGTTATGGAAATAATAACCCTTATTGCCAGGATAACCTGATCTCCTGGCTGGACTGGAGTCTCCTCAAAAAAAATAAGGATCTGTTCGATTTCTTTCAATATATGATCCGGTTCCGCAAAGATCATCCTGTCATCCGTAAGGATCTCGAACCAAGTTATCTTGGTGTTCCGGCAATGAGCACGCATGGTCTCACTCCTGAGGAGACAAATTTCTCCGGTGACAGCCATGTTGTCTGTGTACGATTCGCAGGCTATAACGAAGCAACCCAAAAAGAAGACCTTGTTTATCTGGCTGTAAATTCCGGATGGTTTCCGGTCACACTCACTCTACCGGGACTTCCTGAACATTATGAATGGAAAGTTGCGGTCAACACCGGCGATCCTAAATGTCAGTTTTTTCACAAAAATTCAATGCCTACGGTAGAATCTAAAATATTTTTAGGTGAACGCTCTGTTATCATTTTCGTTGCTACCGCTATATGAATTGAATTTTTTAGCTGTTTCTCAATATTTTTTATAATATTTTTGTTTATTTTTGACGAGCTTGTTGTTTGTATAACAAATAACAAGCTCGTCATTTTTTAAACTTTTCTTGATAATTTTTAGATTTATTTGTAGAATATTACTAAATGGAACTTTGCTGGTTTGAAGATAGGTTTTTCAAATACATTTCCTATTTTAAAATCAGTCAGTAATGAACGTTATGGTAAAAGGAGAGGTTTAAAATGAGTAGACTTGAAATCCCAGGTCCAGACAAAGGCCAGCTCGTCGTTGAAGAGCTGTACAAAGATCTGGAACGCAGAATTGAATCCAGCCCTCCGGGATTATGTCCGGTTGACATGACTCGTGCATTCATCGAGATGTGTCAGACACAATCCTGTGGAAAATGCACCCCGTGCCGCGTTGGGCTGTGGCAGTTGAAGAACCTTCTGACAGATGTTATGAACGGTACTGCTACAATGGAGACACTTGATCTGATTGACACATTGTCTGAATCCATCCGCGAAGGATCTGACTGTCCGATCGGATATGAAGCCGGTGCCATGGTACATAAGAGCTTAAGAGACTGTCGCGAAGATTATGAAGAACATGTCCGTCAGGGACGCTGTACCTGCCACTATACACAGCCTGTACCTTGCGTTTCTCTCTGTCCTGCACATGTTGATATCCCTGGATATATCGCACTGACCGGAGAGGGCCGTTACGCTGACGCAATCCGTCTGATCCGTAAGGATAATCCGTTCCCGACAACCTGCGGTTTTATTTGTGAGCATCCTTGTGAGGCCCGCTGCCGTAGAAATATCGTAGATGATGCCATCAATATCCGTGGACTGAAACGAATGGCCGCTGATTATGCAGGCAAGGTTCCACCACCGGAATGCGCACCTTCCACCGGAAAGCGTATCGCTGTCGTAGGCGGTGGACCTGGTGGACTCAGTGCTGCTTACTACCTGCAGTTGATGGGACATCAGACAACCGTATTCGAGATGCTTCCAAAGCTCGGCGGAATGCTCCGCTATGGAATCCCGAACTACAGACTTCCGAAAGATCGTCTTGACGAAGACATTCAGGCAATCCTTGAGACAGGAGTTCAGGTAGAATTTGGAAAACGTATTGGTAAAGATATCACGATTCAGAGTCTCCGCCAGGAATATGATGCTGTTCTTATTTCCATCGGTGCAAGCACTGATAAGAAACTTGGTATCGAAGGCGAACATGCAGAAGGCGTGATCTCTGCTGTGTCCTTCCTTCGTGATGTTGGGGAAGACAAGAGCCCTGATCTTACCGGACAGGAAGTTGCTGTCATCGGTGGCGGTAACGTTTCCATGGACGCCGTCCGCACAGCGAAACGTCTCGGTGCGAAAAAAGTAAGTATCGTTTACAGACGCCGTACTGCAGATATGACTGCTCTTCCGGCTGAGATCGAAGGTGCAGTTGCAGAGGGAATTGAAGTACTCACACTGAAAGCGCCATCCAGAATCGAGACTGATGAGAATGGACACGTTTCAGGTATCTACGTCACACCACAGATGATCAGCAAGATCAAAGATGGGCGTGCAAGTGTCTGTCCGACAGGTGAAGAAGATTTCCTTATCCCTTGTCAGACACTCATCGTTGCGATTGGTCAGGATATCGAATCTGAACACTTCGCTGAAGCCGGTGTTCCGGTTTCCCGCGGTAAGATCATGACAGAGCGTTATGGCGGTTTCGACAATATCCCTGGCGTATTCGCCGGTGGAGACTGTGCATCCGGACCTGCTTCTGTAATCAAAGCAATCGCCGCTTCAAAGGTTGTTGCAGCCAATATCGATGAATATCTTGGTTTCCACCATATCATCAGCTGCGATGTTGAGATTCCGGAGCCTCGCTTAAGCGACCGTGAACCTTGCGGAAGAGTTGAACTTACAGAACGTGAAGCCTGCAGCCGTGTCTGTGATTTTGAAGGTGTTGAAAACTGTATGACAGAAGCCGAAGCAAAACAGGAATCCCACAGATGCCTGCGCTGCGACCACTTCGGTTATGGTATCTTTAAAGGAGGTCGGAAAGAAAAATGGTAAATATTACAATTGATAATCAAAAAATATCCGTACCTTCCGGAACTACTATCATGGAAGCTGCGGCAAAACTTGGAACTCCGATTCCGAAATTATGTTATTTAAAAGATATCAACGAGATTGCGGCATGCCGTGTCTGTGTTGTTGAAATTGAAGGGAAAGATCGTCTGGTCACATCCTGTAATAACGTTGTAACCGAAGGCATGGTGATCTACACGAACAGCCCGAAGGTACGCATTGCAAGAAGACAGACTGTACAGCTTATCCTTTCCCAGCATGACTGCAAATGTGCAACCTGTGTCAGAAGCGGGAACTGTACACTTCAGCAGGTTGCAAATGATCTGAACCTGATCGATCTTCCGTTCAAAGAACGCTTTGAAGATACACCTTGGGACAAGACATTCCCACTCATCCGTGATTCACGCAAATGTATCAAATGTATGCGTTGTATCCAGATTTGTGACAAGATCCAGGGACTGAACATCTGGGATGTTACAAGTACAGGTTCAAGAACAACGATCAATGTAAACGGAAATAAAAAGATCAATGAAGTCTCCTGTTCTCTCTGCGGACAGTGTATCACTCATTGTCCTGTCGGCGCACTTCGTGAGCGTGATGATACAGAGGATGTATGGAGTGCGATTGCTGACAAGAAGAAAGTGGTGGTTGCACAGGTTGCTCCGGCAGTCCGTGCCGCGTGGGGAGAAGCTCTCGGCCTGTCCAGAGAAGAAGCAACAATCGGAAAGATCATGGACGCCTTGAAAAAGATTGGCATAGACTACGTCTTCGATACTTCTTTCTCTGCTGACCTTACGATCATGGAAGAAGGAAATGAATTCCTGCAGCGCTTCACCAAAGGAGAATTAAAGCTGCGTCCGATGTTCACTTCCTGCTGCCCTGGCTGGATCCGTTTCATCAAATCACAGTACCCGCATTTGGTGCCACAGCTGTCCACAGCCAAGTCACCACAGCAGATGTTCGGTGCTGTTATGAAGACTTATTTTGCACAGTCCATCGGTGTCGCTCCGGAGGACATTTACACCGTATCTGTCATGCCTTGCGTAGCGAAAAAAGGTGAACGCAACATGGAACTTTTCTACGGCGAGTATGCCGGACATGACATTGACACAGTTCTCACTACAAGAGAGCTGACAAGAATGATCCGTGCTGCGCATATTGATCCAAAGATCCTGAAAGACCGCGAATGTGATCCGCTTATGAAAGAGTGGTCCGGTGCCGGTGTTATCTTCGGTGCTACCGGCGGTGTTATGGAAGCTGCACTTCGTTCCGCACACTATCTTGTAACAGGACGTAACCCGGATCCGGATGCATTTAAGATCGTCCGCAGTCCATCCTTTGAGACAGGTGTTGTAGAAGCTGAAGTCCAGATCGGTGATGCTACGATCCGCGCTGCTGTTGTCAGTGGTCTTGGAAATGTACGCAAACTACTTGAAGCAATTGAACATGGTGAAGTACACTACGACTTTGTGGAAGTTATGGCCTGTCCGGGAGGATGCGTCGGCGGAGGCGGTCAGCCGATCCACGACGGCGAAGAACTTGCACACACACGCGGTGCAAACCTCTACTTCCTTGACAAGAACGCAAAGATCCGTTTCTCCCATGAGAACCAGGATGTTATGAAATTGTACAACGATTTCCTTGAGAAACCATTGTCACACAAATCTCATATGCTGCTTCATACAGATCATACAAAGTGGGATATGCCTAGATAATAGAACTGATTTCTCTGAAATTTAAACCCGGAGCCAGAACGGTTGCCATATACAGCAACCATTCTGGCTCTTTCTATTCAAGAATTCTGATCAAAGTGCATTTTTACCAGTTATTTTGTGATTTTATTTCATTTTTTATTATTTTTTCACAACAAACTGCTTGTTTTTCATTGTCATCCGGTCTGTATTCTGATAAAATGGACTTATATAGTTACAATTATAGAAAGAAGAATACGTTATATTATGAAGAAAAAAATCAAGATACAAAATACCATCTACTGGAGTATTGTCGTCACGCTGATTTTTACAGCCCTGTTCATATTCATATGCATTTTCAATCAGAAACAGTTTCATTCTTTTCAAGAATCATCCCAACAATATGTCCTCTGCAAAGATTCCGTTGAGCAGTTAGAAGAAGGATGTGATTATCTGGTAGAGCAGGCGAGACTTTATGCAATGACCGGAAATGAATATTATATGGATCTTTATTTCAGAGAAGCACATATGACCAAACGAAGAGAACATGCTTTAAAACAGCTTGAGGAATATTTTGATGGTACACAGACTTTTACCTCTTTAAAATCTGCATTAAAATCTTCCGGAGACTTAATGAGTATTGACTATTACTCTATGCGGCTCATTGCGGATGCCAACAGGATTTCCGAAGATTCCCTGCAGCAGGAAGTCGCAGCTGTCAAACTAACTGATGAAGACGCTTTATTAAGTTCGGAAGAAAAATTAAAAAAAGCCAGTTCTATTCTTTGCGACAATACTTATCAGGCTTTACTTGTTCAGACGAAAGCGAATCTGGCAAACTGCACACAGAGCCTTTTGGATTATACTCAGAAGAAACAGAATCGTGCACAGACTATTTTTTTCGACAGTTTCCGTAATCTTAAGATAAGCACCTTTCTCATGGTCTTTCTTATGCTTGCCTTTTGCTTTACGATCAGACATCTCATTGTAAAACCTCTGATAAGTTATAATGAGTGCATTCGTCTTGGAGAGATTTTTCCTGTACTTGGAGCAGTAGAATTACAGAATCTTGCAGTCACTTATAATCAGGTGTATCGGGAGAATCAGCAGACACAACAGTTGATCCGTCATCAGGCTGAGTATGATGCGCTTACCGACTGTTTCAACCGCAGATCCTTCAATAAGTTTCTAAGTCTTTATGAAACCGATGCCGAGAACCATCCATTCGCACTGATCCTCATTGATATCGATGTATTCAAATCAGTGAATGACACTTACGGACATGCAATTGGTGATGTTATTTTGAAAAAAGTTGCTGACTATCTAAAAGCCGCTTTTCGAAACAACGATTACGTCTGTCGGATCGGTGGAGATGAATTTGCGATTCTCATGGTTGAGATGACAACAGATTTACAGTACACGATCAAAAATAAGATTGATTCTGTTAACCAACAGCTCTCTTCACCAGAGAAAGGAATCCCAAAAGTATCACTGAGTGCCGGAGTCGCATTTTCCGACCGTGAGAACCCTGGGGAAAACATTTTTGAGGATGCCGATAAGGCTTTGTACAAAGTAAAAGAAAATGGAAGAAATGGCTGCGGATTCTACTAGGATCCACAGCCATTTTTCTCATAGTTCTTACATTTTATTCTACTGTTACACTCTTCGCAAGGTTTCTCGGCTTATCTACATCCAGCCCCTTCGCAACACTTACATAATATCCGAGCAGCTGCAGCGGAATCACTGCGAGGCTTCCCATAAAGTGCTCATCCACCTTCGGAACATAAACTGTAAAGTCTACCTTGTCTTCCATCTCATAATTGCCATAGTTTGTCACACCCATCAGATATGCGCCACGGCTCTTACATTCCATCATATTGCTGACTGTCTTCTCATACAGCTTGCTCTGTGTCAGAACTCCGATTACGAGAATATTGTCCTCGATCAGGCTGATTGTTCCATGCTTTAACTCACCTGCCGCATAAGCCTCAGAATGAATATAAGAAATCTCTTTCAATTTCAGACTTCCTTCCAGACACACTGCATAGTCCACTCCACGGCCTACAAAGAAGACATCATGTGCATTCGCATATTTAGCTGCAAACCACTGGATTCTCTCCTTATCCTGAAGAATCTTCTCAATCTTCTCCGGAATTGTCTGAAGCTCGGAAATGTAATAGCTGTACTGCTCGTCTGTGATCAGCCCTTTCACTTTCGCAAACTGAACTGCAATACAATCAAGAGCTACAAGCTGTGCGCTGTATCCCTTTGTTGTAGCAACCGAAATCTCCGGTCCTGCCAGTGTATAGAACACCTTATCTGCCTCACGGGCAATACTGCTTCCGATTACATTTACAACGGCAAGTGTAGCAAGTCCTTTATCTTTCGCCATACGCATAGCTGCCAATGTATCTGCGGTCTCTCCGGACTGGCTGATCACGATAACCAGACCATCCTTCACAAGCGGCATCTCACGGTAACGGAACTCAGATGCAAGCTCTACTCGAACCGGAATCTGTGCCAGCTCCTCGATCACATACTGAGCCTCAACTCCTACATGCCATGCAGAACCGCACGCAACAATGTAAATCTGGCTGTATTTCTTAATCTCTTCCTCTGTAATATCAATATCCGTAAAGTCGATCACTTCGTCTTTCACAACAGAATTCAGAGTATCACGGATTGCTTTCGGCTGCTCATAGATCTCTTTCATCATGAAATGCTCGAAACCGGCCTTCTCTGCTGCCTCTGCATCCCATTTGATCTCTGTTGTCTCTTTCTCGATCTCGTCACCATTAAGATCATAGAAATGAGCCTCTCCCGGAACAAGCTTTGCAAACTCAAGGTTTCCGATATAGTATACATTTCTTGTGTATTTCAGGATTGCCGGTACATCAGATGCAACATAAGTCTCGCCATCTGCAATACCGATGATCATCGGGCTGTCTTTTCTGGCAACCCAGATCTCTCCCGGATAATCCTTGAACATCAGCTCAAGTGCATAAGAACCACGTACACGAACCATAGTCTTGGCAATCGCATCGATCGGTCCTAAGTTATATTTCTTATAATAGTAGTCAACCAGTTTGATCACTACTTCTGTATCTGTATCACTGTAGAATGTATAACCATGCTTTAACAGCTTCTCTTTCAACTCTGTATAGTTTTCGATAATACCGTTATGTACTCCGACAACCTCAGACTCAACTGTACCGGAGCCACTTCTCTCACAGTTCCCAGATACATGCGGATGTGCATTGATCTGACTTGGCTCACCGTGAGTCGCCCAGCGTGTATGACCGATACCGCAAGTTCCCTTGAGTGCCTTACCACTGTCTGTCTTCTCTGAAAGATTACTCAGACGTCCCTTCGCCTTAACAACCTGTGCAAGATGCTCTCCGTCACGCACTGCAAGACCTGCTGAATCATATCCTCTGTATTCCAGCTTGGACAATCCGTCCAACAGAATCGGAGCTGCCTGATGGTTTCCTGTAAATCCTACGATTCCACACATAAATAATTCCTCCTATTAACTATCTGCATCCCTCTCTACAAATAGTTATATGCATTTCCATGTTGTTTTCCCTTTTCAATAAGCCTATCACTTTCGTAATTGTTACAAAAAAGTTAAATAACTCATTCGTTAGTGTAACACAGATAGGCGAAATAGGGAAGTAAAAAATGCATTTTCTTAATCACTTTCCCATCACTACAGTGGCCAGTCCGGGAACCTTCCGTTCACGATCGCATGCATGATTCTGTCCTTCGCCCCTGGCGTCTCCCTGTTGATCTGCTCCATCAACTGTTTTGCATACGCTCTTTTTGTTGAACCGTCTACCGGGCACGTATTCTTAACCACACGGATTCCCTGGTCTGCAACAAAGTGCGCTACACCTTGCTCCGGAACATACATCATCGGACGGATCACCGTCACTCCCGCTTCCGGCAGTTCTGTCACTGGTGGGAATGCATAGAACCGACCTTCATAGATCAATGACATCAATGCTGTCTCTATAAAATCATCCTTATTATGTGCATATGCCATCTTATTGATTCCAAGCTCTCCCAGCCGTTGATACATCGCACCCTTCCGAAGCTTTGCACACAAAGAACACGGTCTTGTATCCTTATTCTCCTGAAATACGATCCGGGCAATCTCTGTATCGACCTGCTCATAAAGAATCTTCAGGTGCTTACAAAACTCTGCTACGCCCGTAAAATCCATCCCTTCAAATCCTACGTTGCAGGTAATCGCAGATAATTCGAACCTCTTCGGGTAAAATTCCTGCAGCAGCTTCATCGCATAAAGCAGAGTCAGGGAATCCTTGCCACCGGAAACACCTACCGCGATCCTGTCTCCGTCTTCTATCATGTTGTAATCTTGTATCGCCTGACGGATCAGACTTAATAATTTCTGTTGTTTCATACTTCCTTCATTTTTTCTTTCACTTTATCCGGTACATCAATCAGTCCAAATCGATAAAACATTCCATAAATGTTCATCACATAACCTTCCAAATATTAGTTTCATAATATCACTTTTCCATAATACTTTACAACAATTTTGCGAAATTCAGGTTGCGGATTTTGTAAGCACCTCTTATACTTTATTATTATGTATGATACAAGGGTCAAAAGGTCATGCGTTTCTTGCTTGCATGAAAAAGCATGACTTATTGACCCGCAAAACACCGAAAAGTAGCCATTTTTCGTAGAAAAATGAGCGGATTTGAGGTGTTTTAGGATTGCGAGAGCATGAAATGCGAAGCAATCCGTGTATCATAGGGGTCAAAATACCTTTTGACCCCAACATCTTATGTATGAATACGGAGGGATGAAAGCATGAAGATACTTCTGATCAATGGAAGTCCTAAAGGTAAAAGAAGTAATTCGTTAAAGCTTGCATACAGTTTCATTGAAGGATTTAAAAATGGATGTACGGATGACGAAGAAAGCATCTCCATCGATGAACTCCATGTAGCTTCAATGAATATAGCTGCGTGTAAAGGATGCTTTGCGTGCTGGCAGAAAACGCCTGGTATATGCTGTATCAAGGATGATATGCAAAAGGTTATTGGAAAATTGATTGATGCTGATCTTATTCTGTGGTCTTTTCCACTGTACTATTTTAATGTCCCAGGTATCTTAAAGAATTTGATCGACCGTCAGCTTCCTATGAGCCTTCCTTTTATGAGTTCAAAAGAGAACGGATACGGAAGCGGAAGTCATGACTCCAGATATGATATGGAAGGTAAAAGGCATGTTCTGATCTCCACCTGTGGTTTTTATTCTGCTGTTGGAAACTATGACAGTGTATTGCGGATGTTTGATCATTTTCTCGGCAAAGGAAATTATACGACCATCTTTTGTGGTCAGGGAGAATTATTCCGTGTAAAAGAATTGTCTGCAAGAACAGATGAATATCTTTCCACTGTAAAATGTGCCGGATCAGAATATGCAATGACCGGAACAATCTCTGAAGAAACAGATGCAATACTCCACACGCTTTTATATTCCAGAGATGTGTTTGAAAAAATGGCAGATGCCAGCTGGGGCATCAATAAAACAACCGGAGAAAAAGAACCGGATGATCTTGTATTTACCCGGCAAATGGCCGCTCTTTATAATAAAGATGCCTACGATGGAAAAGACCGCGTGCTTGAGATTCACTTTACCGATTTGGATCACACCTACCAGATTCAGCTTAGCAAGACAGGAAGCGAAGTATTTACTGATGGACGTCTTTCTCCAACTACTCGCATAGATACGCCTTTTACTGTATGGTCAGCTATTTCCCGTGGAGAAATCGGTGGCGCAGAAGCATTGGGGAAACAGATGTATACGGTATCCGGCGACTTTTCCTTGATGATTGATTGGGATAAAATCTTCGGAAGCGCATCTGTGGTCAAAAAAACAGAGAAAACGCCTCAAAATACAATTGAACAGAAAAAGCCTTCCATGACGACAATGCTGATACCGTGGATTACATTCTGGATTGCTGTTTCTATTCATCCGGAAGTCGGAGCTATGATAACACTACTTGTGGTTGCAACAGTACCGTTTATTATGAGAAAACATAAATTTGTCATCTGGGATCAGCTCTCTATGGCAGCTGTTGCTATACTTTCTGCAGCGGCAAATATAACCGGAAACGGAGTTCTTCCAACAAACATCGGATATCTTGTATTTGGACTCTTCTGGCTGCTTTCATGCCTGACAAAAGAACCTTTATGCGCTGCATATGTAAAATATAATTATGGGGGTGAAAATGCGCATCAGAACCCTCTCTTTATGAAGACAAATTATATTCTTGCCGCGGCATGGGGCACGCTATATGTACTGACAGCAATCTGGACCTTTCTGTTTAAGAAAGCCGGGTTTGAAAATGTACTTATCCTTGTGAATAATCTGATTCCTATATTGATGGGGCTTTTCACAGCATGGTTTGAAAAATGGTATCCTGCACGGATGGCAAGAGGCAAGAGAAAATAGTATTTTCTCTTGCCTCTTATGATTCTCAACTACCTCTTTCAATATATCTTCTGTATGCCCAAGCTTTGACAATTCTAAGATATGCATCTCCATGTTTAAATCTACAACTCTTTCAACAATTCCAGCAGTTCTTCCTTACTGAAGCTTCCACTTCCCATTTCTTCTCCGCCAATAATCTGGTCAGATAGTGAAGAGAAAAAGAAGCGGCAGCCACCAACCTCTCAGTCAGCAGCTGCCGCTCTCATCATTCTTTTTATTCTTTATCTTCAAAGGCTTCTTTCATCTTATCCATGAATCCTTTTTTCTTGCCCTTTTTCTCTGATTTCTCAGATTTTGTAGCAAGATTGTCATGCTGATGAAGTGTATTTCCACTGAGCTCATCGAATTTTCTCAGAGCTTCTTTCGCCTCTGCGCTTAATCTCTCCGGTGTCTGGATCACTAATGTTACATAATGATCTCCTCTTACCTGAGTATTTCTAAGGGATGGAACTCCCTTTCCTTTCAGACGTACTTTTGTATCTGTCTTTGTTCCCGGTTTTACTGTGTAGAGAACGTCTCCGTCTACAGTTGGAATCTTCACATCGCCACCGAGTGTAGCCACTGCGAAGGAAATCGCAACGGTTGAGAAGATATGCATATCCTGTCTCTGGAAGATTGGATGTCTGGATACGTTAACCTCAACGAGAAGATCTCCTCTCGGTCCTCCATTAACTCCCGGTTCTCCTTTTTCACGGATGCGTACGCTCTGTCCGTTATCAATACCTGCCGGAATCGTAACTTTGATCTTCTTTCTGCTGGATGTATATCCTGTACCTGCACATTTCGGACATTTCTCTTTCACGATCTTACCGGAACCACCACAGTTCGGACATGTTTGTACATTCTGTACGGTTCCAAAGAAGGACTGGGATGTATATACGACCTGACCTTTACCACCGCACTTTGGACATGTCTCCGGTGATGTTCCAGGCTTTGCACCTGTGCCGTGACAGTCTTCGCAAGGATCTTTCAGTACAAGATCCAGTTCTTTCTCGCACCCGAAGACAGCTTCCTCGAATGTGATGCGGATGCTCTTTCTGATATTAGCCCCTTTCATAGGACCATTGCTTGCGCCGCCTCTTCTGGAGCCACCGAACATATCTCCGAAGATATCTCCGAAAATGTCGCTGAAATCTGCTCCATTGAAGTTAAATCCGCCACCGAATCCACCTGCTCCGCCGCCGGCACCGCCATCAAATGCAGCGTGGCCGAACTGATCATACTGACGACGTTTGTCAGCGTCACTCAGAACGGCATAGGCTTCGGAAGCCTCTTTAAACTTTATTTCTGCTTCTTTATCCCCTGGATTCATATCTGGATGGTACTTCTTCGCAAGCTGGCGGTATGCTTTCTTGATTGTAGCATCATCTGCATCTTTGCTTACGCCGAGCACCTCATAATAATCTCTCTTTGCCTCTGCCATAACACAAATACTAACCTTTCTGTATCTCTTTCTTAACCTCAAGAAATTCTACGAAGCTACAAAGCTCCGTAGAATTTCTCTTCATGCTTCATTTATCTGATGCCCTGCTGCCTGTTTCTCCTCTGTCTTACCGGCATCTTTTCTATATTTTAGACTTCTTTGTAATCTCCGTCTACAACATCATCACCCTGGAAACCATCCGGAGCCGGACCAGCTTCTGGTGTAGGACCAGCCTGTGCACCTGCACCTGCTGCAGCACCTGCCTGCTCATACATCTTTGTGAACAGTTTCTGTGCGCTCTCCATCAGTTTTTCCTTCGCAGCTTTGATCTCTGCTACCTGCTCTTCTGTTGTGTTCTCCGGAGCAGATTTTGCAAGGATATCTTTCAGTGCCTGAACGTCAGCCTCTACAGCTGCCTTCTCTGTAGCATCGACTTTGTCGCCAACCTCTTTGATTGCCTTCTCTGTCTGGAATACCATAGCGTCTGCTTCGTTTCTTGTATCGATTGCTTCTTTACGTTTCTTATCCTGAGCCTCGAATTCAGCTGCTTCTTTTACAGCTTTATCGATATCGTCATCAGACATATTAGAACCTGCTGTGATTGTAATATGCTGCTCTTTACCTGTTCCAAGATCCTTAGCAGATACATTTACGATACCATTTGCATCGATATCGAATGTAACTTCGATCTGCGGGATTCCACGTGGAGCCGGCGGGATTCCATCAAGTCTGAACTGTCCGAGGGACTTGTTGTCTCTTGCGAACTGTCTCTCACCCTGTACAACGTTGATGTCTACAGCTGTCTGGTTATCTGCTGCTGTTGAGAAGATCTGGCTCTTCTTTGTCGGGATTGTTGTATTTCTCTCAATCAGTCTTGTAGCTACACCACCCATTGTCTCGATAGACAATGACAGTGGAGTTACATCAAGAAGAAGGATGTCTCCTGCGCCTGCATCTCCTGCAAGTTTACCACCCTGTACGGAAGCACCAAGTGCTACACACTCGTCTGGGTTAAGGGATTTGCTAGGCTCTTTGCCTGTCAGTCTCTTAACTTCTTCCTGAACAGCCGGAATACGTGTTGATCCACCAACGAGAAGTACCTGTCCAAGCTCGGAAGCTGTGATTCCCGCGTCAGAAAGTGCACGTCTTACCGGTTCCTGAGTCTTTTCTACGAGGTCTCTTGTCAGCTCGTCGAATTTAGCTCTTGTAAGGTTCATATCGAAATGCTTCGGTCCTTCAGCTGTTGCTGTGATGAACGGAAGGTTGATATTTGTTGTTGTTGCACTTGAAAGCTCTTTCTTTGCTTTCTCTGCAGCTTCTCTTAATCTCTGAAGAGCCATCTTATCTGCAGAAAGATCTACGCCTTCTTTTGCCTTGAAGTCTGCAAGCATGTAATCTGTGATCTTCTGGTCGAAGTCATCTCCACCAAGTCTGTTGTTACCGGCTGTTGAAAGTACTTCGATAACTCCATCACCGATCTCGATAACGGATACGTCGAATGTACCACCACCAAGGTCGTAAACCATGATCTTCTGCTCTTTCTCGTTGTCAAGACCATAAGCAAGTGCAGCTGCTGTAGGCTCGTTGATGATACGTTTTACATCAAGTCCTGCGATCTTACCTGCATCTTTTGTAGCCTGACGCTGAGCATCATTGAAGTAAGCCGGAACTGTGATAACAGCTTCTGTTACTTTCTCACCAAGGTATCCTTCTGCATCAGCTTTCAGTTTCTGAAGGATCATTGCAGAAATCTCCTGTGGAGAATATTTCTTATCGTCAATATCTACTTTATAATCTGTTCCCATCTCTCTTTTGATGGATGAGATTGTTCTTGCTGCGTTTGTTACAGCCTGACGTTTTGCAGGCTCACCTACAAGACGCTCTCCTGTCTTTGTAAATGCTACAACAGACGGTGTTGTTCTTGCGCCTTCTGTATTCGCGATAACTGTTGGCTGTCCACCTTCCATAACGGCTACACAGCTGTTTGTTGTACCAAGGTCAATACCAATAATTTTTCCCATGATAAATTTCCTCCTCTATCTAATCTCTGAATCTTGTTAAAAATCAAATTAGTTTGCTACTTTTACCATGCTGTGTCTTACAACACTTTCACGGTACATGTAACCTTTCTGGAATTCTTCTGCGATGATGTTCTCACCGAGCTCCTCATCTTCCACATGCATCACTGCGTTGTGGAAATCCGGATTGAATTCCTGACCAACTGCCTCGATTGGTTTTACTCCAACGGATTCCAGTGTAGTCATAAGCTGTTTGTAGATTTTCTCCATTCCTTCTACGAACGGAGCATTCTTCTCCTCCTCCGGTACGGAACCAAGTCCACGCTCGAAGTTGTCTACAATCGGAAGAATCTTTTCTATGATATCTTTCGCTCCGATCTCGTACATCTGGGATTTTTCCTTCTCAGATCTCTTGCGGAAGTTATCAAACTCTGCCATCTGACGAGTAACGCGGTCTGTGAGTTCCTCGATCTTCTCGTCTTTCTTGTCCTTCTTCTCTTTCTTTCCGAAGAACTTTTTCTTACCTTCTGATGCTGCTTCTGAATCTCCTTCAGTCTCAGTTGCTTCTTCTGTTGCTTCTTTCGCCTCAGTCTCAGCTCCCTGGGCATCTTCTGTTGCTGTCTCTTCAGCTTCTGCCTGCTCTTTCGCAGCTTTTGCTTTTGTCTCTTCAACAGCTTCTTTTACCATATCTTCTTTGCTCATGTTCTCTGTCACCAGCTTTCTACCTTCCTATTCTTTTGGTTCTTTATTATAAATCGCATCCAACTCACTTTGCAGAGTCTTCAGCGTCTTCATGACATGTTCATAATCCATTCTCTTCGGACCGATGATTCCGATCGTTCCTTTCATGCCTTCTCCCAGCTCATATGTGGCGGTAACAACGCTGCAGTCTTTCATGGTCTTAACCGGAGTTTCATCTCCGATATAAACCTGTATGCCGTTGTTCTCCTCACTTGCCAGTGTCTCTGTCACCAGATCTGCCAGCTGCTGTTTCTCTTCAAATGCACTGATGATCTCCTGTGCGCTCTGCTTATCACTAAGCTCCGGATATTTAAAAATATTCGTTGCGCCGCTTGTGTAGATCTCCATGTCATTATCTACATGAATGATCTCTGCCACTGCATCCAGTACATGACCGACAACCTCGCTGTGGATACCAGCCTGTTCTTTCAATCTGGCGATCAGACCTAATGTAATCTGATCAATGGATAATCCATTCAGTGTCGTGTTCAGAAGCATATTCAGCTTCAACAGATTCTCATTACTTAAGGTTTCTCCAACTTCAATGATCTTATTCTTGATCACATTACCACCAAGTACGATGACTGCTACGATCTGTTCTTCATCCACCTGCGATAGCTGAATGAACTTCAATGTGTTCCGGCTGTTGACCGGTGCGGAAACCATCGTCGCATAATTGGTGTTCGAAGCAAGAACCTTTGCCGCTTGCTGGAGTACCTTCTCGACCTTATCTGTCTTCTCAAGAAGTGCATCCTCTCGTCTGCTGATCTCCTGCTCCTTGTTCTCCATCAAAAGATCTACATAAAAGCGATATCCCTTATCTGATGGAATTCTTCCTGCCGATGTGTGTGGCTGGAAGATGTAACCAAGATCTTCCAGATCTGCCATCTCATTCCTTATCGTTGCGGAACTTAATTTCAAATCTGTGTATTTTGAAAGGGTTCGTGATCCGACCGGTTCGCCAGTCTCCAGATAATTCTGTATGATGGCTTTCAATATCGTAAGTTTTCTTTCACTTAATTCAGCTTCTACAGACATCTCTGTGTTCCCCTTTCTGTTCATCTTTGTTTGTTATTAGCACTCTTTGTTTTTGAGTGCTAACACCTTACAGATACTAAGATAGCACCTCGATTTCTGTTTGTCAACACTGATTGTTATTTTTATAAGTTTTTTATTTTCTTCTTATTTTATTTACAAGATTTTTCAGATTGTCTTTACGGAATCTTCTTTTATGAAGTTTTGAACACATTTGCCACATTCTCCCAGATATGTTATGATTGTAACTGTTCTATTGTGATTTGTTTCTTCATCAGTTATGATACTGATTAACGCAGACAAGATATCTTTTAAAATAAGAACAAGAATATCAGAAATGGGGAGTTTATATGTCATCTACATCGAAAGAACCTGCTGCAAAGGAGAAGGACTCTACTGCGAAAGAACTTTTCCAATGGCTAATCGCCATTTTAGCAGCTGTTGCTATTGCTTTATTTGTTGATAATTTTCTAATCGTCAATGCTCAGATTCCTTCCGGTTCAATGGAAAACACTATCATGACCGGAGATCGTGTGGTTGGTAACCGGCTTTCTTATTTAACCAAGGATCCCGAGCGTTATGATGTAATCATATTTAAGTATCCTGATGATGAAAGCCAGCTTTTTATCAAGCGTATCATTGGACTTCCTGGTGAAACCGTGGAGATCCGTGACGGTCACATCTACATTGATGGCTCTTCTGAACCTCTTGAAGATGTAGAGACGAAAGAATACATGGTCGGAAATTATGGTCCTTATACCGTACCGGAAGGATGCTATTTTGTGATGGGAGATAATAGAAATGATTCGAAAGATTCCCGCTACTGGATTAATCCATATGTATCCAAAGATAAGATTCTTGGCAAGGCAGTCTTTCGTTACTGGCCAATTACAAAGATGAAAACGATCAAATAATTTTCAAATAGAAGAGGTTATTGTTAATATCAATTTTTAGGTTTCCATTTTTAAAAATACGAACCCACTGAAGAAATCGAGTATTTTTTATACTTGAACTTCTTCAGTAGATTCGTATTTTTCTTTTCTGATGAAAAGTTTCGGGGAACAGCACACCTTGTTTACATCTTATAACAACCTTTTTCAGAAATCACAAGGTCCATCCGCAGATCATGTTCCTCCACCGGAATTTCGTCTACAAGCAGTTCCTCCCTGCAAAGTGCTGCTTTCACGCAATGCGTCTTTTCCAGATATCTGTCGTAATATCCACCACCGTGACCAAGGCGTCTTCCGCTTCTATCGCAGCTGATACATGGAATGAAAGCAAAATCAATTGCTTCCGGCTGAATCAATCTTTCCGGGTCTTCTTTTGGTTCAAGGATTCCATATGCACCCGGATACAGCTCTTGTAATGAGTGGATCTCGTATGCGTTCATAATTCCTTTTCCCGTACACTTTGGCACTCCAAGACGCTTTCCTGATTGGAGGATATCTTGCAATATAGAAAATGTATCCATTTCTTTCTCCGTACTTACATAACAGAACACACAGCCTGCACTCTGGTATTCTTTCAGTTCCAAAACGCTTTCTGTAATCTTTCTGTCTGCTTCTTTTCTGTATTTTTCTGTTGTAAAAAAAAGTTTTTCTTTTATTTTTCTTCTTAATTCTTTCTTTTGAATTATTTCCTCTTCTGTTTTTCTTTCCAATTCTTCCACTCTTATCTCTCTTTTCTTGTTTCTATTATTTAACTGTTTTCTTCACTCTGCTCTTCTCCGACAGATTCAATCAGCAGGTGATCCAGATTTTGCAGGTCTGCTTTTCTGATTTCATATTTTCCCTCTTTATCTTTTTCTACATGAAGAACAATTTTATTTGGTTTTCCGTACTTCAGCCCTTTTTCTGCCGCCTGACTTAAAACCTCATAATAGATCTGATAAATTTCTGTCTGCATCTGTGTTTCTTCTGGCATAGCCTGTCCGTTCATCACATCATTTGAAACTTTTGTGGCGTATTCCTGCGCCTTCTCCTGAAATTCAGCATAAGTATCCTTCAGCAATGTGATTGGTTTCACTGTAAGAACAACCTGATAAGTTCCATTTTCTTCCCTGGTTGCTTCTCCTACAGTATAAGATGTCTTCTTTGCAAGATCTGCAAACAGTTCTCTATATTCTTCTTTCATCTCATCTGTCATTACATGCTCCGGAAATTTTTCCATTGTATAAGCAAGATTATCTTCGAAAACCTGTTTTGCTTCTTTCTCGGAAATGCCGGTCTGTTTTATATAGGATTCTGTTTTCTGCTTATAAGATACATCTAAAAATGCCTGTACATATTCCTGCGGATCAAAACGGTTTATGTAACAATAGATCATTGTTGCTGTTGCTGCGACGATAATTGCAACCATTATAACTCCTACTATAAAATGCTTCTTTTCTTTTTTTCCTGACATCAACTTTACCTCTTTTCTAACTGTAATTTGAATAACTTATTTGTAACTGTTCAGAGCCAAGCAAAATTTCAAAAACAGGTATAAAATGCTTGCATTTTTAAAACTGTTTTTGAAATTTTATTTGGCGGATACGCCACACCGACGAAATGCGTAGCATTTTGGAGGTTGGCTCTGAACAGTTACACTTATTTTATTTCTGTCACAGTATAGCATGATACCAGTTCACATTTTGTAGAACGATGTCGCCTTGTATGCAACGCTTTTCAGATGGACGAAACGATGGCGCCTGCATGCAACACGTTTCAGATAGCAAGAAAGAGATACGCAACCGTATCTCTTTCTTCTTGCAGACTTGTTTCTTTTGTCTGCTTTCTCTTTCATTTACAGATCAAATCTGATCTTGATATATGCTTTAATCTCTTCCACGCATTTCTGGAATCCAAGCTTTCCACTGTTCAGGCACAAATCATAATTTCTTGCATCTGCCCACTCGTGTCCTGTATGGTAACGATAGAAATCACCGCGAAATTTATCCGTCTTCTCGATGTATTTTTTCATTTCTTTTTCTGTCATACTGTTACGCTCCATCGCACGATCAAGACAGAATTTCTCATCTGCATGAACAAACACACTGACAACATTTGGATTGTCTTTCAGAACATAATCTGCACATCTTCCAACGATTACACAGGATTCTTTCTCAGCCAGATCTTTGATGATCTTTGCCTGATAGTTAAAGATATTTTCTTCTGAAACGAAGTCTTTATCTTCCGGCGGAAGAAGTTCTCCGTCGTATGGACGACTGAGGATCTTGAACCAGCCGGCTCCCTTCATCTTCTCATCACTCATACCGAAGAGTCTCTCGTTAATTCCGCTTTCCTCGGATGCCATACGCAGGATTTCTCTGCTATAACAGTTGATTCCAAGCTCTTTTGCAAGCATAGCTCCGATTGTCTTACCACCGCTTCCATACTGTCTCGCCATTGTAATTACAATATTGCTGCTCACCTGAATCGCCTCCTATTCTCCTAAATATGCTTTCTTAACTGCTTCATCTTCCAGCAGGTCTTTTGCATTTCCTGACATTGTGATCTTACCAGTCTCAAGAACATAGGCACGATCCGCGATAGAAAGAGCTTTCTTTGCATTCTGTTCTACAAGAAGTACTGTTGTTCCACTCTCACTTACTGCCTGGATAATATCAAAAATCTCATTTACAAAGATTGGAGAAAGTCCCATAGAAGGCTCATCCATCAGAATGATCTTCGGTTTAGACATCAGTGCACGTCCCATGGCAAGCATCTGCTGCTCTCCACCACTGAGTGTTCCGGCCATCTGATTTCTTCTCTCTTCCAGACGTGGGAATCTCTTATAAACATTTGCAAGACTCTCTTCGATCTCATTTTTATCTTTTCTTGTATAGGCACCCATTTTCAGGTTTTCGTAAACACTCAGTTCAGCGAAAACTCTTCGTCCTTCCGGAACGTGAGCCATTCCCATAGACACGATCTTATGCGCCGGGATCTTTGTGATATCAGTTCCTTCAAACACAACAGAACCTTTCTTTGGAGAAAGAAGTCCTGTAATTGTATGAAGTGTTGTTGTCTTTCCGGCTCCGTTTGCGCCGATCAGTGCAATAACCTCTCCCTGATTTACCTCAAAGGAAATGCCTTTGATTGCCTGGATCATTCCATAATATACTTCTAAGTCTTTGACTTCAAGCATTGCCATTGTTATCTTCCCCCTATTCTCCCAGATATGCCTTGATTACCTGAGGATCATTCAGTACATCTGTTGTCTTGCCCTGTGCAAGTACTTCACCGAAGTTGAGTACTGTCAGCTCCTCGCAGATACCACTTACCAGTTTCATATCATGTTCGATCAGAAGGATCGTCATATGGAACTCATCTCTTACGAAACGGATCATATCCATCAGTTCTCCTGTCTCGTTCGGGTTCATTCCTGCTGCCGGCTCATCCAGAAGAAGAAGCTTTGGATCCGTCGCAAGTGCTCTGGCGATCTCCAGTTTTCTCTGCTGTCCGTAAGGAAGGTTTGCAGCCTTATATGACGCAAACTTCTCAAGATCGAATACCTTCAGAAGCTCCATCGCCTTTTCATTCATCTCTTTTTCTACCTTACGATAATTCGGAAGTCTTAAGATTCCTTCGATCGTAGAGTAATGATGATGGTTGTGAAGTCCTACTTTAACATTATCAAGAACAGTCAGTTCTTTGAAAAGACGGATGTTCTGGAATGTTCTTGCAATTCCGGCCTTACTGATCTCAATATTTTTCTTTCCTGTAAGATCCTTTCCGTCCAAAAGAACCTTTCCTGAATCCGGTTTATATACTCCTGTCAGAAGGTTGAATACGGTTGTCTTACCGGCACCGTTTGGTCCAATCAATCCGTAAAGTTCTTCTTTCTGTATCTTGAGGTCAAAGTCATTTACCGCACGGAGACCTCCGAAAGAAATTCCAAGATTTTTTACATCTAATAATGTACTCATTCTTACTTAAGCCTCCTTTTTCTTTCCAAAATGAAGATACTTCTCTCTCCACTCGATTGCCTTTGGTGCCCAGTTAAAGAGCATCATGATGATCAGAACGATCGCATAGATCAACATACGGTAATCAGACAGTCCACGGAGAAGCTCCGGAAGAAGTGTCAGGATAACTGCTGCAATAATAGATCCACGGATATTTCCGATTCCACCAAGTACTACAAAGACAAGAATCGTGATGGACATATTGTATCCAAAGTTGTTTGTATTTGCTGTCAGTGTTGACAGGTTGTGTGCATACAGAACACCTGCCGCACCTGCCATAGCTGCTGAAATTGTAAATGCCATGAGTTTATATTTTGTAACATTGATTCCGATAGACTCAGCTGCGATTACATTATCACGGATCGCCATGATCGCACGTCCGTCTCTGGAATTGATCAGGTTGAGTACGATAAATAATGTCACCATAATCAGGATAAATCCGATCAGGAAAGTTGAATCCTTCGGAGTTCCTGTGATTCCCTGCGGACCGTTCAGGATAACTGTTCCGTCTGGATCCATGTCAAGTGCCATAACGTCCTTTGTTGCAAAATGAAATCCTTTGGAATCCTTTCCAATATAAAGGACATTTACAAGGTTCTTAATGATCTCACCGAATGCAAGTGTAACGATTGCAAGGTAATCGCCTTTCAGACGAAGTACCGGGATTCCGATGATAACACCGAAGATTGCTGCTACTACAACACCGATCAAAAGTGCAAGCAGAAATCGTACAATCGAATTCTCGATCACATCTCTCATACATTTTGAGAAAAATGCACTGGAAAATGCTCCCACACACATAAATCCTGCATGGCCAAGGCTAAGTTCTCCGAGAATACCTACTACAAGGTTCAGAGAAACCGCCAGGATAATATATGTACAAAGCGGAACAAGAAGTCCTGTCAAAAGACTGGAAATACTTCCTGTGCTGCTTAAAGTCTGCATCACTACGAAAGCTACTATCACGATAGCATAAGTGATGAGATTGCTTCTCTTTGTTTTATTCATATTCTTCAACATAATTCCATCCACCTACACTTTCTCCTGAATCTTCTTGCCCAGAAGTCCTGTAGGCTTCACAAGCAACACAACGATCAGAACTGCGAACACGATCGCATCTGCAAGCTGGGAAGAAATGTATGCCTTACTGAGTATCTCGATGATTCCCAAAAGAATTCCTCCGATAAATGCACCCGGAATGGAACCGATTCCTCCAAATACAGCTGCAACGAACGCTTTGATACCAGGCATCGCACCTGTGTATGGTGTCAGGCTCGGGTAGGTAGAACACAGAAGCACACCGGCTACTGCTGCAAGTCCGGAACCAATCGCAAATGTAAGAGCAATTGTTGCATTTACATTGATACCCATTAATTGCGCTGCGCCTCTATCCTCTGATACTGCACGCATCGCCTGTCCTGGTTTTGTCTTCTGAACAAATGTGATCAATGCGATCATAATAACCACACAAACTACGATCGTAACAATTGTCTCTCCTGCAATATTCAGCTTGCCATCTGCAAGTGAAAGTCCGCTCCACTTGATCACTGATGGGAATGTCTGTGCATTCGCACCGAAGATCAGAAGTGCTACATTCTGAAGCAGATAACTGACACCGATCGCTGTGATCAGTACGGCAAGTGAAGATGTTGCATTACGAAGCGGCTTATACGCTACACGCTCCATCAGAACACCAAGTACTGTACAGGCAATGATTGAAATCAGGATTGCCACCCAGGTAGGAAGTCCTGCCTGCTTCATTGTGATCAAAGCTACATATGCACCGATCATGATCACATCACCATGTGCAAAGTTCAACATCTTGGCGATTCCATATACCATCGTGTATCCAAGCGCGATCAACGCATAGACACTGCCAAGACTTAGTCCATTTACTAAATATGAAATAAAGCTCATATCCGTCCCTCTCATCCTTTTTATATTTTTGCAAGGTACTACTTTAACCTCTTAAATTGAATTGATTATAGCATAATTATTTTCTCGTATCAATACAAAAAACAGAATCCGCTCTGTTTTTTTATTAAAACAGGCTTTTATGAAGTAATCCAAGTACTGTTGTCAGATCTTCAATCCCCATCTGTCCCGGTGCAGATACTTTCCCAACTGCTCCAAATGTCAGTGCAGAACCAAAGACTTCTCCACAGAGACGGCTGATCACACCTGTTCCTGACATAGACATTGTAATGATCGGACGATCCGCATACTCGCTTGCCATCTCTTCTGTCGCTGCAAGAAGTGTAAGAACATCTTTCTTATTCTGTGGCATCACAGCGATCTTCGGAATATCTGCTCCAAGATCCTGCATTTTTCTTAAACGGGATACGATTTCCTCTTTTGCCGGAGTCTTGTGGAAGTCATGGTTCGAAGCGATCACTTTTACTCCATTTGCATGTGCTGTCTCAACAACAGCCTTCACAGCCTCATCTCCTGTAAATGCCTCTACGTCTACAAGGTCAATAAGTCCTGTCTTTGCTGCATTCTGATTCAGTTCAACATAAGCCTCTGTCTCGATTGCTTTCTCTCCACCTTCTTTTGATGTGCGGAATGTGAAAAGAATCGGCATCTCCCCAAGCACCTCACGAAGTGCCTGCATTGTCGCCTCTGTCTTTGTAAAATCAAAGATATCTTCATACCAGTCAACACGCCACTCAACAACATCAGCCTTTGTTGACTTGATATTCTCGGCTGCTGCAAGAATCTCTTCTCTTGTTACGCCAACAATAGGTACACAGATTTTCGGGATTCCAGCGCCAATTTCAATATTTCTTACTTTTACTGTATTCATGATTTGTTCCTTTCTTAAGCTTCTTCCGAATTCTTCAGAAGCACACCATATCTTACATTTATAAAAAGTATAATATAAATAATAGCACAAAGATAGAACAGCATGCTATAGAAAATTCACAAGCTTGAAACTATGGCCACACCAACGGAAAAACATCTTGTAAATCAAATGACTAACACTGCTCCAAAAAGAAGTCCCCCGGCAGAAACGATGTCTGTCGGGGGGATTTCTCCTATTCTTTTAATGTATCTACAAAGAGCGTTGCTGCTCTCTGTATTTATTTTTCTAAACGAATCTGATATATCAATTATTCAGCAGCATCTTCTGCCTGAAGTACCTGATACTCTCCACTCTTAACAACAACTACTGTAGGATCTTTTGTAGGCTCTCCATCCTCTGACCATGTGATGCTCTTTCCTGTAAGTCCATCATATGTGATCTCTGTCATACCTTTTTTAAGTGCGTCACAGATATCTGATGCGCTCTTATCCGGTGTAACATCTTCTTTCTCAGCTGCTGCTTTGATTACGTATACACAGTCATAAGCATCTGCTGCGAACTGAATCGGTGTGTCTCCGAATGCTTCTTTGTAATCAGCAACGAATTTCTGTGTTGCTTCGTCTGTAGCATTTGCTGTAAATGGTGTAAGGAACATTAAGTCTTCTGCAAGACTTGCGTCAAATCCATCAAGATCAAGGATACCGTCCATACCGTCACATCCGAACCACTTCGGTGTAAATCCTGCTTTGTTTGCCTGAGCAAGAATCAGAGAAGCTTCCTGATAGTAAATTGGAAGGAATACAAGTTCAGCACCTGCATCTTTTGCTTTCTGGATCTGTACAGAGAAGTCAGTCTTGTTATCTGCTGTAAATGCTTCTGCTGCTACAACATCAAGTCCTTTTGCCTTTGCCTCTGTCGCAAATGTCTGATAAATTCCTGATGAATATGTGTCAGAGCTGTTATAAATGATTGCTACTTTTGTTGCAAGCTTGTTCTCTGCAATGTAATCTGCTGATGCGCTACCCTGGTTAGGATCTGAGAAACACATACGGAACGCATTGTCATACTGGATACTGTCTACTGCTGTAGCAGATGGTGTCAGCTGGAACATGTTATCTGAATGAGTCTCCTCAACAACTGCTGTACAAGGTGTAGAAGTTGTTGTTCCGATCAGTGCCTGCATTCCCCAGTCTTTCAGAGTATTGTAAGCGTTCACAGACTTCTCTGAATCAGCCTGATCATCTTCAAACTTGTATTCAATCTGCTTTCCGTTGATCCCGCCTGCTGCATTAATCTCATCTACTGCAAGCTGAATACCATTCTTTACAGCTGTTCCGTAGATTGCTGCATCTCCTGTTGTAGGTCCGATACCACCAATCTTAAAAGTGTCAGAATCGGATGAGCCTCCGCTCTTTCCACTATCTCCCGAACTTCCACATGCTGCTAATGAAAATACCATAGCTGATGCAAGCATTACACTTGCTGCTTTTTTCCACATCTTCATAATAATCTCCTCCTAGAAATTAAAATAATAAACTTTATGTGTCATATATTAGCTCGTAGAAGTACGATTTGTCAAGCAGAAATAGAGTGCAATCTGTTTTTTATCTATATTCGTTAAATATGGTCAAGCGATGTTAAAATAGATCAAGTTGGTTGTTATATCTATTAATCTGATATCTTAATACATTTCGTTCTATGGAAAAATTCCAATTTACACTTTGGTTTGCTGTCAACAAAGATACTCCGTTTTAATTTTGCAAAGAAAAAAACAGCGCTTTCGCACTGCTTCTCATTCCTGTCTATATATCATGTACCTTCAAAACTACATACAGCTAAAACCAACATCATCATCCAAACCTATCACTGCTTTGGTTATGCCCTCGACCTATTAGTAACAGTCAGCTCCATGTGTTACCACACTTCCACCTCTGCCCTATCTACCTCGTCGTCTTCAAGGGGGTTTACTTCACTAAGAATGGGATATCTCATCTTGAGGGGGGCTTCACGCTTAGATGCCTTCAGCGTTTATCCCTTCC
>OCHC01000588.1_pt1 | contig 37038 bp, 27 predicted proteins | sample 1538641 | NCBI WGS metagenome assembly OCHC01 (sample SAMN04571714, study PRJEB22368) | human gut metagenome | biome: human gut; material: stool | host: Homo sapiens | place: Luxembourg | collected 2012-08-17
ATTCTACCATAGGAGGTGCTTTTTTTCTATTGTCCGTTTTTCACGGTCTTGTTCAACAATCGGTCGCTTTAATTTTTTGATTATTTTTTATCGCCGGAAAAAGTTTCAACATTTTCAACAATGGGTTCCTGTTCTTCCGCGTCCTTGGGAACTTTAACATACATTGCAATTGCCCAGTAATAAACAGGGATAAGCAGGAAGAGAATCCAGCCCGGATGCCAGAGGCTGCCGCAGAAGCCGAGAAGAAGAAATACTAAAACGATAATTTCGGGTATCGGCTGAGCAAGCAGGAAGCCTTTTTTGGACTTAGTAAAGCAGGCGCCTGCAAAATGGTAATAAATTGGAATTGTAAGGAATACCAGCCAAGTCGGATGCCAAACTTTTGCAAGAATTCCCACAAGAACGTAAACGATAGTTACAAAAATCGGATAAGGGAATTTGAAAAGTTTTTTGCCTAAATTTCCGTGGAGGGACGGACGGTTTCTTTTTACGGGTTTATCCTCAGTGACTGTCTCCTCTGACGGGGAGGGGTCAATTATTACCTTGTCATTTTCTGAATTAAGAAGTTCGTCAAGAGTCATGCCGTAGAGCTGGGCAAGAGCGATAAGATTATCTGTATCCGGAGAGGATTCCGCGCGCTCCCACTTTGAGATAGCCTGACGGCTTATTCCAAGCTGTTCCGCCAGGGCGTCCTGGCTGTAGCCGTTCATCTTTCTTAACTGCTGCAAACGATTAGCTGTTTTTATATCCATAAGATTTTCCTTTCTGTGTGGATTACAAATTCATTTTACCAAATACAAAGACAAAATTCAACCAATTACAGTTGCAATTGCGGTTTCTTTTTTCGCAACCGTGGGTTTCCTTGGTTATTATTTGGCTGAGCGAATGTATTCGGTTATTACGAAGTCCAGGGTAACGTCCATTTTATCGTAATTATTGAGCTTCTTTCTGTCGCTCTCGCTTGTGCGGTAATAGTAGGGCGTCATTGCAAACAAAGTATGAAGGTCATCGCCGTCTACGGTCACTTTCGTTTTTACCCGTCTTGAACCGACAGCGGAAAGGCAGGAACATTCTGCCGTTTTTTCTTCGTTAAAATACGGGTTATCATAGACCGCCTGTTTTATCTCAATCAGGTGTTCCCTGCCCGGCGTTACGGAATAAAGCCGTCCGTCAGTCTTCAGCACACGGGCAAACTCCTGGGCGTTAAACGGAGCGAACAGATGGATTGCCGTATCAATACTCATATCAAAAACAGGTATTTTTGCAAGATTTGCCACAAAGTATCTTCCGCCGTTTTTCCGCTTCGCCGCAAGGCGCACCATCGTCTTTGAAAGGTCAAAGCCGTAAAGAGTGCATCCGTCTGGAGCGTCGTCATAATAGCCTTCGCCGCAGCATATATCAAGCACCGTGCCCCTCATCAGCGGAGTTATCGCTTCTTTAAGGCAGGAATAATAACCCTTTTCAAGAAATGCGCGTCTTGCGGCGGCGCTTTCTCTGCTGTCGCCCATGCGCTGGGTACTGCGCGAACCAAGTAGCAGATTTACATAACCTTCCTTGGCAAAGTCAAAGGAATGGCCGTTTTCGCATTTAAGGCTGCCGCCCTCACGGAAAAGTGCCCCGCCGCAGACGGGGCACATAATAATATTTTCCATAAACTTAAATTAATGGTGGAACAGGCGGATACCTGTCATTGCCATTGCGATACCGAAATTGTCGCAGCACTCGATAACAGCGCCGTCGCGAACTGAGCCGCCGGGCTGAGCAATATATTTAACACCGCTCTGAACAGCGCGCTCAATATTATCTTCAAAGGGGAAGAACGCGTCTGAACCAAGAGCAACGTCAGTCATCTTTTCATGCCACTGAGCTTTTTCCTCTGCTGTAAACGGCTGGGGCTTCTCGGTGAAATAGCGCTGCCATACGCCGTCCTTAAACAGTTCTTCGTATTCATCGCTGATATAAAGGTCAATAGCGTTGTCCGCCTCGCACTTACGAAGACCGGGAATGAAGGGCAGAGAAAGCACCTTTTCGTTATTACGCAGCCACCAGTTGTCTGCTTTATTGCCTGCAAGGCGTGTGCAGTGAATTCTTGACTGCTGGCCTGCGCCTACGCCGATAGTCTGGCCGCCCTTTGCATAGCAAACGCTGTTTGACTGGGTATATTTAAGAGTTATCATTGAAATAAGCAAATCAATCTTCGCAATTTCGGGAATTTCCTTAACAGCGGTGGGCATCTCGTTGAAAAGATTCATTGAAATAACGGAATCGTTGCGTTTCTGCTCAAACTTAATGCCGAACACCTGCTTTGTCTCCGTCTCTTCAGGAACATAATTCGGGTCCATCTTGATGATAAGATAGTTGCCTCTGCGCTTTTTCTTCAGAATTTCCAGCGCTTCATCTGAGTATGACGGAGCGATAATGCCGTCGGAAACTTCTTTTACAAGGAAGTTTGCAACGCTGGCGTCGCACTCGTCTGACAAAGCGGCAAAATCACCGAAAGATGATACTCTGTCACAGCCTCTGGCTCTTACATAAGCCTGGGCGATGGGCGAAAGTTCAAGACCGTCGGGAACGAAGCAGACCTTGCGGTCGGTTTCGCTGAGTTCCTTTGCAACAGCCGCGCCTGCAGGTGAAACGTGCTTGAATGAGGCGGCGCTGGGCAGACCTGTTGCCGCCTTAAGTTCGCGAACCAGCTGCCAGGAATTGAACGCGTCAAGAAGATTGATATAGCCGGCTGAACCGTTGAGAATCTCAAAGGGCAGTTCTTTGCCGTCCATATGGATCCTTGCGGGGTTTTGGTTAGGGTTGCAGCCGTATTTCAGTTTGTATTCTGTCATATTTCTCTCTCCTTCATACGAAGTAATATTACAAAGAATATTTTACACCCGTTCATTGCAAAAAGCAATGATGAATGATACAATATTACCGTTAAAATACGGCTTTGGATGTGACAAAATGACGGGAATACTTGTTATCAACCACTTTTTGAAGGGCGAGAAATTCGACCTGCTCCACCGCCACTTGACAAGGAGCGCCGCCGCCCAGGGCATAGAGCTGAAAATCAAAACCAACCTTGAAATGAGAACAGAGACCGGCTTGAGCGCCGATTTTATCCTGTTTTGGGATAAGGATGTAAACCTTGCATCCGCGCTCCAGCACGCAGGACTGCCTGTATTTAACAGCGCACGTTCAATCGCCCTTTGCGACGACAAAGCAAAGACATACCAGGCGCTTTTGGGCTCGGTGTTACAGCCCGAAACCATGGTTGCGCCCATGACTTTTTTTGAAGACAGCGATTTTTCACCTTTTATTGACGCGGCTGTGGAAAAGCTGGGGCTTCCCCTTGTTTTTAAAGAGTGTTACGGCTCTTTCGGCGCCCAGGTTTTCCTCTGCAAAACGAAAGAAGAGATTAAAAGCCGCATTACTTCACGGCCGTTTCTGCTTCAAAAATTCATTGCTTCCTCATCAGGCCATGACATTAGGCTGGAGATTGTAGACGGAGTATGCGCCGCGGCAATGGAAAGAAGCAATCCAAACGATTTTCGCGCCAACATAACCAACGGCGGCAGCATGAAAAAATACACACCGACGCAGGAAGAGATAAACATTGCTGTTTCGGCGGCAGAAAAACTGGGGCTGCTTTTCGGCGGCGTTGATATTCTTGACGGCGGAGTGCTTTGCGAAGTTAACTCCAACGCCCACATAATGAATATTATGGACTGCACAGGGGTGGACATTGCACCACTTATCTTCAAAAGCATAAAGGAAAAAATATAATGAGCGGAATTCTTATCTACACCGAGGAAGAAGCAAAGCGAAACGCCTTTGCGGTGGAAAAATTCAAAGAATATCTGGGGGTAAGGCTTGAAACGCCCGACTACCGAGGAGATGCGGATTTCGTTATAAACCGCACCAACAGAGCGGACATCGGCGAATTTTTTGAAAAAAGAGGCGTTAGGGTATTTAATCCATCCTCATTTTCCGCCCTTGCCAACGACAAGGAAAAATGCTACCGCTTCATGGAAGAAAACTCAATCGAGATACTTCCTACAAACTGGAAAACACCGCCGTTCGTTGTAAAGCCCAGAGACGGTCACGGCGGAAAAGGAGTTCGTCTTATCAAAGATGGCGACCCGATACCACAGGATGACCATTCCCTGGTGTTTCAAAAAGCGGCAGACGACCTGGGAAAAGACCTGAGGGTATGGGTGGTCGGCAAAGAAATAGTTACATCTATTCTCAGGGTTTCAAAAACCGATTTTCGCTCAAACTACTGTCTCGGCGGCGACGCGGTGCCCTACCATCTGAGCGAAGATGAAGAAAAGGAAGTTCGCCGCATTATTTCACTTGTAAACGGCGACTACTACGGAGTTGATTTTCTCTTTAACAACGGAAAACTTATCTTCAACGAGCTGGAAGACACAGTAGGAGCCAGAATGGTTTATGACAAGACGGATATTGACATACTTAAACTGTATTGCAATTATATAAATAATATGGTATCATAACTCCAGATCATCTGACGGAAAGAAATTCTGACCGAAAGAGCCGATACTGAAACGAATATTCCGTGCCCGAACGGGTACGGCTTTATCAGATGCGCTCTTTCGGGAGCGTATTTTTTTGCGCCTGAAAAAATGAAAGGATAATCTTATGGAAACAAGAGTTGCCGTTATTGGCATCATCGTTGAAAACAAAGACAGCGTAACACCCCTGAACGAACTGCTGTCAGAATACCGCCGATATATAATCGGCAGAATGGGCGTTCCCTACAACGAAAAGAATATCAGCATAATCTCAATCGCCATTGACGCTCCCATGGATACCATAAATTCACTGAGCGGGAAAATAGGCAGACTTGACGGCGTTTCCGCAAAAGCGGCTTACAGCAATGTCTGATTACCTCGTTGACAAGCTGGCGAAAACCTCCGAACTTACTGCCGAAGAATACCTCAGTCTGATTGAAAACCGAAACGAATACCGAGACAGCATTACAAAAGCGGCGGACAAAAAGCGCAGGGAATATTACGGCAATAAAATATTTATCAGAGGTCTTATCGAATTCAGCAACATATGTAAAAACGACTGCTTTTACTGCGGAATAAGAAAAAGCAATAAAAACGCTAACCGCTATCGCCTGACCCCAGCTCAGATACTGGACTGCTGTGAAAAGGGCTACGCTCTGGGCTTTCGCACCTTTGTGCTTCAGGGAGGAGAGGACGGACATTTTACAGATGAAAATCTCGTGCCCATTGTTCAGGGCATAAAAAAAGCCCACCCTGACTGCGCGGTCACCCTTTCCGTGGGCGAGCGGAGTTTTGAAAGCTACAAAGCGCTGAGACAGGCGGGAGCCGACCGCTACCTTCTAAGGCACGAAACGGCTACCCAGTCCCACTACGAAAAACTTCACCCGAAAGAGATGTCATTTGACAACAGGATGCGTTGTCTTGCCGACCTTAAATCGCTTGGCTACCAGACGGGAGCGGGATTTATGGTAGGTTCGCCGTACCAGACCAACAAAGACATTGTACGGGACATTCTTTTTCTTAAAAAGTTGAAGCCTGAAATGGTGGGAATAGGCCCGTTCATTCCCCACAAAGACACCCCGTTTGCAAACTTCGGCGCAGGCTCGGCGGAACTGACCTGCTTTTTGCTGTCAGTTATACGGCTGACCCTGCCAAACGTTCTTCTCCCGGCAACCACGGCTCTGGCGACGGTTGACCCCAGAGGTCGCGAAATGGGAATTGAAGCAGGGGCAAACGTGCTTATGCCTAACCTTTCCCCCTCGGCGGTAACAAAAGACTACACCCTTTACGACAACAAAGTATGCACCGGCGATGAGACGGCGCAGGAAATAGAAAAAATGCGCCTTCGCATGGAGCGCATCGGCTACTCAATAGTAACCGAACGCGGAGACTGCAAAGGCATTGAAGACAAGGAGAAATAATAATATGGCTAAATACGACCCGAAATCACTTAAGGCGGAAGAATTTATCAACGACGCCGAAATACTGGACACACTGGCTTTCGCGGACGCCCACAAGGACGATATTCCGATGATAGACAGCATCATTGAAAAAGCAAAGCTCCGCAAAGGGCTCAACCACAGAGAGGCAAGCGTTCTTCTCGCCTGCGAAAACGAAGAGAAGATTAAAGAAATCTATGACCTTGCAGAACAGATCAAAAAAGATTTTTACGGCAACAGAATTGTAATGTTCGCTCCTCTTTACCTTTCCAACTACTGCGTAAACGGCTGTGTTTACTGCCCCTACCACCTGAAGAACAAGCACATTGCCCGCAAGAAACTGACCCAGGAAGAAGTTGCAAAAGAGGTTATCGCTCTTCAGGATATGGGCCACAAGCGCCTTGCTATCGAAGCTGGAGAAGACCCGGTGAACAACCCCATCGAGTACATTCTCGACTGCATTAAAACTATCTACTCAATAAAGCATAAGAACGGCGCTATCAGACGAGTTAACGTAAACATTGCCGCAACCACTGTTGAAAATTACAGAAAACTGAAAGAAGCGGGAATAGGGACATATATCCTGTTCCAGGAAACATATAATAAGGAGAGCTATGAACAGCTTCATCCCACAGGCCCGAAACACGATTACGCCTACCACACCGAGGCTATGGACAGAGCCATGGAGGGCGGAATTGACGACGTCGGTCTCGGCGTTCTTTTCGGTCTTGAACTTTACCGCTACGAGTTCGCAGGTCTGCTGATGCACGCAGAGCACCTTGAGGCTGTTCACGGAGTAGGCCCCCACACAATCAGCGTTCCGAGAATTAAGCACGCAGACGATATCGACCCCGGCGCATTCGACAACTCAATAAGCGACGAGATATTCTGCAAGATAGCCGCCTGCATCCGCATTGCCGTACCTTATACAGGAATGATAATTTCAACGAGAGAATCAGCAAAGGTACGCGAGGAGATAATCCGTCTCGGCGTTTCCCAGATCAGCGGCGCTTCACGCACATCCGTGGGCGGATACTGCGAAGAAGAACGTCCCCACGACACCGAACAGTTTGACGTTGCGGACAACCGCACCCTGGACGAGGTAGTAAACTGGCTGATGAGCGCCGGATATATTCCGTCATTCTGCACCGCCTGCTACCGCGAAGGACGCACCGGCGACCGCTTTATGAGCCTTTGCAAAGCGGGTCAGATTCAGAACTGCTGCCACCCCAATGCTCTTATGACTCTTAAGGAATTCCTTATGGACTACGCCAGCGAGGACACCCGCAAAAAGGGCGAAGCGCTGATTGAAAAAGAGATAGACAATATCGGCAAGGAAAAGGTTAAGGAAATCGTAAGAGAGCGCCTTGTTAAAATCGAAAACGGCGAGCGCGATTTCAGATTTTAAGCCGATGAAAGGAAGGAAAAAAACATGGGTCTTAATGACACTCCGTCAGGCGAAAGACTTCATATCGGATTTTTCGGATGCCGAAACGCGGGAAAAAGCAGTCTGATAAACGCTTTTACGGGTCAGAAACTTGCTGTTGTAAGCAACGTGCCCGGAACCACCACCGACCCAGTTAAAAAGGCGATGGAGCTTTTGCCGCTGGGGCCCGTTATGTTAATTGACACCCCGGGCTACGACGACGAAGGCGAGCTGGGCGAAAAGAGGGTTCAGGCCACAAAAGACGTTTTGCGCCGATGCGACATTGCAATACTCGTTACCGACTGCACAAGAAGCAAAAACGAAACGGAAGAAGCGCTTACAGAACTTTTCAAAAGGAGGAATATTCCTTATTTTGAAGTTCGCAACAAGTGTGACCTGCTGGAAGAAAAGCAAAAAAGCGAAGATAACGTTATCTTCGTTTCCGCTAAGGAAAACACAGGGATTACAGAACTGAAGAACGCCGTTGCAAAGGTCAAAAGACCTGAGGAGACGAAAAAAATAGCAGGCGATCTTGTTAAAAGAGGCGACTTTGCGGTGCTTGTTGTTCCCATTGACTCGGCGGCGCCTAAGGGAAGGCTTATTCTGCCTCAGCAGCAGACCATCCGCGATATTCTTGACGCCGGCGCCGTTGCCGTAACCGTAAAAGAGGACGCTCTTGAAGAAACGTTAAAATCCCTGGGCAAAAAGCCGGCGATAGTTATCACCGACTCCCAGGTGTTCAAATTCGTTTCCGAAGTCGTACCGCAGGACATACCGCTGACGTCTTTTTCAATCCTAATGGCGCGCCACAAAGGTTTTCTTGAAACTGCGGTCAAAGGCGCGCGAAAACTGGACGAGATAAAAGACGGCTCAAAAATTCTTATCAGCGAAGGCTGCACCCACCACCGCCAGTGCGAAGACATCGGCACGGTAAAACTACCCCGTCTAATCCGCAAATACACAAACAGCGAACCGTCGTTTTCATTCACCAGCGGCGGCGAATTCCCTGAAGATATCGAGAAATTCGACCTTATCATTCACTGCGGCGGCTGTATGCTTACCCCTGCGGAAATGGGCTACAGAATGCAGCAGGCGGTAAACAGCGGGGTACCGTTTACAAATTACGGCACCGCTATTGCCCATATGAACTCAATTCTTGAGCGCTCAATAAGCGTTCTGCCTGAATTCAGATAAACGAAGCGTTTTTTTAATAAGGTCTTGTTAAAAGCGCTTCTTCGTGATAAACTTTTATAAAATTAAGAACAAAGGAACTTTATTCATGATAAAAATTGCGCTTGCGGGCAATCCCAACTGCGGCAAAACGATGCTTTTCAACACGCTGACAGGCTCCAACCAGTACGTAGGAAACTGGGCGGGCGTTACCGTTGAAGCAAAGGAAGGCCGTCTCAGGGGCGAAAAAAACGTAATTGTCGCCGATCTCCCGGGTATTTACAGCCTTTCTCCCTACACACCGGAAGAGGTGGTTGCCCGTAATTATCTGGTTGAGGAGGAGCCGGACGTTATTCTGAACATAATCGACGGCACAAACCTTGAAAGAAACCTTTACCTCACCACTCAGCTGTGCGAAATCGGAATACCTGTGATAATCGCCGTAAACATGATGGACATCGTTCGTAAAAACGGCGACACCATTCGGCTGGACGCAATCACCGCCAACTTCGGCGCCCCTGCGTTTGAGATTTCCGCACTGAAGGGTACAGGTGTGCAAAAGTGCATAAAATGCGTAGTTGACACGGCGAACAAACACAACCGCGCCCAGAGAATTCACGTTACCCACAGGTTTGAACCTCCTGTGGAGGACGCGATACATAAAATCGGCATGAAACTGCCAACCACCACCGACAGAACCCACATAAGATATTACGCTACAAAGATATTTGAGAAGGACGAACTGGTTACAAAGGATTTCCCGGACTGTTCCTCAATAATAGAAGATGTTGAAAAACATTACGGCGACGACAGCGAAAGCATCATCGCCGACCAGCGCTACAGATACATTACAAACTGCATTGACGAATGCAGAACAAAAAGCGGCAAGGAATCTACTACCGAAAAAATCGACAGAATAGTTACAAACCGTTTTCTTGCTCTGCCGATATTCGCAATCATAATGTTTGCAGTATATTATCTTTCCGTTTCCGCTCTCGGCGGAACGCTGTCAGATCTTGTTAACGAGCATATCTTCGGAGACAACGGACTGCCGCTTCTTCTTACAAATGCGTTAAACGCAATAAACTGCGCCCCCTGGCTTACAAGCCTTATTGTTGACGGAATTGTTGCCGGCGTAGGCGCGGTGCTGGGCTTCGTGCCGCAAATTTTCTTCCTGTTTATCTTCCTCAGTTTTCTTGAAGACTGCGGCTACATGAGTCGTATTGCCTTTATCCTTGACAGGCTGTTCCACAAATTCGGCCTTTCGGGAAAATCGTTTATCCCGCTGCTGGTAGGAACGGGATGCGGAGTGCCCGGAGTTATGGCGAGCCGCACAATCGAAAATGAAAGCGACCGCAGAATGACTGTCATTACAACAACGTTTATCCCCTGCGGCGCAAAACTGCCCGTAATTGCTCTTATTGCTTCGTCATTTTTTGACTCTGCATGGTGGGTAGTTCCCAGCGCTTACTTCATCGGCATTGCGGCGATAATATGCAGCGGTATTATTCTTAAAAAGACAAAGCCTTTCCAAAGCGAGGACACTCCCTTTGTTATGGAACTGCCCAATTACCATATGCCGTCTTTTAAGTCAGTGGCAAAGGCAACATGGGACAGAGTTTGGAGCTACGTAAAGAAAGCGGGAACGGTTATCCTTATTGCGTCCTGCCTTGTATGGCTTCTTGCGGGTTACGGTTTCGTTGACGGAAAACTTACCGCCACCCCGATGGACGACTCAATTCTTGCTTTCCTCGGCCATATCATAAACAAACTGTTTGTTCCTCTCGGTTTCGGAACATGGCAGGCGGCGGTTGCAACCGTTCTCGGCCTTATGGCGAAGGAAGAAATCGTGGGCGTTTTCGGAGTGCTTTACAGCGATATTTCAACAGCGTTTACTCCTCTGGCAGGTTACAGCTTCCTTATCTTCAACCTGCTTTGTATGCCCTGCATGGCGGCTGTCAGCGCGATCAGGCGCGAGATGAACAGCGCAAAGTGGTTCTTCTTTGCAGTTGGCTACCAGACTGTATTCGCTTACTGCGTTTCACTTTGCATCTACCAGTTCGGGCTTCTTATCTCAACAGGCAAGATGCAGGTATCCACTTTAGCGGCTTTCGCAATACTGGCAGTATTTCTTTTCCTGCTGTTCAGAAAAGCTCCTAATCCGGCAGGTAAGAAATTAACGGAGGAATAGAAATGGGCACTGCCGTTGTTCTTATCATCCTTATTGCGGTCATTGCGGCAATAACCGTTTACCTCATAAAAAACAGAGGAGCAGCCGACTGTAACGGCGACTGCTCCTCCTGCCGCGGATGCAACGCGAAACAAGGCAAAAACAAATACTACAACAAAAAGGCTGAAGTTTTGAAACTTCAGCCCTTTATTTTTATGTTTAACTTTTCAGTCCGCCGTTGTGGAACATAATATAGCGCAGAAGGTCTGCAACACAGCCTTTGTTGCAGTGGCACGCTTCGTACTTTGCGATTTTGTGGAGATCTTTCGGCGCCTGGCCTGCGCAGGCAGGAAGACCTACCGTTTTCAGCATATCGTAGTCGTTGTAATAATCGCCTATCGCCGCAACGTGGTCTTTGTCAACGCCGATCATCTCTGCCAGTTTAAGGGCGGCGGCGCCTTTATGGGTTCCTTTCTGGAGCATCTCAAGGCTCCAGGGCGACGAGGACATAAAGTTTGCGTCGGGATTTTCAACGCTGTCGATATATTTTTTTAGTTTATTGATAACGACGGGATTTGACCAGAAAATAACTTTCATCCAGCCCTCTTCGGGAACGTCGTCTATCTTGGCAAACTGATAGCGGCTTTTGTCAAAATACATCTGACCCTGAGACAGAAGTCCTTTTCTGATAATATAAACATGGTCGTCAAAGAAAATTCCAACGTCAACGGAATTAAAACCGCGAAACTTATTAAGCACGTCTCTGACAAACGCTCTGCCTTTTTCGCCGATTGTACTGCTCCAAAGCAGTTTGCGCTGTTTATAATCGTAAATGCCGGCACCGTTGACAATTATCGCCGGCTGGTTTGCAGTTATTCTGTTGTAGTTTCGCTCAAGGGAAGAAATCATTCTGCCGGACGCCAGCGTAAAATTGCCGCCGCACTCGGTAAAAGCCTTTATTGCGTCGTAATTATTTTTCGGCAGTTTTCTGAATTTATTATTCAGCGTTCCGTCAATATCGGAAACAACGAGCCATTTACTGTAATCTTCTTTCATACGTTTCTCCTTAAAATCATCTGCCGTAAATTTACATACATAATAGCAAATGCGAAATAAAAAGTCACCCTATCACCCAGAATATGCCTTCCACTGTGTAATATACCGCCTCTACTGATGAAAAAACGCTCTCCACCCACAGTGGAACAATAATTTTTCTTGATTTTATGCGGGTTTTCGGTTATCATTGAATAAGCAAGACTGAAAGGGGTGATTTTTTGACGGACGAAGAATTAAAACAGAAAATCGGCAAAAACATTCAATTCTACCGCCAAAAAGCAGGGCTTACCCAAAGCGCCCTTGCCCGAATGCTCAATTACTCCGACAAGTCAATTTCCAAATGGGAGTGCGGAGACGGAATTCCGGACGTTCTTGTTTTGAAAAAAATGGCCGATATTTTCAACATCACCCTAAACGATTTTCTTTACAACAGCCCAAAGAACTATACTCCGGAAAAGCAAAAGAAGCATATTATGATACCCGTTCTCAGCGTTTTTCTCTGCTGGTTCGTTATGTCGATAATCTTTATTCTGCTTCAGATAATTTCATCTTATGTTCATCTACCGGTTCTCGTTCCCTGGCTGGTGTTCGTGTGGGCAGTTCCTATCTCGGCGATAATACTGCTGGTCTTTTCAAAAATCTGGTGGACAAGGCTTACCAACGCAATAATGGTCTCTCTCCTTGACTGGTCCCTTATCGTATCTATCCACCTTACGTTTACTTTCGCTTATCCGATAGCGAAGATACACCTTATCTATCTCGCCGCCGCAATTTTCCAGATAATCATAATTCTATGGTTTATCATGAAAGGCAAGCGAAAAGCAAAAATCAAATAAAAACACAGCGCACCCGTGAAATCAAATGATATCACGGGTGCTTTTTTCAATTATTATTTTATAATATCGGCAAAACCGAGGGGAATAACATTTTCCAAATCCCGGGGCGCAATCTCAACCTGGAAGCCCACCTTGCCGGCGGAAAAAATGATAGTGTCAAAATCAAGAGCCGAAATGTGAGCAGTGGTTTTGAACACTTTTTTCATTCCGATAGGAGAACAGCCGCCGTGGATATAGCCCGTAAGAGGAAGCAGCTGCTTCTGGGCAATCATCTCGATTGATTTTTCTCCCGCTGCTTTCGCCGCCTTTTTAAGATCCAGTTCTTCTTCAACGGGAACCATGAACACATAGTGCTCGCCGGATTTACCGACGGTTACCAGAGTTTTGAAAACACAGCCAGCCTCTTTGCCAAGTTCTGCGGCAACCTGGGCGCCGTTTACGATTGTATTGTCATAGGTGTAATGGTTATAGGGTATCTTTTTGCTGTCCAATACACGCATTACATTTGTTTTTACTTCTTTTTTTGCCATTGGGGTACTTCCTTTGATTAATATTTATTATGCACCTTTTCAGCAAAACAGAGAAAATCTTTCAGTTTAATTTCAGTGCCGTCGTCAAGCACGGCGGTGCCGCTCATTCTGCCGAAAACCTGGTGCTGGTCGGAACAGATAAATTTTACGTCAAGCAGTGCGCTTCTGTCAATAATAGGAACGAAATCCATTTCAAATCTTCCGTCAGAGGACGTAAATTTCCACGGGTCGGTGTAATTTTCGCTGATAAGGAAAGAAACGTCGTCCAGTTTGTGCGCTTTACCGTCGTAAAAAATAACGTTTTCAGACGCCGCCGAAGTGTCGCCGAAGCCGTAACCGATATTAAAACCGAAGGCGTGGCCGTCAACAGTACCGGAACCGGAGCCCCAGTACCAGGTGTTGTCATAGGTCCAGACGCCTCTGCCCCAGTCAAGGGCGCCGTAGTCGGTTTTAGGGTTGAATTTGTAAATTTTGCCGTCAAACTCAACTTTGCCTCTGGCGTTCATGCAGTTTATCTTCTGGTTATAGTAAAAGGCGTGCTTATCCTCTTTCCAGGGGGTGGCGATAACCATGCTGTCCTGGGGTTTATCATCAAGGACTATCATTGCTCTAAGCGGCTTGCCGTTATAAAAATTCTTAAAATTACAGCGGATAATGCGCTTGCCGTAGTCAAGGTCGAAGCGAAGCGCCATTTTTGAGTCACAGTAACGGATACTGCCGCCGGAAGAGACTGAGGGCATTTTCATTTTGCCCATGGGGAAAGCGTTGAGCACCGTTTCGGTATGCTCAAAGCCCTTTGAAAAATCAAGAAATGTTACAGACTGGAGGCCGATATAGCCATCGTCAGAGAGAGTAAAGCAGACGCCGAAGTTGCCGTCGTTTGACAAAACGGAATAGTAATCCCACTCTTTAATGCGGCTGGCTCTCTTTTTAATATCACGCCTGTCGTAGACCTGAACGGGGCGGCGTGACCAGCCCGGCTCCCTCAGGGTTCCGTCATCTTTCAGCAGTCGCTGATAAGTTGTTACCTCGTGATTGCGCATAAGACCACTCCTTAATTTATTTTTCCCTTTTGCTTTACTTACATATTATCACATAGCCATTCCCTTTACAAGCGGATAAAGACAAAAAAGAGTGTGCCCGAAAGGACACACTCTCTTAATTTATATAATCGGTATGATTATTTGTTATCCTTGATTGCAGCCTGAGCAGCAGCCAGACGAGCGATCGGTACACGGAAAGGTGAGCAGGATACATAGTCAAGGCCGATCTGGTGGCAGAACTCAACAGATGAAGGATCGCCGCCGTGCTCACCGCAAATACCGCAGTGAAGTTCAGGACGAGCAGCCTTACCGTTTGTAACTGCCATCTTCATAAGCTGGCCTACACCAACTGTATCAAGCTTAGCGAACGGATCGTTTTCAAAGATCTTCTTGTCATAGTAAGCGTCAAGGAACTTACCGGCGTCGTCACGGCTGAAGCCGTAAGTCATCTGGGTAAGGTCGTTAGTACCGAAGCAGAAGAACTCAGCTTCCTTAGCGATATCGCCTGCTGTAAGAGCAGCACGGGGGATCTCGATCATAGTACCAACTTCGTACTTCATTTCAACGCCTGCAGCAGCGATTTCAGCGTCAGCTGTTGCAACAACGATGTCCTTAACATACTTAAGTTCCTTAGCGTCGCAAGCAAGCGGGATCATGATTTCAGGAGCTACTGTCCAATCCGGATGAGCCTTCTGAACATTGATAGCTGCACGGATAACAGCCTTAGTCTGCATCTTAGCGATTTCAGGATATGTTACAGCAAGACGAAGTCCGCGGTGACCCATCATCGGGTTGAACTCGTGGAGTGAAGTAATGATAGCCTTGATTTCTTCAACAGTCTTGCCCTGAGCGTCAGCAAGCTTCTTGATGTCCTCTTCCTCAGTGGGAACGAACTCATGGAGCGGAGGATCAAGGAAACGGATTGTAACGGGGCAGCCTTCAAGAGCTTCGTAAAGAGCCTCAAAGTCACCCTGCTGATAAGGAAGGATCTTCTCGAGAGCAGCTTCTCTCTCTTCAACTGTATCTGCGCAGATCATTTCACGGAATGCAGCAATTCTGTCCTCTTCAAAGAACATATGCTCTGTACGGCAGAGACCGATACCTTCTGCGCCAAGCTCACGAGCTTTCTTAGCGTCAGCAGGAGTATCAGCGTTTGTGCGAACCTTGAGCTTTCTGAACTCGTCAGCCCAGCCCATGATTCTGCCGAATGTACCTGCGATAGTAGCGTCAACAGTAGGAATAATTCCGTCGTAAATGTTACCTGTTGAACCGTCGATTGAAATGTAATCACCCTCGTGGTACTCTTTGCCTGCGAGTGTGAACTTCTTGTTTTCTTCGTCCATAACGATGTCGCCGCAGCCGGAAACACAGCATGTACCCATACCACGAGCAACAACGGCAGCGTGTGATGTCATACCGCCGCGAACTGTAAGGATACCCTGAGAAGCTTTCATACCTGTAATATCTTCAGGTGAAGTCTCAAGACGAACAAGAACAACTTTTTCGCCTCTTGCATTCCACTCTACTGCGTCGTCAGCGTTGAATACAACTTTACCGCAAGCAGCACCGGGAGATGCGCCGAGACCCTTACCAGCAGGAGTTGCAGCCTTAAGAGCAGCAGCGTCAAACTGAGGATGAAGAAGTGTATCAAGGTTACGGGGATCGATCATAGCAACTGCTTCTTCGGGAGTTCTCATGCCTTCGTCAACAAGGTCGCAGGCAATCTGAAGAGCAGCCTGTGCTGTTCTCTTACCGTTACGTGTCTGGAGCATGAAGAGTTTACCGTGTTCAACAGTAAATTCCATATCCTGCATATCTCTGTAGTGGTTTTCAAGAGTTTCGCAAACCTTTGTGAACTCAGCGAAAGCCTCAGGGAATTTCTGCTCCATTTCTGAAATGTGCATAGGTGTACGAACACCGGCAACAACGTCTTCGCCCTGAGCATTTGTAAGGAACTCACCGAAGAGGCCCTTCTTACCTGTTGCAGGGTCACGTGTGAATGCAACGCCTGTACCGCAGTCGTCGCCCATGTTACCGAATGCCATTGACTGAACGTTAACGGCAGTACCCCATGAATAAGGAATATCGTTGTCACGACGGTAAACGTTTGCACGGGGGTTGTCCCATGAACGGAATACAGCCATGATAGCGCCCATAAGCTGTTCTTTCGGGTCGGTGGGGAATTCTGTGCCGATCTTTTCTTTATATTCAGCCTTAAACTGAGAAGCAAGCTCTTTAAGGTCGTCAGCAGTAAGTTCAACGTCCTGAGTTACGCCTTTTTCAGCCTTCATCTTGTCGATAAGCTCTTCAAAATATTTCTTACCAACTTCCATAACTACGTCAGAATACATCTGGATAAATCTTCTGTAGCAGTCCCAAGCCCATCTGGGATTTCCTGACTTTTCAGCGATAGCGTTAACAACATCTTCGTTTAAGCCGAGGTTGAGGATTGTATCCATCATACCGGGCATGGATGCTCTTGCGCCTGAACGAACTGAAACAAGAAGCGGATTTTCCTTATCGCCGAACTTTTTGCCGGTGATTTCTTCCATCTTAACGATGTACTCGTTGATTTCAGCCATGATCTCATCGTTGATCTTGCGGCCGTCCTCATAATACTGAGTACAAGCCTCTGTGGTGATTGTGAAACCCTGTGGTACAGGAAGACCGATATTGGTCATTTCTGCAAGGTTAGCACCTTTACCGCCAAGAAGCTCTCTCATAGTTGCATTACCCTCTGAGAAGAGGTAGCAATACTTTTTTGCCATTGGGGAATACCTCCTAAATTTGTTTCAAAGTTTTAGATTTTTTATACTATTACAGTATAATGCGATAGGATTATACCACAATAACTACTAAAATACAAATGTTTTTTACCAAAATTAAGCCAATAATTGATAATTGTATTGAAAAAATCTGATATTTAGTGCATAATTGTATTTGTGAAAGTTTTAATATACGGAGGATATGTATATGAAATGTGCAATAATTCTTGCAGGCGGTAAAGGTACAAGAATGAAAGCTGACTGCCCCAAAGTAATGTGCAACGTGCTTTTTGAACCGATGATCAGTTATGTGCTTCGCGCTGTAAGAGAAGCGGGATGCGAAGCAGTCTGCGTTATTACAGGCTACCGCCACCAGGAAGTTGAAGCCTATCTTCCCGAAGGTGTTGAAACAGCTTTGCAGGAGCCTCAGCTGGGCACCGGCCACGCTGTTATGACAGCCACCGACTTTATTAAGCGCCACGCCAACGATAAAATCCTCATCCTCAACGGCGACGGCCCGCTTATGGACGCCGAAACAATAAACAAGGCATACGACTACCACGAGGAAAACAAAAACGCTATTACCCTCATCAGCGCCATAGTTGAAGACACCGAGGGTATCGGCCACGTAAAGAGAGACGAAAACGGAAAACTCCTTTGCATTGTTGAGCACAAGGACGCAACTCCGGAAGAAAAGAAGATAAATGAAAGCAACGCCGGCTGTTACTGGTTTAACGGCAACGACCTGCTTTACGCTCTCGAAAGAATAACAAACAACAACGCCCAGAACGAATATTACCTTACCGACAGCCTTGCTATCCTGCTGGGCGCAGGAAGAAACGCAGGGGCTTACGTTGTTGAAAACAGCGAAGTTGTGCTTGGCGCTAACGACCGCTGTCAGCTGAACATTCTCAACAATATTATGAGAAAGAACATCAACAAGCGCCACATGGTAAACGGCGTTGACATTCCCTGCACAGACGGCGTTATGATAGGCGCCGACGTTGAGATCGGCAACGGAACCGTAATACTGCCAAACACCATAATTCTCGGCAAGACGGTTATCGGCGCAGGATGCACCATTGGCCCCAACTCATACATTGTTGACGGAAAAATCGGCAACAACGTAAAACTCGACAACGTTAAACTGACAGACTCAACCGTAGAAGACGGGGCTGACGCAGGGCCGTTCGTTCAGATAAGAGGCGGCAGCGTTATCCACAGCGGCGTTCACATCGGCGATTTCGTTGAAGTTAAAAACAGCGAGATCGGAAGCGGAACAAAAAGCGCCCACCTTACCTATATCGGCGACAGCGACGTGGGCGAAAAAGTTAACTTCGGCTGCGGCACCGTAACAGTAAATTACGACGGCAAAAACAAGTCCCGCTGCAAGATCGGCGACGGCGCGTTCATCGGCTGCAACACTAACCTTATTGCGCCTGTTGAAGTCGGCGATAAGGCTTATATCGCCGCCGGCTCTACTATTACGGACGACATTCCGGGAGACGCGCTTTCAATAGCACGCGCACGCCAGGTAAACAAGGAAGGCTGGGTCACAAAGAAAAAGCCATATAAGGAATAATCTAAGGAATAGAATAAAAATGAAAAGAGCACTGACGCTTCTGCTCAGCGTTGCCATATTAGTTACCGCTTTCGCCGCATGCACCAACAGCAAGGAGGCGGCGAAAGAGGAAACAACCCCCACCAAGACCACCACGACGGAGACAACGACGGTAACGACGACGGAAGACACGGAAACAACATTTAAAGAAAACTACACATCCACGATTTACGAAGCGCTGAAGAGGGACAGCGACGGCAGTTACCCCTACAAACTGGCGACATACACCTCTTATTTTGACGCTAAAAACGAAACGAGAACGGCAAATATCCACGCTTCTATAAAGAAACTGAACAATCTTGTTATACCGAAAGGTAAAACATTCAGTTTTAACCAGACGGTGGGCAAGCGCACCGTGCTTGCAGGCTACGAAACGGCTAAAGTTGTTCAGGACGGAGAATTTGTTGACGGACTGGGAGGCGGCGTTTGCCAGGTAAGCTCCACCATTTACGAATGCATACTGAGAGCCAACCTCAAGATTGTAAGCAGAGCGCCCCACTCGCTGGAAATAAGCTATGTTCCATTAGGCGGCGACGCAACGGTCCAGTGGAACACCACGGACTTTCAGTTCAAAAACGATTCTTCAACAGACATAAGGCTTAAAGTAACGGCGCAAAACGGCGCTCTTACCTGCACCGCTTACGGCAAAAAGGATATAGACGTCGGCAACGTAAAAATCAGCATAAAGAAATCCGGCAAGCAGTATGTTCTCACAAGAACCGTAAACGGCAAGGTAAACTACACTGCTTACTCAACATACCAGAAACCGAAGAAAAGCAGCTGATGCCGCGTTTGGCTAACTACAATTAAGAAATATGAAAAATCGTAAAATTTTAATGGGGCTGGCGGCGGCTGTTTTCATCGCCTCTCTGTTCGGTCTCATAATCTGCGGCGCCATTGCCCAAATGACGCTTTTTTGGATATGCTTTGGAGTTTTGATGGCGGAATGCGCCGCGCTTATAGTTATTCAGTTAACGTGCCTCGATTGGAAATGCACAAAATGTTCCCATGTTTTTTCCGCAAAACCGATAAAGGTTTTAACGGGGATTAACGGCGGCAACGTAAAGAAACTTTACTGCCCTTACTGCGAAAAAAAGCAGTGGTGTAAACCCGTATGGAAAAACTCAGATAATAAGACAGATTAAAAAGGCATAAAAAAACAAACGCCGAGAGAATTTTTCTCCCGGCGTTATTTTTATTTACGGCTAAAATCAAACGCTTCCCATATAGCAGCAGGTGAAATTCGGAATAAAAACCACTCCGTTGACGCTGTATTTATCAAAAAGTTTTTCCAGTTCGGCGACATAGTCCGAAAAGCCTTCGTCCCCGTCTTTAAGAGAATAGGAAGAAGAAAGACAGCGTCCAACGAAGCCCTCTTTATTAAGGGCAAAATCGTTTTTGAAAAGTTTTGATATATATTCTCCTGAGAAAAAGTCTGAAAATTCATTTTCACTGCTGAAATCAGTTCCTCCCGAAAAGCCGTTAAAAGACGGGCAGAAACGCCTGTTTATCCGAGCGTTTTCCCTCACAATATCCGAAGCGGCGTCCTTTGTGTTCCAAACAAGGAGAACCTTTCCGCCGGGGCGGAGAACGCGGCGGCACTCGATAAGAAACTTTTCCCTGTCAAACCAATGGAAAGCCTGGGCGGCGGTTACAAAATCAACGCTCTGATTGTCAACACCCATTGCCTCACTGCTGCCGCAGACAGAAACGAAGCCGCTGTATTTTTCAAGACTGCTCTCAGCCATTTTGCGCATATCCGCATTGGGTTCAACAGCAAAGACGGTACTGCCTTTTTCAAGCAGGCGGCGGGTAAATATACCTGTGCCTGAGCCAATGTCCGCAACAACGCTTTCGGCTGAAAAGCCGCCCGCAGAATAGAGCCAGTCAATAAACTCGTCTGAATAATCAGGACGGTATTTTTTATAAATTTCGCCTTTTCCGTCAAATTTGTGCTCGTTCATTTAATTCTCCTTTCAAAAATAAAAACATTATAAGAATAAGAAACGGCTGAAATATCTTCAGCCGTTTTTGTTTTACTTATTGAACTCTCTCAAAAGCAGCACGTAATCTCTGCCGTTTATGTAGCCGTCTGAGTTAACGTCCAGAAGCGGCTCATAATTTTCACTGCCTGTCTTTGCGTTCAGGCAATCTAAGAAGCGAACCGTTCTCGAATAACCGCATCCGCCTGTGCAGGAAATCGTTGCCACGTTATCATCTGAAAACGCCGTAACTGCGTAATGGTGCTCTTCTTTGCAAATTGCGTAAACATCCTTATCGGCAGTTATATTTTCCAGAGAATCGCTCCAGCCTTCAACGTAAATGCACGCTCCCGGATTATAATCGGGCGCCTGAACAGTTTCGCCGGAGTTAACGGCGTTAGCGGCGATAAGCGTTGTTTTGCTCTCGTCGGTATAAAAACGAACCTGATAAAAATTCTTTTCACAGGTAACCGTTACGTCGATAGGCTCCGAATTGCTGTTGCCGGTGGAATAATCATAAACGAAGCCATCCAGCATACGGCTGTAATCCGTAGTCACAAACTGACCGTCAGAATACGACTCCATATTGGTATAAACAATTCTATCTGTCTCCAGCGGAACAGCAACATAAAACGTGTTGTTTGACTGGGTAGCCTGAGCAGTTATCGTCTGGTTACCGATTGCGGAAGCAGTCGTTTCTGCAAGCTGGGTATTAGCCGACAGGTCCAGAGCGCTGATATGGTTGTTTGAGCAGATAAGCGTCTGAAGCTGGGAGTTGGAAGCTAAATTAAGCGATGAAATATTATTATTTGAGCACTTAAGATAAACCAGGTGTGAAAGTGTTGACGTATCCAGCGACGCGATATCGTTGTTTTCACAGAGAAGCCGCTGTAAGTTGATATTATATGTCAAGGAAAGTTCTGACAGATTGTTGTCTGCACAGTTGAGTTCCTGAAGCATAACATTATAGCGTACTATCAGTTCTTTGAGTTCGTTTCCCTGGCAAGTCAGATGGACAAGATTAGTCAGCTTTGACACGTCAAGAGTAGTAAGACCGATTCCGCCGCAGCGCAGAGTTTCAAGGTCTGTAAAATACTCGATACCCTCAATACTTTTTACAGGGACATCTTCGCCCAGAAGCGTTTCTTTCATGCCTGTAATAGACATTGTTGTAACGCTGCGCTCCTCAGGCGAAAGCTCGTTGTTGTCATCCTTGTCGTAATATTCGGCAACGATTTGGCGCCACCCCTCATCGGGGAAGTGGGCGGCGTCAATCGGAACCGATTCCTCCGCATAAGCGGAGATTACGCCGGTAAAACAGCCGGATATCATCAGAAGTGCCAGCAGAACACCCACTAATTTTTTTGTTCTTTTCTGCATTTTTCTAATCCTTTCCGTTTTACCGTTTATCTGCTGAACGTTACCTGAATTGAATTTGATACGGTAGAACCGTCCTCAAGAGTAACGGTGCAGGTAATAGTTGTTGTGTAACTGCTTTGAAGCATAAATCCACTTGCTGAAACAACGCCTGTATTCGGGTCTACCGGAAGATTTGAGCTGGTAGACGTCCACTGGATTGAAGTGTATTTATCAGCCTCTGCAGGATAAGTATTTATACCAAGCTGAATTGATTTTCCGGTATAAATTCCGTTGCAGTCGTAGTTAACCTCTGTAACCTCTTCGCCGTTGTAAGTAAAGGCTATTTCGGAGATGTTCACCTTCTGGTTAACTATCTTGATTACAACAGTCTTTGTATAAGTTCTTCCGTAATCGTCGGTAAGAGTTATCATTACCGCAAGAGAACCGGCGGCGTCAGCAGATGTCTTTGTAATAACGTAGTTGCCGTTTTCATCAGCCTGTGCCGTTACGTTTACAGCGGCAGACGACGACCATTCAGCCGACTTGATCATTGCGCCTTCAGCATACTGAGCGCTGAGGGTTACTGTTGAGTTATCATCAACAACAAGAGCGCTTCCGTCTGAAACTGTCTCTTCGCCGCAGATAATGGAAATTTCACCGGGCTGAACGAACTCGTGACCCTGGAGTGCTTCCATAGCAGTTGTAAGATTTGCGCAGGCGGCGTCTATCTCTGACTGTTCTGCCGTATATGTCTCATTGACCTTAACAGCCGCGTCATACGCATCCTTAAACGCCATACCGTAATCGTAAGCGTAATCGGTATAATTTAATTTTTCAGCATCGCTGATAGCCGCCTCAAGCGCCGAGAAATCGCTGGTGGTATACGCCTTTATCGTTGCGGTATAACCGCCGTCGCAGGAGGTTGCCGTAATTGTTGCCGTGCCCTTTGAAACGAAGGTTACATTGCCGCTTTCATCAACCGTTGCAACCGCCTCGTTGTCGCTGGAGAATGTGCAGTCTGAAATCGCCAAAGAACCGATAAGCGCGTCGGACTGAATGTTCGGCTCAATCTTAACGGATGTTCCGGGAGAGCCGTGGACTTCCTCGCTGTCAAACGAAACACCTGTTACTCCGTAGCGGGCAAAGCTTACATAAGCTGTATTGCTGTAAGTATCGCCTTTAACCGTTGTTATCTTACAGGTTATTACGCTGTAACTCGGGGTAATTGAAGTATTTGTGCAAAGGCCGTTGGCGTCTACCGTAATCTTGCTGTTTGAAGAACTCCACTCGATAGACTGGTAAAGTCCTCCCTCAGGGGAAGTCTTTGCCGCAAGCTGGATAGTCTTTCCGTTTATCGTTGTTGAATGTGTATAACGGAAGTAGCCCGGATTTTCCTCGGTTACGTTATTCTGGGCATTGGTATCCGTTGTGATTGATACGCCGTCTGCAATTATATAGCGGACAAGCGAATTATACGCATTATCCAAAGCTTCCACCTGGGCGTTTATCTCGTCCTGGGTTGAGCGGTAATCATCAATCATCTTCTTGGCTTTTGCAACCTCAGCCTGAAGTGCCGCAAGAGATTCTTCGGTATATACGTAATTATCCTGAACTTCCTCAATAAGAGTGTTATACTGAGCAAACTTAGCCTCAAGCACTGAGTAATCCGCCGTTACGGTAACAGTACATGAAGCAGTATGGCCGCCGTCAAAAGTTCTTACGGTAACAGTCGCCGTTCCTATATCAACAGGAGTAACAGCGCCGTTTGAATCAACGGAAACGATAGCCGGGTCTGATGACGACCAGGTTACGCTTGTAAAATCAGTGTCGCCTGTTGTTGAAAGCGAATAGCCGAGAGTTACAGGGCTGTCGGTGGCTTTCATATTAAGAGAAGTCGTATTAAGAGTTACGCCGGTTACGGTATGCCACGACATAACTACGGTAATCGTTCTCGTTGTTGTTCTGCCGTAAGAATCCGTTGAAGTTGCGGTAACTATCGCCCAGCTGTCGCCGGCAGTAGTTGACGGGGTAAGGGTAAGTTTCGCTCCGTCAGCCTCGCCCTTCATGCTGTGGGTATCATCTACGCTCCAGGTAATCGAAGTGCTGTCAGCGCCTTCGGGATAAACCGCGGCATTGAGCACAACAGAGTTTGCGTAATGGAGCAGACCATAGCCGCCTGCATCCATATCTATTGAAAGGGCGTTTGTCTCTGTTGAAACAGTTCCGCTGCCCTTAAGGGAGGAAGATTTGTAACCCTCCCAATTAACCGCTAACGTCTCAGCCTTAACAAGCTCGTGGCCCGCAAGCGCCTCGCCGGCGGAATTAAGTTTATCCGCGGCGCTGTCGATTGCTTCCTGGTTCTTGCTTATGTCGTCCATTGTTGCAACAGCTTCTTCGTAAGCTGTCTTGAACGCCATGCCGTAGACATATTCGTAATCTCTGTAATCAACGTCTTTGTATTTTTCAATCGCGGCTTTTAGCGCATTTCTGTCGCCGCTAGTGGAAACACTGCACTCGCCGTAAAAACCGCCGTCATAAGAGATAGCCTTTACGGTGGTTGCGCCTGTGCCTGTAAAGGTTACAAGACCGTTCTGGTCTACGGTAGCAACGTTTTCATCGCTTGAAACCCAAAGCAGATCCTGGATGCTCGCTTTGCCGATACCCAGAGTGCCTGTAGGCTCAATAGTTGCGGTAAGCTGATACGTGTTGCCGATAGCGCCAGAGATGTTCTGCTCGGAAAGCTTAACTCCGGTAACAACGTAATAAGCAAAGGATACCCATACCTGGTCTTTCCACTGGTTGCCGAAGTGGTCGGTAACGATGCAGGTTATCTGGCCGTAACAGCTCTTGTTGCTTGCGGGAGAAGCAACGCCGTCCTCAGAAATTACAATATCTTCTGTTGACGAAATCCACTCAACCGTTGCGTAGTTGGCGTTATTGGGATAAAGCCTTACGTTAAGATCAAGTTTCGCATTCTTATAGCTGATACCTTCACTGAGAAGCGACAGGTCATACTGATAGTATTCGGAAGCCGCCTCGCCGTCCAGATAAATCTCAATATTATTTACAAGGTTATATTTTTCAAGTCCTTCGTAAGCCGCAACAAGTTTTTCAAGCATTGCGTCAACTTCCGGCTGGGTTGAGTTCTGCGCCGCGATAAGCGCCTCAGAATCAGCGATTGCCTTCTGGAATGCTTCCCAAGTATCGGGATAATAGTTGGTGCTTATAAGGTTAAGCTGTTTATATGTTGTAATCTGGCCCTGAAGAGCGTCATAGTTGGTTACAACATTTACGGTGCAGGTAGCCTGATAGCCGCCGTCGCAGGAGGTGGCCGTTATCACGCAGTCGCCGCCGTAATTGAACGTAACTTTACCGCTCTGGTCAACAGTCGCAACCTTTTCATCCGAAGAGGTCCAGACAACATCCTGAATTGACGCTTTGCCTACTCCGAGAGTGCCTGTAGGACTGAGGGTGGCTTTAAGGGTTCTTGTTTCGCCGACTTTTCCGCCCTGGATAGACGTTGTATCAAGTGAAATTCCCGTTACATTATAATTAGCAAAAGCAACAACAACGCTGTCGCTGTGGGTTGTGCCCATATAATCTTCAGCCGTTACGGTAATTACTGCCCAGCAGGCTGAATTTGAAGTGGGTTTACAGATACCGTTCTTATCAACGCTGATGCTGTCGCTCAAAGATTTCCACTGGATTGAGCGATACATTGCCTTTTCGGGATTCATCGCTGCGTCAAGGTCAATACTGCTTCTGTCATAGCGTGTTGAAGTTGAAACATGACAGCTGATGAAATCGCCGGGGTCTGAACCGTCTTTATTTACTATTGAAACGCCGTTAAGACCTACATAACCGCCAAGCTGGTAGAAAGAATAGAGAAGTTTTCTTGCATAGGTGTCGCAGGTTGACTGGCTGGCAAGCGGTTCATCATAAAGAACATAATAAGCGTAGTCAAGATTTTTGCTGAATTCTTTATAAAGATCTTTATTTTCGTCTGTACGTGTTATTACGGAATTTTCGCAGAGCGTAACAACCTCCTGGAGATACTCCTTGTCCGGATAAACGGTAACTTCCGCCGTATCAAGGATACCGCCGTCTGCGGAAACGCAGTAAAGAGTAGCCGTTCCTACGTCAACGCCGGTAATAACCGCGTCGCTGTTGTCGTTGCCCTTATTCTCTACGGTGAAAATATCTTCATCGCTGGAATACCAGGAGCAGTCTTTGCAGACGTACATATCTGACGACCAGAAGCTGTCTGCAAACGTCATTGTATGGGTTGCGTCGGCAGTTTTTCCGTTTGTAACGGAGATGCTTTCCTGGTCAATATTGTTTGAAGTGGCATAGTTTCTCGTTACGCAGAGCGTAAGCTTTTCTGAAGTTATTTCGCCGTCTTCGGAAACACACCAAAGCTCTGTGCTTGATGTCTTTTCAACCGCCGCCTTAATCTTTACGTCAATGGTATTGGCGGAGTTGTCCTGATTTTCAAGTTCAAAATCATCGTTTGAAACGTACCAAGTAACTTTTTTATTGGTGGCGTCCTCAGGAAGAACAGTTGCAAGAGCTTTTATTCCCGAACCGTCTGCAACGCCGCCGACAGGTTTTTTAACAGTAGCGAAATAATGCGTTTCGCCGTTTATCTCAACCTCTTTTGTTGTCAGCGTTGTGCCCAAGGTACCGCCGTCTATCTTGTCCGCCGCGGAAACATTTATATCTGCTACGGGAAGTCCGTTTGCTATATCCATATAAGCAATAACGGATGAAATCTCGTAAAACTTATCTTCAAGAATATAATAGCCTGTAACGGCTTTCATAGCGATTTTCGCTGTGCCGCCGGCAACAGCAGTATAATGACCCTTTGCATCGATCTTGCCAATGCCGTCGGTGGCAGTTCCGTCATGATGAACAACAGTTTCCTCGCCTGTCGCTTCGTCCGTTACCGTTTCATCATACGGCTCCTGAGCCCAGGCGTATTCATAGGTCTCTTCATCAGTGCCTCCGGTTACAACACCCCAGGTAATATAGAGATTATCCGCCGTTGCAACTCTTGAAGGATAAACAGTGTAAGAAAGATCCTGTTCCTCGCCTATATTCATATAATCCTTGCCGCTGATAACCGCGTCGCTGAGATAACGCCCCGTTCTTCCTGTAACGGTTATCGTTATTGACTTTTGAACGTTATTAGCCGCGGAAGTTGCGGTAATTACCGCTGTCTTCTGGCTCAAAGAGCCCAGAGAACCGCCTGCATCTCGGCCGGTTACAAGACCTGTCTTCGGGTCAACGTAAGCAACGCTTTCGTCAGAAGATGACCAAGTTATGTCTGAAGTATCAGCCGCAACAGGTTTTGCATCAGTTATTCCAAGCTGAATCTGAGTTCCCTCTTCAACAGTATCAGGACCTTCAATCGTAAAGTCAGTACAAGGAACACCGTCTACAACGGTAAATGTTATTGTGTCGTTATAAACAAACTGCATAACGATATTGGCAATAATAGTTGCCGCTGTTGCAGTAAGCTGGATCGGATCGGCAGTATCGCCTACAATATCCTTAACCGCAAAGCACACGTCAAGAATAGCCGCAAGGACATTTCGGTCCATATCTATGCCGACATATTTTATAAGTATATCTGCTACCTTTCCGGTATCAATAGTTCCTGTATGATCCAGCTGGTAGATATAATTTACAAATTTCAGCAGATTGTCAACAAAACCTTTTGTATCAGGGGAAACGATAATTGTTACCGTGCCGGTGTTTTTAAATGTAACAAGACCGCTGTCGTCAACAGTTGCAACAACATTGCCCTGGGTAAAGATTGAAGAGCTCTTTACCGAGTAAACAACGCCCATATGGAGACGAACGGGAGTAGTTACAGCGTAAAGCTGGCAGGTGCTGCCCTTGGCAACAGTCGTCTCGATATTAGACTTATTTGTAATATGAGTTCCGTTGGGGAGGAAGTCGGCGTAAATCTCGTCGCTCTTCTGGACAGTTATGCTAACATAGTCGTCCGCAAGCACTGTTCCGTCTGCGTCATACATTGTAATATGTATGTTGGAGTTGATATTGTCGAGATATTCTCTCAGAGAATCAACCAGCTGACCCTTGTAAGATTCAAAATACTTTGCAAGGAGAGAATCGGAGCCGAAGCCCGCTTCGATAACAGCGATGATCTCCTCCGTATCCATTGTGTCTACGTTAATAGTGTCATTGAAAAGAAGTTTCTCAAACGCGGTGCCAAGCAGACTGCCCACAAGGGGTATCGTCTTTACCTCGTTGTCGATCCAGCTCTGGATAACAGCACCCTTTGATGAGTCAAACGCTTTTACGAGACCTTCGTCGTTAACGTCTACAAGGGTAGGGGTTTCGCTGTACCACTTAACGTAACCGTTATCCGGCAATTCGCAGTCGATAAACTGGTATGAAAGCTGGAGTTCTTCGCCCTCTTTCATATACTGCTTAAACTCTTTGCCCTCTTCGTCAGTATCAGGGACGATAGTGCCGTCTTCATAAAACAGCTCAACAACATATTTGTCGATAACGTCGCCTGCAAGCGCCGTAAGCGCAGGGGTAAGCGTGCCGACAGCCATAAGCACTGCCAGAAAAACGCTCAACAACCTTTTTTTGATGGAACGGTGTTTCATCTTTTTTCCTCCTGTTTTGTCCTCTATTTTGCAAAACTTGTAATTATTTTCAAATAATTATACAAAAAGATACACAATAATTATAAAACTAATTTTACCGCCGGTCAATCAAAAGCGAATTATAATAATTACCAAACTTTTTTCTGTGCGTTTGTCTATAATCACCAAAAAATACTTAAATGTTTATTAAAAAAGGACAAATGAAACTCATTTGTCCTTTAACTCGTTGTTTAATTTTATACTACGCTGAGTATTCCCACGGTTGCCTGGGAGCCGTCCGGCTGAGTAATTATCTTTCTGCTGTCGCAGACCGTTATTTCTCCGAGAGAGCCGGTCTGGAGAGAATATTTAACGATAACTATGTTTCCGTCCTTGGCAGCCACAAGCATCTGCTGGCGGATATCCTCCGCTTCCTGTTCCTGCATAAATCTTGCCAAATTTCCGCCGAACAAATCAAAAAGTTCTGTTCTCGAATAGCCGATAAATTTAATAAAATCCTCGCTTACAAGATCAAGTTTCAGCGGATCGTCGCCCTGGGCTGTAAATACAGGACCCGGCAGATTTTTAAACAGTCTGACAAGTCTTTCTGACTCGTCGTCTGCCTTTTTTTCTGCCTCTTTGGCTCTTGTAATATCCGTAAAAACAGCGTGAAAAACGGGGCAGTCGTCCTCATCGTAGCGCTGAATTCCCGCGCTGACTTTGCACCAGACATACTCGTCTTTATGAACTCTTACACGGCACTCAACGTCCATCGGTTCGTTTACCGCCATTGACTTTCCTATTGCCTGGTAGACCGTTGAACGGTCGTCGGGATGCATAAATTCGTCCAGCCTGTATGTTCTTGCAACATAACTCTCCTTTGATGTGCCGAAAAGGCGGCAGCATTCATTGTTTAGATAAAGCGCGTCAATATGCATATCAGGCGACACACGGAAAAGACAAATTCCGCTGTGAACAAAGTCGATTAGATCGTGCATTTCAGTAGCTTTTTCCTGGAGAAGCTGCTGCTTCGCGCGGCTTTTTGAAACGTCAGCAAAAGTCATTCTGCAAAGAGTAGTGTCCTCGATATTCTGGCCTGTGCAGTGGACGAAAACGGGGTTGCCCTCCTCGTCCAGAAGGTCCATATCTATGTAGATAAAACGGGCATTTTTCTTGCAAATTGCCTGAATTATACGCTCCCTGTCAGCAGGTTTTATTCTATCATAAAGGGATAATTTCCCCTGTTTGATTTTTGAAGGATGAACTCCCGTAAACTCCGCAAAATGGCTGTCAAAATCAACCACCTTGAGGTCATCTGCCTTATCTACCACAATGGTCATAAAATCGACTTCATAAGGCTGTTCATCCAGTTCTTCCCTGAACGTTTTCTTCACCTCCTTAAAGTGTTGGCGCGATATGTTCAAAATAACACATCAGCATATACAGTATAGCACATTTTTTTGATAATTTGCGAACGATTTTTTACAAGTACGTAAAAATTTCATAAAACAGTAGGCAAGCAAAAAAAATTGTGTTATTATATTAAATATCTGAAAGCGCGCAGAGGCGCGCTCTCACAAGTTTTTTGGAATAACGTGAAGGAGAAACGCAATGGCAGAAGTTTATCGAATTTTTGTTGAAAAGAGAAAAGGAAACGACATTGAGGCTTCCCAAATACTGGACGATCTGAGAGAAAACGTCGGACTTACAGGTCTTACGGAGCTTCGGCTTATCAACCGCTACGACGTTCAGGGTATCAGCGAGGAAGAATTCAGCAAAGCCGTTACCGACGTGTTTTCCGAAACCAACCTTGATAATGTATATGACAGCATCGCCTTCGATGATGACACAAGGTTTTTCGCAATGGAGTACCTGCCCGGTCAGTACGACCAGAGAGCAGACAGCGCGGCTCAGTGCATTCAGCTTCTGACCGCAGGCGAATGCCCGAAAGTTGCCAGTGCAAAAATTATTGCAGTTAAAGGCGACATCAGCGACAGCGAATTTGAAAAGATTAAATCATACCTTATTAACCCCGTTGAATCTCGTATCGCTTCAATGGACAAGCCCGAAACCCTTGACATGACGGCGGACGTTCCGGCAGACATCGTTCGCATTGATGGCTTTATTGCAAAGAGCGACGATGAGATTGCCGCTTACCACAGCGAGATGGGCTTCGCAATGAGCGTTGCGGATCTCTGCTGGGTTCGTGATTACTTCAAAAAGGACGAGGGCCGCGACCCAAGCCTTACAGAACTTAAAGTTATTGATACATATTGGTCTGACCACTGCCGCCACACCACTTTTTCCACAAAACTTGACGAAATTAAAATCGACGAAAGCAAATACAACAAGGCTATTGCAGACGCTCTTGCCCAGTATCTTGACATCCGCCGCGACGTTTACGGCGACAGAGAAAAAGACATTTGTCTTATGGACATGGCCTGCATCGGCACAAAATATCTTAAAAAGCACGGCAAGGTAAACGACCTTGACGAGTCTGAGGAGATAAACGCCTGCTCAATCGAAGTGCCGGTTGTTATTGACGGCAAAACAGAGCAGTGGCTCGTTCAGTTCAAAAACGAGACCCACAACCACCCCACAGAAATCGAGCCTTTCGGCGGCGCGGCAACCTGCCTCGGCGGCGCTATCCGCGACCCGCTGAGCGGACGCGCTTACGTTTACCAGGCAATGAGAGTTACCGGCTCAGGCGACCCCACCACTCCATTTGAAGAAACGCTGGACGCAAAACTGCCTCAGCGCAAGATCACCACGGGAGCGGCTCAGGGTTACTCAAGCTACGGCAACCAGATCGGTCTTGCAACAGGTCAGGTTACGGAACTTTACGACGACGGCTACGTTGCAAAGAGAATGGAAATCGGCGCTGTTATCGGCGCTTCACCGAAAGAAAACGTTGTACGCGAATGCCCCGAAGACGGCGACATTATCGTTCTTCTCGGCGGACGCACGGGACGTGACGGCTGCGGCGGCGCAACAGGTTCATCAAAGGCTCACGATTCATCATCAATCGAGACCTGCGGCGCGGAAGTACAGAAAGGTAATCCGCCCACAGAGCGCAAAATTCAGCGCCTTTTCCGCAACAAGGAAGTTGCCCGCATGATTAAGCGCTGCAACGACTTCGGCGCAGGCGGCGTTTGCGTTGCTATCGGCGAACTTGCTGACGGACTTGCAATAAATCTTGACAAAGTACCGAAGAAATACGACGGACTTGACGGCACAGAACTGGCTATCTCAGAAAGCCAGGAGCGTATGGCCGTTGTACTTGATAAAGAAAACGTTGACGCTTTCATCCGCTTTTCAAACGAGGAGAACCTGGAAGCAACTCCCGTTGCTGTTGTTACAAGCACTAACCGCCTTGAAATGACATGGAGAGGCGACAAGATAGTTGACATCAGCCGTGATTTCCTCAACACAAACGGCGTTACACAGCACGCGTCTGCTGAAATCACCGCTGTTGACGACAGCAAGAACTACACAAAACTCGTTCCCGAAGAACTGCGTGACCTTTCACTTTCAGAAGCAATTAAGGCAAACCTTTCCAGACTTGAGGTCTGCTCACAGAAAGGACTTGTTGAGCGCTTTGACTCATCAATCGGCGCCGCAACCGTTCTTATGCCCTACGCCGGCAAGTATCAGCTTACGCCGGAAGAGGCAATGGTTGCCAAAATCCCGTTGCTGAAGGGCGAAACAGACACAGCCACCGTTATGGCTTACGGATTTATTCCGAAACTGTCACGCTGGTCTCCCTTCCACTCCGCCGCGTTTGCTGTTTCCGAATCTCTGGCAAAACTGGCGGCAGTAGGCTGCGACCCCTCAAAGGCTCGCCTTACATTCCAGGAATATTTTGAACGTCTCGGCACCGCTCCCACCCGCTGGGGCAAACCCGCCGCTGCTCTTCTCGGCTCCATTGCAGCCCAGATCGGCTACGGCATTCCGTCAATCGGCGGTAAGGACTCAATGAGCGGTTCCTTCAATGATCTGGACGTTCCGCCCACACTCTGCTCCTTCGCAGTAGGCATGAGCGAAGCCTCAAAAACAGTATCCGCTAAATTTAAGCGTTCAGGCTCAACAGTAAAACTGCTTGAACTGCCCGTTGTTGAAGAAACTGGAATGCCCGATTTCTCCGCCGCAATGGAACTTATGATGAAAGTTTACAACGGCGTTCGCAACGGCTCTATCCTTGCAGCATCTGTTGTTAAGGAAGGCGGCGCTGCAGCCTGCGTCTGCAAAATGGCGTTCGGCGACAAGACGGGCTTCACATTTGCCCAGAACATCGACAAGGAAACTCTGTTTGCTCCCAAAGCCGCTTCTTTCGTTGTTGAACTGGCAGACGCTAACTCAATGGACGGCGTTACACTGGGCACAACCAACAGCAACGGCGTATTCATCATTGACGGCGAAGTGATGACAGTTGACGAGCTTATCGGCGCATGGTGCAAGAAACTTGAAAAAGTATTCCCCACCGACAGCGGCAAAAAAGCAAGAATGACAGACGTTCCGCTTAACAGCGAACGCTCTATATTTATAAACAAAAACAAGGTTGCAAAGCCGAAGGTATTTATCCCTGCTTTCCCGGGCACAAACTGCGAAATCGACACTGCCCGCGCATTTGAAAAAGCAGGCGCTGAGACAAGCGTTCTCATTGTCAACAACCTTTCTCCCGCTGCAATCAACGAAACAATCGAGAAGATGGTTAAGGAGATTTCTCAGTCCCAGATCATCATGCTTCCCGGCGGTTTCTCCGGCGGTGACGAACCTGAAGGCTCAGGCAAATTCATTGCAACCACATTCCGCAACCCGGCTGTTGAAGAAGCGGTTACAAAACTGCTCAACTGCCGCGACGGTCTTATGCTTGGTATATGCAACGGCTTCCAGGCACTTATAAAACTCGGTCTCGTTCCTTACGGAAAGATAGTTGACATTAAGGAGAACGACCCGACGCTTACGTTCAACACAATCGGCCGCCACATCAGCCAGATGGCTTACACCCGCGTTACAAGCGTTAAGTCTCCGTGGCTGGCGGGAGTAAACGCAGGCGATATGTTCGCTGTTCCGATCTCCCACGGCGAAGGCAGATTTGTTGCTGACGACGAAGTTATGCGCAGTCTTATCGCCAACGGTCAGGTTGCTACTCAGTACGTTGACCCGGACGGCGTTCCCGTTGCCGATATGCCGTTTAACCCCAACGGTTCCGTATGCGCTGTTGAAGGTATCACTTCACCGGACGGACGAGTATTCGGTAAGATGGGTCACATTGAGCGTAAGGGCACCGACCTGTACGCAAACGTTCCTTTTGAAAAGGATATGAAGATATTCGAATCCGGCGTTAACTATTTCAAATAATTCGGAAGCCCGGCGGTTTTTACCCATATAATTAATTAAACGGCGTCCGTAAAAAACAATTTATCACCGCCGTTGGTCTAAATGACAAACGGCGGTATTTTGGAGGAAAATACAGATAATGAAATATGTAGTTGTACTGTACGACGGCATGGCTGACTACCCGGTGCCTGCCCTTGGCGGCAAAACGCCGATGATGGTTGCCGAAAAACCGAACATGGACTTCCTTGCTCAGAAATCTGAAGTAGGTCTTATCCGCACTGTTGCACCTGGGCTGAAACCAGGCTCAGACGTTGCAAACATGAGCGTTATGGGCTTTGACCCAATGGAATTTTACACAGGCAGAAGCCCTCTTGAGGCGGCATCTATCGGAATTGACATGAAGCCCGACGACGTTTCTCTGCGCACAAACCTTGTAACTCTTTCTGAGGACGATCTGCCCTACGAGCAGAAGACAATTGAGGACTACTGCGCCGACGATATCTCAACCGAGGAAGCAACCGAACTTATTAAAGCAATTCAGGACGCTTTCGGCGGCGGCGAATTTGACTTTTACCCCGGCGTATCATACCGTCACTGCCTTATCTGGCACGGCGGCACAACAGAACTGGGCTCAATGACGCCTCCCCACGACATTACGGGCAAAGTGATAACGGAATATCTTTCCGACTGCCCGGCGGCTCAGCCTCTTATTGAGATGATGAAAAAGTCATACGATATTCTTAAGGACCACCCCGTAAATGTTGCCCGCAAAAAAGCAGGCAGACGCCCGGCAAACTCCATTTGGCTCTGGGGCGAGGGCAAGCGCCCTGCTCTTCGTCCGTTTAAGGAGATTTACGGAATTGACGGCGCCGTTGTTTCAGCCGTTGACCTTATCAAGGGAATAGGCAACTGCGCAAAAATGGAAGTTGCCGAAGTTCCCGGAGCAACAGGATATATAGACACAAACTTTGAGGGCAAGGCAAACGCCGCTCTTGATATGCTCAGCAGAAACGACCTTGTTTACATCCATTTTGAAGCGCCGGACGAATGCGGCCACCGCAACGAGCCGGAAAACAAGGTAAAGGCAATTGAACTTATTGACAGCCGTGTTCTGCCGATACTTTTTGAAGGCCTTAAAAAATATGACGATTACAAGATTATGATTCTGCCGGATCATCCCACCCCAATCGTTACCCGCACCCACGCCAGCGACCCTGTTCCTTATCTTATTTACCATAAGAATAAAGAAGTCAAAGGCGTTGATACTATCAATGAAGAAACAGCAAAGGAAACCGGCAATTACATTGACCACGGTCCGGACGTAATGCGCCATTTCCTCAATGACTGATAAAAAACACAAACTGCCGCAGTATTACTACTAAATCAGCGGCAAAATCAAACCCCAAGGAGGAAACAGAAATGAATATAGATTCAATCTGCGTACAGGGCGGCTACCAGCCGAAAAACGGCGAGCCCCGCGTTATTCCCATTATCCAGAGCACAACTTTCAAATACGACTCAAGCCAGGAAATGGGCGATCTTTTCGACCTGAAAAAATCAGGCTATTTCTACTCAAGACTTCAGAACCCCACCTGCGACTACGCGGCTCAGAAAATTACACTGCTTGAAGGCGGTGTTGCCGGAATGCTCACAGGCAGCGGCCAGGCGGCAAACTTTTACGCTGTTTTCAACATTGCAGAGGCGGGCGACCATATCGTTGCGTCATCCGCAATCTACGGCGGCACATTTAACCTCTTTAACGTAACAATGCGCAAACTGGGAATTGATTTCACTTTCGTTTCTCCCCAGGCAAGCGAGGAAGAGATTAAAGCCGCAATTAAGCCGAACACAAAGGCTGTTTTCGGCGAAACTATTTCAAACCCCAGCCTTGATATTCTTGATATTGAAAAATTTGCAAAGGTTGCCCACGAAGCAGGCGTTCCGCTTATTGTAGACAACACTTTCGCAACTCCTATCAACTGCCGTCCCTTTGAATTCGGCGCTGACATCGTTACCCACTCAACAACAAAATACATGGAGGGTCACGCTTCAACAATCGGCGGCGCTATCATTGACAGCGGCAACTTTGACTGGACCCAGAACGACAAGTTCCCGGGACTTACCCAGCCCGACGAGTCTTACCACGGCCTTGTATACGCCGACATGGGCAAAGCCGCTTATATTACAAAGGCTACTGTTCAGCTTATGCGCGACCTGGGCTCCGTTCAGTCTCCTCAGAACGCTTATCTTCTTAACCTCGGTCTTGAGACGCTCCACCTGAGAGTCCCCCGCCACTGCGAAAACGCAAAGAAAGTTGCAGAATTTCTCAAGAACAACGACAAGATCACATGGGTTGAATGCGCAATGCTTCCCGACGACAAGCAGTACGCACTTGCCCAGAAATATATGCCAAAGGGCACCTGCGGCGTAGTTTCTTTCGGCATTAAAGGCGGCCGTGAAGCGGCAACCGTATTTATGGACAGTCTTAAACTTGCGGCAATCGTTACCCACGTTGCCGACGCGCGCACCTGCTGTCTGCACCCCGCATCAACAACTCACCGCCAGCTCACTGACGAACAGCTTGAGGAATGCGGCGTAAGCCCCGACCTTATCCGTTTTTCAGTAGGTATTGAAGACGCTGACGACATTATTGCCGACATCCAGCAGGCTCTTGAAAAAATCTAAGGTAACATAAAAATGGACGAAAACAAAAACGAAGACGCAGTTCTCGCTCACGGTCATCTCCACACCCACACAAAGGAAGTAAGCAACAGACTTGCCAGGGCTATCGGCCATCTTCAAAAAGTAAAACAGATGGTAGACAGCGGAGAGGACTGCTCCCAAGTGCTTATTCAGTTAGCCGCGGTAAAATCTGCGCTGAACAACACGGGAAAGGTAATTCTAAAAGACCACATGGAGCACTGCATTGTCCACGCCGTTAAAGACCGCGACACCCAAATGATTGAAGAGCTAAACAATGCCATTGATAAATTTATGAAATAAGGGCGTCTCCTTATTATCATTACCTTATTAAGACAAAAAGCACGGCTGAGTTTTGAACTGCCCCAAATTGTGCAGACAGTACAAAAAAGCACCAAAATGGTAGAATATTAAATTTAAGCAACAAACTGATTTCGTTTTTCAAGCGGAGT
>OCHC01000616.1_pt1 | contig 36081 bp, 27 predicted proteins | sample 1538641 | NCBI WGS metagenome assembly OCHC01 (sample SAMN04571714, study PRJEB22368) | human gut metagenome | biome: human gut; material: stool | host: Homo sapiens | place: Luxembourg | collected 2012-08-17
TCAGAATATTCATGAACATCAGGTAGAGTTTATGAAGAACTTTGAAAAACAGCAGGGAATCGCATTTATCCTGATCTACTATTCTTCCAGAAATATCTTATATTATATGCGTTTTGAAGAACTGTATAAGTTTTGGATGCGGGCGCAGAACGGGGGTCGAAAGAGCTTCCGTTTTGATGAGCTGGATGAGCGCTTTTTTATGAAATTTTTCCGTGGATGCTATGTTCCGTATTTGGATGCACTGAATCTTGATCTGGAACTTCGGGATGAACTTGACAAAACAGGTGAAACTGCGTATAATGCAAAGTGATTTTTTAACATGGTAGCACACTAAAGTACCAAAAAGAACATTACTACTTGGAGGACATATGAAGAAGAAATTACACACTCCGGAGGGAGTACGGGATATATATAACGTAGAATGTGGTAAGAAACTTGCGTTGGAAAGCAGATTGAAAAAAGTATTTCATTTATATGGATATCATGATATCCAGACTCCGACGATCGAATATTTTGATGTGTTCCGTGAAGAGATCGGAACGACACCGGCCAATGATCTTTATAAATTCTTTGATAAAGACGGAAACACACTGGTATTAAGACCGGATATCACACCGTCGATCGCAAGAGCATCGGCAACGTTGTTTAAAGATGAGAATCTTCCAATCCGTCTGTGCTATACAGGGAATACATTCGTGAACCATTCCAGCTATCAGGGACGTTTAAGAGAGACAACGCAGATGGGTGCGGAATTTGTCGGAGATGATTCAGTAGAAGCAGATGCAGAGATGCTTGCTCTGGTGATCGAATCAATGCTGACGATCGGCCTGAAAGAATTCCAGCTCTGCGTCGGCAATGTTGATTTCTTCCAGAGCCTGATCGAAGATGCAAGTCTGGATGAAGAGGCGGAAGAAAGAGTAAGAGAACTGATCGGTAACCGCAATTACTTCGGTGTAGAAGAATTTCTGGACAGTATTCAGGCAAAGAGAAGCTCCAAAGAAGCATTTTCAGCATTGAATGAACTGATCGGAGGAATTGATATCCTGGAAAAAGCGGAAAACCTTGCGCCGAATTCCAAAGGTGTGATGGCAATCAGACGCCTGGAGAAGATATACCACATCCTGCGCTATTACGGAGTGGAAAAATTTGTCACTTTTGACCTGAGCATGACAGGAACCTATGGATACTATACAGGAATCGTGTTCCGTGGTTATACTTACGGAACCGGGGATGCAGTTGTAAAGGGGGGACGTTATGACCATCTGATCGAAAAGTTCGGTAAGAAATCACCATCTATCGGTTTTGCGATTGTAATTGATGAACTGGTGAGTGCACTGACCCGTCAGAAGATCCGCATCGTATATCCAAGAAAGAATACGATCATCATATATGCGGAAGGAAGACAGCTTGAAGCAATCCGCCTTGCGAAGGATTTCCGTAGAAAAGCCAAGAATGCAGAACTTCTGAAGAAGGATGAAAACAGTGGATTGGAAGATTATATCCGTTACGGAAATGATTATTATGCCGGAAGTCTGGTATATATCGAGGAGACCGGAGAAGTAACGATGGTCAATCTCGTTACCGGAGAGCAGAAGATCGTGAATAGTACAGATAGGAGTTAGACATTATGAGATACCTGACATTTGCCCTGGGGAAAGGACGTCTGGCAAAACAGACATTAGAATTATTTGAGAAAATCGGGATTACCTGTGAAGAGATGAAAGATAAAGATTCCAGGAAGCTGATTTTCACCAATGAAGAATTGAAACTCCGTTTCTTTCTTGCAAAAGGACCGGATGTTCCGACATATGTAGAATATGGTGCAGCGGATATCGGAGTCGTTGGAAAAGATACAATCCTGGAAGAAGGACGTAAGGTACATGAAGTACTGGATCTTGGATATGGAAAATGTAAGATGTGTGTATGCGGATACAAAGATGCCGCACCACTTCTGCAGCATCATGAACTGATCCGGGTAGCAACAAAATATCCGAATATTGCAAAAGATTATTTCTATAACACGAAGCACCAGACTGTAGAGATCATTAAGTTAAATGGTTCCATTGAACTTGCACCGATCGTCGGACTGTCCGAAGTGATCGTGGATATTGTAGAGACAGGGTCAACCCTCCGTGAAAATGGTCTGGAAGTGTTGGAGGAAGTATGTCCGTTGTCTGCTAGGATGATCGTGAATCCGGTCAGTATGCGTATGGAAAGCGCAAGAATCAAAGACCTGCTGACAAGACTGCGGGAGCAGGTATAATACTGTACAGACAGAAAGAAAATAAAATGAGAGGATGGCGGTTAAGGCTATGAGAATACAGCGTTTGACAAAAGATGCAAAAGAGAACTTACTGGAGGATCTTCTGAAGAGAAGCCCGAATAATTACGGTCAGTATGAACAGGGAGTTCAGGAAATCCTCGCTCATGTAAAAGAAGAAAAGGATCAGGCAGTATTTGCATATACGAAGAAATTTGATCATGCAGATATCACTGCAGACAATATTAAGGTTACAGAAGAGGAGATTGAAGAGGCATATAAAGAAGTAGATCCAAAACTGGTGGAGATCATCCGCAAAGCTCTTCTGAACATCCGTACGTATCATGAAAAACAGAGACAGTACAGCTGGTTCGACAGCAAACCGGACGGAACAATCCTGGGACAGAAAGTCACACCACTTCACAGAGTCGGTGTATATGTGCCGGGCGGGAAAGCTGTATATCCATCTTCTGTATTGATGAACATTGTACCTGCAAAGGTAGCCGGAGTTGATGAGATCGTGATGGTCACACCGCCCGGAAAAGATGGAAAAGTGACACCAAACACGCTGGTTGCAGCACATGAAGCCGGCGCGGATGTCATCTATAAAGTCGGCGGGGCGCAGGCGATTGCTGCTCTGGCATACGGAACAGAGAGCATTCCAAAAGTCGACAAGATCGTAGGACCTGGAAATATATATGTTGCTCTGGCGAAAAAAGCAGTTTATGGTTATGTAAGCATTGATGCAATTGCCGGACCAAGCGAGATTCTTGTTATTGCAGATGAGACGGCAAATCCAAGATTTGTGGCAGCAGATCTTCTTTCACAGGCAGAGCATGATGAACTTGCATCTGCAATCCTGGTCACAACATCTGAAGAACTTGCCCGGAAAGTATCGGATGAAGTGGATGGTTTCTTAAAAGAACTTTCCAGAAGTGAGATCATCCGGAAATCACTGGACAACTACGGTTATATCCTGGTCGCAGATACGATGGATGATGTGATTGATATTGCAAATGAGATCGCATCCGAACATCTGGAGATCCAGACAAAGAATCCATATGATGTGATGACAAAAGTAAGGAATGCCGGTGCCATCTTTATCGGGGAATACGCAAGTGAACCACTGGGAGATTATTTTGCAGGACCGAACCATGTTCTTCCAACCAATGGTACAGCAAAATTTTTCTCACCGCTTTCTGTGGATGATTTCATTAAAAAATCAAGTATCATCGGATATTCGGAAGAAGCATTACGCGATATACATAAAGATATTGAAGCATTTGCCGAGGCAGAGCAGCTGACGGCACATGCCAATTCTATCAAAGTCCGTTTTGAGGGCGAAGAGTAGAAGACAGCAGAAAAATAAGGAGGCGAGGAGCTATGAACAGAACAGTCACCAGGACAAGAACGACAAAGGAGACGGATATTACGGTAACTCTGAACCTGGATGGAACCGGAAAGACGGAGATTGATACAGGAATCGGTTTTTTTGATCATATGTTGAATGGATTTGCAAGACACGGATTGTTCGATCTGACGGTACATGCGAAAGGGGATCTGGAAGTGGACAGTCATCATACCATCGAAGATACGGGAATCGTACTTGGACAGGCTATTCTGGAAGCAATAGGAGATAAAGCCGGAATCAAACGTTATGGCCACTTTATGCTTCCAATGGATGAGACACTCGCACTTTGTGCGGTGGATCTCTCCGGAAGACCATATCTGAATTATAATGCAGAGTTTGTGTCAGATAAGATGGGTGAGATGGATACTGAGATGGTAAGGGAATTCTTTTACGCAGTTTCTTACAGCGCAATGATGAATATCCACCTGAAGATTCTGGATGGTATCAACGATCATCACAAGGCGGAGGCGCTGTTTAAAGCGTTCGGAAAAGCACTTGATATGGCGACAATGGAAGAGCCAAGGATAAAAGAGGCATGGACCACAAAGGGAAGCCTCTAAAAGGAGACGGACAGACATGAGTTATAAAAGATTAATACCTTGCATTTTCATAAAAGACGGGAAAGCGGTCAGATGGATTGATGATCCGACTGTTGTATCCAAAGACGTAATTGAACTTGCAAAATATTACAGTGATCACGGTGCAGATGAACTGATCGTGCTGGATCTCTCAGATTCGGATGAAGAACATGATGAAACGATCACATTGATGAAACGGATCAATCGTGTGATCAGGATCCCGATGATCGCAGGCGGCAATATCAGACGCCAGGAAGATATTAAGAAGATTCTGTATACAGGTGCAAAACGGGCAATGCTGAATTTCTCTAAGCCGGATAGTGTCAAACTGATTGAGGATGCGGCAAAAAGATTCGGAAAAGAGAAGCTTGCGGTATCATTAAATGATTTTGATGCATTGTTCAAACATCAGCATCTGATCCAGGATTACAGCAGTGAAATTGTCTTTATGCACAGACTGGATCTGAATTCCATTATGAATGTAACAGATGTACCGTGTGTGATCATTACGGATACGGAAGAAGAGTCAGAGTTATTTAAAATTTTGAAATGCCCGGGTGTCCGGGGGCTTTCGGGAAGATATGTAAGCCGTACAGATATTGATTGCGTGGCATTCAAAGATAAGTGTACGGAAGAAGGAATTAAGATGACATCTTTTGAGAGTATGATGGAGTTCTCACAGTTTAAGACCAATGATCAGGGCCTGATCCCTGTCATCGTCCAGCATTATAAGACACAGGAGATCCTGATGCTGGCATATATGAATGAGGAATCTTTCTATGAGACGATCAAGACAGGAAAGATGACGTATTTTAGCAGAAGCCGGCAGAAACTCTGGGTAAAGGGGGAGACGAGCGGTCATTTCCAGTATGTAAAATCCCTGACGATTGACTGTGATCTGGATACATTGCTTGCAAAAGTAGATCAGATCGGAGCAGCATGCCATACCGGTAATCCGACCTGCTTCTTCCAGCCGCTTGTAGGAATTGACTATGATGAGACGAATCCGCTTCGGATCTTTGAATCGGTATATGACACGATCGTAGACCGTAAAGAGAATCCAAAGGAGGGGTCTTACACGAATTATCTGTTTGATAAGGGAATTGATAAGATCCTGAAAAAAATTGGAGAAGAAGCAACGGAAGTTGTGATCGCAGCAAAGAATCCGAATCCGGAAGAAGTCAAATATGAGATCGCGGATTTCCTGTATCATGCAATGGTTCTGATGGTAGAAAAAGGTCTGACATGGGAAGACATCGTAAAAGAACTGGCAGATCGTTAAGCAGAAACTCTTAGAAAACATGAAAAAGAGCCTGTATGCAGTAAGTTTTGCACATGAGTGAAACAGATATCTCATATATTGTTTCAGAGGTGAGCGCATGTGAATGAAGCGGAAAAGCGAAGAAGAGAACTTCTGGAACAGACACGTTACAGCTATCAGGAATCCGGAATACCGGCAATACATCCCAGATACAGGGCATCTTATAGTGAACTGTATGGTGAGGAAGAGGCAGAACAGGGAAGCCTGGGAATCCGTACATTTATTTGTATGATTCTGTTTGCGGTGTTTGTATTTATGCAGAATGAAGGGAAAGATATTCTACATATAAGCAGCACAAAAGTGGTGCAGGAGGTCAGTAAAAACGCTGACATTACCGATGTGTGGAAAAAAATACCATAGAGGAGTAGATTTGAGACCGTTGGTTAAGAATTGAAACTGACGGTTTTTTTGTGTATACTAGCTATATTAAAAGGAAAGCAGAGAGACTGGCGTCAGCCAGTCCCGACAGATGAGGAGGAAGCAGATATGTTAAAATTATGGATTGTTGGTGCATCCGGACAGATCGGATCGGCCATCAATGAAGTGTTGGATCCATTGGAAATGGAAGTGTTTAACACAGATAAGGAAGAATTAGACATTACGGACACCGATGAGGTGCTGAATTTCGGAGTGATCAACCGTCCGGATGTGATCATCAACTGTGCAGCAGTCACAGATACAGATCTCTGTGAAAAAGAACCGGAGCTTGCATACCGTGTGAATGCGCTGGGAGCAAGAAATTTAAGTATTGTGGCAAGAAAGACAGGGGCCAAGATGGTACAGATATCCACGGATGATGTATTTGACGGAATCCGGCATACCCCATATACGGAGTTCGATGACACAAATCCGAAGACTGTTTACGGACGTTCCAAGAGAGCAGGGGAGAATTATGTAAAGGAATTTACACACAAGCATTTCATCCTGCGCAGTAACTGGGTGTATGGAAATGGCAATAATTTTGTAAACCGCGTACTTCATGCAGCAGATACAAAGGATGAACTTCTGATTGCATCAGATCAGTTTGGTTCTCCGACCAGTGCAAAAGACCTGGCACGTATTATTCTTTATCTGATCAAAACGAATGAATACGGAACGTACCATGCAACCTGTCAGGGTGTATGTAATCGTTATGAATTTGCGCAGGAAGTTTTGAAACTTGCAGGAAAGAGGATCACTCTGCGCCCGGTAGTGACCAGCGAATCGGATCTTTCTTCTGCAAGACCAGCATATGCGGTCCTGGATAATTTTATCCTTCGTATCATCAATGTATACGAGATGCCGGACTGGAGAGCTTCACTGAAAGAATATATGGATGAGAGAATGGAGGACTAATATGGGAGAGACACAGAAGAAGGAAAAGAAGAAAATAGGACTTACAACGAAGATTTTTATTGCATTGCTTGCAGGAGCGGTATTTGGAATTATTTTATGTTATGCGGTTCCAAGTGGACATATCAAAGACGACATTATCGTAGAAGGTGTACTGTACGTGGTCGGACAAGGCTTTATCAAACTGATGAAGATGTTGGTTGTACCACTGGTATTCTGTTCGCTTGTGTGCGGAAGTATGTCGATCGGGGATACGAAGAAGCTTGGTACAGTCGGTGCAAGAACACTGATCTTTTATCTGGCAACAACAGCACTTGCGGTTACCGTAGCATTGTCTGTCGGAAACCTGATCAATCCGGGTGTGGGACTGGACATGAGCACGATCAAGACCAATGCAGCATCTGTAGAAACTATGAAGGCTACTTCATTGACAGACACGCTGTTAAATATTATCCCTGATAACCCGATTAATTCTCTTGCAAGCGGAGAGATGCTGCAGATCATCGTATTTGCATTGATCATCGGTGTGATCCTTGCAAAATTAGGAGAACGCGCAGAGACAGTTGCGAACTTCTTCAGCCAGTTTAACGATATCATGATGGAAATGACGATGATGATCATGGCACTTGCCCCAATTGGTGTCTTCTGCCTGATCAGCCGCACATTTGCAAACATCGGATTCAGTGCATTTGTACCGCTGGCAAAATATATGATCGGTGTATTGATCGCACTGGCAATCCAGTGTTTCGGTGTATACCAGATCTTACTGAAGATATTTACCGGACTGAATCCTCTGAAATTTATCAAGAAGTTCTTCCCGGTTATGGCCTTCGCATTCTCAACAGCAACATCAAATGCAACGATTCCGCTGTCAATCGATACCCTGACCAAGAAGGTGGGTGTATCTAAGAAGATATCATCTTTCACCATTCCTCTTGGAGCGACCATCAATATGGATGGTACTTCGATCATGCAGGGGGTAGCCGTTGTATTTGCCGCACAGGCATTCGGAATCCACTTAAGTATGACAGATTATATTACTGTAATCGGAACTGCAACACTTGCATCCATCGGTACGGCCGGTGTGCCAAGTGTAGGTCTGGTAACACTGACAATGGTATTCAATTCTGTCGGACTTCCGGTTGAGGCAATTGGTCTGATCATGGGTATCGACCGTATCCTGGATATGACAAGAACTGCCGTTAATATCACAGGTGATGCTGTATGTACAACAATCGTTGCACACCAGAACAAGGCACTGGATAAGAATGTGTTCTATGCGGAAGAGAATTAGGATCGAAGATATTAATTTTTAAAAGATGTTCTAATAAATAAAAAACGTATCTCTGAGATGCTTCCTTTTCAGACAGTGGGGAAACATTGCAGAGATACGTTTTTTATATTGTTATACATTTGAAAGAGATTGTCTTACAGGTAATGATACTTGTCTTTCTGACGGACGAAAAATGTAGTGGTCATGATAAGTGTCAGCGCCTCCGCAATGCTGATCGCACTCCAGATACCGTTGATCCCGAACCAGAGTGGAAGTGTCAGGACCATGATGACCTGGAACACTAACGTTCTCAGAAATGAGATGACAGCCGATATCAGGCCGTTATTCAGTGCAGTAAAGAACGAGGATCCGAAGATATTGATACCGATGATCAGGAATGCAATGGCATATACACGGAAGCCGTGCAGTGTCATAGCGTACAGGCCGGTATTGTAACCGACAAATATCTTAGACAGAACAGGTGCCAGTAACTGTGCGGCACCGAACAGGATCACGCCCCAGACCAGTATGATAGACATACTTTTTTTATACAGATTTTTAAGCTCTGCGTGATTTCCAGCACCATAATGGTAGCTGATAACCGGGGCACAGCCAATTGCATAGCCTAAAAAGGTGGCAACAAAGATAAAATTGACGTACATAACTGCACCATAAGCAGCAACACCATTTTCTCCGGCAATCTTCATGAGCTGGAGATTGTATAATGCATTGACTAAGGACATGGACAGGTTAGTCATGAGTTCCGAGGAACCATTGGTGCAGGTCTTAAGAAATACACGTCTGTCGAATACCGGTTTTACAAAGTGAAGGAGGCTGTCGTTCTTACGGAAGAAATATACCACCGGGAGCAGACCGCCGATAAATTCACTGGTCATGGTTGCGAACGCGGCGCCTGCAATTCCAAAGTGTAATACACCGATGAACAGGGCATCGAGAACAATGTTTGTACAACCGGCAGCCACAATGACTTTCAGTCCAAGCTGGGGTTTTCCAGCAGCCACAAAGAAACTCTGGAAGACATTCTGCAGCATGAAGGCGGTCAGGGATATGCAGGAGATCCGTCCGTAAAGGGTACAATAATCAATCAGATCACCGGCGGCACCAAATGCCATGACAATCCGCCTCATAAATATAAAACTGAGAACAGATAACACAAATCCTCCGATAGCAGCAATCGTAACCAGCATCGAAAAATACTGATTTGCCAGTTCTTTCTTTCCTTCACCAAGGGTTTTTGATACAAAAGCACTTCCTCCGGTACCGATCATAAATCCAAGTGCACTGATTCCCATCAGGTAAGGCATAATGAGATTCACGGAAGCAAATGCTGATTTTCCCACAAAGTTCGATACAAAGATGCCGTCCACCACACTGTAGATGGAAGTGAATACCATCATAATAATGGAGGGCAGGATAAAACGAAGTAATTTTTTATAGGTAAAATGCTCTGAGAGCTGAATATTCATACGTATTCTCCTTTTTTATATTTACTGATATGGATGTTTACAATGAATGTAAATGAAAACATATAAGCTAAGTGATTATAGGTTGTTTTTGATGTTCTGTCAAGGAAAATGTCTTTACACATATAAAACGAATTAATAATTAAATGTTCACAAACGATAAATTTATGCTACAATAAAAATTACGGCTTTATGCTTTGATTGAAGATATTACTATAAAAGGAGAGAGTTGTTTTGAAGAAAAATAAATATGAGATTGATATGTGCAATGGAACCATCATGGACAAATTGATTTCATTTTCCATACCACTGATGCTGTCAGGAATCTTACAGCTGATGTTCAATGCGGTGGATATCGTGGTAGTGGGACGTTTCAGCGGAAGTCAGGCGCTCGCAGCGGTGGGTTCGACAACGGCATTGATCAATGTGTTTACCAATCTTTTTATCGGAATCTCATTGGGAGCAAATGTACTTGCAGCGAGATATTATGCGGCCGGAAAAACAAAAGAAATGTCGGAGACGGTACATACGGCTATTGCACTTGCTCTGGTAAGCGGAGTGGCGATGGCGGTGATTGGAGTGGTCTTTGCCAGAGGCGCACTGGAAATTATGGGGACACCGGATGATGTAATTGCCAAATCCACACTTTATATGCGGATTTATTTCTGCGGTATGCCATTTTTTATGATGTATAACTATGGAGCAGCCATATTAAGGGCAGTGGGGGATACCAAACGTCCGTTGATCTTCCTGATCGTATCCGGAGTGATTAATGCAGTATTGAATCTGTTCCTGGTCATCGGTTTTCATCTGGATGTAGCAGGCGTCGGGATTGCGACCGTTATATCCCAGCTGGTATCCTGTATCCTGGTACTCCGGTGCCTGCATCACACAGAGAGCAGCTATCAGCTTCAACTTGCAAAGCTTCGGATCAGATCCGTGTATCTGAAGCAGATTTTTGAAGTCGGGGTTCCGGCGGGAATCCAGAGCACGGTAATCAATATTTCAAATGCGATGCTGCAGTCATCGGTCAATTCTTTTGGATCGATCGCAATGGCAGGATATACGGCATCGAATAATATTTTCGGATTCTTATATGTGTCGGTGAACTCCTTCACACAGGCCTGTATGAGCTTCACAAGCCAGAACTACGGAGTGAAGAAATTAAAACGTATGGACAGGGTTCTGATCGACTGTATGATCCTTTCAGTTGTGGTAACTTTGATCCTCGGAAGCAGTGTGTACATATTCGGACCGGAACTTCTGCATATTTACAGTAATCAGGCAGATGTTATCAAATACGGTATGGAGATCTTTTCTTATACAACCGTTACCTATTTCCTGTGCGGTCTGATGGATCTGTTCCCGGGAGCACTGAGAGGAATGGGATATTCCACGGTACCGATGATTCTTTCTATCATCGGTACGGTCGGAGTCCGGATTATCTGGATCTATGGACTGTTCCCTTCACACAGATCACTGACTTTCTTGTTTCTGTCTTATCCGGTATCCTGGATTGCAACGATCATCATGCAGGTGATCTGCTTCTGGTTTGTAAGGAAGAAGATCCACAGGACGATGGTGATTGCGGCAGAGTGATCTTTTTCGAACATATAAAGATATAAAACTCCCGGAGTCTTTGGGGCTCAGGGAGTTTTTTATATCAAAGGATGCAAGACATATTTTGCAGATTATTCTAAAATAAATGTAAAAGGCTGTAACAAAAATGGAATTCATGCGTCTAATAGATAACAGAAGGGAGGTGACAGGTACTTGAAGCTTGAGTTGGAAGAGATTTATAAAACCTATTTTCAGGATATGTATTATTTCGTTCTCGCAATGAGTAAGGATCCGCACATTGCAGAAGAGATCACACAGGAGACATTTTTCAAAGCACTAAAAGGAGTAAAGCATTTTCAGGGAAAATGCAGCATCAAATCCTGGCTGTGTCAGATTGCCAGGAATGAATACATTTCTTATACCAGAAAAAAACACCGTACAGATCAGGAACTGACAGAACAGGCATACAGTGACGGAAAAACGGATGGACCCGAACAACGTATGCTTCGGAAGGACGAAGCCATGACGGTTTATCAGATCCTTCATTATCTGGACGAACCTTATAAAGAGGTATTTACACTAAAGGTACTTGGCGAATTAAATTATAAAGAGATTGCACAGATATTTGGAAAACAGGAGACATGGGCGAGAGTTACCTATCACAGGGCTCGGGTGAAGATACAGGACATTCTGGAAAGGAGGAGTAGATAATGGCAAAGATTCCATGTGAGATCATAAGAGACCTGCTGCCGTTATATCAGGATGATATATGCAGTGAAAAGAGCAGAAATGCAATAGAAGAACATATAAAAGAATGTGAATCGTGCAGAACATATTTGAAAAAAATGGAAGGTGAGATTCCGATAGAAACAGATAAAATAGAAGGCACAGACGAGGAGTGGAAAGGGTTCCGGGAGTTTTCTGAAAAAGTATCAAGAAAATTAAATAGAAGAATCGTTATGGTGTGCGGAGTTGTTTTCCTGATCTGTATGATGCTGACCGTGGTTCTATATTCGGATTGCTTTCAGTCTTATCATTTATCAAGGATTGCGGCAGAAGATATAAAGGTAGAAGAGGTGTATCAGTTAAAGAATGGCAGACTGTATGTACATGTAAAGAGCAAACGCAGAACCACAGGACTGTCTTATCCTCAGACAGATATAGACACAGATACAAATACGGTAGCAGGTAAAGATGCAGTTGGTGCTGTACGCGAACCAAAGAACTCTGTCACATATGGAATATCTATGAATTCGAGTATAAATCCATTTGCAAGAGTGATGTATATTACGTCCAAAGAGGTTGCATATGTCATTCCGTTTGAAGATGGACAGATTATCACAGATAACGGAACAAAGGCATCGGAATTTGACTATGTCGGAAGATCCGGTGAGAAAAAGATCCTGTGGCAGGAAAATGATGAAGTTAAAAAGGCTCCGGCGAGGGTCGAAAAATTTGTGAAGGAATCATTGGAGAAGGAAGAGGATGATCCGGCAGATGAAAATGCGGTGAAAATATTATGGGTGAATCCGCAGATGCCGCTTCAGTGATATCTGATTTCATTTTCATAAGAATTAGTGAGAATTAGCGGCATTTAGAGGCGTTCAACCATAAGTGGAGTGCTTTTCTGGGAGAAATATGGCATAATAAAGCCGACAGGAGGTGACGCATATGGTTGAACCATTAGAACTTGGAAGGTTTATATCGACATGCAGGAAGGAAAAAAATCTGACACAGAAGCAGCTGGGAGAAGAACTGGGCGTGACAGACAGAGCTGTGTCAAAATGGGAGAATGGAAAATCATTCCCGGACATCAGTCTGATCGAGCCACTGTGTCAGATACTGGATATCAGTGTCAGTGAATTCATGCTTGGAAAAAGGATTGAACCGGAACACTATCAGGAAGAGACAGAAAAAGCCTGGATTGCATCGCTGGATGAGCCGTTATTGTATAAAATTCAGATGATCATATATATATTAGGAATTGCAGCGGTTGCGGTATTGCAGGTTCCTCTTTTTTCACACGGACCTATGTGTGTGAATATTATATGCTGGGCTGTATGGGGTGCACTGTTCTTTGCTGCATATTACCTGGATAAGAAAATCCCGGAAAGGAAGCTGAGATATTCGAATCCCTGGATCGAAGGGGTGTTTTCAGTGATTTATTTCCTGTGTTATATGTTATGGTTCTTTTTGCGCAAAGATGAATGGGGAACATTGCCGATGTCGGAACAGATGTCGCTTTGGGCGATAATTGTTGTTGGATTGATTGTGGGGGTTTGTGTGAGAGTTTTTTTGGCAAGAAAAAAGAGGAGAAGTGCTGTTTAATGCGTTTAAAACAATAGAAATTGTATCGCAATAGCGATATAATAAATAAAAGATCATATGCCTGACATGGGAAATATAAGAATCAAGGATGAAAATATGAATAAAACAACAATCATAACCAACGTACAAACCCGTCTTTTTGAGCTGCAAGACTTAAAATACCGCGACTTCCATGCAAAACTAATGCCGACAGTCAACAAAGAAAAGATCATCGGTGTCCGGACGCCGGCACTTCGTGTATTTGCGAAGAAGTATGGAAAAACGGATGAAGCAAAAGAATATCTGCAGATACTGCCACATCAGTACTACGAAGAAAATAATTTGCACGGACTTTTGATCGAACAGATTAAAGACTATGACACATGTCTGGAAGAACTGGAACGTTTTCTTCCGTATATTGATAACTGGGCGACCTGCGATATGCTTGCGGTCAAGGTAGTGAAGAATCATCTAGATACATTTATAGATGAAGTATACCGATGGATGGAATCCGACCATGCATATACCATCCGGTTCGGTATCAGTATGCTGATGCGCTATTATCTGGAAGATGCATTTCAGATGGAGTACCCGGAGAAAGTGGCACAGATTCGTTCGGAAGAATATTATGTAAATATGATGCGTGCATGGTATTTTGCGACGGCGCTTGCAAAGCAGTATGATAAGATTCTCCCGTTTATCGAAAAGCAAAAATTAGATGTTTGGACGCATAATAAGACGATCCAAAAAGCTATCGAAAGTTACCGGATCACGCCAGAGCAGAAAGAATATCTAAGAGGGTTAAAGATTAAAAAATGAAATCTATATCCATTTATACGATCACAAGAAATCAGAATATCGAACAGCTGCAAAAACTGGAACGTCAGTTATCCGGAAGAGACTATTTTCTGAAAATGCGGGAATGGGAACTGGAAAGTATGAAAGCACTGACAGCCGAATTGGAAACCTGTATGGAGGATGTATATGCACTTCGTTTCTTTTATTCGTTTCAGATTCCGAGACTGGGAAAAGAATTTGATCTTCTTCAGATCAAAGAAGACCAGATTGTAAATATTGAGTTAAAAAGTGGTGTGGTATCGGATGAGGCCATTCGCAGACAGCTTTTGCAGAACCGCTATTATCTGTCGGTGCTTGGAAGAACGATTCATTCGTATACTTATATCAGCAGCCAGAACCGTCTGGTAAGACTGACGAATCATGATCATATCGCAGAGGCAGACTGGGACGAATTATGCAGAGCTTTGAAAAGAGAAAGTCCGGATTATGACGGGAATATCGAAGAACTGTTCCGCGCAGAACTCTATCTGATCTCACCGCTCAGAGAGCCGGAACGCTTTTTACAGAAAGAATATTTTCTAACGGCACAGCAAAGAGATATCGAACGACAGATCCTGAAAGGAATCCGAGCAAAACATTCCGACTATTACTGGTTCAGCGGACTTCCGGGGACGGGAAAGACATTGCTTCTGTATGATCTTGCGATGAAGCTGTCGGTACGTCAGAGAGTCTGCATGATTCATTGCGGAGAATCAGGAGAGGACTGGAGAATTTTACATAAACGTCTGCGCCGGATTGATTTTCTGTCGGATCGTCAGTTATCACTTCAGGCAGCAAAGCAGACGATGACAGAAAATGTGTGTGCGGAAGAAGCGTTTGATACATTCTTAAAGCCATACAGTGCTATTCTGGTGGATGAGGCACATCTGCTTTCTGTGGAGCAATTAAAGATATTAGAAGAATGTAAAAAGCAGATTCCGATAATCTTCTCCAGTGATACGGAAGACATGATCTCGCCTGAAGAACTGGATCGTGAAATATCGCAAAGACTTGCGAGCCTGCCGGATGTGCAGAGCTTTCATATGACGAACCGTATCCGTACAAATGCAGAACTTTCTTCCTTTATTCAGAACATGCTGGATCTGTCGCGGAGAAAAGGGCAGAAGGGCTATCCTAATATTGAAGTGGTGTATGCGAATGATGATACAGAAGCAGTATGTTTGATGCAAGGCTATGCGAGACGGGGATATCTCTATCAGAATCCGGCAATGCGGGATGTGAACTGCCTGGTAGCCGTACTGGATGAACAGTATTATTATGATGAGGACGGTTATCTCCGTGCGGGAAAGATTAGTGAAGTTTCTTATGAAATAACCCGTATAACAACGAGTGAAGGCAGAAAATCAAATGTGAGACTTCTTTTTCATCAGCTGAATCAGGCAAAAGAAAAACTGGCGATTGTGATCAAAGACAATCCGTCAGTGTATGATACGATTTTGGATATATTACAGATGCGTAAAAACAGATAAAAAACTGTTTTTACGCATTTTTCTGTATCAGTTATTTCCAGATATTTTCAGAAAGAAAATTTGCCCGGTTCCGAAATGCGTGGTACAATATTCCTTAGGTAAAATATTGAATCAGAGAGGTTTTTACAATGGAAGAAAAGAATTACAGTAAAGTACCGGTATTCGAAAATGGACTTGCACAGCCTGTTTTCAAATTCACAGACGGAAAGACAGGAGAAAAATACGATCCTGCGACATCAAGTATCGTAAGATACTGTGTATATGTGGAATCTGACTATGACATGGATGGAGACGGAAAGAGAGATCTCGTTAAAGCATTCATCCAGGTTCCAAGAAGTGCCGTAGAAGGCAATTATAAGGCGGCAACGTTATATGAGGCACGTCCGTATTGTGCCGGTGTACAGGCAGACGGATACGATCATATGAAAGAAGTGGAAAGCAAAGAATACCGCAAAATTGATTTTGCAGATCTTGACAAAGAAGTGCCTGCACGTATCCCGGAAGGAATGATCAGTGCCATGGATCTTGCATTAAAGGCAGATCCGGCAGACTGGTATTATCCGGATAAAGGAAACAATAACAGCATGGTATATGAAAATCTGGATAACTTCAATTATTATCTGGTGCGCGGCTTTGCAGTGGTTGTAAGTGCCGGATTCGGAGCGCTTGGCTCAGATGGATTCAACTATGTCGGTTCAGAGTATGAAAGAGATGCATTCAAATCTGTTGTAGAATGGCTGCATGGCGACAGAGTGGCTTACGCAGACCGTGAAGGAAAGATCGAGACGAAGGCAGACTGGGCGAATGGGAATGTTGCCATGACCGGAAGATCTTATGCCGGAACCATGCCGTTTGCAGTTGCAACCACAGGCGTAGAAGGCCTGAAAACAATCGTTCCGGTTGCAGGTATCGCAGACTGGTATACACAGCAGAATATGCAGGGTGCACAGCGCTACTGGCCGAAAGAGATGCTGAACAGTTTCCTGGCATATTTCTGTTCCAGCCGTTATAACGATGAGACATTATCTGAGAAACAGTTGGATGATATTGCAGCATTCCATCATGAATTAAGTCTTCAGCAGTTAAAATGCGGATTCGACTATGATCCGGAATTTTGGGGAGCCGGAAACTATCGTCTGCATGCAGACCAGATCAAGTGCAGTGCACTGATTGTACATGGATTCAACGACGAAAATGTATCTACAAAACAGTTCGAAATGATGCATACCGCATTCGAACAGGCAGGGCAGACAGTGAAACTGATCCTTCATCAGGGGCCGCATATCACACCGACCATGGCGAATAAGAATTACGGAATCCTGATCGATGGAAAATTCTATGATGATATCGTAAATGAATGGATATCCCATTATCTGTACGGAGTAGAAAATGGTGCCGAAAAGATGCCGGAAGTACTTGCTCAGACGAACTATGATCAGAAAAAATGGGAAACAGAAAGTGCATGGGAAACAGAGTATACCATGAAGCTTACTTCAAAAGAAGAGAGTAAGACAGTGATTGATACAGACTGGGAAAAAGCTGGTGTCAGTGCAGAAAACTTCGATGATGTGATGGCACTGAAGTCTACAAATATGGCTCAGCGCTATGTGACAGATCCATTTGAAAAAGCCGTGACTGTACAGGGAACGGTATGCCTGAACTTAAAGGCAGCATTAAAAGACGGAAATATCGAAACAGATTTCGATCCGGAAAACAGAAACGATGTGGATACACTGACCATGCAGCTTGGTAATTCCAAAGTATCCGGCAAAATGGATGATGTAGAGATTGCAGTGCTTCTCTGTGATGTATGTGACGAAGAATTCGACAGTATCCAGACTGTAGATCCGGAAAGAAATATTGTTCCGGTCACGACAGTAAAAGAAGGCGGAATCATTAATGGTGGAGATCTTCCGGCATTTGATGAGGCAGAATTTAATACCGTACATAAAAAATACCGCGTGATCACACGTGCATTTGCAGATCTGTGTAATCCTGAAGCAGGTTATGCGCCGGAGACAGCACAGAACAGTATCGAGCTTAAAAAAGGCGAATATCACGATTACAGTGTATATCTCAATACGACAAGATATACCGTAGAGCCAGGACACAGACTTGCAGTAGTTGTTGCAACAGAAGATCCGGTGAACTGCCTGATCCATAAGACATATTCGGTAGAGATTGATGACAACTCTGTGATGGTGGAAGTTCCTGTGACAAAAGCGAGTGAGGACATGGGACTGAATAAAGCGGAATAGATGGAATATCTATCGGAAATGAGAAAAGTACGAGCTGCTGGTTGAAAATATTAGAAGTAAATGATTGAAAAAATAAGAACTGCTGTTTTAGGAGTAAAGTCTTAAAATAGCAGTTCTTTTGTGTTGCCATGTGTTCGTAAGGAGCTGCTTGGCTGCCAAAACATCTGTAAGGAGCTTTGCCAATGGTAAGTTTTCTGTATCAGCAGACGTTTTTTCAAGAATTCATGGCCACAAATCCCGGAATTCATGGCCAGTTATAACAATATTTGTAACTATCGTGGTACAATGAATGCAATAATTATGTGAATAAATACGGAGAAAATATAAATGTTTCAGATAGCAATGATAGAAGATGAAGAACATACAAGACAGGAAGTGGAAAGACTTATTAGCCGGGAGTTCGAGAAACTTAAGGTGCAGGATATAACCACCGAAATATATAAAACAGCCGAAGAATTTCTGGAAGTTAAGAAGCATTACGATGTAGTTATCTCAGATATTGATCTTCCGGGGAAAAGCGGGATCGATCTGGGAAGAATTTTAAAGGCAGAACAAAAAGATATCTGCCTGGTATTCCTGACATCGTACGCCGAATTTGCAGTGGATAGTTATGTCCTCGAGGCATATCAGTATATTTTGAAAAGAGATATGAAAGAACGTTTGCCGGCAGTATTACAGAAAATTTATCAGGAAAAGCAAAAAGAGAGCCAGAATTTCTTCTGGATCGGTGGGGTGACGGACCAGAGAAAATTATATCATAAAGACATTATCTGTATCCGTAAGGTCAAAGGGCAGAAGTATGTTGAATTTGTAATGGTAAATGGCGCATACAAAGAACGTCTGGCACTGCATCAGATTTTTGAAGATTTGAAAAGCCCGGCTTTTATATTTGCCGGAAGAAGTCATATTATCAATATCGATCATGTAGACAGGATCACAACGGATGCAGTCTATCTAGAAGACGGGATTAAGATTCAGGCAGGGGCAGAGACTATTCAGGATGTGAAGACACGGATCATGGAATATTGGAGAAATGTAGAATGAAAGAATGGATGAGAAAGCGAAAAGCAGATGTTTGTATGGGGATTCTGTTGCAAATATATTTCTTCTTTCCATGGATCCGTATAGACGGAGGGTATCACACGATTCACGTGTATCTGATCGAGATATTCCGGAAAGAAAGCTGCATCAAGGCATATAATTATATTTTCTTATCTGGGCATCCAATCTTATGGAAATATTCCGGTTTTGCGGCAGTGACATTTACCATGATCATAGCATTTATGATTGTGATGCAGATGATCGAACTATGGCAATTGTACAGACATATGAAAGGGATCAAAACGTTTGATATACACAGGTATGTCTGGGTTCTTGCCATCGTTCTTTTTTTCTTATATCTTGATGCTTCATACATCTATCTGGATGACAGTGCGCTGTTCAAGCTTAGAATCTATATGTATATGGTGATATTCATAGGTATTATTGGAATCTGGATGTTTCTGGATATCGAGGCGGCTGCATGGGATACGGAGATAGCAAAGCATAAGACAGAACTGAAAGAGCGGGACGAACAGTTGCTGCAGGTAAAAGTGAAAGCGCTGGAAGAAAAATATCAGGAAATGTTAAAGAGCCGGAAGGTTGTACATGATATGAAAAATCACCTGCTTGCATTGAAAAAATACGATCAGGAGAGAGACTGGGAAGGACTGCACCAGTATCTGAATGAATTAAGTGATGATATGCTGGATGACAGCTATCAGATCTGGACGGGTAACCGCATGCTGGATATGATCCTCAATCAAAAGACGAAAGATGCAAAAGAGAAAGAGACGGATATGCAGATTGAGACAGAAGTATTTGCAACCCTTCCGTTTTCAGACAGGGAGATTATTTCACTTTTTGGAAACGTTCTAGATAATGCGCTGGAAGCCTGTGAACGGATCCAAGATAAAAAGCGCTGGATAAAAATTAAGATAAAAAAGAAGAATCATTTATTATATATTGAGGCCTCAAATGCAATTAAAGAAATGCCGGTGCAGAATCAGAAAGAATTTGTATCAGTAAAAGAAGATGAGATACTTCATGGATATGGAATGAAGAACATACAGGATATTGTCAGAAAATATGACGGCATATTCCGATATAAAATTTACGGGGAGTATCTGGTCTGTATCATCTCGATATATGATATAAGAGGGGCGGAAGAGGAATGAGAATGGAAGAGAAAAAGAGACGGATGAATATTATTCTGGGGATCATACTTCAGATATATTTTCTGTTTCCGTGGATGAATATAACGGGAGAACGGAAGAATTTTATTATGTATGTAATTGCTGTGTTGAGAAATCACAGTTGTGCAGATACATATAACACGACGTTTTTAGACGGAGCAGCAGATGCATTACCACTGGATATTCATACACTGGCAAAAACATTCACGGTATGTGTTATGCTGTATGTCGTTCTTGAAGTAATCGAAACAATACGGCTTATCTGTAACATCAAGGGATGGGAAATAAAATTTTTATCTATCATAGAACTTATCGGATTATTTGCAATGCTGTCGGTAGTGGCCGAGATTGGACTTAACAGTTCATGGAGCAGTGCGGGTACGATACAGGTGTTCCCGATGTATCTACTTGGGTATCTGGCAGTATTTCCGATATGGACGGGGATACGGTTACTGATGCATAAATCCATGGAAGAATGGGAAGAATCCGGTGAACAGATCCTGAAAACTCAGGAAAATGATAAGCATTATAAACAGGAACGGAAAAGAAGATTATATTTTCCAGGGAAATATTCGAAGCTTTATTACCATGTGCTGTGGGAGAATTTTAAATATCACTGGAGAGATTTTTCTTTTTTATTTGTATCGGTTCTGTTATCGGCAGCATTTCTGTTCATTGGATTTGGAATGAGAGAGGCATTTTCCGGAAGCTATGGATATGATAATGAATTACTAGGGCTTGGGCTGACTGAGATTATGAAGGACTGCCTGATCGTGATCGTACTGATATCATTGTTTTTGATTACGGTTGTCATGGTATTCTACCGGAAAAAACGGATGGCGGATGATGGGATTTTCCGGACACTTGGCATGCGGAGCAATGCCGTGTTCTGGTCCTGGATCGGAGAATTACTTGCCGGATTTGCGGTGGCACTGGTGACGGCATTTGTGATTGGAAGAGCCATTTTGTTTGGAATATATGCCGCTGTTATACAGCATTTTCCTAAAATCGATATGAAATCAGAGGTATCGTGGAAGGTGTATCTGATCACGGCAATCGTGATAGCTGTTATCTGTTTGTTTGCTTTTGGTATCTCTGGGGATATCCATGCAGGAGAACGTTCCGCCGATGCCAGAAATGCAGCGGTGAAAGGTGAGAAGATTCCGGGAATATATAGAAAAGCAGGGGCGTTGATCAGCGGGCTGCTGGGAGTAATCGTCCTGTATCTGTATACACAGAGAAGATTTTCAGAGAGTATCTTTCTTTTGTGTGGGTTCTTCCTGTGTTTGTATGTTTTTCTGTATAATATAGGTGCCATGATCCTGCGTAAAAAAGAAACGTCTATGGATCAATACCTGCGAACCCTTCCGGAAGAACATATGATACGACACAGATACCAGACAACTGTAAAGTATCTGACACTTATGATTGTGATACATGTATGTGTGATGTCCTTTTTCTTGGTAAAAGTTGTATCTAACAGAATCGCAGATAAGACGGATACGCTGTACCCATACGACTATGTATGGCTTGCGAATAGTAATGATACAGGGATTATCGAAAAGCTTAAGCAAGAATGCAAAGCAGAAGTGACCAGTATTCCGATGGTCCGGGCAACAACGATTGATAATACAGAACGTCTGGAAGGACCATTTGATCTTGTCTGGCAGCAAGGCCAGAATATCGGTATATCAGAGAGCAGTTATCGAAAGTTAAAGAAGGCAGTCGGAGAAAAACCGAAAAAGCATCTGAATCTTGACAAGAACGGAAAGAAAATTTATGTCGTGTATCAGCAAGATCAGGGAACAAAGGCGAAACCAATTGATCACTATCAGTTGATGATACATCCGAATCTGCATATCGGACAGCCATTGTTTGGCTTTGATACAATGGAGCACCAGACTTATTATCCGGTACGGACGATTACAGGCTCCGAGACTTCGAGTCTGATCGGTGCATTCAAACAGGGAAAATACGAGAATCTTATTGTATTCGCTGATGCATATTTTGACAAAATAAAAGACTATTGGAAAACGACAGACATGAATACGGGAGAAAAAATAAAAACGTCGGATGCGGTATTGGAAGAAAATATCCATGAATGGCCGACGAAACTTGTCCTTGCAAATGTACCGGAAAAATACCAGAAAAAAGCAGATCAGTTGACAATAGATTTTGCAAAGCAACATGCATATGATGAGTCATTTGATTCGCTTGTAAAAAGTACATATACGAAGACAGAAGCAGCGAAAAAGCGGCAGATGGAGCGAATCCTTGAATGTGTGATGAATGGATTTGTGCTTATTATTTTATCTGTGATCAGTATGCTCCTACTTCATATGAAGGTTCAGATGGAACTGCCGGATATGCGGAAACGGTATCAGTTCATGAACCGTCTGGGAATGAATCGCAGGGAACGGATCTGCATCGAGAAAAAGGAAATCAGCCGGTTTGTGACGATCCCATCTGTTATTGTCGTTATAGTTACGGTACTGTATTCTGGAATTGTATTTGGACTCAGGGATTATCATCTGAATGATGTGAAGAATTATGTGATAAATGCAGGTGTACTCTGGATTATATATTTCATATTACAGTGGCTGAATCTGAAGTGGCTGGAAGATACGATTGTGAAAAAGATTGAAAAGGGAGCAGATTTGTAATGAATGAAAAATTAGAAAAGAATGAAAATAAAAAAACGGCAGACGTATTAAGAGCAGAGAATCTGGTCCGTGATTATGTGCAGTATGGAGAAGATGGTGAAAAGAAGAAAGAGATCCACGTCCTGAAGGGATTAAATTTTTCTATCCAGAGACAGGAGTTTGTCGGAATTATGGGAAGATCCGGATGTGGAAAAACGACACTTTTGAAACTATTGGGTATGATAGACCGTCAGACCGGAGGAAAGCTGTTCTTTGAAGAACATGATACGGAAGATTTGTGGAAGGATGAATTTGCGGACATACGACGGAGAAAGATCGGATTCGTGTTCCAGGACTTCTATTTGATGGACAGTCTGTCCGTCAGGGAAAATATCATGCTTCCGAAGATCCTGGATAAGAAGAGTGCGAAAGAGTGTATGGAAGAATCGCAGAAATATGCAGAACAGTTCGGAATTACACATCTAATGAACAAGAAGCCGTATGAATTATCCGGAGGCGAAAAGCAGCGAGTGGCGATATCCAGAGCATTGATCAACAATCCGGATCTGATACTTGCGGATGAGCCGACCGGAAACCTCGACTCTAAGTCCGGTGATGTGGTAATCCATACACTGAGTCATATCAATCGGGAACTTGGCAAGACAATTGTTATGGTAACACATGATCCGAAGATGGCAAGTTATTGCAGCAGGCTGATTCTTCTGAAAGATGGAATGATTCTGGAAGATATGAGAAATGGCGGGGATCAGGAAGCGTTTTATCAGGAGATTCTTGGGAAGATGAAGGAGTTGTAGAAAGTTCACAAAAAATCAGTATTTCTAGAAATTGCATTGAAAATAAAAATCAGGCATATTATTCTAGCGGCACGCAGATAAATTCTAGCATCTGCAACGTATCTATATTTATCAATTCATTTACTTCAAGCCCAGATATTCGGGCATTAATCAAAAATGAAAACCACAGAAAACAGATAAATACATGCCTGATAAAGAAAGTTATTCATATATACTGGTATATATATAAAATGTATGCTATGATATTCATAAAAATAAGCAGTTTTTCTTTTAAAGGAGTTATATCTGTATAAGAAAGGAGAGCTGTTTATGAACAAAAGAAAATCATTAAAAGAATTAAACTTGTTGGACAAATTTCTATTCGATGAAGCAATGGATGACCCTGAAAATGTAAAGACGATGTTGGATATCATACTGAGTCAGAATACAAATCTGAAACAGTCACCACAGACTGAAAAAGAACAGAGAACATCTACGGATAATCGGCAGATCCGGCTGGATGTCTATGCTATAGATGAAGATGATGTGATATATGAAGTGGAGGCACAAAAAGAGAATACACATAATCTTCCGAAAAGGAGTCGTCTGTATCAGGGAATCATTGACAGTAAACTGCTGCCGCCTGGAGTTGTTGATTTCAATTTATTGAATGAAGTTTTGATTGTGATGATTACGCCATTTGATTTGTTCGGATACGGCTTATATCGTTATACATTTCAGATGAGATGTGAGGAGGTTCCGGAACTAAAGCTGGATGATGGTGCAACAAGGATATTCCTGAACACCAAGGGCAAACATCCAGAGTTGGTATCCCAAGAACTGATAGAACTTTTGAAGTATATGGAACACAGTACAGATGAAGTGTCAGAACAGTGTAAAAGTGAACGGATTCAAAAGATGCATAGACGAGTTTGTCGGATTAAAGCAAGTGAAAAAACAGAGGTGAAGTATATGCAGGCATGGGAAGAAAAATTGCTGGAAAGACAAAAAGAAAAAAGAGAATTGCTCAGAAAAATGAATCATAAGATGTCCATTGAGGAAATTGCAGATGTATTGGATATGCATGTTTCAGAGGTGAAACATATCATTGAGGAACAATATGATACAGAGGATTAAATCGGAAAATAATCGCAACGAGAGAGACCATCTGACATTATTCGGATGGTCTCTTCTGCCATTTCTTTATGGTTATACTGTTCCGGTAATTGTCAGAGTGCTGAATCCCGGATTAGAACTCCATTCACCGGTAGTCTCGTTGACGGTAAATGTTGCTGCAGGAACAGTAACTTTTCCGGCACCGGTAGCAAAAGTACCGGTAGTTTTATCATAAGTGTAGTCTTCACCTTCTGTCCATGTGCTTCCGTTAAAGGTGACAGTCAGATTAGAAAGTATTGGATTAAACGTATCGGTAACGATTACGGCCGTGGCTTCATTTGCAGGAACGTTTCCTTCATTCTGAATCAGGAACGTGTAGGTCAGGCTTCCGTTTTCAGTAACAGGTACCGGACTGATAGATTTTGTGATACCTAAGAGCGGCAAGGCTTCTGCATTTACCGTTTCCTTAGCGGTGATAGAAGTAATGCCGTCTCCATTTGCAGTAACCGTGTTGGTAATGAATGATTCATTGGTGAGAGGAGCGTATTGATTTACAGCTGTTTCATAGACCAGTGTCAGATTGCCATTTGCGGGAACAGTTAATCCAGAGAAGACAAGCGGAGGACCTGCGGTTACAGCAGGTGCAGCCTGTAACGTTCCGTTTGTATAGTATTTTACCGTGTTATCCAGATACGTTAACGGTGTCAGTGAAGTAGTAGAAAATGCATACGCACCAAGGTCATCTGTGAGTGTAAGTCCTGTAATAGGAGTGGTACCGGAGTTAACAATACTTATAATATAGGTGATGGTACCTCCCGGATGATAGGTATTTTTTACTGCAGTTTTCGAGATTGACAATACTTCGAGAATCTCACCGACGGCAATATTTGAATTAGTAACAGAATTTCCGTAACGGAGTTGTGCCTGGTTCGTAAATTGAGCCATATTTTTAACCTTCCTTTCATATATGTGTCTACAATATAATATATGTCTGTGGAGTAAAATTGCCCGGGGATAATTTGTAGAAGATTTACAAAAATTGAGCATTTCTAAAATATATATTGAAAGCATGAATAGAGCATGTTATCCTATCAACACGCAGATGAATTCTAATATCTGCAACGCATCTATATTTACCAATTCATTTACTTCAAGCCCAAACAATCGGGTAAGAATCCAAGATGAAAATCATAAAAAACAGATAAATACATGTCTGATAAAAGAAGATAACGGTATATACTGGTATATATATAAATTCTGTGTTATCATATGCATAAAGCTAAACAGTTCTTCTTTGCAGGTATTATATCTGTACAAGAGAGGAGAACTGCTTATGAACCAAAGAAAATCATTAAAAGAATTAAACTTGCTGGATAAATTTCTGTTCGATGAAGCGATGGATGATCCGGAAAATGTAAAGACGATGTTGGATATCATACTTCTGAATACCAGGGGCAAACATCCCGAGCTGGTGTCACCAGAATTGATAGAATTGTTTAAGTATATGGAACGTAGTACGGATGAAGTATCAGGGAAGTGTAAAAGTAAGCGGATTCAAGAGATGCATAGACGAGTTTGTCAGATCAAAGCAAGTGAAAAGACAGAGGTGAAGTATATGCAGACATGGGAAGAACAGATAATGATAAAGCAGGAGGGAATTACTGAGGGAAGAATAGAAGGCGAGAAAATTGGACAATTAAGAGGAAAAAGCGAACTCTTAGAAAAATTGTCTGATAAATTTTCGATTGAGCAAATTTCAGAAATGTTAGAGATCGATATTTCAGAATTAAAGAATATTATGAAAAAGATACAGAACGAAAAGTATCTGTAAGAAATTGTTAGTGGCAGGTTCTGTGGGTAGCAGCTTTATACTAATGCATGGTCATATTATAAGAACGGTCAGATATGTTTATCAAGACATGTCTGACCGTTCTTCGTATAGCAGGGGATGAAAGAAAACATGCGGTTTTTCTGTGTGTAATTACCACGGTAGATCCATATTTTTAAAATTTCATGGTCAGAAAACCCGCTATTCATGGCCATTATAAGGCGGAAGAAGAAAAGGCATGGTACAATAACTATAAAGATTTCATGTGAAAATAAGATGGAGACCGATAAAATGAATGGATGGACAAAAAAGAGAAAAGTAGATACTTTTATGGGGATTTTATTGCAAGTGTACTGTTTCTTCCCGTGGATGCGCATAAATAGAAAATGGAATACGATTCACATGTATGTAATTAAGACTTTTCAGGAAAATGATTACATCAATTACATCAAGATGTATAATCATACATTTTTAAAACAGCATATGTGGAAATGGAAACATTCACAGGTAGTTACGTTTATATTTTTACTGATGTTAATATTCCTGATTTTGCTTCAGAGTATAGAATTGTATGAATTATACCAGTGCATAAAAAACGGGAATCAATCAACAAATTATCATATATTTGTTTGGATTACTTATCTTGCAGCATTTTACATCTTTATGGCTATAGCATCTACCGGATTTGCAGAATTTTATTCTATGCCGATGTTTTGTTATATGATGCTGTTTCTGGCTGTCATAGGAATCTGGATATTTCTTGATATTCAGGCAGAAGCATGGGACGTTGAGACAGAACAGCACAGAGCTGAACTGGAAGAGCAGGATAAGAAGATGCTCCAGATGAAAGTAAAGGCGATGGAAGAACAATATAGGGAAATGTTAAAGAGCCGGAAGATTGTTCATGATATGAAGAATCATTTGCTTGCATTAAAGAAATATACGCAGGAACAGGACTGGAAGGGATTGGAAGAATATCTGAACGAACTCAGCCGGGACATGTTGGATTACAATTACCAGATCTGGACAGGAAACCATATGCTGGATATGATTCTTAACCAGAAAGAGAAGGAGGCAGAGAAGCAAAAGACGCAGATGCAGATCAGTACGGAAGTATTCACAACGCTTCCGTTTTCTGACAGAGAGATCATTTCACTTTTTGGAAATCTTTTGGATAATGCGTTGGAAGCGTGTGAGCAGATCAAAGAAGGAGAACGCTGGATACATATAAAAATGAAAAAGAAGAATCAGCTCTTATACATCGAGATTGTAAATGCGGCTAAAAATACGGGAATACAGACAGATGAAAATTTTGTATCAAAAAAGGATGGAGTGTTACATGGTTATGGAATGAAAAATATCCGGGATATTGTAGAACAATACAATGGAATGTTTCAGTGCAAAAGCCAGGAGGATCGGTTTGAGGTTGTGATTACTATTTACGGATAGGAGGCAGGTGAATATGAAAGAAACAAAGAAAAGAAGATATATTGTATCGACAATTATGTACGGTATGATTTTGATTTTTATTCAGCTTCCGTGGGTGGTTTTGAAAGGGAAAAATTACAGTATATATGCAGCATATTTCCGAATCAAAGCAAAAGGAATAAAAGCACTTTCGGAGATGGCAGTGTCTGTCTGGGATGGGAATATTACGATAATCCGGATACAGTTAATACTGCTTATTGTATTTCAGATCGTGATTGTATTACATATAGTGACGCAGTGGCTGCATAAGGAATATTATCTGAATATCGCTGCGTTAGTTGTTCTAGGTGTATATATTGTGGTGAATGAATCCGGATTTGGAATGCTTGCGGATAATTCAACAAAAACGATTCTGATTCCTGCAATCATCATGATATTTGTTATGGCAGAAGTGCTGATCAGAAAAATGCTTGATGTATGGAAAGATGCCAAGGAATCAGCAGAAATATTTGCGGAAAAGGAACGGGAAGAAAAAGAAGAAGAGCGCAGGAGATTATATTTTCCGGGGAATTATACCAAACTTTTTTATCAGATGGTCTGGCACAATTTTAAATATGACTGGAAAGATTACGGCCTCCTGCTGTTCTGTGGTGTAATCGTTTCTGCATTCTCCTTTGCAGGACTTGGAATATATCAGATGATGGCGAAGGCTCACCGGGCAGAGAATTTCCTGCTGGGTGAAGGACTTGGAAGGATATTGCTGAATGCAATGCTTCCGATGGCGGTATGTGCCATCTTTTTGATGGTGTTTGTTCTCGTATTTTACATGAAAAAATGGACGCAGAATTACAGTGTATTCGTGACGCTGGGAATTCGAAAAAAAGCGTTGTATACGATTATTGGGATAGAGATCGTAGTCGCTTTTTTGTGTTCGCTGATTGCCGGCGGTCTATTGGGAAATATGATCATGTTTCTGTTCCGGAAAGTGATTTTCTCAATGCTGGCAAAAGGAATTGTTCTGTCAAAGGTGACGTGGCTTACTTATGTGAAAGGTACGTTGGTGGTGTTGGCAGTGTATATAATTGCATTGATGGCGACCAGGGATATCGTATCGGATTTCAATCTGGTCAGGGCATCGATCAGAAACATTGCAAAAGAACCTATGCCGCAGAGGAGGACAAAGTTATTCATAACAGCCGGAATCATAATCTGTATGATCGCTATATTCGAATACCGGCAGTTGAGAAATCATGAAAGTATGTATCTGCTCTTTGCATTCTTTGCAGGTATATTTTTACTGATTCGTTTTGTAGGAGCCGGATATTTGAGACGTGCAAAAAAGACACCGGCATATCTGCCACAGATGCTGAACCGGAATCATTTGTATTATAAATCAAAGACAACTGCAAGGTATGTGCTGGCACTTACAATATTGAACGTATGCGCAGTGTTTTACTTTCTGTTTCAGGTAGTTTCGGTAACGATTGCAGAGAAGCCGGAAAGTCTGTATCCGTATGATTTTGTCTGTATTGCAGATGATGGAGATGATGCGATTTTTGATAGGATAAAGAACGGTTATCAGGCAAAAATCATAGAATATCCGATGGTGCGTGTGGCAAATGCAGATAAGACAGAACAAAACGAAGGCGTGCAACAAGGAAAAAGACCGCAGGGACAACAGATCGGGATTTCTGAATCGACATACAAACAATTGAAAAAATATGTAGATCCATCGTATAAGGAAGAAGCAATGCATCTTGATCGAAATGGAAAGAAGGTATATCTGGTGCACCAACAGGATCGCTCCGTGAAGGCACAGCCGGTGGATTGGACATTTGGAAAGAAGAAACCATTTTTGCATATCGGTCTTCCGTGTGAATATTATACCTTATATTCGCCAAGCAAAGCATATCCGAAAAGAACAATAGAAGGGGAAGAAATTGGAAGTCTGATTGGATGTTTCCGTCAGGGAAAACTGGAAAATATCGTTGTATTCTCGGATGCATATTTCAAGAAAGCACAGGGAATGTGGAAATACACGAACATATTAACCGGAGACAAGATAGAAGAAAAGGCCTTGCGAATAGATGGTGTCACAATTAAGCAGGGTCCGACGAAGCTTGTACTGATCCAGGCAGACCCAAAATACCAGAAAGCAATTGAAAAGAAAATGAAAAAGCTGGAAAAGAATCATACATATGAAGCGCAGTACGATTTCGAAGTACATTGCTGGTATTCAAAAAAGACGGCAGTCAATGATCTGAAGACAGAATATACGATGAAACTGATCATAAATACATTCGTATTGCTTACAATGACCATCTCCGGCCTTTTCCTGATGTATATTAAATCGTTATCAGAAATGAGTGATAAGAAAGCAAGAGCTGACTTTTTGAAATGTATGGGAATGCGAAAGAAAGAACGAGTATCACTCCTGAAAAGAGAACTGTATTACTTTTACTGGCTGCCGGAGCTGATAACGATAGTCGTGACCAGTATCTTTACAGCAGCAACGTTTCATGCTCGGATGTATACGCATGCCGTCAGAATTGCATGGCTGAAACATGCTGTCTGGATATGGCTTATGTATCTGGCAGTACAGTGGGGATTTGCATGGATATTAGGAAGATTTATTATTCGAAAGGTGGAAGGAAAAGATGAATAAACGGGAAGTTATGAAAGTGGAGAACCTTGTTCGGAATTATAAAATGGTCTATTCTGACAGACAGGGTGAAGAAGAAATTAAAGTTTTAAAAGGGCTGGATTTTACCATTGAAGAACAGGAATTTGTCGGGATCATGGGAAAATCAGGCTGCGGTAAGACAACACTTTTAAAAGTGCTTGGCTTGATCGACAAACCGACTTCCGGGAAGATTTTCTTTACGGGAAAGGATGCGTCAGAATTATGGAGTGATGAACTGGCGGATATACGAAGAAGAGAGATTGGATTTGTGTTTCAGGATTTTTATCTGTTAAATAGTCTGTCTGTAAAGGAGAACATCATGCTGCCGATGGTGTTGGACAAGGCACCGGTTGATAAGTGTTATAAGAATGTAGAAACATATGCCGAAAAATTTGGTTTATCACACCTTCTCGAGAAGCAGCCATATGAAGTATCCGGCGGAGAAAAACAGCGAGTTGCGATTTGTCGTGCGCTGATCAATAATCCAGATCTGATCCTAGCGGACGAACCGACCGGAAACCTCGATTCAAAGTCCGGGAAGATCGTGATTGATGCGTTGAAGGATATAAACGAACATATGGGAAAGACAATCATCATGGTCACACATGATCCACAGATGGCAAGCTATTGCAGCCGGCTGATTTTATTAAAAGATGGTGTGATTCTGGAAGATTTGAAGAATAGTGGGGATCAGGAATTGTTTTATCAAGAGATTCTCGGGAAGATGAAAGAGTTGTAGAGAAAACGGGGTAATGAAAATGGTTGATGAGAAGAAACATATATCCAAAAAAGAAAAAATAGAAATGAGTGTATCGATCGTTCTTTATACCATTTCACTTGTTCTTGCCCAGCTTCCCTGGTTCGTATTAAAGGGGAAAAGATATAATCTTTATAGTGCATATTTTCATGTGAAGAGATATGGAACAAGTGGTTTGTCGGAGGCAGGTGCATCCATATGGAACGGGAATCTCCTGTTGCTAAAAATCCCGCTTATTGTATTTGGGTTATATGAATTATGTTCGGCTGCGTATATAATAACAGTAATATTAAGAAAAGATAAAAGACTGAATATTATCGTTATGGTGTTGGGATATGCGGCCATGCTGTTACACTTGACGACCGGCCTTGTAACGATTGCCGATAATACGACGATGACGATGCTTTATCCCCTCGTACTTACCGGAGTGAATGCGGTTGAATTTCTGGCGATCCGCATGATTGACATCTGGAAAGAATCCGTGGAGCAGGCAAAGGAAAGTTCCAGAAAAGAAAAAGCAGAAAAAGAGGAAGAACGGAGAAGACTATCGTTCCCGGGAAAATACACGAAATTATTTTATCAGATTGTCTGGAAAAATTTTCAGTATGACTGGCAGGACTACCGATTATTTCTGTTATGCGGGACGATTGTGACAGCTCTTATTTTTGCCGGAATTGCTTCTTATCAGATGATGGCAGGGCTGCACCGGGCAGAAAATTTTCTGATAGGGGAAGGACTTGGACTGATCGTGTGGAATGCAATGGTTCCAATCGGAGTATGTGCAGTATTTCTGATGGTATTTGTATTGATTTTTTATATGCAGAAATGGATGCAGAGTTATAGTATATTTTTAACACTCGGAATCCGTAAAAGAGCATTATTACTGATCATTGGTCTGGAAATTGTGATCGCATTTATCTGTTCTCTTCTTACAGGATGCATCATTGGAAATGGCATTGTAATGATACTTCGTAAATGTCTGCATTTTCAGATTGGAAGAGATATGGTACTGGCAGCAGTTACCTGGAAAACGTATGTAAAAGTTGTGTTTGTGATGTTTCTGATTTATCTGATTGCACTAGCTGCGACCAGAGATATTGCAACCGATTTTGATATTACCAATGCGGCAGTAAGAAGAATACGGAAAGAAAAAGTACCACGGAAATTTGTATCGGTATTCTGGATTATAGGATTTGTATTATGTGCATGGAGTCTACTGCAGTACCGTGAATTAAGGAACTATGAAAATATAAAATTAATAGCATTCCTATTCTTAGGACTGTTCCTGCTGATACGTTATACGGAAAGTATATGGATACGAAATAAGAAAAAGAAGAGAACGTATATATACCGTATGTTACAGGACAATCAGATTTATCACAAATCGAGGACTTTGGCATGGTATATGTTTGTGTTAGTCATCCTGCATATCTGTGCGCTGTTTTACTTTACCTTTCCGGCTGTTTCGGTTACCATTGCAGAGAAACCGGAATCCCTGTTCCCATATGATTATGTATGTATCGCTGATGATGGGGACGATAAGTTTTTTGACTATATCAAAGAAACGTATCATGCGGATATCACATCATTTCCGATGGTGAGAGTGACCAATGCAGACAAGACAGAAAAGTCGGAAAGTATCCGAGAAGAAAAGATACCACAGGGGCAGCAGATCGGAATCTCGGAGACGACTTACCGCGCGTTAAAAAGGGCAAATGGTCAGACTCCGAAATTATCCCCAAATGCGTTAGATGCAAATGGAAATAAGGTTTATCTGGTGCATCAACAGGATCGTTCGGTAAAGGCACAGCCTGTAGACTGGTCATATGGAAAGAAGAAACCATTTTTACATATCGGAATCCCTTGTGAAGGATTTTCTATGTTTCGTGCCAAACTGGATTCGCCGACATATATACAAAGGACAATTGCAGGAGAAGAATTCGGCAGCCTGATTGGTTGCTTCCGACAGGGAAAACTGGAGAATGTGGTTGTGTTCTCGGATGAATACTTCAAAAAAGCGCAAAAAATGTGGAAGTATACGAATATTATTGACGGAAGCATTATTGCAGATAAAAAAGATCGTATAGATGGAGTAACTGTATCGCAGGGACCGACAAAGCTTGTTTTGCTCCATGTCGATAAAAAACGTGTATCGGAAATTGAAAATGAAATGCAGAAATTTGCCAAAAAACATAAAACTGATCTGGACTACGATGCAGAGATCAGCAGCTATTACAGTAAGACATCCGCTGTCGCAGATATAAAGACAGAACGTGCAACAAAAAAGATTGTAAATATATTTGTTATTAGTGCGATGGCGATCGCAAGTATGTTCCTTGTCTATGTAAAAGTACTGTCTGAGTTAGAGGATAAGAAGAACAGAGCAGATTTTTTGAAATGTATGGGCATGAAAAAGAAAGAGCGGATGCGTTTGCTACAACATGAACTGTATGTATTTTACAGAATTCCGATGGAAGTGGCGGTAGTTGTAATGGTGCTGTATACGTTGGCAACATTCCATGCAAGAATGTACAATTTAAGTGTACAAAAAGCATATGTTAAGAACTGTATCGGACTGTGGCTCGGTTATGTTGTGTTGGAATGGATATTTATATGGATACTTGGAAAATTCCTGATCAAGAAGGTAGAAACAAATGAGGAATTTATGTGAGTAATTTGAAAACAGGAGAAGAATGGGAGAAAATGACATGAAAGAATGGACGAGAAAAAGAAAAGCAGATATCGTGATGGGAATCATCCTTCAGGTGTATTTTCTAGTTCCGTGGATCCATCATCATACGATGTATGGATATTTGTATCAGGCACTGAAAATGAACGATTATGTCAGAACATATAACGAAATGCTTTTGCCATCGCTGAAAAAGATATGGGGATATACGAAACCGACTGCTTTTGTTTTCTTATGCATTCTTTTTTTGATGTTGTTTTTTCAGATTGTAGAATTTATGCGGTTGTATCATATTTTTATCAATGAAAGGCCTAGTGATTACAGGGGATTTTTCTGGATACTGTTTATGATCGCATTTGCAGTATTTAATGATGGTTTTACTTATGAAGATGTCACAGAATATTCTTTATATCCGGTATATGGTGAGATATATATGATCCTGCTGCTTGTACTTGTTGGTGTATGGATCATTCTTGATGCGTTGTTAGATACATGGGAGTCAGAGCATGCTATGTTGCTGACCGAACTGGAAGAGCAGGAGAAAAAAGCATTGCAGACAAAGGTCCAGATACTGGAAGAGCGTTATCAGGAAATGCTCAAAAGCCGTAAAGTTGTTCATGATATGAAAAACCATATCCTTGCGCTTAAGAACTATGACCAGGAACAAAATTGGAGCGGTTTGCATGAATATCTGAACGAGCTCAGTGAAGATATATTGGAGTATAATTTTCATGTCTGGACGGGAAATCATATGTTGGATATGATTCTCAATCAGAAAGAAAAAGATGCGCAGAGACAAAAAACAGATATGCGGATTGATACAGAAGTTTTCTCTACGCTTCCGTTCACAGACAGGGAGATCATATCTCTTTTCGGGAATTTACTGGACAATGCACTGGAAGCCTGTGAACAGATCAAAGGAAAAGAAAGATGGATACGAATTAAGATAAAAAAGAAAAATCAGTTAATCTATATTGAAATAGCCAATGCGATTGCAAAGAAACCAGACCAAAATGGATCGGGATTTATATCGACGAAAAAAGAGAATGGATTACATGGTTACGGAATGCGGAATATTCGGGATATTGTAGAGAAATATGAGGGAATATTTCAGTATGAGATACGGGATGAGTCGTTGATGGTTATAATTTCGGTGTATGCGTAATCAGTAGATGAAGAGTTAATAACAGTTTTTTGAGATTTGTAGAAGTTTCACAAAAATAAAACATTTGTAAATTACATATTGAAAACAGAAATCAGGCATGTTATCTTATCAACACGCAGATGAATTCTAATATCTGCAACGCATCTATATTTACCAATTCATTTACTTCAAGCCCAAACAATCGGGTAAGAATCCAAGATGAAAATCATAAAAAACAGATAAATACATGTCTGATAAAAGAAGATAACGGTATATACTGGTATATATATAAATTCTGTGTTATCATATGCATAAAGCTAAACAGTTCTTCTTTGCAGGTATTATATCTGTACAAGAGAGGAGAACTGCTTATGAACCAAAGAAAATCATTAAAAGAATTAAACTTGCTGGATAAATTTCTGTTCGATGAAGCGATGGATGATCCGGAAAATGTAAAGACGATGTTGGATATCATACTTCTGAATACCAGGGGCAAACATCCCGAGCTGGTGTCACCAGAATTGATAGAATTGTTTAAGTATATGGAACGTAGTACGGATGAAGTATCAGGGAAGTGTAAAAGTAAGCGGATTCAAGAGATGCATAGACGAGTTTGTCAGATCAAAGCAAGTGAAAAGACAGAGGTGAAGTATAT
>OCHC01000628.1_pt1 | contig 35726 bp, 34 predicted proteins | sample 1538641 | NCBI WGS metagenome assembly OCHC01 (sample SAMN04571714, study PRJEB22368) | human gut metagenome | biome: human gut; material: stool | host: Homo sapiens | place: Luxembourg | collected 2012-08-17
ATGGGACCAATAGGGCTCGAACCTATGACCCTCTGCTTGTAAGGCAGATGCTCTCCCAGCTGAGCTATGATCCCATATATTTTGTCGTCTCTCTCGAACCGACTTCGTTAGTATAGCATTGGTTTCGTGGAAAGTCAACACCTTTTTTCAAATTTTTTAAATAATTTCTACAATTGATATTTAATTTATTAACTGGGTTGACCTCTCGGTCCTTGAAGAACGCAGTATAAGGCACTTAATTCTTCAGGCATCCGATACCCACGGAATAAAAGTCGGGTATCCTTTCCAGTGAATGTGGAGAAGGTGTTGGTAATACTTAAGGGGCAAAATTCTGCGTTAGGTATTCAAAATTTGACTGTTTGAGGCGTATGCCGAGTTTCAAATTTTGAATGCCTGCTTTTAGCAGAATTTTGCCCCTTTAGTATTACCCGCCGACGGAACCTGAACAGGAAAGGATTCCTAACTTTTATTCCGGTCCGAGTAGCCGTCGCCTGATAAATTAAATACCAATTCTATACGATTCCCTGAGCTGTCATAGCATCTACAACTTTTTCAAATCCTGCAATGTTAGCTCCGGCAACATAGTTACCTTCCATTCCGTAACGTTTTGCAGCATCGTCCATGTTGTGGCAGATGTTTACCATGATGTTCTTCAGTTTTGCATCTACTTCTTCAAATGTCCAGCTAAGTCTCTCGCTGTTCTGTGACATTTCAAGTGCAGATGTAGCAACACCACCAGCGTTTGCAGCTTTACCAGGTGCAAAGATAACACCATTCTCCTGCAGATACTGTGTTGCTTCTAATGTAGTAGGCATGTTAGCACCTTCGCATACAGCTACGCATCCGTTAGCAACTAACTGTTTTGCATCTTCAAGGTGAAGTTCGTTCTGTGTAGCACATGGAAGAGCAAGGTCAACCTTAACAGACCATACACCGCGTCCTTCATGATATTCTGAATTAGGACGGTAGTTCTTGTACTCTGTCAGTCTTGCACGTTTTACTTCTTTGATTTCTTTTAATGCTGCAACGTCGATTCCGTCCGGATCATATACCCATCCTGTAGAATCACTTGCTGTTACAACTTTAGCTCCAAGCTGCTGAGCTTTCTGGATTGCATAGATTGCAACGTTACCAGCTCCGGAAACTGCAACTGTCATTCCCTTGATGTCTTTTCCGTTGATCTTTAATAATTCTTCTGTTAAATAGAGAAGTCCATATCCTGTAGCTTCTGTTCTTGCTAAAGATCCGCCGTAGCTTAATCCTTTTCCTGTCAGAACACCTTCATACAGGCCTCTGATTCTCTTGTACTGACCGAACATGTAACCAATCTCTCTTGCACCTGTTCCGATGTCTCCTGCAGGAACATCTGTGTCAGCTCCGATATATTTGCAAAGTTCTGTCATAAAGCTCTGGCAGAATGCCATTACTTCTCTGTCTGATTTTCCCTTAGGATCGAAGTCAGAACCACCTTTACCTCCGCCGATTGGAAGTCCTGTCAGTGAGTTCTTGAAGATCTGCTCAAATCCAAGGAATTTGATGATACCAAGGTTTACAGATGGGTGCAGACGTAATCCTCCTTTGTATGGTCCGATTGCGCTGTTAAACTGTACACGGTATCCTGTATTAACCTGAACCTGTCCTTTATCGTCTACCCATGGAACACGGAATTTGATCTGTCTTTCAGGTTCAACAAGTCTTTCAAGAAGAGCGTCTTTTCTGAATTTCTCCTCGTTAGCCTCTACAACAACTCTTAATGACTCTAATACCTCTTTTACTGCCTGGTGGAATTCTGGCTCTGCAGGATTCTTAGCTACTACTTTCTCCAGTACTTCATCAACATATGACATAGCTTTCTACCTCCTAAAATAATATACGTATCCTTTTCAAAAGCGTCCCTGTCCAACAATTTGTCCAAATGCTGCGATCCAGCCGCCGGCTGTTTTTTCTACACGCTTTGGAATAAAAAAGCAGATGACTTACGCCATCTGTTTTTCTCTGACGCCTTTGTCCTTTACTATTGTAAAGCAAACAAGTGTATCTGGCAAGATTTTTTTTACAGTTTTTATTATTTTTTGCAACTTTTTACAAAACCCTTGCAGATTTTGCAAGGGTTTTGTGCTTTTTCTCATGTTTTATTCATTTTTATGAAACAGATTGTGCTCTAAATTGCATTTATTATAACACAAGGATGCCAATTTTCATCTCATTACCGGAAGTCTCAGACACCTGAACATTCATTATTTGAAGTATTTTACTCCTGATTCGAAGATCTTCATATCCTGTTCTCCGTAAATGTTCATTGCCACACTTCTGTTTCTTCTTTCTGAATGCGCCATCTTACCAAGTACACGTCCGTCCGGGCTTGTAATACCTTCGATCGCACAGTAAGAACCGTTGACATTCCATTCTTCGTTCATTGTGATATTTCCTTCCGGATCACAGTACTGTGTTGCAACCTGGCCATTTGCGAATAACTTGTCCAGCCATTCTTTATTTGCAACAAATCTTCCTTCACCATGAGATGCAGGGTTGGTGTATACTCCGCCAAGTTCTGCTTCTCTGAGCCATGGAGATTTGTTCGTTACTACTTTTGTATAGACCATCTTGGAGATATGGCGGCCGATCGTGTTGTATGTAAGTGTCGGTGAATCCGGCTGCTGTCCTGTAATCTCTCCGTTTGGTACCAGACCAAGCTTGATCAGAGCCTGGAATCCGTTACAGATACCAAGTGCCAGTCCGTCACGCTCATTCAATAATTTTTCTACCGCTTCTTTCATCTTCGCATTCTTAAATGCTGTTGCGAAGAATTTTGCTGATCCGTCCGGTTCGTCACCTGCACTGAATCCACCTGGGAACATGATGATCTGTGACTGTTCGATCGCTTTTTCAAATACTTCTACAGAATCAACGATATCAGATGCACTCATATTTCTGAATACTTTTGTGATCACCTTTGCTCCTGCTCTTTCGAATGCTTTCGCACTGTCATATTCACAGTTTGTTCCAGGCATTACCGGGATAAATACGGTCGGCTGAGCGATCTTGTGGTCACAGATATAAATATCAGATGTATCATATAATCCTGTCTCCACCTTCGCATCCTGTCCTTCCGCTCCGGAATTGGTCGGGAATACTTTTTCCAGTGTTTCTTCCCATGCAGATACTGCTTCGTCTAACGCAATCTTCACATCGTTATATTCAATAGCTGCGCTGTCTGTTACTTCACCAATTACAGTATAAGTAATTCCAAGTTCAGATACCTTATCAGCCGGTACTTCTGCGATGATATCTCCGAATGCCGGTGCAAATAAGTCTCTTGCGTCTACATCGTGCTCGATCTTCACACCCATGCCGTTACCGAATGCCATCTTGCTGACTGCTGCCGCAATACCATGTCTGTCCAGTGCATAAGCTGCTACGATCTTACCGCTGTGGATATCTTCTGTAAATTTACCGTACTGATCCATAACTTTCTCGTATACAGGAATGTCGTAATTATCTGTCTCAATACGAAGCCATACCAGTTTATCTCCGGCTTTCTTAAGTTCCGGTGTGATAATGTCTTTCTCTTTTGCAATGTCTACTGCGAAAGATACCAGTGTCGGTGGTACATCGATGTCTTCGAATGTTCCTGACATACTGTCCTTTCCACCGATGGATGGAAGTCCGTATCCAAGCTGTGCACTGTAAGCTCCGAGAAGAGCTGCGAACGGCTGACTCCATCTGTGTGGATCTTCTGTCATACGACGGAAATATTCCTGGAATGTGAAACGGATCTTGCTGTAATCGCCACCTGCTGCAACGATCTTTGCGATAGACTCTGTCACTGCATAGATTGCTCCGTGATATGGGCTCCATGTTGACAGATATGGATCAAATCCGTAACTCATCATACTTACGGTATCGCAGTCTCCTGTTAATACCGGAAGCTTGGCAACCATTGCCTGCGTCTCTGTCTTCTGATATTTTCCACCATGCGGCATGAATACAGAAGCTGCTCCGATGGATCCGTCGAACATTTCTACCAGACCTTTCTGTGAGCATACATTCAGGTCTTTTAACATATCAAGCCATTTTTCTCTTACGTCTTTTACTTCTTCTCTTACGAGGATGCTGTCTTTTCTGTTCGGGATATCAACCGCTACGGTTGTCTCCTGGTGTGCTCCGTTGGTATCAAGGAATGCACGTGAAAGATTTACGATCTCTTTTCCTCTCCATGAAAGGACCAGTCTTGGATCTTCTGTTACGACAGCCACCTTTGTTGCTTCCAGGTTCTCTTCGGATGCATATTTCATAAATTCATCTACATCTTTTGGATCTACAACAACTGCCATACGTTCCTGTGATTCAGAGATTGCAATCTCTGTTCCGTCAAGGCCGGCATATTTCTTAGGTACTTTATCAAGGTCGATCTGAAGTCCGTCTGCAAGTTCTCCGATAGCAACAGATACTCCGCCTGCTCCGAAGTCGTTACATTTTTTGATCAGCTTGCTGACTTCTTCTCTTCTGAATAATCTCTGGATCTTTCTTTCTGTAGGTGCATTACCTTTCTGTACTTCTGCTCCACAGGTCTCGATAGACTCTTCTGTATGTACTTTGGAAGATCCGGTTGCTCCACCGCATCCGTCACGTCCGGTACGTCCGCCGAGAAGGATAATGATATCTCCAGGATCTGAAGTTTCTCTGATGACTGCACGTCTTGGTGCTGCCCCGAGTACTGCTCCGATCTCCATACGTTTTGCAACATAATTCGGATGATAGACTTCTTTTACTGCTCCGGTTGCCAGTCCAATCTGGTTACCATAAGAGCTGTATCCGTGTGCTGCTTCTCTAACCAGTTTCTTCTGTGGAAGCTTTCCTTTTAATGTATCTTTTACAGATACGGTTGGATCAGCGGCTCCTGTAACACGCATTGCCTGGTATACATATGTACGTCCTGACAGTGGGTCACGGATGGCTCCTCCGAGGCAGGTAGCAGCTCCACCAAATGGCTCGATCTCTGTCGGATGGTTATGTCTCGTTCTTGAAGTTGACAAGCCACTCTTCTTCCACACCGTCTACTTCGATCGGCACAACGATACTGCATGCATTGATCTCATCGGATTCTTCCTGATCCTGTAATTTTCCTTCACGTTTTAATTTTCTCATTGCCATCAGTGCAAGATCCATCAGGCAGACAAATTTGTCTTCTCTTCCTTTGAAGATCTCGCTGTGATCAGCGATGTACTGTTTGTAAGTCTCTTCCATCGGCTCTCTGTAATCGCCGTCGCCGAATGAAACGTCTGTAAGTTCTGTCGAGAATGTTGTATGACGGCAGTGATCTGACCAGTATGTATCCAGAACGCGGATCTCTGTCATGGAAGGATCTCTGTCTTCTTCTGATTTAAAATAATTCTGGATATGCTGGAAGTCCTTAAATGTCATGGCAAGTCCGAGAGAATCATATAATTCTTTTAACTTCCTTTCTTCCATATCTTTGAATCCGTCAAAGATTTTTACATCTGCCGGCTCATCAAATACGGTAACTAATGTCTCCGGCTTTTCGCCCTGTGCTTCTCTGGAATCTACAGGGTTGATGCAGTGTTCTTTGATTGCTTCAAATTCTTCATCTGATAAGCTGCCTTCTCCTCCATGGATCACATAAGTTGTCGCGGTACGGATGACCGGCTGCTCGTCTTCTTTGATGAACTGAATACACTGAACAGCGGAATCCGCTCTCTGGTCAAACTGTCCCGGAAGAAATTCTACAGAAAAGATTCTGCTTCCTTCTTCTGCCGGAAATTCTTCTTTATATAATGTATCTACAGGTGGTTCAGAAAAGATGCCATTACATGCTTTCTCAAATGTCTCATCGGATACATTTTCCACATCGTAGCGAATCAGTACACGAACACTGTCCACGTCTTTGATTCCAAGATAGCTGCGGATCTCAGTCTTAAGCTCCTTGGCCTGTACATCAAATCCTGATTTTTTCTCCACGTACACTCTTTTTACATTGCTCATAAGTAATCCTCCATAAATGAATTTTTACACATTTTCTATTGTTAGTATAACACAACAATCATTATTTAATACAATTAATATATCTAAACACTTTTATAATCTGTACTTATTAATCCTTTATCATTTTCATTCCCATCAATCCATTTTTACAGATTTACGATTCCTCTGGCTTTTTATAATATTTTTTAATAACGAACAATACGATCCATATCACTACCAGCACCGCTCCAAATACCTCACTGATACGGATCACCATATCAGAAAAGAATCCTTCCGGCAGCATCCGGATCATATAATCAGTCTCCGGATTGAATATCCATAGATTATTGGTAAAAAACAGTTTATGAAAAATCGTAAAACACGTCGTAAAATCTATACTGAAAGCAATGCCAAGCAGTACACCTATGACCAGCCATACACCAAGTGCAATCGAATATGCCCTGCAAAAAAGTCTCTTCCAGTCTTTTTCCCGCTTTTTAAACATCATCAGTATGGCTGCAGCTACAATCAGGCAAACTCCCCCGACCTTAATACCTCCCAGGAATAGATTCCTGACATCTCGCATATGCAGCCGGTCTCTTTCATTGAAGAAATCCTGCTCTTTTCCTTCCACCGTTGTTACAACTGACAGCTTCTCTTCTTTTCCGATCAGATAGTTCATCATATGTTCTGTCACGTACATGACATGGTCGATGTTCATATCCAGATCTTCTGTCACTTCATATTTCTGGTATTCTTTTTTGTAAAATCCATAATGACTGTCTCCATATACTGCCGCCCAGATACTGAATGCAAGTGCTGCGATCACTGCACACATCATGGCCACAACCGATATGAGCGTTGTTAATTTCTTCAAGTTTTTTTCCTCCTGTTCTTCATTATTATAACACTTCTATTGTAAATACGGTTGTAATTTTCTTTCATTTCACTTATAATACAGTTAAGATTCATTAGGAGGACTTATCATGGATATTAACTATGAGTTATATAAAGTATTTTACTATGTAGCTTCCACCTTAAGCTTTTCGGAAGCTTCCAAGCAGTTGTTTATCTCGCAGTCGGCTGTCAGCCAGTCGATCAAGGCATTGGAGAAAAAGCTGGATCAGACCTTATTCATCCGAAGCACCAAGAAAGTACGTCTTACTACCGAAGGAGAGATTCTTCTGCGCCATATCGAACCGGCGATCAGCCTGATCAAGCGTGGGGAAAGCCAGCTTCTCGATGTCGGCGCACGCGGAGGACAGCTTCACATCGGAGCCAGTGATACGATCTGCCGTTATTTCCTGGTGCCTTATCTGGAACGCTTCCACCGGGAATTTCCGGGAGCGCATATCAAGGTTACGAATGCGACATCGATCCGCTGCGTAGAACTCCTGGAGACCGGGCAGGTGGATCTGATCGTTGTCAATTCACCGAATTCCTATCTCGGAAATGTTCCGAATGTGAAAAAGATCAAAGATTTCCAGGATGTGTTCATTGCCAATGAAGCATTTAAAGAATTAAAAGGAAAGAAGGTTTCTTTCAAAGAACTTCTGGACTACCCGATCCTTATGCTGGACAGAAAGAGTACAACCAGTGAATATCTGCACAACCTGTTTCTTCAGAATCAGCTGGATCTGGTTCCGGAGATCGAACTCAGCAGTAATGACCTTCTGATCGACCTTGCCCGCATCGGACTTGGAATCGCATTTATTCCGGATTTCTGTCTTTCCCAGACAGCCGATTCGGATTCTCTGTTCATTGTTGAGACGAAGGAATCGCTTCCGGAACGCGAACTTGTCATTGCGCATAACGAGAAGGTTCCGGTATCCAAAGCCGCACAGGAGTTTTTATCTTATTTTTAATATGTTTACAAACTCTTTTTCCTGCCAAAGTATCCCTGGAGAACTACCGGTGGCAGCTACTTTTATTTACTTTCGTATAAAATACCATGTGGCATATGTCCCTCATGGTATTTTTTTCTATCATATTGTTCTATAATATATTTTTCTATAAATAATATTTTTCTGATTCTGCTTACCTCTTATCCATCTGTTCTTCCTTCCAGAACCCTGCTATCTTTTCTTCGATATTTTCACTGTTACAGATCTGGAAATCATTCCACTCCCTCGGAAACACCTCCTGGCACCGCTGGTCCATAAAACGTTCATCCAAAAGTGCAATCACCCCTCTGTCCTGATCAGTCCGGATGACTCGTCCTGCCGACTGTAGCACCTTATTCATGCCCGGATACAAATAAGCATAATCGAATCCATTCAGATTCTTCCGGTCAAAATAATACTTTAAAAGTTCCCGTTCCAGACACACCTGCGGAAGTCCTGTCCCGATGATCATTGCCCCGATCAGTTTATCTTCCGTCAGATCAATTCCTTCTGAAAAAATACCACCCATCACACAGAAGCCGATCAGGCTGTGTGCTCTTTCCTGTTCGAATTTTTTCAGGAATTCTTCCCGTTCCTGCTCCGTCATATATTGGGACTGTACTGCAACTTCAATCTGTTCCTGCGGCAGTTCCATGAATGTTTCCCACACTTCTTCCAGAAATCGGTAAGACGGGAAAAAGGCAAGATAATTTCCTGTTCTTCCTTTTATCACACGCATCATATATTCTGCATACTTACGGTACATCTCCGGTCCGCGTCTGGTATACTTCGTGCTGACATCATTTCCCAGAAGCAGTAATCTTTTGCTTTGTTCAAATGGAGATTCTGCATAGATCGCATAATCATCCTTTGCCGCAGATAACAGTTTCTTATAATAATTGATTGGAAGAAATGTTGCCGAAAATAATATCGTACTATTTCCTTTTCCCATATATTCCTGCAGGCATCCCGCCGGATTGACACAGAACAGATGCAGGTAAAACTTTCCTTCTTCACTTAGTTCTGAATAAATCAGATAATTTTCATCCAGCCGGTCATGAATATATATGAAATTACGGATACCAAAGTAAAACTCCAGTACCCCTTTCCGTATTACTTCATCTTTACAGTCTTCTATAAACTCTTCCAGCTTTGTCATCAAAGACAATAGCTTAATATACACATGTGACACACTATTCAGTATCTGGCAGCCGTCACATTCTCTTTTTAACTCCAGAAGCTGCTTATTGCAGTTCTCCAACGCCGAGACAAGTTTCGGTTCTCCGTATTTTACCAGCTTTTTGATTTTCAGAAAATCTTCCTTGCAAATACTGGTGCTGTACATGGTTCTCCCACGTTCGACCAGATTGTGTGCCTCATCGATCAGAAACAGATATTCTCCTTTGACGCCGTCTCCGAAAAAGCGTTTCAGATGTGCATTCGGATCAAAGACGTAATTATAATCACATATAACCGCATCTACCCACTGCGATACATCCAGTGCCATTTCAAACGGACACACATTCCATTTCCTTGCCTGTTCTTCCAGTACTTCCCGGCTCATCTCATCTGTCGATGTGAGCAGTTCATAAACAGCAGCATTTACACGGTCAAAATGTCCTTTGGCATATGGACATGCATCCGGATTACAGATAGTTTCCTCACAGAAACAGATCTTTTCTTTTGCCGTCAATGTGATGACTTTCATCTTCAGATCCTGCTTCCTCAGGATCTCGAATGCCTGACTTGCCACCGTTCTGGTGATTGTCTTCGCCGTCAGATAAAAGATCTTTTCTCCCAGTTCTTCCCCGACTGCTTTCACCGCCGGAAATACGGCCGCCATTGTCTTGCCGACTCCGGTCGGTGCCTGAATAAATAATTTCTTTTTTCTCAAAATTGTCCTGTATACCGACGCAACCAGTTTCTTCTGTCCGTCTCTATATTCGAATGGGAATTCCACTGTTTTGATTGAAGCATTTCTCTTGGCTCTCCATTCCATCTGGTATCTTGCCCATTTTTCATATTCTGATACAAGTTCTTCGAACCATTTCTTAAGTTCTGCCCGGGTATATACCTCCTGGAATCTCCGGATTTCTTCGGTATCTAAATTACAATACGTCATCTGTACTCCGATTTCTTCCAGATTTTTCTGTTCTGCATAGATATAGGCATAGCATTTTGCCTGAGCCAGATGTAAAAGCTGCGGTTCTTTCAGACGTTTCAAATCCTTAAATACTCCTTTGATCTCGTCGATCACCACACGCTTCGGAAGTTCTATGATCCCGTCCGCTCTTCCTTCTACACTCAGGATAAATCCATCGCACGCTATCTGATACTTTAACGAGACCTCTGCACGGTACTCTGCCCCCTGCTGTCTCTGGATTTTCCGGTGTATCCGGCCGCCCTGCTGCATAGCCTCCTTATCTGCCCCGCCGGTCCGGTTGTCAATGTCTCCATGTCTCAATATAAATTCCACCAGATTCCGCACCGAAATGCGGATACACGGTTGTTCCAGATTCATGATCTGCTCTCCCCCAATCGTTCTTCATACATCGGTCGAACCGCTCCCGTCATCCCTGCGATCACATCGATCACCGTCATGATATCTCCGCTCCGGTTCTTCTGATAAGCATGGTAGCTTCCCTGAATGCAAAAACTCAACATCACGTTCATCGCCGTATCTTCTTCAAACTCCGGATATTTTTCAAAAATCATCTGCTTGATACTCCGCTCAATACTGTCCGCGAAATGATTTGCCTGACTGCCGGAAAATAATATTGCCGTCAGAGAATTCTGAGATATATAGGCCATCAGAAGTTCCCTTGCGAATTCTGCCGGATGCTCCAGAAGATATTCCGGATGCTGAATACTGTTCGCAATCGACTGTACCACTTCTTCTTCCATCGCATCTGACAGATCGTAGATATCTTTATAATGTGCATAAAAGGTAGACTTATTGATCCTTGCACTTTCACATAATTCTTTTACTGTTATCTTTTCCAGAGGTTTTCTGGAACGCAGTTCGATAAATGCATTCTTGATTCCCCGCTCTGTTTTCTCAATCCTAAGATCCATTTCATTTTCTCACTTTCCCGACACTTTTTCCCATTCGTCGGTTATCCACCCATTCGTCGGTTTTGTCGGTGGATACCTTCTCGCATTTCTCTTATAATATGATTATAGATCAAAAAAGCAACTACTGTCCATTATCTTTTCGGCAGTTAATTATTTACGTTGCATTTTTACGGAGGTTAATATGGATTTTTACGGATTTTACACAGGAAAAATATTCGACGCCTATGAATTTCTCGGCGCACACCCGGACAAAGACGGAACCACATTCCGTACCTTTGCACCTGCTGCATCACGCATTACAGTCATTGGGGAATTTAACGACTGGCAGGAATGGGAACTTAATAAAACTTATGACGGAAATTTCTGGGAATGTTATGCCAAAGGTGCAAAGCCGGGCATGATGTACAAGTACCGCATCTACAGACAGGACGGAAACTGCGTAGAGCACTGCGATCCTTACGGCTTCGGCATGGAACTCCGTCCGAACTTCGCGTCTATCATCCGCGACCTGTCCCATTACAAATTCAAAGACAGCAAATGGATGCAGAAGCGTTCAGTATGCAAGGACAAACCACTCAATATCTACGAACTGCATTTCGGCTCATTTAAGAAGCCTTCTGAAAAAGCAGACGACTGGTACACTTATGTAGAAATGATCGACATCCTGATCCCTTATCTTAAGGAAAATGATTATAACTATATCGAGATCATGCCGCTCAGCGAACACCCGTGTGACGAATCCTGGGGATATCAGAATACTGGATTCTTCAGCCCGACATCACGCTATGGAACTGCCGAAGAACTGATGAAATTCATTGATGCCTGCCACAAGAACGACATCGGTGTGATCATGGATTTCGTGCCGGTACATTTTGCCGTTGATCATTATGCACTGGCCGATTATGACGGAACTTCACTTTATGAATATCCACATCAGGACGTTGGTGTCAGCGAATGGGGAAGCTGCAACTTCATGCATTCCAGAGGCGAGGTCCGAAGCTTCCTGCAGTCTGCTGCGAACTACTGGTTAAGCGTATATCATGTGGACGGAATCCGTATGGATGCAATCAGCCGTATCATTTACTGGCAGGGTGAACCGGCAAGAGGTGTCAACAATAATGCAGTAGACTTTATTCGTGAAATGAACCGCGGATTAAAAACACTGCACCCGACAGCTATGCTCTCTGCCGAAGATTCTACTTCTTTCGAAGGCGTAACAAAACCTGCTGATCAGGGCGGACTTGGATTCGATTACAAATGGGATATGGGCTGGATGAACGATACACTTGACTACTTCCGCACCGCACCGGAATACAGAAGCCGCGATTATCACAAGCTTACGTTCTCCATGATGTACTATTATAACGATGTTTTCCTTCTTCCGCTTTCACATGACGAGGTGGTTCACGGAAAGGCAACCATCGCCCAGAAAATGCATGGAGAATACGAAGAGAAATTCCCACAGGCACGTGCCTTCTATATGTACATGTATGCACATCCTGGAAAGAAATTAAACTTCATGGGGAATGAGATCGGACAACTCCGTGAATGGGATGAAAAACGTGAACAGGACTGGGATATCCTGAAGTATCCAATTCACGATGCATTCCATCACTTCATGCAGAAACTGAATCATCTGTATATGACAACTCCGGCTCTTTCCGCAAAAGACTATGAAAACGCCGGCTTCCATTGGCTGGACTGTCATCAGGAAGAACGCTGTATCTACGCTTTTGAAAGAACGGATGGCAAAGAACGTATTGCCGCTGTCTTTAATTTCTCGGATGAGGATCAGAAAGGGTATGAACTTCCGGTGGAAGATGCGAAAGAACTGGAAGTGATTCTGGCTAGTGATGATGAAACTTTTGGAGGATGTAAGAAGTATACGAAGAAGAAAGTGAAGGTTACGGACGGGAAGGCTGTGCTGGATCTTTCGGCTTATTCGGCGGTGTATTATTCGATTGCTGTTTAATGCATTAAGCGAAGGCTGCCCGGACCGGAATAAAAGTTAGGAATCCTTTATTCCGGTCCGCGTAACCGGTCTGATGAACTAAATAACAATTTACTTCTTCTTCGGCTACGACTTTGATGAAGCCGCGCTCTTCCTGTGTAATGATAGATTTACCATTTGCGCTCATGATGAATTTACCACATTTTACGGCAATTCCTTTTTCTTTCGCCTTGTCTTCTGTCATTCCGGCAGATGCAATCTCCGGATCTGTATAAACGCATCCTGGAACGATACTCAGATCTATGGATGGTTCTTTTCCGGCAAGCTTTTCAGCTACAACCATTCCCTGTGCGCTTGCCGCGTGTGCAAGCTGTGCACCAAAGATCAGATCACCGATTGCATAGACTCCCGGGATACTGGATTCGAAGTTTTCGTTCATCAGCACACGTCCGCGTTCCATATCCGGTTTTACATTTTCTCCAAACAGTCCATCTGTATTCGGACAGCGTCCCACTGCACACAACACATACTCTGCTGTCACTTCCTGTTCCTTTTCTTTCTCTATATAGTGACAGGTACAGGTCTCTCCTTCTACTGTTACGCCCTGTACTGCCGCAGAAGTATGGATATCAATGCCTCGCTTTTTCAGGATCTGTTCCTGCCAGTTCGTATAACTTACGGAATACTGCGATCGCATTATCCAGCGTTTCTTTCGATTCGGTCTCGGTTGGCTCTACCATCAGTGCTTCATCCACGATCAATGGGAAATACATTGTAGGCGGATGAATACCATTGTCCAGCAGACCTTTTGCGATATCCATTGCCGAGATTCCGGATAAATTCACCGGTGAACCATGTGTCAGGTGTCCGCCATGTGCAAGGTTCAGGCCCATAACGGTATCGCCTGGTTCGAGAAGTGCCTGATACACTGCAGTATTGGCATTGGCTCCGGAATGCGGCTGTACACATACATGCTCACATCCGAATAATTCTTTTGCTCTTTCAATTGCCAGATTCTCCAGAATGTCTACATCTTCGCATCCGCCGTAATATCTCTTTCCCGGATATCCTTCTGCATACTTATTGGTCGGTACGGTTCCCATTGCCAGCATCACTGCCGGGCTTACAATATTTTCAGATGCAATCAGCTCCAGATTTCTTCTCTGTCTGCCAAGCTCTAATGCAAGTGCTTCCCCAACTTCTTTGTCACATTCTGTGATGTAGTTTGTTACATCTTCGATTCTGTTCATTTGTTTTTACCTCCTTCGGAATCTGCCTGCTTTTCGCGCCCATTCCCTATTTTGAGCACTAAAAAAGCAGGCAAAAAATACTTTCTTTTCAAAAGTGTTTTTTGTCTGCCTCTGTCCTTTTACCTGAAAGATTACTTCTTCGGTACAATTCTTATTGTTCTCCAGAGCGTCGTCCGAATTCGTTCCCTTTTACCTGAGAGTTTCTGCATGCCCCTTCAGCTCCTATGCTGCATGATATCTTTGCTTCCTTCTACGCATTTTATTAAAATAATACGTTTCACTTCATTTATGCACTTTGCACATATGTATCTCACAAATCCACCCATCAACCATGCAATTAGCACAACAAGTTATGTCCTTTAAGTCAACAGTAAATCCATAAGTTAATTATTTATCACAAAAGATGGTACCTGTCAAAGCATTTCAACTCTGCCAAATACCATCTTCTTATCTCCATCTCTTAAAGCTTATTCACTGCTTCCGCAAGATAATCATTGCTTACTTCTGCAAAGTTCTCATTCTCCACTGCCTCTGCAAGACTTGCATCGATCGGCATCTTACCGATGACCGGAACGCCGAGTTCTTCTGCCACTTCGTCGATGTGGCTCTCGCCGAATACGGAGATCTTACGTCCGCAGTCCGGACATACCAGATAACTGTAGTTCTCGACGATTCCGAGTACCGGGATATCCATCTGTCCTGCCATATTGTAGGCTTTCTTTACGATCATGCGTACCAGATCCTGCGGGGAAGTTACGATCACGATGCCTTCTACCGGAAGGGACTGGAATACGGTAAGCGGTACATCACCGGTTCCCGGCGGCATGTCTACGAAGAGATAATCCAGTTCTCCCCATGCAACATCTGTCCAGAACTGTGTGACAACACCTGAGATGACCGGACCTCTCCAGATAACCGGATCATCTTCTTCCGGAAGTAAAAGGTTGATGGACATAATCTTCGTTCCATCCTTTGCCTCACATGGGAAAATATTTTCTCCATCCCCTTTTGCTTTTTCATGGATTCCATACATCTTCGGAATGGATGGACCTGTGATATCTGCGTCCATGATACCTACAGAAAATCCCTGTTCTCTCATCAGCCTTGCAAGCGATGCGGTAACCATAGATTTTCCAACGCCGCCTTTTCCGCTGACAACTGCGATCACATGGTTGATGTGTGATTTTTTATTTTCCGGTTTGATCAGACTCTGCGGTTTGCTTCCGCATTCACCTGCATGGGAACAGCCCGCACAATCGGACGGGCTGCAGCCTGTTTTTTGTTCTTCTGCCATTTATCTTACTCCTCTACAGCCGCAATAAGTTCTACTTCACACAGAACTCCCTTTGGAAGTGTCTTTACTGCAACACAGCTTCTTGCCGGTTTTGATGTAAAGTATTTTCCATATACTTCGTTGAATGCTGCAAAGTCACTCATATCTGCAAGGAAGCATGTTGTCTTTAATACCTTGTCAAATGATGTTCCAGCTTCTTTTAAGACCTCTCCTAAGTTCTTACATACCTGCTCTGTCTGTGCTTCAATTGTAGTTGCTTCTACATCATTCACTTCCGGATTGATTGCGATCTGTCCTGCTGTATACAGTACTCCGTTGTGTACATATCCCTGTGAGTATGGTCCAAGTGCCTTTGGTGCTTTTTCTGTTGCTACGATTTTCATAATGTTATTTCTCCTTTGCTACTTCATATAATTTCTGTGCGATACACACATCAAATAATCCCATTCCAACCGATTTGAAATATGTTGTCTGACCTTCTTTGATCTCTTTTTCCCCCGATACGAGATATTCATGCATCAGTTTTACCCGGTCTTTTGTAAGTTTTCCACTTGCCAGAGGCTGGCTTAGATCTCCGCTTTCCTCACATGCGTATGGCAGTTCAATGTATACATTGTCCACCAGATCCAGTACTGCATCCGGGATTTCCCTCATTTCCGGCATATAAGAGCCGATCGCAATGATGCATTTTCCTCTCAGAAGTTCTTTATCATCCGGAAGAACAGGTGTGGTAGAAGGAGTTGTTGTACAGATGATATCACTGTTTCGTACAAGCTCTTCCACTGCTTTACATTGTACTACCTTTACGTCTTCCTTATCAATAGCTTTTTTCAGTCTTTCCAGATAATCTGTCAAATCACGGTCACTGTGGTTGAACACATATACGGTATGGATATCTCTTGCCGCACATGCATACACAGCCTGATGGAATCCCTGCATTCCTGCTCCGATGATTCCTACGGTGCGACAGTCTTTTCTTGACAGATGGCGGATCCCCACACCGCCGACAGCTCCGGTTCTCCATGCCGTTACCGATTGCCCGTCCATAACAGCAAGCGGCGCGCCTGTCGTATAATCATTCAGTAACACGATACCATCTATCGACGGCAGTCCCAGTTTGGAATTCTCCGGGAAGATCGACAGGATCTTTGTCCCTATGATATCCTTTGTGTAACATGGCATATACATGAGCTGCTTATTTTCATGTTCTACCGTCGGTCTTGGCGGCATATAGAACTCACCTGATCCATAGATCCGGTATGCCTCTTCGATCTGATCCATCATCTGATCCGGATCAACCATTTCTTCGATCTGCTCCTTGCTTAATACGATCATTTTACATTTCCTCCAGTTCTTTTTGTTCCCTTGTGACATCTCTCAGCCACTTGTATGTCAAATACCGCTTTAAAGTAATCGGTACTTTGATCAGTTCATCACTCATCAGTATAACATAGACGACCGGCACACTGGCATGCAAAATAAATGCCGCCACTGCCCCGAGTAAAATGGAGAATCCCCACATCGTCGATACATCCATGATCAATCCGAATTTCGTATCTCCGCCTGCACGGAATACCCCCACTACCATTGTGGTATTAAATGCCTGTGCCACAGTAAAATACGACATAACGAAGAACATGAAACTTAAGTAATTCTTTGCCGGTCCGGTCAGTGCCAGATTCGCATTGGCGATTGGTGCCGAGATCAGTATCAGCACACCACCCAGGATTCCAAGAATCAGACTTAACCACACGAAACGTTTTCCGTATGCTTTTGCCAGTTCCATCTTGCCTTCCCCGATCGTCTTGCCGAGATAGATCGCCGTTGCATGGGAAATCCCGAATGTTACGACTGTTGCCAGCTGTCTTGCCACCTGCGCAACCGAGTTGGCTGCCACTGCTGCGCTTCCAAGATGCCCGATCACCGCCGTATTCGCCGACGTTCCCAGTCCCCACATCAGTTCATTTAATACCACCGGCATAGAATAAACTGCGAAATCTTTTAACAGAACCTTATCGATCTTCACCATATCTTTAAGCCGGATCCTTACTACTTTATTTCGGAAGATGGCATAAACGAGAACCATCACTGTCTCGGCTGCTCTGGCACACAGCGTACCGATTGCCGCACCTCTTACTCCCATTACCGGGAATCCAAATAGTCCGAAGATCAGAACCGCATTTACCACAATATTCATCAGCAATGAAATCAGATAAATAAATGTAGCCACCATTACCCTCTCGATACTGCGCATAATATTCAGATACACCTGTGTCACCGCCATGAACACATAGGAAAATCCTACGATTCTTAAATACTTTACTCCTTCTGCAATAACTTCCGGATCAGAGGTATAGATCCGCATCAGTGTCTCCGGCATGCCAAGGGCTGCTCCTGCGAATACTACTGCAACGATGAGTCCGGCACTTAATCCCATACCCAGGACTTTCTCTATCGTTCTGGTGTCTTTCTTCCCCCAGTACTGCGCCGTCAGAACCGTTGCTCCGGAGGTCACTCCGTAAAAGATCAGTGTCATGATGTATTGGATCTGTCCTGCAAGAGATGCCCCGGATAACACTTTCTCTCCAACCTTTCCAAGCATGATCACATCCGTCGCCGTAACTCCGACATTGATCAGATTCTGGATTGCGATCGGGATGACCAGAGCGAATACATTCCGGTAGAATTGCTTCCAGTTGATTGTTTTTGTATATTTACTTTTTTCTTCCATTTATTTTTTCTCTGCTCCTATTTATTCTTATCACATTTTCTGCTTCTCTGCAGATAATACACCGCAAGCTGTGTCCGATCTCTTAATTCCAGTTTCTCGAGCACATTGCTGATATAATTCCGGACCGTTCCTTCGCTTAAGCAGACTTTCTCCGATATCTCTTTGTTACTGAGTCCCTCAGCAACCAGTGCTGTGATCTCCAGTTCCCGTTCTCCGATTCCGTAACTGTTCCAGTCAAATGTCTGCTCTTTTTCTTTCTGCTCTTTCTGAAGCAATCCCGGGATTCTGGACATAATCTCAGTTCCGAATACGGTCTGATTCATCTGCACCGCCTGCAATGCCGGAAGGATACTGCCGTAATCCTGTTTTATCAGATATCCTTTCACACCATATTTTAATGCTTTTACGATGTACGCATCATCGGAAAACGTGGTAAGCAAAAGAATCTTTGCATCCGTATGCCTTTTCAAAATCTGTTCTGCGGCATCCAGACCGTTCATGTCCTTCATACGGATGTCCATCAGAAGAACATCCGGCAGCAGTTCATCATATAACCGGACGGCATCTTTTCCATCCTGTCCGGTGCCGGTTACTTCTACTTCTCCTCCTGCTTCCAGAATTGTCTTTAACGCACTGGATACCAGGATATCGTCATCTACAATTACTATCTTCATCTTTTTCCCTCATTTTTAGGAACCGTAATAAATATACGGAAGCCATTTTCTTTCTGGATCTGCATGGTTCCGCCAAGCATGCGGACACGTTTTTTCATATTCTCGATCCCGATTCCGCTGCTTTCTGTATTTTCTGTTTTTCGAGCGTTTTCGGTCTTTCCGGCACTTTCCTTCTCGGCATATTCTTCCCAGTCTCCATCTGGCCGGATCCGCTCATCTGACGTTCCATTATCTTCTATGATCAGCTGATATAGTCCGGGATGTTCTCTTGCCAAAATCTTCACCTCATTTGCATTGCTGTGGCGCATCACGTTATTCAGTGCCTCTTTCGTAATGGCTATAAAGCTGTATTTGATCTCTTTTGGAATGTCATATCTCATATCATAAGTAAGCTGTACCGGACAAAAACGGAATTCTTCTGCCAGCGATTCCATCACTTCTTTTAAATTTACCGACTCATCATGCAGATCGTGCACGCTCTGTCTTACATTCGTCATGGCTTCGTTCAGCGTCTGATCCAGCTGCTCCATCGGGACTTTCAGATTCTCAGCCTGATTAACAGTCTTTAACGCTCCCACCATCAGGATGGACCGCGACAGCATATGTCCCACATTGTCATGGATCTCTCTGGCGATACGATTCCGTTCTTTCAGTGTGGCCAGATATACTTCTGTGTCCTGCTTTTTCAACAGATCCTGATTCTTCTTTTCCAGCATCAGTGTCAGTTCTCTGCTGTCATCTCTGACCCTTTTATATTTCTGCTCCAATTCATTTAGCCTCCTGGTCCGTCCATATAACAGAACTGCTGCTGCCAGCCCGGCAACAATAAGCATCTCTTTTTCCAACCCGTAATATTCCCGGAACGCCGGCGCCTCACAGGCCACGATTATACCACCAACCCCTATATAAACCGGAGAATAAAAGCATAGCATATTATATAAAACTACCGGAAGAAACATCCACATTTCTTTAAAAACAATTCCGGCTGCCACGAAAGCAATCGTCATAATGTAATGCAGATACTTTTCTTCCCCTACCAGATTCACACAGGTATAGATACACGCAAACAGAATAGTGATAACCGCCGGAATCCCTGTTTCCGCTGTTACCAGAAGTCCTGCTCCGTAAAGGAACAAACATCCTTCATCTGTTATCTTTCTCATTCTTTTCTCCTATATTACATTTGTCACATTCAATTTATGACCGGTGACACTACCATTATAATCAGCCATCCGCTATACTACAAGTAACAAATCATCAAGGAGGAAATCTTATGCTTGTACATATAGAAAATCTGGTAAAACGTTACGGTGATCTGTTAGCGCTTGACCACCTGTCACTCGACATCGAAGAAGGTGAGATCTTCGGACTGCTCGGACCAAACGGTTCCGGTAAAACCACCGCCATCAACTGCTTGCTCGCACTGTTAAAATATGACAAAGGAACGATCACGATCTTTGGAAAGGATATGAAGCCGGACAGCTACGATATCAAGCAGGATATCGGTGTTGTCATGCAGAACGTTGCCGTCTTCGAGCAGATGTCCGTCTATGAAAACATCGATTATTTCTGCGGACTCTATATCCGAGACAAACAAAAACGAAAAGAACTCGTGGAAGAAGCCATCGCATTCACCGGTCTGTCCGATTTCCGTAAGATGCGCCCGAAGAAACTCTCCGGCGGACTTTTACGAAGACTGAATATCGCATGCGGCATTGTCCACAAACCCAGGCTCATCATTATGGATGAACCGACCGTTGCTGTAGATCCTCAAAGCCGCAACAAGATTCTGGAAGGGATTCTGGAACTCAACCGTCAGGGATCTACCATCATCTATACCTCTCACTACATGGAAGAGGTGGAACAGATCTGTACCCGTATCGCGATCATTGATCATGGCCGTGTACTTGCTTCCGGCACAACCGAAGAACTAAAAAAAATGATCAAGACCGGTGAGACGATCACGATCGAAGCGGTTGCGTTAACGAAAAACAACCTGGCAGATATCCGCTCCCTTTCACATGTATTTGACTTATCATACCAAGATCAGACAATGATCCTACGCTGCAGCGGTGCAAAACACAATCTGATCCGGGTACTGAATTACCTGCAGGAACAGGACATTCCATTCGGACGCGTCTTCTCCGAGCTTCCGACTCTCAATGATGTCTTCCTTGAGATCACAGGAAAAGAACTCAGGGATTAAAGGAGGGACACTTTATGTTACATTTATTAAAATATCAGTTCTTACAGACAATACGTTCCCGCTCTATCATGTTCTGGGCTCTCGCATTTCCGCTCATCCTTGGAACCCTGTTCTATGTGTCCTTTGGAAATGCCGGTCTTGCAGGAACCGGAGAGACCGACTGGGAACCGGTTCCTGTTGCCATCGTCACAGTGGAAAGCAGTTCCGCAAATGCAGCATCTTTCCTGACATTTCTGAATGAAACGGATCAAGACATGATCGATATCCATTCTTACAAGACAGAAAAAGCTGCCAAAAAAGCGCTTCGGCGGGAGGAAATATCCGGCATCTATTACGTGAAGTCGGTTCCTTCCCTTACCATTGCTTCCAATGGCATTAACCAGAGCATTCTGTCTTCCCTTCTGGACAGCTATGAAAAGAATGCTGACATGATCCGGGATATTGCCACACAGCATCCGGAAAAGCTTTCGGACGCCCTTTCATCCCTGAACGACTACCAGACACTGGTGAAAGAAAAGTCCTTAGGCGGACATTCCTTAGATCCGATACTGACTTATTTTCTCGCACTGATCGCATTTGCCTGCTTAAGCGGAGTCTACTTAAGCATCCATTCCACGGTTCAGCTTCAGGCGAACTTAAGTGCACTCGGAGAACGGCGCAGCATCACACCGACCCACAAACTTTCCCTGATTCTCGGCGATCTGCTGGTACTGGAAAGTATTCATTTCGTCAACATTCTGATCCTGGAGCTTTACCTTACCCAGGTACTTCATATCAGCCTTGGGCATGACATTCCGAAACTTCTTCTCATTACATTCATGGGAACCCTGATCGGTATCTGTCTCGGAATTCTGATCGGATGCGCCGGCAAACTGTCCTACAGTGTCAAATCCGGAATCGGTGTCCTCGTTACACTGTTACCGAGTTTCCTTGCAGGCCTGATGTTCGGTGGAATGAAAAATGTGATCGAACAGCACTGCCCGGTCATCAATCGGATCAATCCTGCCAGTGTCTTAAGTGATGCATTCTACTGCCTCAGTGTCTATGATAATGCTGTCCGCTACCGCAGGTGTATCCTGATTCTTGTAATCATGTGCCTGCTTTGCATCAGCTTCTCATTTCTCATGATAAGGAGGGAACGTTATGACAGTATTTAAAGGATTTTTAATCATAACCAAACGCAATCTCCTGATGGTATTCATGTATCTGGCAATCTTCCTTACGATCGGAATCCTTGCCTCCGGCAGCGACAGCAATACTTCCGGCAGCGGGTTCCATGCCCAAACACTCACGGTAGGTGTGGTAGATCATGATGGGGGCGTGCTTTCCAAAGGGCTTTCCACATATTTATCACAGTATCATACCGTCAGGCAAATGCCGGATGACACTGCGAAACTCCAGGACGCACTCTTTAACCGGAATGTCTCTTATATCGTGACCATTCCGGAAGATTTTAAAACCTCCTGCCTCCGTGAGCATCAGGCATTACCGGTATCCAAGATCCCCGGAAGCACAGACGGGTACTACGTCGATCAACAGATCAATACCTATCTGAATCAGGCACGTGTCCTGACAGACAATGGTTATTCCGATAAAGAGGCAGCTGCATATATTCTGAAACATGCAGACAGTTCTTCTCATGTTACGATGTTAAAATCTGCTTCTTCCGAAAAGACGCCGGGTTATGGGTACATGTATCAGTATCTGCCATATGTGTTAATCTCCATACTGTGTTATGTAATGGGACTGATCATGATCGCATTCCATCAGCCGGATCTACAAAAACGCATCCTTTGCTCGGCTGTATTCATCAGAAGCCAGAATCTGCAGCTTGCACTGGGATATCTGGCAGTCGGATGCTCCGTCTGGATGCTTACAACATGGATCCCTGCTTTCTTCTTTTACCGGAAAGCATTTTTCCAATCGCCAAAGATGCCATATTATATGCTCAACAGTCTGACCCTGCTTCTGGTCGGTCTTGCTCTTTCCTTCCTTCTTGGTACATTTATCACCAAAGAAGATATCCTGACCGCCCTCGTAAATGTTGTCACACTTGGCATGAGCTTCCTATGCGGCGTATTCGTTCCACTTGATATCATGGGAAAAGGCGTGAAAACCGTGGCTCATTTTCTTCCGGTCTACTGGTATGAGATCAGTAACAATCTGCTGAACAACTCTGCTGTTCTCACTCAGGCACAGAGACAACTCTTATACCGCAGCTATGGAATCCAGTTACTTTTTGCCGCTGCGATCTTCTGTATCGCACTGGTAGTCAGTAAAAGAATGAGGCAGACAGCATAATGCTGCCTGCCCTGCTCTTTTTTCTATCTCTATTTTATCTTTTTCTTCTGTATCCATTCCACAATCTTATAGCCCAGATATCCAGAAAGGCTTCCGAATACCACACCACCGATGATGTCCGTTGGATAATGCACATACAGGTACAATCTTGATAATGCGATCAGAACCGCAAGTACAAGAGCCGCTTTCCACATCTTCTTCTCTCCGGCAAGATACAATGCCGTAACCGAAGCAAATGAAGCCGCCGTGTGTCCCGACGGGAAAGAGTAATCCCGCGGCTTTGCGACCAGTAATTGTACTGCTGTATTGACATCGAATGGTCTGGTTCTTGCCACCAGATTCTTTATGACCACATTGCAGAGCAACACATCCGCCAGCAATGCCGCCATCATGATCACTCCTGTCTTTCGTGTCTTTGGAATGATCAGTAATAATACCGTCAGAATGATCCATATGATTCCCGCATCTCCAAGTCTGGTAATGAGCGGAACAACCACATCTCCTATTGGCGTTCTTAAATTCTGGATCATATCAAGAATATGTATCTCCATCTATCTTATCCTCTCAAATTGATTTTTCTTATTTATATTTCCCCTCTATATTTTTCCATCTGTCTTTTCTGTCCTGAGTACCGGCATCCGGAATGTCTGGATCAAAAGCGGGATTACCATAATGAACCACACGATCGGTTCACAGATGATCACACCCGTATATCCAAGCCACGGAACCAGAGTGGCCGCGATCACGATCTTCCCTGCCATCTCAAGGCCGCTGGAAATCAGTGGTATAATGTGATCCCCTAATCCCTGCATCGCATTTCTTAAAATGCAGATCAAGGTAGTCACAATATAAAACAGCGTATCAAACTTCAGATAATTTGTTGCATTTAAGATTACTGTCTTATTATGACTTCCGGTTACCAGATATACCAGCCATCCTCCGATCGTATAACTTGCAATGATCGTAAGTCCTGACCAGATCGCAGTGTAGACAATCGCCAGCCAGATGCCTCTCTTCACACGGTCGATCTTCCCTGCTCCCACGTTCTGTCCACAGTAAGTTGCCATCGTCTGTCCGAATACACTGAACATGATCATGAATATCTCCGTGATCTTTCTCGCCGCTGTATGGGCAATGATAATGTCTTTTCCAAGCTTATTGATCGCCGTCTGTAATGTCAAAGTACCGATATTAACCAGAGAACTCATAAATCCCATCGACATTCCGGCACTTATCATCTCTTTTACCATGATTGGACTTGGATCTTTAAAATCCTCTTTCTGAAGCCTTAATATCTCATATTTTCTAATCATATAGATCCAGCAGATCACAAATGCAATGATCTGTGCCAGTACAGTTGCAATTGCTGCTCCTTTTACGCCAGTCTTCAATACCACAACGAAGAACAGATCCCCCACGATATTCAGTGCTACAGATATCGCCAGAATGATCAATGGTGTTACTGCATCTCCGATTGCACGAAGCGTCGCCGCACAGGCATCATATAAAAATGTTGCAAGCAGTCCTGCTATGATGATCGCGATATATCCTTTCGCCACCGGAACCAGATGCTTTGGCACATTTAAGAAATGTAAGATCGATTTCAAAAATAGCAGTCCTGCTATCGTAAATAAAATGGATATTCCAGTCCCGATCACAAGCGACATTGCAAAGGACTTTTTCATATCTGCGATGTTCTTCGCACCAAATTTCTGTGCGGTAATAATCGCAAATCCGTTGGATAATCCCAGTAAAAATCCGATGATCAGACCGCTCAGTGTGCTGGTCGCACCTACTGCTGCCAGTGCATCTTCTCCCAGAAACGAGCCGACAATCCTGGTATCTACCAGACTGTAGGTCAGCTGTAATAAGTTTCCTAAAAATATCGGTAATGCGAAACTTAGTATCAGTGCCGAGGGCTTTCCCTTCGTTAAATCTTTCATTCTTTCTCAATGTCCTTCCTTTTTCAGTATGATTTTCTCTTTACAAGAAAACATGCACCGCTCATTATAGATCATACTTCCGAAGAGAGCAATCTCTGAAAGAATTTTTTCCGCTTTCTTTCTGTCACCGGACTTCCGCTGCGGATAACCTGTGAACGGATTCCGATGTTGGTCAGTTCCTGCTGAAGCTTAACGGCTTTCTCCGCATCCATACCATCCCGGATCAGAAATGGTGCCATAGACAGGTCTTCCTTCGTTTCAAAATTATATTTTTTCGCAAGCTGTAAGAAGCCATTTCTCTGACCATAATATTCTACAATTCTCCCAAGTACAATGACCTGTCTGGATGGATAGCCGCACACCTCACATGTTTCTTCCAGTGGTGTGATCTCGTATTCTACTTCATAAAAATCAAACGCCTCTTTAAAATATTCCATGCCTTCTTCGTCCAGATTATCAAACAGTGTGGCTGGAAGGTTCGATACGATGCGGTTAGCCATCACTTTATCGAGGCCTGTCAGAAGCTGCAGATAAGCGGATATCTTCTGGTCTTTTCCGCTGCATTTTAATAAACGTATTTTATATGTTCTCATGTAATTTTTATCCTCTTTCTGTTTTCAGATATTTTTCGGTTATGCTCTGTTCTGACGCCATAATATCCTCTGGCGTGCCTGCTGCTACAATCGTTCCCCCGGCATCTCCACCTCCCGGGCCCATATCAATCATGTAATCTGCATTCTTCATCACATCCAGATCACGCTCGATCACAATGACAGGTGCTACATTTCGCTGTAGTTACCTATCATGTCCGGCTCTTCCTGAACCTCCATGAAAGTTGTTCTTTCGGGTGGGTGGGGTATTGCTTTTGGATGTATGTGAATAATTCTTGTTGGTTCATGGGGGATTCCTTCTTTTTGTCAATAAAATAATCTCCCCGTTGGACACATCACTTGAGTTTGTGAGAGGTGTGGGGAAATCTGGGTTTGTGGTTTTTTATGTTTTATATACTGTATTTTTCAATATGTTATAAATACATTTAATTAAAAATAGTTCATTCCATTTATCTGCATAACCGCACCAAAAGCAAATTTATTACGATCTGTATATCTGATATTCGGTACTTTTGTAACTCCTCTTTTCTCTTTTTCATAATTTTACAGAAACTGATTGTATTTCTCATTTATACGATAAAAATCCATATTTATCCTCCGTAGCAAAGCAAAACAGGGAGATAAACACTTATCTCCCTGATAATTAACGGTTCGCATTCAAAGCTGCGAAGCACTTAAATTAAAGGTTCACATTCAAAGTAGTGAAGTACTTAAATTAAAGGCTTGCACTCAAAGTAGCAACGCACTTCAAATTGAACAAATCTCTTTGTTCAACTATATTATATTCAATTTCTGTAAAAAATCAATAAAATTTTTTCTTTATATTCGCTCTTTCCTGTTTGCAAGGATATTATTTTTCAATCTCTTTTACATTTTTTATTCGTGCAAGACTCGTTTTCCAAATTTCGCCACTATAATAAACTTTTATATTATCTCCCGGCGATATAACTGAATAATCATATTTTTCTGGCCAATAACAGATTATTTCTTCTTGTATATCTGTTTCTAGTATTTAAAACTGCTCATTTTTTCATTCTATTGCTCCGCTTTATTATCGAATCATTTTTTATTTGTGCTTTTTATTTCCACTACCAGTTCTTCATACTTACGTTCGTCAATAATATTTTTCTGACTGATTGCATAGATATTGCTTATAATCAGTATTAACGCAACAACCGTCTGATCAACTGCACTGGCCAGCTTTGTTGCAAAAGATCTTACTGCTGAGATAATACTGTCATGTCGTTCATGAAACCGGACTTCATCATACTCTATGGTATTATTTAACATGACAATCATCGTCATATTAAATGTTCCCTGCGAAAAGAAGATCAGGAAACCGATGATATTCAGTAAAACAATACTCTTTGGTAAAATGTAGCCTACACTCATAATTTGTTCAAATCTCTGGATGAATATCACGTAGATCTGTCTGCATCCGGCAGTACATTGAATATTCCACTGGAAAGTCTGATTCTTACTTACCAGCAGATTTCTACTACACACCCTTTGCCGCCAGCTGTGCAGTTGGTGCAAGTGTTTTTTCTGCCCAGGAAAGCAGTGCTTCCTTTGAAATCGAAAATGTACTGACATGTTCTCTTCTTGGCTGAAAGCTGGTCATTGTAATCTCCCTGATGTCATAGATTCCATCAAAGAGCGATAACGCGCCCAGTGCGTAGCAAAGCATCCGCGGATTATTTTCTGCATCTACCAGAATGCCGACACCATATTTGAAATCTATTACGGTTAGCGTTTCATCTGCAACAATGACACAGTCTCCGGTACCGAATCCATCTGGCACCCACTGTGAGAAATCTAGGTGCTGTTCTACAAGAACGATTGGATCACTGCATTTTTTCTTTGCAATTGACAACTACTCCATTACATACTGCGCGTACATATCGGTGCAGTCTGCCATCTCTTCATCAAAGAAGGTAAGATCCTCCGTCGGATCTTTGGACTGCTGCCCCAGTGCAAGTTTTAGCTTATGTTCACAGAGCGTATGAGCATCTATTCCCTGCATTGCAAATTCGCTGGGCTTATCCTTTTCCTTTGCACAAAGAAGTGCTGATGGCGGGCAGGCAAGCCACCTGTGACTGGAAGATACAGAAAGGACTGCGTGTTTATCCGGCATTTACAATCACCTCCACTTCCGCAAGAAGTGCTGCATAATCCTTCGGATTTATATCTGAAAGTTTGTTTACACCACGCTTTGTAAGAAGTGCTTTAACTTCTGCCGTATATCCCTTACGGGATTTATCTGCCATAACTGCTCTTACATCTTCCAAAGAAATTGTCTTTTCTTCCTTCGATGCTTTTTCTGCAGTCTTGGTCTTCGCTTCTGTTTTTCTTGAATCTTCTTCCGAACCACTAAAGAGATTCTTTAGTTCTTCTGAGATATCGATGAGTGTGTTACCACATCTGTTCAGTTCTTCGATAAGCTGTAATAATTCGTTGACCTTGCCCATTTGGATTTCCTCCTTTCCCGTTTTTTTTCTGCTTGCTGAGTATATTCAATTTCTCAGCAAGTCTTTTTGACACTACACTGATTGCAACAAGCGTATCGATAAGCTCTGTATCAAGCTGACTGCTGCTGCACTTTTCAGTGCCTGTTCTGCATTTGATTGTCATAGCTGACACCGTCCTTTCCGAGTGGCTTTACTGCCTCTCTGACAGTGAAAGGACATCCAGTCCTGGTTTAAGTACCATTTCTAAAAATATTTTTGAAAAAATCTGCTCACCAGAAAATTTATCGTGATGAGCAGATGTATATTATTCGAAATCTTTCAGTCTTGTCTTAAGCTGAACAAAAACCCTCTTTTTTTTCTTATTGACACCCTTTTGCGATAAATGAACCACCTCTGCAATCTGCTTCTCTGTTGCACCATCACCGAACATCTTCATAATGGTGCGGTCCATCTCTTCCAGTTCATCCAGTGCTGCATGAAGTTCTTTAAGCATTTCCTGCTTAATAAGGTCCTCTTCCAAATCGGCTTCATCAGACATTTCATATTCCGTACTCGCATAAAGCTGATCCAGTGATACTGGCAGCATCTTTCTTTCATCTTCCTGTTTGCTTGCTCTCTGAGCCTGCTTAGCCTCTCGCCACAACGGCCTCATGTATTCCATGTACTGTCCTTTCGTTGCCGGAATCATGATGGCACGAACTGTGCGGTGTCCAATCTTTGTCCATACTGCATCGTTTGATAAATCAAAACCATTCGCAATAAAGAATTCCTTCGATGTTTCATTTACTTCCATAGGGATGTAATACTGCTTTTCACTTTTTGCCTGTAATTTGTCCATTGTAGATCCTCCTTCGATCTGAAATCGAAGTGAGAATCCACACGGAACTTCCCATAAATATTGGCCATAAGAATGAATCCTCACTTCTTAAATGGCCAACCGTCCCAGTGGGTTGACTATTATTAATTTGCTTCTGTCTCTCAGCTCTGGGCATCCTTGATCAAGGGATGAACCTTAAGACAGGTTTTGAGTGTCTGGCACTCAGATGAAGTTACAAAGGCTTGCAGCCTCATCTCGGTGTCAGAAGTACTTATGTTAAATTCTCTTTGCTTTGCCAGAGCAACAAAAAAAGCCTGACAAAATACAGGTGCTTTTAACACCTATACTTCGTCAGGCCTTGCTCGCTACGATTACTATCGTGCGGCGATTCGCTCAGTACGAACTTTCTGATTACGAAAGCTGACCGCAATCACAGATTTACACATCGGACATTTTATTTTGATGATTCCAACTGTTTCTTCTGGATCTGCGTCAAACAATCTTTTGTTTTTACAACATGGACAAGCCACATGCATTTCCTGCATCCATCTTCGCCTCCCGTAAGAGGCCAGCCAAAGGGAAAGTCAAACTGACCATTATGATTTCATTATCCTTTGCACTTGTTCCGTGACCTAATCCTAATGTAGCGATGATTTATTATATTGAACATGTGTTCTTTTGTCAATCAGTCGTTACATTGCGAAAGCTCTGACGAAGTGTATATAGAACCTCGCTTGGTTCTGTATTAAGGATAGTTGAAATCAGAAAATAATTGAAGATAGCATATTTACGCATTACTTTTTTATTGTAGTAATGTGTAACGATTGATTTATTCACATTTATAGTGTAAAATCTGCTTGTAACATATAATTTACCATTACTATTTTTACGCAAAAAAATAAAGCCATGCTATTCCGCATGACTTCTTTGATATAGAAAGGACGTTTTTATGCCACAAATAAAAGAAAATTTTTTTGAAACAATCCTTTTCAAATTTAATAACAATCTATCTGATTGTGTGACAGATATAGAGCATACTGTTCCAGGAGAAGCACCTACAATAAAATATAAGATTCAATCGCTTACAGAGCATACTGCGACATTTGCATATGCAGCGAAGAAAGGTTTAGTACGAATTGCTCCAAACGGTACAATTGAAGAACCCAATGTTCTCGGTTCACTGATTGCCCTTCCCACAAGGACAGATAAAGCTTTAATCGATTTTTTTCATTCTAACGGATTTTTATTTCCTACCAGTGTTGAATGCTATGAAGAGATTGATAAAAGTGCTCTTTTAGAAATCATCAATCGTCTAAAAATGACAGTGGAACTAATGACTGCTGCCAATGAGATAAAAAAGGATTATCAGAAGATATTTGAGCTAACTATCCTACTTCTTCTTTCAAGGGATATTGAATTTAAAACAGACTTGATGAATTCTCCATACAAGAGTTGCCATCATAGTTTCTCTGATCTACTGCGTAATCCACCTTCTGTCCTTTCGCAACAAAGACAAAAGGAGGGGTTCTCTGGTGATTTCTATAATATTAATGACTCGATTATCGGAAATAATACAGTAATCATTTCTGAATATAATGATATTATCAGTGGCTACTCGTCTGTGCCAGGATATAACGAACCGCTGTTCAAATCCGTTATTCAATTGTATGTAAACTATAACGGGAACGGGATAGCAAGAAAAATCATTGATGTTCTTTTTCACTGCTTATACGATGTGAGCATTATTAATTTCACAGGTGCTATCAACTATTATAAATCACCAGATTTCAATAGCCTTAGTCAGTCCATAAAAACCGCCATGACTGAAGTGGCAAATTACATTGTTGGCGAGGAAATAAATGCAAACCTCAACGGAATACATCCAGTCTATAACGTAGATACCATGAGTCCTTCTTGGAAAGTCGATTCTCTATTATGTGCCGCTTACTTTTCAATTTTTTATTTAAAACCGGACTTAGAATTATATAGACCATGTGACAATCCTCGATGTGGAAAATACTTCCTAGTAAAAACCACATCAACAAGAAATAGATATTGCAGTACTGAATGTTGCAATCGTGTTACACAAGATCGCTATAGAAAGAAAAAACGTGAATTAGCTGAAAATTAGAACAATCCCTCTGCTTTTTATGCAAGTAGAGGGATTTTCATTTTATTATTTTTTCTCTTGTCCAATGTTGTAATTGAGTGATTCTGCAACCATTGAAACAGACTGCTTGGGAGACATATCATCATAAAAATCAACTGGTTTTAATTCTAGCCTCTCCAATGAATTCTTTTTAAACGAAGATAAAAAATATCCATATGTTCCTGATATATTGGCTACCTCATTTACCGCCATTATAAGTGTATGCTTTAACAAAGATTCTTCACTTTTATTTATAAGTTTATCATCAATCCACTCATTTATTTTTTCTCGAATTGCATCAATACGCATTGCATTTTCTGATGTAAAATATTTTCTAGAGGGTGTGCCATTTCTCGGTGTTCCCTCTGGTGAAAATTCCCGATAAAAAAAACTTTTTTTCGGTTCTATGCAATTTAAATATTTTAATACCGATTCATACATGCATTGTGAATCATCGGTAATAATGTCTTTTAACCCCAAAAACTCAGGCGGTTTTTTCATGCAAAGGTTTACATTAAGATGATGATAAGAATATGTCATAACATCAGATGCAACAACCTTATAACCTTTCTTTCGTAATTCTAATGATACCGTTCCCGTTCCTGCCATAATATCAGCTACTGTACCCGTATCCCCTATCATTTGCTGAACCTTATCAAGAATATATGGAGTTAGTTTTGCTTTATTTCCTATATATCTATACATTAACATCTACCTCAACTTTCATATTATTTACAGCACCTAAATCAGGAAGACGATTCATCTCATCATAAATCAATCGGATTTCAGCATCGGTTAATTCATACTTTCGACAAATTAATTTTTCAAGCTGCAAATCTTTAGAGTATTCATATTTTCTTGCTAAATCTTTTGCCAGTTTAATAATTTCTATATCTAGTGCTGATTGCGTATATTCTCGTATTGGCAATGAATAAATAATTTGCTTGGTTAAGTATGGATGTGATTTCCATTCATTCTCGCCATATACCTTTAGATAAAAATAATATATAACTCTAGAATTAAGTAGGGCCAAATAATACTCCAACGGGGTACCATCAGCATTATCCCTTAATTTTAAAATATATACCGTTTGGCTCGTCATACTTCCCGTATAATCAATTGATGCATAAATTCCCAACCCTGTTTTTCGTACAATTAGTTTCGGTGGAGTGTACATTCTCAAATCCTTATAATTAATTCCTGGAACAGATGTTTTTATATAGCATTTGCCTTCTATTCCATACCGTTTAACATTCTCACCTACTAAAATGCGATTGTCATTTCCTGTAGAATGTTTAGAAATAACACTTCCAATTGTGCTTTCGGAAACTTCGATTTTCTTTCCACAATATGTACATATCTTTTCACCATTTTCTAATTGTGACTTTTTATAGCCTTGCGCACATCCACATTTACTACAAAAAACAACATTCCCAGATTTTGAGATTTCAACACCACGGCCAAAATTAAATTTTTCACCCCATATAATTGAACTGGATTTAATTTTGGCCAATAACTCTTCTTCTTCTCGTCTCGTATCAACATCAAAGTTACATGACGGATTCTCTAAGAAACGTTTTTGCAATACTTGATGGACATTTTCTTTATATATATCCATAAGTTGTATATCCGTTAAAAGATATTTTTTTCTATTATCAGTTGATAGCCTAAAACACTTGGTGATACTCTGTTCAGTCGGTTTTCTTTTTTTGCACACAATAATCGTAGTTGCTCTATTAACTTCATCAAATAATTTTTCACCTAAACGAGCAATGACCTTTATTTCTGTATTTTGAGTCAAGAATCTCCTAAGATTTTCATTCTGTGAATCAAAAATGGAATCTGGAATAATAAAGGCAAAAACACCATTTTCACAAATCATTTTGTAGGCTAATTCTAAGAAAAGGACAAAACTATCATATTGTCCAACTGTCAACTCAAATCCGGCATTTCTTAAATCATCACGATTATATATCTTTTCAGAACTCCACGGAGGATTAGCTATAATAGCATTTATTACAGGAAGTTTTCCTGCCCAAAACTCAGCTGTTTTTTTTCTAACATTTTTAGGTAAAATAGTATCGTTGTTAATTATGGTATATTCTCTACTTGCTGATAAAATTGCAGTCTTATCTACATCTATACCTATATATTCATACCCTTTTCCTTTAATCTTTTTTACTGAATCTAATAATGCGCATTCGCCACAGGCCGGATCCAATACCTTTATGTTATCAAATTTGCTTTCTTCAATTTCAGAGCATAGTAATTCTGCAGCAAAATCTGCTAATCTATCTGGTGTATAAACTACACCATATTTTCTTGCGACCATAGATAGCCTCCTTAGTATTCGTTGATATCTATTCCCGAATTAAGTAGTCGTTCATAGCGTTCATATGAAAATACCACCGCAATTGGTTTCCCATTTTTTTGAATGAATGCAGCCTGATCATGATCAACCAGATTTCTTATCAACTTCGAAGACTGCCCACGATTGAATTCTCCAATGTTTAAATGTTCCATTGGTAACTTTATTTTTTTATCACTCACGAGCTATACCTCCCTAGCATAATTCAACTATTATAATATATCATATTTCAGTTCAAATTACAACTTATTTTACAACTTGTATTTACATTATAATTGTAATTACATTTTAGCATAAAAAACACATTTAAGATTTGATGTTCTAATTTTAAATGTGTTTTTGCTTCGTATTATTTTTTCAATTAAATGTACCTACAGAATGCCGCCTTCATCTTAACCATTACATCAGCAAGCCATTCAAACTGAGATTCCCATTGACTCTTGTTTGCAAATTGAACCGATTTCTCAAGTACTATCCTGCTTGCTTTTCTGTCTGGTAGTTCTCTCCAATCAAACGATAATCCACATAACAATTCTATATTCTCTTTATTTTCCAAAAGAGAATTATATAAATCAGGGTCATCATTAATATACAGTTCCACATCCAATTCATCCCTCTTTTGAATCTGAGATACTGCAATATGGCATGCCGAAGAACCAATACTGAAATTCATCCAATGATCTGTAGACGGTTTTCTTCTCTTGAAATTCTTTGCAAATGCCGGAATATTAAAAACGTAGTCTTCAAAAGCCACCCAATAGTCATATCTCGACTGTTGAGTTTCATTCACAGATTCACTCTTCCTCACTTCTTTCGTCCAATCATTAGGTCTCTCTACTACTTCAAACTTGACTGCTGGCTCAGAACTTCCAATTCTATATAGCTTGATTTCACATAAAAAGAATCCTACATTATCATCAGTATGATTATTCAACCATTCAATAGCCGCTTTATGCTCCTCACGTGCGTGCTTTACAACCCAAATCACAACATCCGCAGACTTTCCAGATGCATATGTAATCAATTTTCCAAGATGGTCATGATTAGTATCTTCCAACTGATTTTCAATTATGATTTTTCTATCAGTTCCCGTTTCAGACGCAAAAATGTCAACGTTAAAGTCTCCAACAGATGACTCTGTTTCATCTACAGTAATATCCATTTCAACCGCATCAGCTAGCAAGGATATGTTATCGTCCTGCGAAAGCCATGGCGTAAAATCAAGGGCTTCATGCGGCCACACAGTACGCAAATCCTTTATTTCTTCCAATCTGCTCAAATTAATCACTTTTAATCTTGCCTCCTTCTCAATCATTTTTATTGAACCCCTCTAGGGTTCAAATCTCTTATATCCATCTCCTAGTGTCAACCCCACCGAGTAGACCAATTCCCACTAGGCTATTTACAAGCATCAAAAAAGGACTTTCCGCAAGACTTCATACACTTTTTAACGATAGCCTCTAAGAAAGTCCTTTAACTGCTACACTATATTTACTTGTCAGGGTTCACCTTTGACATCAAAACTACCGTCTCAACGGTACTTTCGTTGTCCCAACAAAGTTCCTGTGTCTCTCTGCCTCCAAAATACACCGGAAAACGGAACTTTATGTGCTTCAGGAATCTGCCATCTGGCTGCTCCTGCTCGTAAATGTCCACCTGTTCCACAAAGCTGTTAAGAAATTCTTTCTTCTCCAGGTCGGTGAACTTATCATATAGTTTATCAAAATATAAAAGAAATTGATAGACGTTTTCTTCTGATATTTTCTGTTGCCGGATATTCAGCAGGCGATTCTTAACTTCTTCTATACTATTCTCCACGCCTTCAATTTCATCATATAGACGATATAAGCGTGTCTCCATATCCTGATATTTCTTTTCATAAAATTTATCCATGATATCCAGACTATCCATCTGCTGTCCAAGTCTTGCTTTTGCTCCGGTCAGTTGCCTGTGCTGTTTTTCCAGTCTTTCAATCTCTTTTTCTATTTCTTCTGTATCTATTCTTGAACCGATTTTATTCAGA
>OCHC01000673.1_pt1 | contig 34198 bp, 20 predicted proteins | sample 1538641 | NCBI WGS metagenome assembly OCHC01 (sample SAMN04571714, study PRJEB22368) | human gut metagenome | biome: human gut; material: stool | host: Homo sapiens | place: Luxembourg | collected 2012-08-17
CATCCAAAAGGATAAATATAAGGTTTTCAACAGGACAGAACTCAATAAACAGAAGATAATAATCTTCATGACATGAATAAAAAAGGTAAAGATAGAGATTGTGATAATAAGAATTTTTATTGGGGTATAGTTGAATTAAAAGGATTGTTTGAAGGATAAATGAAAAAAGTATTTTGGATTTCTCTTTATATATTTTAGAGATAATAATCTTGTTTTTTGACATAATGTTAAACCTAATTTAATACGCCTATGGTATAATAAAATGATTTTTTTACATTCTACTTCTTTTGCATTTTGCAAAACTATGAGTTATTTATATGGGATAAAATCCTCTGTAAACTTTTAATCTAATAAAATATTAAACATGGTCAAAAAAGTTTTATTTTTATTTTGTTGTATGTTCGCACATGTTATATATGCCCAGAATATGATGATAAAAGGGACTGTCATAGATGCGAACAATGATCCTCTATTGGGGGTGACTATTATGGTAAAAGGAACTACTACAGGTACCATAACCGATGTTGATGGGAATTTTTCTATAAAAGGTAAAACGGGGGAAACATTGATTGTTTCTTATATTGGAATGCAGACGCAGGAAGTGGTATTTAGAGGACAACCACTTAAAATTATGTTAAAAGACGATGCCCAAGCTTTGGAAGAGGTTGTGGTAGTTGGTTATGGTACCATGCGTAAGAAAGACCTTACCGGATCTGTAATACAGGTGCGTCCGGATAAAATAGCTAATGAAAATCCCAAAACTGTACAAGATATTCTTCGTGGTACACCAGGTTTGGCCATAGGTTACAATGCTGATGCCAAGGGTGGTGGTTCCATGAATATCCGCGGTCAACGTTCTGTTTATACGGATGGTAATCACAACTCACCCTTGTTAATATTAGATGGTATGATGTTCTATGGCGAACTTTCTGAAATCAATCCTGACGATATTGGTCAGATTGATGTATTGAAGGATGCTTCTGCGGCAGCTGTGTATGGTGCCAAAGCAGCCAATGGTGTTATTATCATTACGACTAAAAAAGGAAAGAGAGGTAAACCGGTAGTAAACGTCAGCACAAATATTGGTCTGACACAACGAAGCGCTTACCGTGAACGATTTAGTCCTTCTGCATATTTGCAGCATTATGCAGACTGGAAAGCTAAAAGTACTTACGGAGCTAATGCAGAAGGTAATTGGGACGACTACCAGATTGGTGTATATAAAGGTATGGATGACTATTATACGAATCCCGATAAGTTGACGAATATTGATTTGGATATTTGGAGAGGTTATACTAGCAACGAATCTGGAGAAAGCGATTTGAGCATTTGGGCAAAGCGTTTGGGATTCACAGGTAATGTGCTTGAAAATATTCTGTCAGGCAAGACTGTGGATTGGGAGGACAAAGCCTTTCGTTTGGGTTTCAATCAGGACTACAATGCCAGTGTCAGCGGTGCTTCTGAGAAAGTGGATTATTACTTCTCTTTGGGCTATCTGCGTAACGAAGGCGCCTTGATTGATGATACCTATCGTGCTGTTCGTGCCAATATGAAATTGAATGCCAAGGTAACTAATTGGTTCGAGATAGGTGCCAATGTCAATTTCCAAGATCGTACTGATGGCAGTATTGACATGGACGAAGGTCAATTCATGCGTAATAGTCCTTACGCGGATTATGCCGATGAAGATGGGAATCCTATTCAATATCCGAATGACGAAACTTATTCACAGCGCGGTTATAATTATGATTTCCAAAAACAATATTTAGATCTGGAAAAAGGATATACGGTGCTGAATTCTATCTTTAACGCTAAAGTAAAACTGCCTTTTGGCATCACCTATCAGTTCAATGTTGCACCGCGTTATCAATTTTTCTATGAGCGCTACTTCATGTCAGCAGACCTGCCAGGTAGCAATCCTAACAATCGTGGTGCCGATCGTGAACATGCCAAACGTTTTGATTGGTCATTGAACAACACTATCACTTGGGACAAAATTTTTGATAAAAAGCATCACTTTATTGTTACTTTAGCTCAAGAAGCAGAGGAACGTCAACGTTGGTCTGACCGCATTGAGGCACGCAACATTCAGCCTTCAGATGCATTGGGATTCCATAATACACAGAATGGTTCTAAAGAGAGCAGTTCCTATTCAACCACTGACTCGCATGAGACTGCTGACGGTTTATTAGGCCGTCTGTTCTATTCCTATGATGACCGTTATATGCTGACCACATCTATCCGCCGAGATGGTTATTCTGCATTCGGGTCTACCAATCCTTATGCTTGGTTCCCTTCTGCAGCTGTTGCATGGACTTTCTCTAACGAAAAGTTTTTCCAAAAATTCAAGAATGTGATGAGTAGCGGTAAGTTACGTGCTTCCTATGGTAGTAACGGTAATCGTTCATTGGCGGATCCTTACACGGCATTGGCAAATCTTAGTGCAGGTAGTGGCGATTATATGGGTTATCTCACATCTACTGGTGAAGTAGAATTAATGCGTTATCTAATGGCAAGCCGTATGGCAAATCCTACCTTGCAATGGGAGAAGACAAAATCGTGGAATTTTGCCTTGGATTTTGGTTTCCTAAACGATCGTATTACCGGTACAATGGAATTTTATACGATGAATACCAACGACATGATTATGTCACAACCATTGCCTGTTTTTACCGGTTTCAACAATATTACTACCAATTTGGGGCAAGTTAACAATACTGGTTTTGAATTCTCCTTGAATACGGTAAACATCAAGCAAAAGAATTTTGAATGGAATACAACGTTCAATTTTTCCTATAATAAGAATAAAATCAAACACCTGTTTTATGAATACGAAAACGTATTGGATGCTAATGGTAATGTAATCGGGCAAAAGGAATCTGACTATACTGCTAACGGTTGGTTCATCGGAAAACCCATCAACCAAATATGGGACTATAAAGTGATCGGCATTTGGCAGAATGATGAATGGAAAGAGGCAGCCAAATACAAGCAGCAGCCGGGCGACCCGAAGGTATGGAACAATCCGGCGAACGATATCTATAACGCTGATGGCAGTGTGCAAACTATCGTCTATAACGATGACGACAAGCAATTTCTGGGAACAACCACACCTCCCATTAACTGGTCATTGCGTAACGAATTCGTACTTTGGAAAGATTTAACCGTTTCCATCAATATCTACTCCCGTATGGGTCATAAGGCTCTTTCTACCAACTACTTAAATAATGACGATGATGGTGGTCGCATGTCATACGCTGCTGCCTGTTTGCAAGCTAAAGAGTATTGGACCATCGACAATCCGACTAATAAGTACGGAAGAATCGATGCCAATGGTCCTGATGGTGCCAAGAAACCCGGTATGCTGTATAATCGCTCCTTCATCCGTTTGGAAAATATTGCTGTAGGATATACACTGCCTAGAAAACTGACACAGAAATGGGGCATTGAGCGTGTGAAAATATCCGGTACTGTACGCAATGTTGCTACATGGGCCAAAGACTGGGAATATGGTGATCCCGAAACCGGTGGTCTGGGTACCCGTCTTTACTCGCTGGGACTTAACTTATCATTTTAAACCTAAAAATAGACAGATATGAAAAGTTTCATTAAGAAAAATATATTCAATAGTTTGGTGCTGTTATCCGGTACATTGTTGATATTTACTGGCTGTGAAAAAAGTTTTCTGAAGGCTGATCCATTGTCATTCTATGAACCGAAACAGACATACTCTACCGAATCCGGTTTGAAGTCCGTATTGGCTATTGCTGACCGCCAGTTGAAGCGTTATTATACGACAGGTGGCGATGATTTATTTCCTCTTGTATCGGAATACACATTTTCCGATTTAATGGTTCCATCTCTTACTGATAAGACGGACTTATTGGACAATGTAGCTCAAAAACTAACGTCTAATAGTGATCAAAGTACACAGCAAGACCTAAGTCGTGTAAGTACTCTTTGGTTCTTTTGGGATCAAACAACCAAAGGTATTCGCAATGCCAATTCAATCCTAACTTACATAGACAATATAGATTTAAGTGAGGAAATTAAGAATAAGTATATTGGTCAAGCCTATTTTCATCGCGCATTCCGTTACTATCTGTTGGTATTCCAGTATGGAGATGTACCTTTCATGACTAAACTTCTTGAAGTACCCAAATTGAACTTCCGCTCCACCAAGCGTGATGCTATTTTGGATCGTCTGATTCTGGATATGGAATTTGCTATAAAATGGGTGCCCGACCAAAAGGATATGGACTTGATTGGTGGAGTGAATAAAGGTGCTTGTCGCATGTTGCTCTCCAAACTCTATTTGGCTAGAGGTGAATACCAGAAGGCGAAGGACCAATTGGACATCATCATAAACAAATCTGGTTATTCACTGATGACCGAGAGCTTCGGTACATTTTGGGAAGGAGGAGAACCAGAGACATGGCCCATTACCCGTAATGTTATCTGGGATCTGCATCGTCCGGAAAACAAATTACTTACCAGCAATAAAGAGGTAATCATGGGGTTGCCGAACCGTGGTTTCGCTAAAGAATCATTTTTGGCTAATCCAACTATGCGGAATTTTTATCCATTCTATTTCAATAACAGTTTAAAAACTCCCGATGGTAAGCAAGGTTTGATGAATATCAAACGTAACAACAAAGATTATAATCCTCAATATGACTATATGCGAGCTATGGGGCGCGGTGTAGCCAGAGCTCGCCCTACATGGTTTTATCAAAAAGGAGTATGGGTTGTAAATGGTAAAATGGATCAGACTGACTTGCGCCACAGTGTAGAGTATGGTAACTGGGTAACTATGGAATCACTCAAATACAATAATAAGGCTTCCAAATATTTTGGCCAGCCGTTGAGACTGTTTGATGAACAAGGGAAGTTGTTATGTTCGGATACTATCCGACGTTGGTACGATGTTCCCCATTACATTTGGAAATTGGATGATCCTGTTCGAGAGGCCAATATTAACGGTTCCGATGGTCACCACGGAGCTTCTGATGGTGGTTATGGTGATTGGTATCTGTATCGTCTTGCTGAAGCCTATCTGTTGCGTGCTGAGGCTAAATTTTACCTTAATCCGAACGATGCCACTATCAAGGATGATATTAACATTATCCGTGAGCGTGCTCATTGTACTCAACTCTATGGAGGAAATATTACGATTGGTGACATCATGAATGAACGTGCCCGTGAATTATTTTGGGAAGAATTCCGTAACGTAGAGCTTACCCGTGTGTCACTCTGCTTGGCCCGTAGTGGTCGTCCTGACGAATGGGGTAACACCTATGATCTGGCGACCTTTGACAAACAGGAAGGCACTGATCTAATTGGCGGTAGCTATTGGTACCAGCGTTGTATCCGCTATGGTATGTACAATAAGGGTGTAACAATTGTAATCGATGCTGCCAAATCTCAGCTTAACTATATTATAGATAAGAAAAATATTTACTGGCCTATCCCTGAAAGAGAAATCAAAGCTAACAACAAGGGACGGTTGTGGCAAAATTATGGCTATGACGGCTATGATCCCTCCATTCCTGTATGGGAAACTTGGGAAGAAGCCGAAGCTGATATGGATAAAGTTGATTAGTTGATTTTTGTATCATCAACTAGTACAACAGAATGAGAATGGAGGTATATTAAAGTGACAGTATCAATAGTATAGTTGTTGTGAAAATATTCCTCTATTCCCTATTTTGAAAAGAAAGGTAGTTTATGGACTCAATATAAATAAAACTGGTGATGAGTATGTCCTCTATTACATGTTTGTTTTTTATGTGGTAATTATTGTCGTTTGAAGACCACATGTGCGGCATTGCCAAAGTCAGCTACTGTCCGGAAGTGGAGCAATATATTTGTTGGAACTATTTTTATGGTAGTAAATTGTTATCACGAACTCTTCGCGCCGGGCCAAATATGACCTCACAGTAGTAGTTGTTTTCATTTAGTCGTACAAAGCAATTTTTACAGAAGAAATAAACATATAGACACTTTAATTGATATGAACAGAATAATGATTTTAATAGCAGGCTTTATGCTACTGGTAGCAGCCTGTACCGATAAGCAGACCGATGGTAACACGGTTTCCGGACTGAACCCAGCAGACTTTCGCATGGAAGTGGATGGTAAACAGACGTATTTGTTTGTGTTGAAGAATACAAATGGCATGGAGGTTTGCATCACCAACTTTGGTGGACGCATTGTTTCGATAATGGTACCGGACAAAGAGGGTATTATGCGCGATGTCGTCTTGGGCTTCGACTCTATTCAGGATTATGTTAATCATCCTAACAACTTTGGTGCTACCATCGGTCGATATGGCAACCGTATCAACCAAGGTAGAATCACCGTTGAGGGAGTGGAATACCAATTACCTCAAAATAATTATGGTCACTGCTTGCACGGTGGTTTGAAGGGATTCAATTCTCGAATGTTCGATGCTAAACAAGTGGATGGGCAGACGCTGGAACTAGGCTATTTGGCAAAAGACGGCGAAGAGGGATTCCCCGGCAATCTTGCCTGCAAGGTTACATTCACACTGACAGATGACAACGCCATCGACATTTGCTACAACGCCAAGACAGACCACACCTCCGTGGTTAATCTGACCAATCATTCCTACTTTAACCTTAATGGCAATCCCGCTACAGGCAACTCTGACCATCTGCTGACCATCTATGCTGATGCCTACACTCCCGTGGACAGCACCTTTATGACTACCGGTGAAATTGCTTCAGTAGGGAATACAGACATGGATTTTCGTCAGCCCACACCCATTGGAGCGCGTATCGACAATGAGTTCATCCAATTGAAGTACGGCAAGGGCTATGACCATAACTGGGTGCTTAATACGAAAGGTGATGTTTCCCAAGTGTGTGCCACACTTGAATCACCTCAGACCGGCATTGTACTTGATATTTATACCAACGAGCCAGGTCTTCAATTCTATGCCGGCAACTTCTTGGACGGAACGGTAAAAGGTAAGAAAGGTATCGTATATAACCGTCGTGCCTCTGTCTGTCTGGAGACACAGAAATATCCCGATTCTCCTAACAAGCCGGAATGGCCCTCCGCATTGCTGAAGCCGGGAGAGAAGTATGAGAGCCGTTGTATCTATAAATTTTCCGTGAGAAAATAATTTGTTATTACTTTTGTGAAAAACGACAATGAATAATTCAAATCTAATTAAAATAGTTGCTCCCATGTTGACGAGTATTTTATCGTGCAGCAAACCGAGTGAAGAGATAGTCATCAATCATCCCAAGGAGGTGAGAAGTACTCCAAATATATTGTTTGTCATTGCTGACGATCAATCTTTCCCTCATTGCTCGGCTTATGGTAATTCTTTTGTTAAGACTCCGGCATTTGATTATATAGCTAGCCAGGGATGCTTGTTTCAGAATGCTTATGTGACATCTCCGGGTAGTAGTCCTTCCAGAGCATCTATTTTATCAGGAATGTATCCTTGGCAAATAAAGGAGGCAGGAACTCATTGTTCATATTTTCCAAAAGATATAGTTTGCTATACAGATATTCTGACTGCTAATGGTTATAACGTAGGTTATACTGGTAAGGGGTGGGCACCAGGCGATTGTAAGGAAAGAGGGGTAAATCCCGCAGGAAAAGCTTTTAATAAGAAAAAACTGACCCCTCCCTATAGTGGCATATCCAATATAGACTATGTTGAAAACTTTAAATTGTTTTATCAAGATAGCGATAAAAAACAACCATTCTGTTTTTGGGTAGGCTTTAATGAACCACATAGAGGTTTTGAACGTGATTCATGGCAGAAAGAGAATAAATCACTCTCAATCGTTAGTGTACCGGGTTTCTTGCCTAATCATGATGTTGTTAAAGGTGATTTATTGGACTATTCGGTAGAAATAGAATATCAGGATGCACAATTACAAAAGATAATTGATTTTCTGAAGGAAAAAGGTTTGTTTGATAATACATTGATTATAGTGACTGCTGATAACGGTATGGCTTTTCCAAATGCAAAAGCTACCTGTTACGATGCCGGGGTACATGTTCCATTAGCCATCTGTTGGGGAGACAAGATAAAAAGAAAGAATACTAGCGAAATTGTTAGTTCTGTAGATTTTGCTCCAACGATGTTGGACGCAGCAGGTATAAATCGTTCTTCCTATGGGCACATGTCAGGCAAAAGTATGTTGCCTTTCTTAATGGAAAACAAAGAACAGAAAAGAGAAGCTGTCTATTTTGGAAGAGAAAGACATAGCTCTTCACGGTATGCAAACTTAGGTTATCCAATAAGAAGCCTTAGAAAAGGAAATTATTTGTATATAAGGAACTTTCATCCGGAAAGATGGCCAGCAGGTGATCCGACACCTTTGGATAAAAACAACAATTTGGCAAAGGCCCATTCTGGTTATTTCGATATAGACGGTTCACCTACTAAGCAGTTTTTTATTAATAACAGGGAGAATGGCGATGGTGTACAATTTTTCATCCGTACTGTCGGTTTCAGACCTTATGAGGAGTTATATAACATTGAGAATGATCCCTGTTGTCTTGATAATTGTATTGAAAAACCAGAATATAAGGGTGTATTGTCAGAGTTAAGAGGCAGATTGGATCAGTTACTATATCAGACGAATGATGTAAGAGTAACTTCCGAAAAGGGGGACAGTATTTGGGAATCATATCCACGAATAGATAGTGTAAGGAATTTTCCTCCCTATGAGTAGTATTTTAGTGTTATTTTTTTTAGATGGAGACTATGAATAAAAGAGTATATTTATTGTTTATATGTTTGAGTGTTTTGCTTGTTCAAAATATATTTGCTCAAAAGAATTTATTGACAAATTTTCCCAATGGATTTACTCCGGAGGAAGTCGGAAGTCGCTTGGCCTACAGGTTCGTGAATAGTAAGCATGCACTTTATGTAGGTAAGTGGATAGGGTATTATGAAACATTCACGCATAGTGCAGCTTTTGAATATGCTGTAATGACGAAAAAAGACAGATTGGCAAAGCTTGTTCAGGATAAATTTGACTGTTTATTGACAAAAGAGAAACGGTATTTGCCTCCTAAGAACCATGTTGATTTAAATACGTTTGGCAGTTTACCTTTGAAACTGTATAAAGTGACAAAGAAGAAATGCTATTTTGATCTTGGTATGTCTTATGCGGACAGCCAGTGGGAGGTTCCGGCTGATGCCAAGCCCAAGCAAAAAGAGTGGGCGGATAAAGGGTATACGTGGCAGACACGATTGTGGATTGATGATATGTACATGATTCCCATTTTACAAATAGAGGCGTATAAAGCTACTAAAGACTCGAAATATATAGACAGAGCAGCTAAGGAGATGGTATTATACTTGAATGAATTGCAGCGGCCTAATGGTTTGTTCTATCACGCTCCTGATGTGCCTTTCTATTGGGGACGCGGAAACGGTTGGATTGCTGCAGGTATGGCCGAGTTGTTACAATATCTGCCGAAGAAGCATAAGGACCGTCCGCGCATCTTGCAGGGATATCTGACGATGATGAACAGTTTGAAAGATTTCCAAAACAGCAGGGGGATTTGGAATCAATTGATTGACCAACCCGATTGTTGGGCCGAAACTTCCGGTTCTGCGATGTTTACTTTTGCGTTCATCAAGGGAGTGAAAAACGGTTGGCTGAATGCCAAAGAATATGCACCATTAGCCCGCAAGGCATGGCTCACCTTGGTGCCGTATGTAAACGAGGATGGAGATGTGACTGAAATCTGCATTGGAACGGACCGAAAGAATGACAAACAGTATTACTATGATCGCAAGCGTTGTATTGGTGATTATCATGGACAGTTAGCATTTCTTTGGTGTGTAGTAGCATTGCTAGAGTGATATCATAATTAAAGAAGAGTAAAGCATAAACGTATGATATTTATTGGTTGAATAGTAATGGAATGTTTCCAGTTATCTGAAAAAGACTCTACTGGAAAACTTAAGGTGAAGAAATCTGTTTTGCAGATCCAACCATAATCAGTGCGGTAAATACTACTTGATTGGTACTGGAGACAATGTTTCGGAAGCAAAGGCTTTTACCGCTTTAATGGTTCAAGGAGAATGACTGTTATTATTTGACTTAATAGACTATCATAGTTCTCTTTTGCTGCCAAAAATACCTCTTATTGTAATGGAAAAATTTTTATAGATAATAACAAATGTGAAAACAATATCTGACTATTAATCATGTCGGAATTATGTGCTGCAAAACATAATCAAGAAAGAATTATTTGTTCTAGAGCAACAATACTACTGCTGAAACACGGCTATAATCAGTTCTCTACGGGACTCATGTAAAGAATGTGATGTTAACCCGAGAAAATGACTGAATAATCGGCAAGCATTCTTATTATCTTGCTTCGAAATCAAACAGAGACTTAAATGGACTGTTACTAGATGTATGAAAAAGTGGGATGGCTTTGGGAAAAAAGAGACTGTCGCTCCCCAAATATACTAATGACAAAATAAGGGTGTCTTTATAATGGAATCCTACTTGAAAAAATGAATGCATGAGGTGTATTTTGTGAACCGCTAACTTTTAGTCTTGACAAGAAGGTTGATGTGGTATGAAAATTTGAAGACTAGAATGAGAAAAGTCAGAATACCGATTTTATGAAAAAAATGCACTAAAATATTTTATTCGTTAGTTGTAGGAAAACGCCGTATGAGTGATTTGTGCGCCTGTAGTGGATGTGTAGTAAATATGTCGATAGCAAGGCATTAGGTAACTTTTCCAAAACCTATCATCCCCCGACTTATCTGTTCAACGAAAGACGGCAGGGAGTGTAGCATGTTGGGAAAGTCATAAGTCAGATAGTTCTTAAATCTGTGATCGAATGATGAGATGAAATATATAGATACGAGGATAAAATCCTGATTGATTGAATGACAACCTAAGTGGTCGTTGCAGAGACTTTGACATGAGAATAGCTAAACTCGTCATATTAAGATACTTCTGATACAGAAGATCAGTAGCAAAAGCTGGAAATTATCGTAATGCAACCATTGGCAATGGTAAAGGGTGGAAACCATATTCGACAATCTATCATGCTGTTGTTAGTACACAGCTAAACGGGGATTACCTGACTCGGAATGCTGCAAGGCTATGAGGTTTAGCCTCTGAATATCCGACACGGTAACGGAGTTTCTGTAGTAATTTGAGTAAGGGAAAGTCTTGTAAATGGCAAAAGGGAGCAGTTAAAGGTTTAATACAATTTTAGAAAAAATGTGCGAGACATTATGAGAAATTCAGAGAAAGTATTAAACGGTCTATCAAAGCATAGTCTGCAAGTAAATTACAAGTTCAATCGACTGTATCGAATCTTGTTTAACGAAGAGATGTATTATGTTGCCTACCAACGCATTTATGCAAAGGAAGTAATATGACTGAAGGCTCTGACGGGAAAACAATAGACGGTATGAGTTTAACTCGGATTGCTGATTTGATTGACTTACTCCGAAAGGAGACATATCAGCCAAAACCTGCAAGACGGGTGTATATTCCAAAGAAAAACGCGAAAATGCGACTGTTAGGGGGGCCATCTTTTGACGGCAAATTGGTATAGAAAGTAACACGGATGATTCTCGAAACCATTTATGAAGGGCAGTTTCAAGACTGCTCACATGGTTTCAGATCCAATGCTTTCTACGATTGATAGGAAAATTCTTGAAAGCGGGTTATCTTGAAGATTGGACATTTCACAATACTTTCAGCGGCACTCCGCAAGGAGGAATAGTTAGCCCTATTTTGGTTAACATCTATTTAGACCGACTTGAGGAGTTCATGATGGGAATACATCCAGAGATTTGATGTGGGAGTCACAGCGACTCGCAAACCTTTCGAGGGGCACAGAAGTCTTGATTTTCAGAAGAAAGTGGCTATGCAAAAACTTGAAACGGTAACGGCTAAGAGTGAACGCAAAAAAGCTGTAGAACAGCTCAATGTTATTGACAGAACAAGATTGCAGATACCCAGTTTTGATGAAATGGACAATGGATACAAAAGGCTTAAATATGTGAGATATGCCGATGATTTTCTGATTGGTGTAATTGGTAGTAAGGAAGATTGTCAAAGAATTAAAGAGGATATTAAGAACTTCCTTGAACCCGAATTGAAATTCGAATTTTCTGACGAAAAAACTCTGATTACCCACAGTCAAAAAGCGGTGAAATTCCTTGGATATGCGGTCTTGGCAAACCGTTCCAATCTTGCCAAACGAGATAATACGGGTAGATTGTCAAGGGTATATAACAAGAAAGTTCTATTGAGAATTTCTATGGAAACCATTAAGAAGAAATTACTTGATTTCGGAGTGTTGGAGGTAAAAACTCACAACGGGAAAGAACACTAGAAGCCGAGGGAGCATAGAAAAAGTATCTGTAATGATGACTTGGAAATCCTTCAAAAGTATAACCACACGATTAGAGGATTCCACAACTATTATGCGATTGCAAACAACAGTTCTTTACTCAACTCTTACAAGTATATCATGGAGTATAGTATGTATAAAACGTTTGCCGGCAAATACAAGAGCAAAGTATCCAAGATTGCCCGCAAATATAAACAAGATGGTTTATTCACTGTACAATATCAGGGCAGTAAGGGAAGAGAGAAGCAACAGACATTTTACAACGAAAGTTTCTCAAGAAGAAAAAACTGAGGTAGGAGAAAATATTGACAATTCCACCGTAGTTTATCATGCCAACAGAACAAGCCTTATTGATAGGTTGAAAGCTGAGAAGTGTGAGATATGCGGAGTAACAGGCAAATTGGATATGCACCACGTTCGCAAATTAAAGGCTTTAGACGGTAAAGGATATGCCGACAAGCTAATGATTGCAAGACGCGGGAAAACCATAGCCTTATGTTGAAGTTGCCACTTCAAGGTCCATTCGGGCAGTATAGACTGACTCTTTAATGGAGAACCGGATATACGGAGACGTGTACGTCCGGTTCGGAGGCGAGTACTTGGAAACCTACCATAGAAATATGACAAGGAGCTGGGTACTTGGCCTACTAATATACTTATCATACAGTCTGGTGTGGTTACGCGCTGTTAGATTGATGTAACTGTAAGTTTTCCCGATTTGTTTGTACTAGGTAATGTGATTTCTAATAATCCTTGATGGTATACTCTGCTTTCCACCATTTTCCCATTGAAAGTTACCTGGTAATCTTTTTCCGGATTCATACAAACAAGAATTGTTCGTTGATGAGGAACTGTTGAATCATCAAATGCTATTTCTGCTTGATACTGCGTATTATCATCGTTGAACTGGCTGTTAGAAATCCACACCTCGAAGCCGGTTGAAACTTTCCCTATCCGGTAATATGCAGCAAACCAGTTGAGTATGGGAGATGATAGACCGGAAAATTGATGCCATCCGGCTCCACGTTGTGAGGAGATTATAAAGTGTTCGAAGGTGTAATAACTCTCCTTACATTCTGTCCCCCATGTGTTTAATGCTGTAGTCGCTACTTGATAGGCTTTTTCTCCTTCCCCAAGATCCAGCAAGGCTTTCCATACCATCCATTGATGAGGAAACCAAACGGCTCCATTCCAATAACCAGCTGTACGATAATAAGGGGCAGATTGATCTACTGTGGAGATACCTACATTGGTCCACATTTCATTAGGAGAAAATACATGGCTTATCATTCTGTCTGTTTGTTCTTTGGAGGAGATATTTGCAATGAGCGGACTTACTCCGTCCAAGCCTTTATTAAAGTTGGAGCCATCTTTATATCGATAGAGGCCTTTAGGTGTGCCGTTGTTATCATGCATTACATATCCAAAATAACCGGTCTCCTCATCCCATGAATAGGTTAGTAATGCATTTGACAGCTGTTTGATGGTTTGCTCATACTCTTTTACATCTTTCTTAAATCCTAGTTCTTTTGCTGCTAAACGTAAAATTTTAGCAGCTCGGATATAATATGCCGAAGTTACTATTGGAGTAACAGAAGCTTTGTCGCGTAAAGCATGTTGAGGTGGATAATCATCCCATCCTCCTGAATTGTAGAAGTAGTCCCATGTTCGTAGCAGACCAGAACCTTTCATTCGGGTTGTGGAGTAAGGATTCTTACCTGTCATAAAATCAAAGAACTGCTTCAGTCGTGGGTATAGAAATTGTAATGCTTCTTTTGACTGACTATTATTCCATAAATCATAATAGGCATACATTTGTATAGGTAGCGGAGTTCCGTGATGAATAAATGCAGATTCACTTCCTACAGGAGTGGTATAAGCCCTGATACATTCGAAAGCTTTAGTAATATCCACATCTATTAACCCTAAGGCTATGAAGCCAGAATCCCATGTATAAAGACTATTCCAGTTTTTTCCGGGTGTAAAGTGTCGGATATATTGTCCTTGGGTATGAACAGGGTAAACAATGTTAGATAATAATGCTGATTGTAATAGGCGATGTCCGAATTCGTATTTTTTTCCATCTGCTAATATTCTCTTCTTGGAGTCATCCGAATCTTCTTGTATCAACGAAGTCAGAACCTCCGGTGCGGAGTGAAATTCTTGAATCTGTTCATTGACTTGTTGGGGAGTTCCAGTGCAGACCAGGGCATATATAGTTTGTTCGGAATGTGGTGCTAGGACAATCGGGCGTAAAAATGCATTGGAATAATGCCATTCTCTATTTCCTATTAATCTCGATGATACATGATCGTGAGTCTTTTTGCGGAAGAAAGATTCCAGATTGTCATCCAAGACTTCTCGAATCTGGGATTCTTGGTAGTTCCATGCTATCCCATAATAGTTATCACATTCCGGATATTTTAAGATAAAATCCTGTTTTGTTTTTCCTGTTTTAATTTCGGGGATAAAAGAAAGTTTCCTTGGAAGTATCTTGATTTGGTTTATGTCTTCTTCGCTACCAACAAAGAAGCCATCTAAGTCAGTACTGTGAGTTCCCTCTGAGTTTAATTCCATTTTATATCTCCCAGGTTTCTTACAGGAATAAGGGATTGAAATAATGCAATACTCCCCAGTTCCTTGTAATTCCAGACGACTTTCTGTTATTCCTTTTACTTGAAAAGTGCTCGTTTTTCCTTTGGGAGTATTGTATCTGAATCCTATTTTTCCTTTTTCTTTTCCTGGGAGGATATTTATTTCATAAATCACTCTGTCTCCTTTGTCTTTCCCGAATTCTTTGCCTAGAACATAACCACTGAGTGATTGAGAAGTCTGCATCTCATTTCTTTTCCATCCGTCGTATACTAGATTATACTGTGGAGATTTGCGTACAGGTTCATTTAATATATAGTCGGTTGCATTGTACCATTGTATATTGGAGTTTTCGGGTATCTTAAATCTGGGTTGCTCTCTTTCATAATCAATATATGCCATTAAATTAAGAACCAAATTCTGGTTGGCAGTGGTATTATTAACGCAATGCATGCCTACCAGTGTTCGTTGCTTATCTAATATATAATAGGTGACGTCAGTAAACACACGATCTTTCCACTCCATTTCATAGCGGTATGTGATACGGTTCATAGAGGGATTGATGTCCCATGGATAATAAGATGATTCAAAAAGAACATGAGGAACTAGTTGACGATTGCGGTAATAGCCAGGCATTACGGAAAAGTCAAAGCGTATTCCAGCTTGCATATCGGGGATGTGAGAGATGCCGGCATAGCGTTTTGAATAAGGTCCCCAAGCTTGTAGCGAAGTGATGTCGTGACTATCGCTGAAACACGATGGAGAAATTATTGGCTGTCCTAATGTAGATGTTGTTCCCAAAATAACTATCAGGAACATTAATAAAGATTGCTTAGCTTTCATATTAGAATGTAAAATGGTTCATTATAGCAAAGGTATGACTTTTAAAAGTTAACAAAGAAAGAATCTGTTCAATAAAGGAAAGAAAATATTCATAATATAAGTAGTGGGTCACTATGGTTATGCAAAATCCTTCTTATTTGTTAATTATTTAAGGATTAATTTCCCACCTATTGGATATCAAGTATATCGAATTTGCTCCTTTTGAAAGAATGCAGCAGTGAATGATATAGCTTCTGATAGTTTAATATGCATGTGTTGTCTAACATAAAATTGCAGATTACGATAATTGATGTGATTATTGCTAAAATAGCAACTTCTGTTATAAAAAGGAGAGATACTTTCATTTTTTGAACAATAAGTTTCTTCATTTTTTTTCTAATTTCCCTTTCTTTGCATTGCTTTTCTACAGAACTTATTTGCTAATTAATACTATAGAACATGAAACGAAAATTCCCAAAAACACTATTTGCATTGCCTATATGCAGTTCGACATTCACACGTATGAGCAATAAGCATATCTTATCTACTTTGGTTAGTTCCTTGCTAATTCCACAGGTCAGTGCTGCTGTAACTAGTAAGCCGAATATTTTGTTCGTTATTTCTGATGATCAATCTTATCCACATGCATCAGCGTATGGATCTTCTTTAGTAAAAACGCCAGGATTCGATTTGGTTGCTCAAAATGGATGGCTGTTCAATAATGCTTTTGTTACCTCTCCAGGAAGTAGCCCTTCCCGCGCTTCTATACTTACTGGGCTCTATCCTTGGCAGATAGAAGAGGCGGGTACACATGCTTCTTCTTTTCCAATTGATTATGAGTGCTTTCCTGATTTATTAGAAGAGGCAGGTTACTATATTGGATACACCGGAAAAGGATGGGGACCTGGTAACTGGAAAATATCAGGTCGTAGGCGTAACCCGGCTGGTCCTGAATATAATAAAAGACGTATTCGTCCTCCATATAAAGGGATATCCAATATTAATTACTCTCAAAATTTTAAAGATTTCCTTCATGACAGAGAGGGAAAGCAACCTTTTTATTTTTGGGTAGGTGCGAATGAACCACATCGCCCCTACGAGAAAGATAGTTGGGAGAAGGCTGATAAAAGGCTGGTTGACGTAGAGGTGCCTCCATTCCTCCCTGATAAACCGACTATAAGAAAGGACTTATTGGATTATGGTACTGAAATAGAATGGTATGATAGTCAGTTGTCTCAGATTATTGATATATTGAAAGAAGAAGGTGAATTTGAAAACACTTTAATAATAGTTATGGCTGATAATGGTATGCCTTTCCCTTTGGCTAAAGCAACCTGTTTCGAATATGGTATCCATGTTCCATTAGCGATATGTTGGGCAGATGGAATTAAAGATGGAGGAGTTAGTGATGAGCTTGTTAGTAGTGTGGATTTATTCCCAACCATACTTGATGCTGTCGGTATTCGATATAAAGAAAAGGCAGGAAATAGTATACTCCCGTATCTAAAAAAACAAAAGAAAACAACTGGACGAAATACAATTTTTGCAGGAAGAGAACGTCATAGTTCTGCGCGATATAATAATTTAGGATATCCTATGCGTGTATTGAGAACCAAAGAGTTCCTTTACATAAGGAATTTTTGTCCTGAAAGATATCCTGCCGGTGATCCTTGCTATATAAATAAGGAGGGAAATTTGACGCCGATGTATAGTGCTTATTTTGATATAGACCAAGGCCCGGCCTGGAGGTTTATTATTGATGAAAAAGATACTCCCGAAATATATCCTTATTTTCTGAAAGCAGTGGCAAAACGTTCATATGAAGAATTATATAATATTAGTTCAGATCCTGGTTGCCTTAATAATTTAGTAGGAGATAGTAAATACATGAAAGAATTGGAACATCTTCGTAATAAGATGAATGATACACTCAAGAAGACTGAAGATGCACGCTATCTGAATAGTTCTGATCAAGATCAAAATGTTTGGGAAACCTATCCACGGTTAAACGGAGTAATACGTACCTTCCCGAAGCCTTTGTTCTGATAATAGTTGCTTTGAATAATATTCTAAAAGCACCCACGAATATCATTAATCGGGGTGCTTTTTTGACTTTATATTTGGAAGAAAAAATTAGTCAGTATGTTGAGCTTGCTTATAATAATATTGTAATAAGTGGTAGTTTACCTTATATTAATAATGAATGAGAATATCAGAAGTTGAGTTGTTACGAATTAAAGGAGAAACAATTTGTTCAATAAAAGAAAGAATAATCCATAATAGTTAACTTGTTGGATATCTGTGGTAGATTCATTTATATAGCTGAAATGGGCGTTATAGCATATCCTAAAGGATCTTTTTAATTCTTAAATTAGTTTGGGACTAATTTTCCATTAATTGGTTTATTTATGGTATTATAATTTAGTCGATTTTTCTACTTTTGTTTCATCCAAAAGGATAAATATAAGGTTTTCAACAGGACAGAACTCAATTAACAGAAGATAATAATCTTCATGACATGAACAAGAAAGGTAAAAATAAAGATTGTAATAATAAGAATTTTGATTTAGGTATAGTTGGTTGAAGGGATTGTTTAAAGGATGACGTTTATTGTAAATATTATCATACGTAAGAAATGACAAAATTCAACTTAAATCTATATATGATGAATAATAAATTGATAAAAGAAAGTTTAGCTCTGGGTATACGCTGTTTTATATACCTATTAATAGGAATTATTTTATTTGAATCGTGTGGCTCGGACAACAGTAAAAATGAACTTACTGGAAGTGGGGGCAATACTACTAATCAATATTTGTTATTGCAGCAGAGTGGTCTGAATAAAATCACGGTAACCGGTAATGAAAAAGAGTATTGTTTTATTCTCACAGTAAAAAAACTGGGGGGTAAAATAGATTCTGAACTTGGTGCAAAGTTAGAAGCATGGAATGAAGAACAGCTGGTTATATATAATGATAGACAAAAGACTTCATATAAGCTTTTACCGGCATCTTTATATTCTTATACTCCAGAGAATATAGTTTTTGATCAAAGCACTAATCAAGTGGATGTGGAAATAAAATTTGATCCGTCTAAAGTCTTTTCTGAGTTGAAAAAAACAAATGCTCAATATGTCATTGCTTTAAAATTAAAGAGTGATATACTAAAGGTGAAAGAAAGTGAGAGTGATATATTACTAAGTCTCTTTATTGATTATCCTAAGGTGAGTTTAGCCTCTTCTAATGTATATCAGGTGAGTGTAAATAAAGATGATACAAATGTAAAGATCATGACTTGTCTTAGCAGCCAACTTAATGATGAAAGTATTGGTAGTTGGTGTGACTTTGATTGTAAACTCAGCCTTCCGAATAATGCAGAAGAATTGGTCGCTGCTTATAACCAGTTGAATAAGACTGATTATGAATTATTGCCACAAAATAGCTATCAATTGGGCGATGAAATACATTATAATGTAGGAGACTCTCAGATGGAAGGAATGATTTCTATCCGTCGGGAGAAGCTGGCTGTCAAATATTATCTACTGCCATTGCAATTAATTGGTACAGGAAATAATAATGTAATGTATGATGATGCAGTACACTATATGGTTATTTCTCGGAGTTATCAGAATCCAATTATTGATCAGAGTGCAGCGGACCCGACTGTAATTTTAGCCAATGATGGTTATTTTTATCTTTATGCAACTGGTGGAAATGTACCGGTTTATCGTTCTAAAGATTTGGTAGAGTGGAAGTATATAGGTTCTGCTTTTACTGCTCAAACGCGTCCCAATTGGGAGCCGATGAAGGGCCGTGCCATATGGGCACCTGAGATTCGTTATATTAAAGATAAATATGTATTATACTATTCTTGGGCGATATGGGGAAAGCAAGATGAATGTCATATTGGTGTGGCTACAGCTGACTCTCCAGAAGGACCGTTTATTGATCATGGGTGCCTTATCAATGGGAAAGAAATCGGAGTACGCAATTCTATAGATCAGTTCTATATTGAAGAGAATGGTAAAAAGTATATGTTTTGGGGCAGTTTTAACGGCATTTATGCTACAGAGTTAACTGATGATGGTTTAGCAGTAAAAAGGAAGACGGATGGAACGCCGGTATTGTTGAAGAAGGTCTGTGGGGCTAAGTTTGAAGCAACAAATATTTATAAAAGAGGTGATTATTTTTATCTTTTTGCTTCTGTTGGAAGCTGTTGCGATGGCCTTAATAGTACTTACCGGGCAGTTGTCGGACGTTCCAAAGATTTGCTGGGACCTTATGTAGATGATAAAGGTGGTGATATGCTTCAAAATAATTTTAAGCTGGTGGTTAATAAGAATAATGTTTGGGTGGGTCCGGGGCACAACAGTATTTTAATAAAGGATGATGAGGGTACTGAGTGGGTGGTTTACCATAGCTATAAGGTTGATGCCATAGATGACGGGCGAGTTGTTTTACTTGATCGTTTACGGTGGGATGAAAATGGTTGGCCATATATAAAAGGACTAGAACCCTCTAATTCTGATTTAGTGCCAGTCTTTAAATAACTTCTATGAATTTGTAACATACGAAAGTAATTATTCATAGAAACTTAATACTAAAATTCTATTTATTAACATTTAAAATCAATGTATTATGAAAATGAAAACAGAAAATCATGGTTGGCTTTTCCTATGGGGATTGCTGACATTGGTTAGTTTTTGCTTCATTGGCTGTAAGGATGATGATGGAGGCGAGAAAGGGGCGCTTTTTGATCCAAGTAAGCCAGTGGTAATTTCTGATTTTATTCCCAAGGAGGGAGGTTGGGGATCTCGTTTATTATTGTATGGAAATAATTTTGGCGATGATCCGACTAAAGTGAAAGTAACTATCGGAGGGAAAGAAGCGAAGGTAATTACTGTAACGAACGATAATTTGTATTGTTTTGTGCCACGTGGTGCCGATGCAGGTAATATTGAAGTCACTGTTCTCGACGGACGTGGGGAAGAATTAGCTTATGGAGAGATAGATGAAAAATTTGTCTATAAGAAGAAAATGCTGGTATCTACTTTGGTCGGAGAGACAAAGCCTGATATCATAGATGGTCCATGGGGAAACTGTGGAGGATTGGAAAAAATGGAGTGGTTGGTTTTTGATCCTAATAACAAAGATCGTTTGTATGTGTGTGGAGGAGGAAAAACACATCGAATTGTTGATTTCGCTGAAGAAACGTTGGAGTCGATAAAATTTACAGGTGAAGCTGCTGGTACTGCTAATATTTTGAGTTTTACAAATGACGGTCAGCTGATGGTTGTCAGGGATATTGCTCAAGACAATAAAAATGGAATATTTTTTTATTCGCCGGAGTCAAACTTTCAAACACAGGTAAAGGCCATATATGCTCGTGGTTGTAGAGCAGCGATTCCTCATCCTATTAATGGGGAAATTTATACTTCTCGATATGATAAAGGATGGATTGGACGGTATGACCCTGTTACGGGTGATTATAAGATGGATAAGATTCAAATGCCTTATGGTTCTATACAATGTTTTATCGCTATTCATCCCAAAGGTGACTATATGTATATTATGGTGAGAAATAAGCATGTGATTTATCGTGCGGATTATGACTTTGATGAGAAAACATTTACTACCCCTTATTTGGTTTGTGGAAAATATGAAGCATCAGGAATCGTGGACGGTGTTGGAGGTAATGTTCGCATGAACGAACCGCAACAAGGATGCTTTGTGAAAAACGATGAGTATGCAGGGCAAAAGGATGAATATGATTTTTATTTCGTAGATAAGCAAAATCATTGTGTCCGTACTCTGACACCTACTGGGCGTGTAAAAATATATGCAGGAAGACCAAATGGTGATGGTACGAAAGGGTTTAACGATGGAGATTTACGTAAAGAGGCTCGCTTTAATTTTCCTGCAAGTATAGTGTGGGATGAAAAGAGAGAATGTCTCTTGGTGGGAGACTCAAATAATCATCGTATCCGAAGAATTGCTATGGAAGACTAATAATGATAAATACACTTATGATGAGAAATATTTTATTAATATGTATGATGTTACTCGGATTCTCGGTTCATGCTTTTGCACAGAAAGAGATTGTAGTGACAGGTATCGTAACTGATACAAAGAACCGTTAATAGGTGTCAATGTATCTATTGCGAATATGCCCGGTTTAGGTGCGATAACCGATATAAATGGTAAGTTTCTACTCAAAATGCCTCCTTATAACAAATTAGTTTTTACTTATATTGGATATGAACCAGTGGAAGTATTGGTAAAAGAGCAACGAACAGTAAATATAGCTATGGAGGAAGCTAAAGCTACCCTTATTGATGAAGTAGTAGTTACTGGTACTGGTACACAAAAGAAAATTGCTGTGACTGGTGCTGTGACCAATGTAGATGTTGCAGCATTGAAAACAAGCCCAAGTGCTTCTATGGCTGATGCATTAGCGGGTGTTGTTCCTGGAATCCAGGCTATGCAATCCAATGGTCGACCTGGTTCTGTTTCTGAGTTTTGGATACGAAGTATCTCTACTTTTGGTGCTAGTAATGCTGCATTGGTTTTAGTTGATGGATTTGAACGCGACTTGAATGAGATTAATGTCGAAGATGTGGAATCTTTTACGGTATTGAAGGATGCTTCAGCTACGGCAATTTATGGTAGCAAGGGAGCTAATGGTGTTATTTTGGTTAATACTCGTCGTGGTAAAGAGGGGAAAATTAACATAAATGCTAAAGTCGAAACTTTTTATAGTATGTTTACTCAGCTTCCTGAATTTGTAGATGGGTACACGTATGCTTCGATGGCAAACGAGGCGAAGACGACTCGTAATCAAGAACCTTTGTATCAGCCTGAAGAATTGGAATTATTCCGTCTTGGTCTTGATCCGGATTTATATCCGAATGTGGATTGGATGGACTTGATATTGCGAGATGGTGCATGGAGCACTCGTGCTTCATTAAATATGACTGGTGGTGGTAGGACTGCCCGCTATTATGTTGGTGGTAGCTATCAGGATCAACAAGGTATGTACAAAACAGATAAGTCGCTGAAGAAATATAATACTAATGCTAATTTCCGAAAGTGGACATATCGTATGAATGTGGATATTGATATAACTAAAACAACCTTGTTGAAAGTTGGTGTTTCTGGTTCATTACGTAAACAGAACGATCCGGGTGTAGGAACAGATGCTATTTGGACAACGTTGATGGGATATAACTCTATTATGATGCCGATAACATATTCAGATGGTAAAGTATCCTCTTGGACTGCAAAGGAAGGTAATATCAATCCATGGGTGCAAGCTACTATGACTGGATACAATGAAAGTTGGCAGAATAATATTCAAACAAATGTAACGTTGGAACAGAAGCTGGATTTTATTACGAAAGGACTTAAATTTATTGGACGCTTCGGGTATGATACGGAAAACTCCAATTGGATAAAACGAGTGAAGTGGCCAGAACTATATAAAGCAGAACCTTATCGTGATGTAAATGGGGATTTGATTTTTACTCGTGTTTCGGAGGAGAAGAAGATGACACAAACTTCCGGTTCAAGTGGAAAAAGAAATGAGTTTTTAGAATGGGAATTGCATTATAACCGTGGATTTAAAGATCACCATGTGGGAGCGGTTGTAAAGTATTCACAATCTGCAAAAACAGCAACTCAAGGTATCGGTACAGATCTTAAGAATGGTATTTCTCGGCGTAATCAAGGATTAGCTGGACGTGCTAACTATAACTGGAAATATCGTTACTTTATTGATTTTAACTTTGGGTATACTGGCTCGGAGAATTTCCATAAAGATAATCGTTTCGGTTTCTTTCCTGCTATTTCTGGTGCATGGAATATGGCGGAAGAATCTATTATTAAAGATAATTTAAAATGGGTGAATATGTTTAAAATACGTTATTCGTATGGTAAAACAGGTAATGATAATTTAGGAGATACTCGTTTCCCATATTTATATAATCTTGAAACAATGTTGGAGAGAGACAAAGATGGAAAAGTAGTAAGTGGAAATAACCCTGTTGGGGGATATCAATTTGCGGATTTTGGCTATAACAGATATTATGGTGGTATGCGCTATACTTCTGTCGCTTCAACGAACGTGTCATGGGAAGTATCCACAAAACAAGATTTAGGTATAGATTTTTCATTTTTTGATGATAAACTATCAGGTTCTATAGATTACTTTCATGAACGAAGAGAAGGCATTTATATGGAACGTAACTATCTACCTTGGGTCGCTTCATTGGGTACATGGACGGAATATAAGGATGGTAAAGCAAATGAAAAGGATATTCACCCTTATGCCAATGTCGGAATAGTTGAAGCGCGTGGATTTGATGGAAATTTGTCTTTCCGCCATAAAATAGACAAAGTGGATTTGACTATACGTGGAAACATGACTTATAGTAAAAATGAGATTTTAGAGCGTGATGAAGAAAATACTGTCTACTGGTATAAAATGCAGGAAGGGCACCGGGTTGATCAAGCTATGGGACTGGTTGCATTAGGCCTATTTAAGGATTATGAAGAAATTCGTAATTGGCCAAAACAATTTGGTGATGTTATGCCGGGTGATATTAAGTACAAAGATATTAATGGAGACGGAGTAATTGATGATAATGATAAGGTGGCAATTGGTGCAACAAAAAAACCTAATTTTACGTATGGTTTCGGTGTGTCGGCAAAATGGAAAGGTTTAGATGTGAATGTACATTTCCAAGGTGTAGGTAAATCCACTTATTTTATAAACGGTTCTACTGTTTATATGTTCTCCGGCGGTAATAGTGATGGTGATGGTTGGGGAAATGTGATGAAAGAAATGGCTGAAAGCAATCGTTGGATTTTAGGTGTCAATGAAGATCCGAATGCAGAATATCCTCGTTTGACTTATGGAAAGAATGATAATAATAATCGTGCTTCTACATATTGGCTTAGAAATGGAGCTTATCTTCGTTTGAAGACATTAGATATTGGTTATACACTTCCTGCAAGTCTAGTTCGTAAAGCTCATATGAATACGGTACGTATTTTCTTTACTGGGACTAATTTACTCACTTTCTCTAAGTTTAAGCTTTGGGATCCGGAAATGGGAAGTTCTACAGGAAAGTCGTATCCGCTAAATAAGACGCTTTCTTTAGGTGTATCTGTTAATTTGTAAAAAAAGAATATGTATGAAAAAGATAATAACAATTTTATCCTTCGCTGTGGGATTGACCTCTTTAGTAGGATGCTCTGATTATTTAGATTCAGATTATCTATTTGATGAAAGAATGAGCATTGAAGATGTCTTTAGCAATCGGGATTATACAAACAGGTGGTTAGCAAGAGGGTATTCTTATTTAAGTAATGGTTACTTACAGGATGTTTGTAGTAAGAGAGATTATCCTTTTAATTTTGCTGATGACATGTATTATGGAGACGGTGGTTATGAGAAATGGAAGAGTGGCCAATATAGTGAAAGTGGAGTTAATAATTCCAGTAGTGGTATTTGGAAGAATGCTTATTTGGGTATTCGTCAAGTAGCTATATTCTTGAATAATATAGATAAAAATAAGGAATTTACAGAAGAAGAAATCACAGATTTTAAAGGGCAGGCGCATTTTTTGAAGGCATACTATTATTGGTTGATGCTTCGTGCATTTGGTCCAGTGCCTATCATTCCGGATGAGGGGGTCGATTACACAAAAGAATATGATGAATTAGCTTACCCGAGAAATTCGTATGATGAATGTGTGGACTACATTACTGGTGAACTTTTGAAAGCTGCAGAACGATTACCATTACAACGTTCAGTACAGGAGGTGCTTCGTCCGACGAGAGGAGCTGCCTTAGCTTTACGAGCCAAAATTCTTTTGTATGCAGCTAGTCCGCTATTTAATGGAAAAGCTCCAGAAGTGGTGTCCTCAGCTTTGGTGAATAAAGATGGGAAACGTTTGCTTCCCGAAACTTATGATGAGTCTAAATGGGCAAAGGCAGCGGCGGCAGCTAAAGATGTGATGGATTTGAATATTTATGGCATACATGTGGCATACTTCAATAGTAATACTGGTGATATTGCATATCCAGCGACAATTGTTCCACCACATGATGATGAATTTTCCGATCAATCATGGCCAAATGGATGGAAAAATATTGATCCTTTTCAATCATATCGTGAAATGTTTGATGGAAGTATTATAGTAAGTCAGAATGAAGAACTAATTTTTACTCGAGGTAAGAACCAAAGCCGTGAAAGTGTAGATATTATGGTTGTTCACCAACTTCCACGTAATGGTGCTGGTGGATATGGTTCGCAAGGTATGACCCAAAAGCAATGTGATGCTTATTATATGAATGATGGTACGAATTGTCCAGGTATGAATGATGTGTACAAGGAGTTTGATGGATATAACGAACGTTATGATTCTCGTCCAAGAGAAGAGGGGTATGTAGAGACGAATGAATTAGTCGATTATCCCGAACTGGGGCCGTTGGGTACTGGTGTGTCTAAACAATATGTGCAACGTGAGCCTCGTTTTTATGCGTCAGTGGGCTATAATGGAAGTACATGGCATTTGTTAAATGCACTGAATGATAACACTCATGATGAGGAGAAAAATATACAAGTATTCTACTATCGTGGTGGAAGTAATGGGTATGCTAACTCCTCTTATTGGCTTCGCACAGGTATCGGTATTAAAAAATATGTACACCCAAATGATATCAGTTATACGCAGAAAAATTCGTATGATGTTGATCGTATTGAGCATAAAGCAGACCCGGCCATTCGTTATGCAGAGGTATTGTTAATTTATGCAGAAGCATTGAATGAACTGACGGGTTCGTATGAGGTTCCTTCTTGGGATGGTAGTAAAATGCATTCTGTGAAACGTGACATAACTGAAATGAAGAAGGGGATTCGGCCTATTCGTATTCGTGCAGGATTGCCTGATTATGATAAAGTTAAAGGCCATGAAACTGCTTATGATGATCCAAATGAATTCCGAAGGATGTTAAAACGTGAGCGGCAGATTGAGTTTTTTGCTGAGGGGCATCGCTACTGGGATTTACGTCGTTGGTTAGATGCACCTCTAGAAGAAACTACTCCTGTATATGGTTGTAATATGTTGGCATCAAAGGATATGGCTGATCAATTTCATACACCTGTGATGTGTACATCGTTACCTACAATTTTTGCTGAAAAAATGTGGCTTTGTCCGATTGACCATACTGAATTAAAACACAATGTGAATCTGGTTCAGAATCCAGGTTGGACAAATCCTGAATAACCTTTTAGATATTGAATAAAATGAGGAATATATATTATTTGATTTTAGGCATGATGCTAACCATTTGTTGCACTGCCTGTAATAAGGAATGGGAAGATGAACAGTATTTACATATGGCTTCTTTTAAAGCGAATGTTAATGATCAAGGGGTAACTACGACATATGTACGCTTTAAGCCAGGTGGAGTGGTAAAATATGATCTTCCAGTTATTATGAGTGGATCTACTATGAATAACCAATCTCATACAATTCATTTTGGTTTGGATGCTGATACTTTGAAGCGGTTAAACATAGAACAATATGGGCATCGTGAGGAACTTTATTTTCAACAGTTGCCAACAAAGTATTATAATATGCCTGAGTCTGTGGAAATGCCTGCTGGTGAGTGTTTAACAACATTGCCAATTGAATTTACGTTGGATGAGACACTTGACCAGGCAGATAAGTGGGTGTTACCCATACAGATATTGGGTGACCAATCTTATGATTATCAGATAAATCCGCGTAAATACTATCGCAGAGCTATGCTGCGTTTGCTTCCGTTCAATGATTATTCAGGCACGTATGATGCGGCTCAATATCGAATTTTTCTTAAACCTGATGTGAAGAATCCTTTCACTATATCCTCGCAAAGAGCGTTTGTGGTAGATGATAGGACAATTTTTATCTATGCAGGTACAAGAGATATAGATTATCTTGATCGTAAACTATATAAAGTATTTATTCGTTTTCCGGAGAAGGGTACAGACTCGAAATTGTTAGAAGTGTGGTCTGATAATCCGGAAATCGAATTAAAGCTTGATGAACAAAAAGCATGTACCTTTACAATGAATGAAGAGATGGATGAGTTAAAGCCTTATCTAAAGAAGATTTATATTACTCTTTATTTATATTACTCTTTCAAAGACTATACAACTGTTCCTGGTACAAAGCTTGAGTACGTGGTAGAAGGCTCATTGGCAATGCAACGTAATCTGAATACCTTGATTCCTGATGAAGATCAACAGATTCAGTGGTAAGTTGAAATTTTGATTTAGATCTTATAAAATGAGGAGGAGAATTCTACTTATCTGTTAGGAGAATTCTCCTCCTATTGTTTTAGCTAAGTCTTATTGGAAGAGTTTTCTAACCTGATTGTATTTAAAATAGAAAAACATGAAAGAATTGAAATATAAATTGTTTCTGAAAATATGGTTTATTGTTGGAATTATGTGTATGATGGTATGTGCATGTAATAGTGGCGATGATAAGCTATCGGATGAAGGAAAAGATATAGAAAATGAGCATGGGCAGCAAAAGGTTATGGAGCCGATTTCTGAATTTACTGCTGTTGCTACAGCAAAAGCTAACGAATTGCAATTGAAGTGGAAAAATCCTTCAGGTGCAGTGTTGGTAGAGATTTTTTATGCTTTAGAAGTGGATGGTGGAGATGCTCCATTAACTACCAATGTACGGGTTTATGGTGAAAAGAACAGCAAATATACACTCCAATTACCAGAATATGGAACGTACCAAATTGGTGCTGTGGCTGTTGATAATTATGGTAAACGTTCGGAGAAAGTGACTATCTCAGGTACTCCTGCCGAAAAAGATGCGATTGATCCGGATATAATAGCAGAGTATAAATTGCCCATTGCTGATCCTTATGTATTATACCATGAAGGTAAATACTATGCGTATGGCACTCGTGTTAATGGATTTGAGGTGTATATCTCTGAAGATTTGAAACAATGGAAACGAAATGATATTAAGGCTTTGTCACCGGAAAATTCTTGGGGAACTAGATGGTATTGGGCGCCGGAAGTATATTATGTGAAGTCGAAGAATTTGTTTTATATGTTCTATTCGGTGGAAGAACATATTTGTGTAGCTACCTCTACTAGCCCGGAAGGTCCATTCGTGCAGAGAGAAAAGAAACCTATTGTGGCAGATGAAAAAGGAATTGATACCTCATTTTTCATAGATGATGATGGTACTCCTTATCTCTATTATGTGCGATTTACCGGGGGAAACGTGATTTGGGTAGCAGAAATGAATGACGACTTGACCAGTATAAAAAAAGAAACATTGACTAAATGTATAAGTGCTACTGAACCTTGGGAGAAGAAACAAGGTACGATTGCCGAAGGTCCTTCGCTATTGAAAAAAGGGAATACTTATTATCTGATATATTCGGCAAATCATTATGAAAGTAAAGACTATGCTGTAGGATATGCGACAGCTAGTTCTCCTAAAGGACCTTGGACCAAGTATAGTGGAAATCCGATTCTCCGAAGAGACAAAGAGGCTGCTAAGTCTGTAGGACTAGTCGGTACAGGACATGGAGCACCGTTTGTTTGTGCCGATGGAAGTTATAAATATATCTTTCATGCTCATGCAAGTGAGACAAGTGTAGGCCCCCGTACTTCCTACATCAGTAACTTTAATATCTCCGATAAAGGAGTAATTAGTATCACAGGAGAAACGATTGAACCAGTGAGAATAAAGTAACCCTATAAACCAGGAATATCATGAAAAATATCCGATTTAATATGCTGTTAGGAATCTGCTTCTTTCTCTTATCTGCATTATTAGGTGCATGTGGTGGGGGCGACTCGCCTATCACGGATGAAATAGATGATGGAAAGCAGGATGGGCAGGGGCAAAAAACAGTACCTCCGGTTACCAATCTTGTGGCGGAGAAAACGGAGAGAGCGAATGAATTGCAAGTAAGCTGGACTAATCCTGTCGGAGCTATTTCTGTAGAGATCTCTTATTTGTTAGAGGGAGATAAACCTGAGAACACAGCAAAGAAAAACATACGTATTGCTACAGAAAGGTTGGTTCACTGTTAATAGTTGTCTCTGAACCGGGAACATATATTGTAACTGCTGTTGCTGTCGACAATTATGGGAAACGCTCGAAGGAGTTAACGGTCATTGCTACACCACTTCGTGAAGAAGAGGTGGTGAGAACCCGTTTCTTGGAAAGGGCCGACATCCTGATGACTTCGTTAATGAATCTTTGTTTCGGAAAGTCTGCACGTGACTGTTGGAATACAAGATATCCGCTTGCTACCGGACCTTATTGGGATGGAGATGCCGTAGTCTGGGATCAAGGAGCGGGGCTTTCTGGTTATGTAGCTTTGCGTGGAGCTTCAGTCGGGGTATCTGCTTATGAAAAAAAGTATGCAGATTTGACTGACCGTATGTTTAACAGTATCAACCGTTTTATCACAACTGACAACAAGCGCAGCGCTTATGCAGTTTATCCGCAAAACGGAAATGAGAGATACTACGACGATAATGTTTGGATAGGACTGGATATGGCGGAACTGTATGAACAGACAAAGGAAAATCGTTTTCTGGAGAAAGCAAAAATGGTTTGGGATTATTTGATGGTGGGGAATACCAGTTCATGTGGTGGTGGTATTCTTTGGAGGGAAATACCGGCATACACTAATAAACATACGTGTTCTACTGCACCGGCTGCAGTATTAGGATGTAAATTATATCAGATGACCAAAGAACAGAAGTATCTGGATAAGGCTAAAGAATTTTATGCGTGGTTGATACAATACATGCAAGATCCGAGTGATCACCTTTTCTATGATAATATTACTCCTTCGATGGTTATAGGCAAAAGCAAGTACAGTTACAACTCCGGTCAGCCAATGCAGGCTGCTTGTTTATTGTACAATATAACAGGAGAACAACAATATCTGAATGAAGCGCAGCAGATTGCCCGTTCAGCCCACAATAAATGGTTCACCTTGTATGACTCAAAAGAACTGGGAGAAAAGTTCTACCGTATAAATGGAGATCATGCCTGGTTTTATGCTGTATTGTTTCGTGGTTTCCTTGAACTGTATAAGATTGATGGAAGAAGAGATTATGTCACTGCGTTCGAGAAAAGTATGTTGCAGGCTTGGATGTCAGAATGCCGGAACCAAACAACTAATCTGCTGAGTAATAATTATTTTATTGGTAAAACGAATTCTTCCTGGCAAGTCCTGCACGAAGGAGCTTTTGTCGAGATGCTGGCTCGTTTGGCTGTACTGGAACTAGAAGGTAAATAATGAACAACATAATGTATAAGATGGAAAACGATAGTCGGATACATGATATAGTGAGAGCATTAGTTTGTACATTCCTGATATTAATATCAGGAGGTATGCTTTATAGTTGTTCCAGTGAAGATGAAGAACCTGTACCATCAGCTCAGGAAGGTACGGGAAATGACGAAAAAGAAAAGTACACCTATGTGTATCAGTTGAAGGCAGATAATTATAATATGCCGACAGAGGGTACTATCTCTCCGGAATATGATGACTCTCCTGAGGGAAAAGATATTAGCAATTTGGTTGATGGAGACTGGGTAACTTCGTTCTATACTCCTAATAATTCTGTCTCTATCATCTGGAAGGGAAAAGAGCCGGTTGTAGCACGTTATTATTCGGTTATGGCAACCGGAGATAAAGAAGGAAATGCACCCGGTGCGTGGTCTCTTTATGGATCGAATGATAAGGAGAAATGGATGGAGCTGGACAATAGAGTCCGGCAGAAGTTCGAGAAAGCGGAAAAGAAATTTATGGCGTTAAACAATAACGAAGCTTATCAATATTATAAGTTGACCATTCATCAGAATCAAGGCGGCGAAGGGGTGGAAATCTTGGAATGGATGTTGCAGACCAAGCGGACAATTGATACTCCCTTACTGACTGATTTTCCGGAAGGGAGTACTCCTAAGGAGATAGGCAAACGGCTGGGAAGGCTTTTTGCAAAAGGAAAGCATAATGGAAAAACTCTCAGTTATCCGGAAACTTTTACTTGGAACGGAGCATTGAAATATGCGGAGGTAGCAAAAGACAATGAACTGATCCAGCCTTTGAAAGATGGGTTTGAGTCTTTCTTTACTACTGACAAGAGCTTTTTGCCTAGGATGGATCATGTTGACCGGAATATGTTCGGTAGTCTTCCTCTGACGTTGTATCTGATCACTAAAGACGAACGATATCGGGAAATGGGTATGCCTTATGCAGATACTCAATGGGAAGTACCGGAAAATGCAAGTGCAAGTGCGAAGTCATGGGCAGCGAAGGGATATAGTTGGCAAACTCGCTTGTGGATTGACGACATGTATATGATTCCTGTCATCCAAACGCATGCTTATAAAGTGACCGGTGAATTGAAATACGTTGAGCGCGCTGCTAAAGAAATGGCGATGTATCTGGATGAGTTGCAACGTACGAATGGACTTTTCTATCATGCACCGGATGTACCCTATTTTTGGGGAAGAGGAAACGGATGGGTGGCGGCAGGGATGGCGGAAGTGCTTCGCTATCTGCCGGAATCGAGCCCATATCATTTGCCTATTGTAAGAGGTTTCCAGCGTATGATGGCAAGTCTGAAAAATTATCAAACAGAAGAGGGGATGTGGAGACAGTTGATTGATAAACCGGACTGCTGGGTAGAAACATCAGGTTCGGCTATGTTTACTTACGCATTTATTATGGGAGTGAAATATGGATGGTTGCCGGTAAAAGAGTATGGTGAGGCTACTCGAAGAGCATGGTTGGCTATGCTTACTTATATAAACTCGAATGATAAAGTAAGAGAAGTGTGTGTCGGTACCAACAAAAAGAACGACATGCAGTATTATTATGATCGTCCGCGTAATACGGGAGATTATCATGGACATGCACCCTATCTTTGGTGTACGGTTGCTCTTCTGGAAAAATAACGATGAATACGGGCAATTCTGTCTTTTATTAAAGTATTTTGGGACTAAAATCTTATTTATTGACCTGTTTTTGGCATGTTGAATAAAAGGAAACCTCTACTTTTGTTCCATGCCAAAAAACATTTAAAACTATAACATAAATATGCACAACTTTGTTAAGACCCTTTTTTCTGTTTTGCTACTACTTTTCTGTTCAGTATTGACTGCACAAAATAGGATGAATGACGCTAGAGATCCAAATCGTATTTGGCTTGATTCGGAAGTCACTCATCATGGAGATTATCAGTGGAAAATGATGAAAGCAGGCGATATCACAGATCCGGGTGAGAAAATATCTTTATCAGATTATCCGACTGAACAATGGTTGCCAGCCATTGTTCCCGGTACAGTCTTAAATTCTTTAGTGTATAACCAAAAATACCCTGAACCTTATTATGGAGTTAATAATAAGATTGAATCGAAGCTGATTCCTGATATTTCTCAGGTTGGACGAGATTTTTATACTTATTGGTTCCGTACCGAGTTTGCAGTTCCTCAATCTTTTAAGGGGAAGAATGTTTGGTTACAGCTGGATGGAATCAATTATCGGGCAGAAGTATGGGTGAATGGGAATTTGCTTAGTACCATCAATGGTATGTTTATACAGGACTATATTAATGTGACCGATTTTGTAAAGATAGGGAAGAATAATGCACTGGCTGTAAAAGTGTATCCGGTTGATGTTCCCGGAAGTACTAAGCCGAAGTCTTGGGGGGCTGCGGGAGAATTCCATAATGGTGGTAACGGCAATATCGGATTGAATACTACGATGTTGATGACTGTAGGCTGGGACTTTACCTTTATGGATGGTATCCGTGATCGTAATACAGGTATCTGGAAAAATATTTCTATCTATGCTACCGGAAAGGTAGCTCTACGTCATCCGTTTATTAAGTCTGAATTGCGCAAACCGGATTATGACCAGGCACGTGAGACCGTATCTGTAGAAGTGATCAATCCGTCAACTAGCAATAGTGGAATTAATTGCAAAGTAAAGGGTGAGATTGTAGGTGAGAATATATCTTTTGAGAAATCATTCCGGGTGATTCGGGGAGAACAAAAACTGGTTACTTTTTCTCCGGACGAGTTTCCGCAACTTGTGATGAATTCTCCTCGCTTGTGGTGGCCGGTCAACAAAGGACCGCAAAACTTATATGATTTGAAGTTGACCGTATCGGTTGACGGAGTGGTCTGTGATTCTGTAAAGACGAGATTTGGTATTCGTGAAATCACTTCTGATACTAAAACGCCGGACAAATCACGTGTCTTTTATGTAAATGGCAAACGATTGTTTATCCGTGGTACGAACTGGATACCGGAAGCTATGTTGAGACACTC
>OCHC01000675.1_pt1 | contig 34074 bp, 36 predicted proteins | sample 1538641 | NCBI WGS metagenome assembly OCHC01 (sample SAMN04571714, study PRJEB22368) | human gut metagenome | biome: human gut; material: stool | host: Homo sapiens | place: Luxembourg | collected 2012-08-17
TAAGACACTGGGATACCATCGAATACTGCAACGTAGAAACGGTCTTCTGGGACAATGCAGAAACCGTGCTGGGTAATTCCATCCGGAACGCGGTCGAGAAGCGTTTCCCGTGGATCAGCGTGAAACCGGCAAAGAAGAAACGTGTAAATGACCGTATCAATGCGACCGTCAGGCTTATGGGAGCCGGGCGGTTTTTTCTTACAGACGACTGCGAGAGCCTGGAAACAGCATTTTCGGATGCGGTCTGGAACAGGGAGGAACAGGATGATGAGCGGCTGGACGATGGCAGCACGGACATAGACAGCCTGGATGCGTTCGAGTACACCATAGAACGCGACCTGAAGGAAATCATCCAGGAGGTGGAGGATGTTTGATTTTGCAAAACGGATATGGAGAGAGGTGAGGAGATTGTTTGATTATACGACACTGAAAACAGCCCTGGGGCGTGAACTGACGCTGTCACAGTCCATGGTCGAAGCCCTGGAAAGCTGGGGCGGCATGATGGACGGGAAGGCACCGTGGTGCGTGGACCCGGTGGTGTCGCTTCGGATTGAGTCCGGTATCTGCCGCGAATTTGCGGATGCGGTGCTGGTTGAGATGGAAAGCTCCATCCTGAACAATGACCGGCTGGATGCGGCTTACCAGAAGGGGCTGTTAGACCTGAATGAGAACCTGCAGGACGGTCTTGGTTTCGGCTCTTTTATCCTGCGGCCGCTGGGGGCAGACAGGACCGAGTTCGTCACAGCTGATAAGTTCGTGCCGGTCCGCTTCGATGATTCCGGGAAACCGGTCGATGTTGCTTTTCTGACCGTTAAGCGGGTGGGGGAATATGACTATTACACGAAAATGGAGCGTCATTACTTCACGAACGGAAACCTGACGATCGAAAACAAGTGCTACCATTCCCTTGACCGGAATCACCTTGGTACACCATGCAGCCTGGATGCGGTGGACGAATGGGCAGACATCAACCAGGGTCCGGTGACCTATCCAGGAATGGACCGCATGGACTTCGGGTACTACCGCAACCCACTCAAAAACCGGATTGACGGTTCATTCTGTGGGGTGTCAATCTTTGACGCTGCTGCCGACCTGATCCGCAAGGCAGACATCCAGGCGGCAAGGCTCGACTGGGAGTATGAATCCGGCGAGCGTGCCGTGCATGTGGATGAACGTGCACTGAAACGCGGAAGCAGGGGCACACGGATGGCACAGCTGAACAAACGCCTGTACCGCGGCCTGAACATCGAGGACGGCAAGGATAAGGAACTGCTGCGGGAATATTCCCCGGCGATGCGGGACGCTTCCTATATTGCCGGCCTTGAGAAGTATTACCGGAACATTGAGTTCACAGTCGGGCTTGCCTACGGTGACCTGTCAGACGTTCAGGAGGTATCCAAGACAGCGACTGAGGTACGTGTCTCGAAAACACGGAAATACAACCGTGTGACAGCGATCCAGGAGAACCTGAAAGAATGCCTGGAGGATTATGCCGCTGCCCTGGCGTTCTATAACAGCATGTACCATTCCGGTTATGAATTTGCCTGCAAGTTCAACGATTCCATCCTGACGGACGAAGACTCCGAACGGCAGCAGGACCGCCAGGACGTTTCTATGGGTGTGATGTCTGCAGTTGAATACCGTATGAAGTGGTACAACGAGGATGAGGCGACAGCCAGGAAGAACCTGCCAATCCAGAACACCGTGATGGAGTGATGCCATGGCAGGGGAGAGGACAGCACCGGATGTGCAGCGGATGGGGTTGCAGGCTGAGAAGATCTGGAGGGAAGCAGAGCGGCGTATCATGGAGGATGTCATCCGCAGGATAAAAAAGGCCGGTGAGATCACATCAACGGCAGACTACCAGATCAACCGCCTGATCGAGATGGGCAAGTCCCGGGAAGAGGTGGAGCGGATCATCAAGGAGGCACTGGGGGCAACCTGGCCGGAAATGTTCGAGATGTATGACAAGGTAGCGGAATGGGAATATGTCCGTAACCGGGAGATCTATGAACAGGTCAATGATGATTTCCTGACGCCGGAGGATAACAAGTGGCTGCGACAGATCACAGAGGCAGCCAGGAAGCAGACAAAAGACACGCTCGTTAATATGGCACAGAGCTACGGATTTTCAGTCCTGATGGCAGGGAAGCGGGTGTTCACACCATTTGCCGAGTACTACCAGAAATACGTGGACACGGCCATCCAGGACGTTGTGACGGGAGGCACAGACTACAACTCGGCGATCCGGAAAGTCGTCACCCAGATGACGAACAGCGGGCTGAGGTTTGTGGATTACGCTTCCGGGCATACGAACCGGGCAGACGTGGCAGCACGCAGAGCCGTCCTTACGGGCGTGAACCAGATCACGGCACAGGTCAGTGAGCACAACGCAGAAAAACTCGATACAGAGTATTTTGAAGTGTCCTGGCACCCATGTGCGAGACCAGATCACCAGACATGGCAGGGCAGGGTGTTCAGCAGGAAGGAATTAGGGACGGTCTGCGGATACGGAACCGTCACAGGATTGTGTGGGGCGAACTGCCGGCACACGTTCCACCCGTTCATTCCTGGCGTTTCTGAAAGACTCTATCCGGATGACTGGCTGGAAGAGCAGAACAAAAGGGAAGCCCAGACAAAAGAATGGAACGGCAGGCAGCTCAATGCCTACGAACAGACCCAGCAGCAGAGGAAGATGGAGACCGCCATGCGTGCCCAGCGTCAGAAGATACGGCTGTTGCAGGAAGCAGGAGCCGACAAGGACGACATCATGCTGGAAAAAGCAAAGTACCAGGGACAGCTGAACGAGTATAAGCAGTTCAGCAAGAAGATGGGACTTCCGGAACAGCGTGAGAGAATCTATCAGGATGGACTGGGCAAGGTAGCGACCAACACGAAACAGCAGAACGCACGCTATACACCGGAGATGATGCGGAATGCTAAGATTGATTCGAACCAGTACGAACGGTACAAGGAAGTGCTGAAAGAAGATGCTGGAAGTCTTGCGGATTTCAGGCAGATGAAGTATAATGACCCTGAAAAATGGAAGTTCGTCGAAATGGATTATCAAAGACAAAAGGAGCTTCTGGAACATCCAGAGCTTAAACTACCGAATGCAGAAACGGCTATTTTACCAGAGCCTAAGTTTACGAAATATCTTTTTGATGAAAACAGTCAAAAAGGGTATCCAAAGGGAAGAGCCTTTACAGATCGCTTGGGCTATGAAATGGGAAATTGGCAGGAACTTCAAAAAGCGTTAAAACAGGGAGCTGTGAAATATCCGGCTCAGTATGTTGATAATAATGGATACGGCGACAGATATGTCCAGAAGATGATTCTTTATGGTAAAAAAGAAACACCAGCAAATGTAGTTGTAGCATGGCTCAGGACGGAAGATGGCACAACAAAGTTGACTAGTGCGTACATTAAGGAGGCGAAGTAAATGCTCATAAAGGAATATGACACAATTCTTCTAAAAGATGGACGAAAAGCAGCAGTTGTGGAGATATTAGACGATACGCATTTTCTGGTAGATGTGGGTGATTCGCCTACAGATTGGGATACTATTGATGCAACTATTGATGATATAGTGAAAGTTATTGACAACTAAGAAAAATAAGTATTTACCACTGGTCTTTCGACTGGTGGTATTTTTGTACCCATTTTTAAGGAGGTGAGAAACATAAAAAGCAAAACTTACGAAGAATTTGTCGAAAAATTCAAACCGAAGAAAACGACAGACGACTGCTATACGCCATCGGAGATATACGAAGTCATAAAGGACTGGGTGTGCAAACGTTACAATATTGATCCTGAGAACGTGATTCGCCCATTCTGGCCGGGCGGCGATTACGAAAAAGACGAATATCCGCCGGGATGTGTGGTGGTGGACAACCCACCTTTTTCCATCCTGAAAAACATATGTGAATTTTATCTGGAACGGGGCATCCCGTTCTTTTTGTTTGCCCCGTCACTCACGGCATTATCCGGTAAGACCACCTGGAACAGAATGAACCACATTGTATGTGACTGTACGATCGAATACGAAAACGGTGCAACTGTGAAGACATCGTTTATTACCAGCTTCGAACCGGAAACGGTAGCAGAGACATCGCCGGAGCTGACAAAGCTGGTGAATGATACAACGAAAAAGCTGAGGCAGGAAAATGCACGGAAATTGTCAAAGTATGATTATCCGGATCATATCGTCACCGCTGCCATGATGCAGAAAATGGCACGCTACGGCGTACATTTCAGGGTAAGGCGTGAAGAATGCCAGCTTGTGCGAAGCCTGGACGCCCAGAGAGCCATGAAAAAAGAGATTTACGGGGCAGGGCTTCTGCTGTCAGACCAGGCGGCAGCCAGGAAGCAGAATGCAGAAAAGCAGGCAGCAGAAAATGCCAGAAAGCAGGCAGAGGATGCTATCTGTTATGAACTTTCAGAGCGTGAGAGGGAACTGGTGGAAGCATTAAATAAATCAATATTAGATTAAGAAAGCGAGGATAAGAACATGAAATTTTCGAAAGCATTTGAGTTGATGAAACATGGAGAAAAAGTGAAACTTCCATCCTGGGGCGGTTACTGGTACTGGGATGGTAGCAGAAAAACAATCATCATACATACAAAAGATGGCATTGAGATGGATATCAGAAAAACAGCGAGAGTTGAATATACGCTTAGTAATATTGTTTCAGAAGAATGGATTATTGCAGATGAAACAAATTGCCCTGAACTTGGCGGCAAAGCAACGTTTTCTTTTGGCGAAGCCATTAAATATCTGAAAAGAGGTAAGAAAGTAAAGCGTGAAGGATGGAATGGTAAGAATCAGTATATTCAGCTTGCAACAGGTATTTCTTACAAAACACAAAACGGAGAAATTGTGAACTGCGAGCATGATGCAATTGGCAACATGGCGGTGGCGTTCGTTGGGACTTCCGGTGTACAGATGGGCTGGCTCGCTTCTCAGGCTGATATGCTGGCAGATGACTGGATGTTTGTGGAATGATAGAACACTACACAGTCACAAAAGACGCAGACAGGCTTGCACCGAACTGGCTGGCGAGCCGGATCAATTACAAGACAATCAAATTATTATACCGGGACAAAGACGGACACGCAGAACTGAAAGGGGTGAAGATTGGCGATGAAGTGGCACAGATTGGCGACACGGTACAGTTCAACGGCAGACGGTTATCCGTAGAAAGGCGGTGATCCAGATATCTCCCTTTGAGGCACAGGGCTATGTGTCTTATTTTTATGCCCTGCCATAAGGCGTAAAACTGGGCGGCTACCCGGCCGGAGGTCTAACCGGCTATATCCCACACCGCTGAAAGAGCGGTCAATAAAACATTTCAGGAGGAACGAAGCAATGAAAAATATCTATGAGATTCTGAAAGATTACGGTCTGGAGATTCCGGAAGAGAAAAAGGCAGACTTTGACAAGTCATGGAAGGAAAATTACCGCACCAAAAACGAGTACGACAAGGCAGTGAACCAGCGTGACGAGTACAAGACTTCACTGGATACGGTAAACGAAAAGCTCAAGGAGTTTGACGGCGTGGATGTCGCAGACCTCAAAGGGCAGATCACAAAACTCCAGGACGATCTGAAAACGCAGAAAGAGACGTATGACGCAAAGGAAGCGGAACGTCTGTTTACGGATTCCGTTAGATCTGCGATCAAGGAAGCAGGCGGCAGAAATGCAAAGGCGGTCATGGCACTGCTTGACATGGATGCCTTAAGGGAATCCAAAGACCAGAGTGCGGACATCAAGAAAGCACTGGATGCCGCAAAAGAGTCTGACGCCTATCTGTTTGGGTCAGATGAACCTTTCAAGAATCCGGTCGGACCGTCCGGCGGGAACGGCGGAACGGACTCGGCACTGGCTGCCATGAGGGCAGCAGCAGGTTTACCACCTGCGGAAAGCAAATAGAAAAGGAGAGATGAAACATGGCGAATACGATTGAATTAGCAAAAAACTATCTGGATATCATTGACGAGGTGTACAAAAGTGCATCTGTGACCGCAGATCTGACCAGTGATCCGAGCATGATGCGTGCCGGAGCAAATGTAAGCGAGATCTTATACCCACAGATCGAGGTCGGAGGACTGGGAAATTACGACCGCAATTCCGGTTATACTTCTGCGGCTGTATCACTGAAATGGGCAACCGCACGCTTCAATTATGACCGTTGTGCCAAACTGGAAGTAGATACGATGGACAACCAGGAGTCTATGAACCTGGCATTTACGAGGGCAGGAGCAGAGCTGCAGAGAACCAGGGTAGCACCAGAAGCAGATGCCTTTACCTTTGCGACCATCTGCGGATTTGACGGCATCACAAAGAAAGCGGAGAACCTGGCGGATGCAGAAGCATTCCTGAAAGCCCTGATTGAGGCAAAGAACGTGATGGATGAGGACGAAGTGCCGGAAGAGGGCAGGATCCTGTATGCGACCTCGACACTGATGAACGGGGTCATGGCACTGGACACAACGAAGTCCCGTGAGATCCTGAATGCATTCAACATCAAGAAGAAGGTGCCGCAGTCCAGATTCTATACCGCGATCCATCTGCTGGATGGAAAGAGTGAGGGTGAGGAAGTCGGCCATTACACGAGAGGCACGGCAGCTTACGAAAAGACGAAGGATTCTTCGGTGGTATCCGGGAAAACCTACTACACACAGAGCGGCAGCAGCTATGAAGCGGTCAAAAGCCCGGCAGTGGGAAGCATTTCTACCTACTACGAAAAAATTTCGGAAGAAGGCAAGGACATCAACTTCATGATCATCCATAAACCGGCGATCATCAAATTTGATAAGCACATTGCGAGCGACATCATCCCGGCAAGCCTGAATGCGAATGCAGACGGCGATATCCTGAAATACCGCAAGTATGGCCTGGTGGATTACTACCGCAACAAAGCGGCTGGCTTCTACGTGTCACACAAAGCCTGAGAGGACGGGCTTATGACACAGTATACCGATTATACATTCTATACAGGGCAGTATGGCGGTGAGCTGACGGAAGAGCAGTTCCGCAGGGTGATCGTGCCGGTGTCGGCACACATCCGGCGGATCACGTTTGACCGGGCAGACAGATCCATGGAAGAAGTGCAGCATGCCGCCTGTGCGTGCTGTGACCTTTTGTACGCAGACCAGGCAGCGAAAGCAGAACACCAGGGCAGGGAGGTCGCATCAGAAAACACAGACGGCTATTCTGTTTCGTATGTGCAGGAACAGGGCGGCAAAACCGCCCAGGAGATACTGGCGGGCAAGATCTACCAGACGGCGGCGTTGTACCTGGAACCGACCGGCCTGTTGAATATGGGGGTGTATGACGATGCTGACCAACACTGACGCAACCCTCTACCACCGCCATTACAATCCGGCAACCCGTCTGGATGAGTGGGGGAGTACATACATCCCGGCACTCTGGTGGTACGAGGCAGAACAGTCCAGCGTCACCACGGAAGGCAGGAAGACCGCGGACACTTTCACGGTCCGCATACCAGATATAACAGTCCTGGTAAAAAAGGATGATTACCTGGTAAAAGGTCAGTGCAGCGTGCAGATGAAGACGGCGAAAGACCTGGCCGGCACAGAGCATTTCAAGGTGTCGGCGGCAAACTACAACCGGTATGGCGGCAATCCGCACATCAGGGTGACAGGGGGTGCATGATGGCAGAGACCAGGAAAACGTTCCAGATCCGGCAGCCGCAGGACGTCCGTTACAGCGGACATGGCAGCGGCGGATTCACAGCAAGCCTAGAATGGGATGCCGGGCTTGCAGCAAGGCTTAACGGAAATCTTGCCAGGGCACAGACCTACGTGGATCAGACATGTATAGACCGTATGGAACCGGAAACACCGTTCCGGAGCGGTGTACTGAGGGAAGCGGCAACGCTTGGCACGGTTACCGGTTCCGGTCTGATCGTGCAGTCCACACCATATGCCAGAAGACAGTACTATGAGCACAAAAAGCAGTCCAAATGGTTCGAACGCATGAAGAACCGGCACAAGGACAGCATCCAGAAGGAGGCGGGTAAAATTGCATGTGGAAAGTAGCATCATCGAGAGCATCCGTACATTCTTCCTGACCTGTCCGTTTTTACATGACGGCCGGGTCAACGTGGATTACCTGGGCGAGGAGATGAGTTACTCCATCGACCCGCTCCCGTGTGATCCAGTGATCCAGAAATATGTGGATGGCGGGAAAAAGAAACAGTACCAGTTTGCGGTTTGTTCCAAGGAAACCTATGACGAGGATGCCAGGGTGAATATCGAGAACAGCGGCTTCTACCAGGGGCTTCAGGAGTGGCTGGAAGAATCCTCGGACGATGGGGAACTTCCGGAGCTGGCAAACGAAAAACAACATGCAACAGCAGTTGAAACCTTAAACAGCGGTTACCTGTACGATGCCGAAGCTAATCTTGCTACGTATCGTATCGAGTGCCGCTTAATTTATGAACAGGAGGCTTAAATTATGGCAGAAAAAAATAATAAAACGAAATTAGTCAAGAGAACCGGCAGGGTGTCCTTCTACGGCGTACCGGCCAGCGATGGGGCAGAGCCAACAGAATTTACCCGTATGGAGAAGTTCACGACACTTTCAGAGTCCAAGAACCCGACCACCTATGAACGCCAGTACGTGGACAAGGATTCCAGCGACAGCGACGTGACCGGTTACGGCACCTCATGGTCCTATAACTTCGACATGCACGAGAACAACCCGATCCTGATGGACATCGCATCCGTGCACGATGACGAGCTGACCGGGGAGACCAGGAACATCGTGGTCGTGGACTTCTTCGACAAGGGCGAAGCGACCAAAGAGGATGAATTCGTGGCAAGAAAACGTGAGTTCTCCATCCTCCCGGATGCATCCGGTGACGGAACCGATGCACTGCAGTATTCCGGGTCGTTCGGCGTGAAGTCCGAACCGGTCAAGGGCTATGCCAAGGTTGCGGCAGACGGCAAGAGCTGCACGTTCCTGGAAAAGCCGACCGTAGGCTGATGACCTGTGAACCCATTATATGAACCACTGCCGAAAAGCGTTGAGGTTGGGGGCGTCCTGTACCCGGTCAAGACGGACTTCCGGGCAGTGCTGAAGCTGATCGGGGAAGTGAAGCAGGCAGGGGAGCCGGGCAGCCGGCTCTTTCTGATCCTGCGGTTATACAAAAAAGAGATTCCGCCGGACATCCAGGGAGCCGTCCAGGCAGTCACGGATTTCATTGCCGGCATCCGGTCAGCAGAAAAGGAAAAAGAGCGTGAAGGCAGTGGAAAGCAGACGTTCAGCTATGAGAAGGATGCACCGTATATCGTCAGCGATTTCCAGAACTATTACGGCATTGACCTTCTAGCCTGTAAATATCTGCACTGGCAGAAGTTCCAGATGCTGCTGGAAGGCCTGCCGGATGATTCCGGCACGAAAACCCGCATCGGCTACCGTTCGATCGATGCCGGAAATATCAGGGACAAACAGGAACGCCAGCGGATCCAGAAGATCCAGCGGGCAATATCCCTGGAAGACGAGCGGGATGAGGAACAGATCGGTGACCTGTTCGCGGCTGCGATGTGGGGAGACTGATAAGAAGATGGGAGGCAGGAAATGGCAGACGGAACACTAAGATTTGACACTGAGATCGACGAGAGTGGATTTCAGAAAGGCTTAAAGCGGATCGAGCAGGCAGCGAAGGGTGCAACGCAGCAGACTGCCTCCGATGCACGGGATGCGGCAAAACAGGCAGAGCAGGCCGTTTCCCAGGCGACAGAGGAAGCAGGAAAAGACGCAGAAAAAGCGGCAAAGCAGGTGGAAAATGCACTGGAAGATGTGCAGGACGCAGCAGAAGATGCGGCGGATGCGGTCACAGATGCGGCGAAAGATGCCGGACAGGATGCCGCAGAGTCCGTGCAGGACGCTGTGGACAATATTGTGGAATCTGTGGAAGAAGCCGGCGAGAGTGCAGCAGAAGCGGTAGAGGATGCCATGTCGGACGTTGCGGACAGCGTTTCGGATGCGGCGAAAGACGTGGGAGACAGTGCCTCTGACATAGGCGACAGCATCGGGGACGGGTTTGAGGAAGGGACAGACCAGGCAAGTACAGCTATTGATGCCCTTGCACAGGCCCTGGTAGCTGCCGGGGTGACTGCATCCGTCAAGGCGATCACGGACGCACTCATGGGCTGCACGCAGGCAAGCATGGAGTTCGAAACGGCGATGGCCAAGGTTGGCACGATTGCAGATGAGTCGCAGAAGCCGCTCGGTGATATGAGGAACGAGATCCTGGCATTGTCCGGTGAAACCGGAAAGAGTGTCGGGGAATTGGCAGAAGCGACCTACCAGGCCATTTCTGCATCGGTAGCGACCGAAAGTGCGGTGGATTTTGTCGGTACGGCGAACAAGCTGGCTGTCGGTGGGTTTTCCGACACCACGACCGCCGTGGACATCCTGACGACCGCCATCAACGCTTATGGTATGTCTGCGGATGACGCAGCGAAGATCTCAGATATCCTGATCACAACGCAGAACCTGGGCAAGACCTCCGTTGCACAGTTAGGTGCAAGCATGGGCATGGTCATCCCGCTGGCGGCGGCGTACAACATGGACCTGGAAGACCTGTCGGCAAGTTATGCATTGCTGACGGCCAACGGTACACAGACCGCCCAGGCGACAACTTACGTCAAAGCGGCCCTGAACGAACTTGGAAGCACAAGTTCTGTTGTCGGCTCAACGCTCAAGAAGAAAACCGGCAAGACTTTCGCGGAATTGATGGCAGAGGGCAATTCACTTGGAGATGTGCTGCAGGTACTGGCCGACAGCGTGGACGGTGACACGACCGCATTCAACAACATGTGGTCGAGTTCCGATGCCGGCGTCGGTATGCTGTCCATCCTGAACAGCGGAACGTCCAAATACAACAGCCTGGTGCAGGCGATGGAAGGAAGCACCGGGGCGGCAACCACTGCATTTGAGAAGATGTCAGAAACCGGGGAATTTGCCCAGCAGCGTTTCCAGAACGCCACCGAGAACCTGAAGATAGCGATCGGTGATGAGCTTGCACCGGTGCTGATGGAACTCCAGCAGAGTGGGGCAGATGCGATGGAATGGGCAACGGAGTTCGTCAAGGAACACCCGGAAGTAGTGGCGGCAGTCACGGCACTGGCAGCAGCCCTTGCAGTACTGGCAGCAGCACTGGTCGTTCAACAGGTTACAACAGCATTTACGAAGTTTTCAGCGGCACTCCTTGCGAATCCAGTCGGTGCGGTAGCAGTAGCCCTTACAGCCCTTACAGCCCTTACAGCGGCAGCCGTGGCATTCGGGGCGGTCATGAAAGACCGGACATCGGAGTCAGTAAAGAACCGGAAGGCGATCGATCAGTGCAAGGATTCCTACGATGAGCTGAAAGACAGCATGGAAGAGCATGCGAAAGAGAGAAAAGAAAGCATCAAAAGTGCGAAAACAGAAGCGGCTACCTACCAGAACCTTGCGGACAAACTCTACGAGCTGGCGGATAAAACAAATAAAACAGCCTCAGACAAAGCACAGATGAACACGATCGTCGACCAGCTCAACGGGGCCATGCCGGAGCTTGGACTTTCCATTGATGAAACAACCGGGGCACTGAACAGGGAGAAATCCGCAGTGGATGCCGTGATCGATTCCATGAAGCAGCAGGCACTTGCAAATGCTTATCAGGAACAGGCAAACAAGGCGGCTTCTGATCTGGCAGAGGCACAGATCCAGCTGTCAGAAGCGGAAGAAGTGCTCAACGACCTGCGGTCACAGGCAGTAAAGAAAATCAATGAACATAACGCTGCGGTACAGGACGGCACGGAATCCGTGCAGGAAATGGCGAGCAGTTACGCAGCAGCCGGTGAACCGGTTGACAAATATGCATTGCAGCTGAACGCCCTGAACGGCCAGATAAAAGAACAGAAAGAAGTCGTTGCCGGCTTACAGGGGACAACTTCGGAAGCAGACGAAAGATACAAAAAAATAGCGGAGAAAGCTTACGAGTATAAAACCGCTGTTGAAGAATCAAACCAGGGCGTGGCAGATTCTGCAACAGAAATGTCCGATGAGGTCAAACAAGCCTACGAGGACATGAAAACGTCCATCCAGAACAACTTGAAAGGCGTTGTAAATGCATACGAAGATTTTTCGGGCGGTGAAGAGATTTCAGCAGGAGATGTAGTAACACATCTGAAAAGTGCAGCAAATGGTGTAGATCAGTGGGCAGATAACCTGATAACCCTTGCAGGACGTGCCGGAGAGGGTATGACGAAAGAATTTTTTTCATATTTGGTTGATTTGGGACCTCAGAGTGCAAATCTTGTCAAAGCATGCACAGAAATGTCAAAAAAAGAATTACAAGATGCAGTGGCAGCATATTCTGAGAGTGGTGGCGAAGCGGCAGAAGCCTATTCAGAGAAATTAGCTGCCATTATAACCAACTGGGACAGTACTGGTCAGGAGATCGCACAGGCGGCTGGCGAAGCCGGAGAGAAGAGCGGCAAGGAACATACAGAAAAGGCAAAAAGCGGGATCGAATCCGGCCAGAAAGAAGTTACGGAGGCAGCCAAGAAAGGCGGAGAGGAAGCCGGAAAAGTGTCGCAGAAAGCAACGGCGGACGGGATCCAGCAGAATTCTGGGCAGGTGTCACAGGCGGCGAGCAGTTCCATCCGGAAAGCGGAAGACGCAGCACTGGGATATTACAACGGGTTCTATAACGTTGGTGCGAACCTGATGCGTGGAACCGTTGCCGGTATGACAGCCAATTCCCCCGCAGTCGAAGAAGCTGCAAGGGCAGCGGTCAGAAATGCAGTTGCCGGGGCAAAAAAGGAAGGCAACATAAAATCCCCGTCCCGTGTCATGCGTGACGAAGTCGGTGAGATGCTGGCGGCCGGTATGGCAGTCGGTATTGATGAAGGCAGCGGAGATGTTGAGAAGAGTGCCAGAAATCTCGCAAAAGTGTCTGTGGATGCCACCAAAGACGAACTTGGCATCCATTCCCCGTCCAAGGTTTTCAAGGACGAGATCGGTAAACACATCGTCGGAGGTGTGATCAAGGGCATTGAAGCCGAAGTCCCGAAGCTGAAAAAAACCATGAAGAAGATGTCCGAGGAAGCTGTCAAGGCAGCCGGTGAAGTGGATGCGGCAAAGGGCGGTTATTCCGATGCGGCGTCTGCGATCATGGAATCCATCACCAGCGGGCTTGACAAGCGTCAGGAGCTTCTGGTGTCGAAACTGGATAACAAGATTGACGGCTATGTGGATAAGGTTGTAAAAAAATACGAAAAACTGGCCGAAGACAAGAAAACAGAGGCGGGCAATACCACAGACGCAACGCAGAAGAAAAAGCTCCAGGAAGAAGCAAAAAAGCTCCGGAAGAATGCCAAAAAGATCAAGAACTATGCCAACAAATACACATCAACGTTCATGGATGCCCTGAAAGAGGGGACAGAGAAAGCTTACAGTAAGATCGAAGATGACTTAGACAAGAAGCTGGACGAGATCGCAGAAAAGTACCAGAAGGCTTACGACAAGATCATCTCATTTCGGGACGACATGAAAAAGAAGATGTCAGAGCCGGTCAATATGTACGACCTAGACACCCAGCTGACACAAGTCGAGCGGTACCAGGAAGGTCTGAAAAAGCTTAAGGACAAGATACCGGAAAGCCTGATGGACCAGATCCTTGGCATGGACCTGAACGAGGCAGACAACTTCGTGGAGCACCTGAATGCAATGTCAGCGGAAGAACTGGCGGCGTACAAGAAGAAATGGGAACAGCTGCAGGGTTCGTCCGAAACCTACAGCAAGGAATTTTTCGAACAGCGTCTGACAGATGTAAAAGCCGGATGGACGAAAGAAGTGGAAGAGGCAGCCAAAACCGCACAGGAAGCAGCCGAAGAAGCCGGAAAGAAGATCGCCAAGAGCCTGATCAAGAGTCTGAATGGCGAAAAAGAAACGCTGAAAAAATCCATGCGGGGCATTGCAAAGGATATGATCGAAGCGTTTAAAAAAGCGTTTGGGCTTGGAAAAGACGGCAAAAAAGCAGAAGGCAGCAAAACGACAGCAGAGGCAAAGGGCACTGGAACTGCAGCTTCGGGCAAGACATCAGCAAAGAAAAAGAAAACGACTGCCAAAAACAAAAAGGAAGAAAAAGAATGGCAGGTATACCGGGAAACAAAAGAATATGAAAAAGCCAGGAAGAAAATCGAGCAGGGCACCCAGGCGGAAATGCAGGCAGTCATGGCAGAAGTGGAAAGGATGCAGAACACAATTGCAAGCCTGGAATCCATGGGTGCAAGCCCGACGGTCAACGTGTCATCACCACAGATCAGCCTGGCAAATAATCAGCCGGTGCAGTTACAGGCTGAGATCCATACCACGGTCGACCTGGATGGAAGGACGGTGGGCAAGGCGGTCACACCATACGTCAATGAAAACATGAACACAATACGGAACCGGCAGAGGAGGAAAAGCTGATGGATGTACAGATCGGAAAGTATAAAATGGGCGATTTTGGGCTGAAACTGTTGGGTGTGGACCTTGGTACGCCGTCCGTCCGGAAAAGTACCGTGACCATCCCCGGCAGGAACGGTGCACTGGACTTGACGGAAGCCATTACCGGTTTCCCAGTGTACGACAATGCAACACATAAGCTGACGTTCGACTTCAAGGACGGGACTTACAGCACCTGGCTGTCAAAAGCCAGTGACATCCGCGGGAAACTGCACGGCAGGCGGCTCCCGGTCATATTCGGGGATGACGGCTATTATTACGATGCCAGGGTAAGCGTGGACAGCAGCAAGCTCAACCAGCATTACAGTCAGATCGTGGTCACACTGGATGCAGAGCCGTACAAGCTGGCACGGAAAACGTCACTGGATGACTGGGAATGGGACAGATTCAATTTTGAAACGGATATCATCAGAGACTATAAAAACATCCCGGTACCGGGTGAAATCACGGTCGTAGGGGATGTGATGCCGACGGGGTGTGTTTTTGAAGCTTCGGCGGCGGTCACAGTGACATATGACGGAAAAAGCTACCAGATCCCAAAAGGGCACAGTACGGTGCCTGATATCCTGATCACAGAGGGCATCCATACCATGCAGTTTAAAGGGGATGGCGGCACGGTTTCCGTAGAATACAGAGGGGGCAGGTTCTAATGTATAAGATCACGCTGGATGGTTCCTACCTGTACCATCCGTGGATAAGAGGCCGCTGCATTACGGAAGGGGCACTGACTCAGGAAGTCAACAAAAACGGTTCCTGTGATGTCTCGATCGTCCTGGACCATCCGCTTGCGGCATCCGTCCTGCGGCGAAAGTCCATGCTGGAAGTAATCCGGTTCGACCTGACGGGCAGTGAGAAGACGATCTACCGGGGCGTTGTGATGAACACCGTCGAAGACAGGGATCTTGAGATGGAGATCCAGACAGAAGGCGACCTAGTATTTTTTCAGGACAGCATCATCCGTCCATTCCACAAGACCGGCACGGATGTACCGGGAAAGACAACGCCAGGAAATTATTTCAAGTGGCTGGTTAAGAAGCACAACGAACAGGTGGATGATTTCAAGCAGTTCCTGATCGGTCAGGTGACTATTACCGGGGAAGCGGCAGATCGGGAGCGGAACGATTACAGCACCACGAGGGACATAATGGATGAACTCGTCGCAGAAAGCGGCGGGTATATCCGAACACGAACCGTCGGCGGTGTGCACTATATTGATTACCTGGCAGAATATGAACAGGCAGGCGGCCAGGATATACGGCAGGGGCAGAACATAATTGATGTTACCAAGAACGTCAAGACGGATGAACTTGCAACACGTCTGATCCCGCTCGGGGCATCGACGTCAAACAACGAATGGCCGGTCACGATCGCAAATGTAAACGGTGGCAAGGATTACCTGGAAGACGCGGCAGCCGTGAAAGAATACGGCATCATCACGAAGACCGTGGAGTTTTCCGAAATACAGGACCCCACGAAGCTGAAAGAAGAAGGCGAAAAGGCATTTAAGAAGATCAACGGGGTAAATCTGGTGACAGAATTATCTGCAATCGACCTGTCGGATGCCGGTTATGATGTGGATATGCTGCGGATCGGTGAAAAGGTTTTTTGTGCAGCACCCACGTACAACATACAGCAGCTGCTGCAGATCACGAAGAAGGTGACAGACCTGTTAAAACCGGCAAACAGCAAGGTCACGCTTGGCGGTACGGCATTAACATACACACAGCAACAGCTACAGGCAGGGCAGGGGCGTGTGAAGTATACAACAGTAACGGCGATAACGAATGGGCAGATTGATGAGATCTGCATTTACAGTTAAAAGAAAGGAAGAAAAACATTATGGCAAAATTTTTGGATACAGCGGGATTAACTTATCTTTGGGGCAAGATCAAAAAAGCATTATCAGGGAAGGTAGACAAAGTAAACGGTAAAGGACTGTCTACGAACGACTATACGACAGCAGAGAAGAACAAACTGACAGGAATCGAAACCGGTGCGAACAAATATGTGCATCCGAGTTATACGGCGAAAACAAACGGACTGTACAAAGTGACCGTGGATGCAACCGGACACGTATCTAGTACGACACCAGTTACTAAGACAGATATCACAGGCTTAGGCATCCCGGCATCAAACACGACCTACTCTGACTTCAAGGGTGCAACAGCTAATGCGGCAGGTACACACGGACTGGTACCGGCACCGGCGAAAGGCGATACGGGTAAACTTCTGAGCGGTAAAGGAACATGGGAAGCCATGACAATGGCCTATACTGAAGAAGATTACACGCAAGCATCTGTTGGTCTCACTTTTGCAGGAAGTACCGTAAAAGCAATTATTCCAGTTGCAACTACTGGTAATATGGGTCTCATGCCTCCAGCGATGTTTTCAAAACTGAATGATTTGCCAACAGAGACAGATTTATCTGGTATCTATGCGAAGAAATCCGACATTACAGGCGTGTATAAGTACAAGGGTTCCCTGGCAGATGCAACAAAACTGCCGACTACAGGGCAGGTTGCCGGTGACGTATACAACCTGGAAGCAGCATCTGACTACGGCCCGGCAGGTACCAACGTGGCGTGGGACGGCAAGGCATGGGATGCACTGGGCGGATTGTTTGTGGTCGATGCACTTACCAATGCCGAAATTGATGCAATCTGCGTGTAAAGTGAATTGATATAAGGAGGAAGGAACATGGCATATCTAGATAAGGCGGGGCTTACTGAGTTATGGAAGAAAGTGAAAAGTTATGTGGATGCCAATGGCGGAGGAACACCGACAACGATTACAGGAAATGCAGGAACAGCTACAAAACTCCAGACAACACGGGCAATAGATGGCGTTAATTTCAATGGTACGGCTGACATTGCCCATTATGCCGTGTGTTATACGACAGGATCGACCGCCGCAAAGACGGTCAGCCTGTCGAACTTTAAGCTGGCAGCTGGTGCAAGAGTGTTCGTGCGGTTCAGCTATGCGAACACGGCCGTCAATCCTACACTGAATGTCAACAGTACCGGAGCGAAAGCGATCCAGTACAGAAACAGTGCGATACCGGCAAACCTGATCAAACAGTATGCAGTATTGGAGCTGGTGTACAGCGGATCGTATTGGTACGTGGTCGGGGATATTGATGCAGCAGTGCTTCTGTCGACGACAGCAGTAACGCCGTCATCGATAACGACGTGGACATATTCTTCAGCAGTCAGTTCCCTGGCGAATTATGATGAAATTCGTGTATGGCTGGAAATTGTGGATGGCCAGAAAGGCTGGGTTACACTTAACAGGAGCAATCCGGCAGAGACAGTAATTACTCTGTATCTTACAGCATCCTATAATGCTCGTGTTCAGTTGAAATGGGATACCAGCAACAATAAAGTGGGTGTATATGTCCGCAATATTGGATCCGGTTGGACAGTGAACCAGGTAAGTATCAAGCGTATTGAAGGGTTGAAACTGAAATAGGAGGGTGAAAATGGCAAGTATTACAGAGAACTTAAAAAAGATACTGGCGGCAGTTTACGGGCGTGATGTCCGGCAGGCGATCCATGACGGCATCCTGGATTGTCACAATGATATCGAAGCATGCAAAAGCTATACAGATGAACATGTGAAAGATGTGGAAACGAAGATGGCAGGTATTACAGGGCGGTGCGAGGCATTGTTATTAAAAACACGCAAGGACATCCGAAATGTACAGGCGATTTTTTCAGTGGAAATTACAGTGGCGGTTGTTGATGGAAAACTGTGGGAGGCACAGACATCCGGTGATGCGTGTGTATTTGCCGAGGGTGTCAGAACCCAGTGCACAACATTGGATGTGAAACCGGGCGAACGGTATATCGTGCATACGAGCATGGTATCGCGATCCGGCAGCGGACGGGGCAAGTACCCGATTATTTATGCGACCAACGGCAGTACCTCTAACTTTGTGATGGTCTCAGTAGTAGAAATCGAAGAAGAAGGTGACTGCGACTATATCGTTACCGTTCCGGATGGTGTGAAATATATGCTGATATCAGCCAACGAGAGCGGCGAAGGTATCTGGATTCGAAAAATCAATGTTCTTACAGAGTAACAAGAAAGGAAAGACTAACGAGGATGAAAAAAGAAATGGTTTGTACGATTACAGGAGCAGTCGGTGGGACGATTGCTTATTTTTTTGGAGGCTGGGATCAGGCATTGATGACGCTGATCATTTTTATGGCGATCGATTACATATCCGGTCTGATCGTTGCCGGTGTGTTCCACAACAGCAAGAAGACGGAATCCGGAACACTGGAAAGCCGGACAGGCTGGAAAGGTCTGTGCAGGAAATGTATGACGCTGCTGTTTGTTCTGGTGGCGTACCGGCTGGATCTGGCAATCGGTGTGGATTACATCAGGAATGCTGTGATCATCGGATTTATGGCGAACGAGCTGATCAGTATCGTAGAGAATGCCGGACTGATGGGCATACCGCTTCCGGCAGTGATCGCCAATGCAATCGACATACTGACACAGAAAGCAGAGAAAAAAGGGGACGCATGAGCGTCCTCTGAGAAAGGCGGTAGAGACTATGAACAAGATTAACCGAATGATTTCAAATTACAATTATAATCCCGGCAATATCTCCAGAATCAAATACATCGTCATCCACTACGTCGGAGCATTGGGCGGAGCACAGGAAAACTGTTCATATTACGGCGGTGGTAATCGTGGAGCATCCGCACACTATTTTGTCGGTTTCGCCGGCGAAATTTGGCAGTGCGTGGAAGATCGGAATATCGCCTGGCATTGTGGGGCGAGCAGTTACAAACATCCGGAATGCAGAAACGCTAATAGCATTGGGATTGAGATGTGTGTGCGAAAGAAGAATGCGGCGAGTCTTGGGGCAACAGATAAGGACTGGTATTTTGAAGGAGCAACAGTACAGTCTGCTATTGAGCTGACCAGATATCTGATGAAGAAATACAACATTCCTGCAGATCATGTTATTCGCCACTATGATGTAACCGGAAAAATTTGCCCGAATCCGTATGTATACAATACAGGTACGTATACATGGGATGCCTTCAAACAAGCCATTTCTGGGCAGAGTGGCGATATTCTCCCAGCAACCACCAAGCCGTGGTACCGTGTCCGCAAGATCTGGAAGAATGAGAAAAGCCAGCTCGGGGCGTTCCAGACGCTCAAGAAAGCAAAACAGTGTGCAGATCAGCATGCCGGTTATCATGTCTACAACGATGCCGGTAAAAAGGTGTACACATCCGCAAAACTCCCATACAAGGTGCGGCCGAAAACCACAAATGTTCCAATCAGGACAGGACCGGCCAAAACATACAGTGCTGCCAGAACATTTTTGCAGTCAGGTAAGTACGAGATCGTAGAGGAAAAGAACGGATTCGGCAAGCTGAAAAGCGGTGCAGGATGGGTATATCTTAAGAAAGTAGAGAGGGTGTAGTAGAATGGTGGCATTGCCACCGATTTGCCACCGACAGAGAAATGTAAGATACAGAAACAAAAAGATTTAAAGATTGAACTATTGCATAAACATAGATTTTTAAGTATTATTGAGGATGTGCAGGGCGGTGTAAGACTTAACTATTAGACCTATAGATATACGGTGCACGTAGAAAGTGCAGTAAAACTTGTGAGGGAAAACCAACGAATAGAAACAAGGGTGAAATAACAATCCGGAATTTCCGGATAGTTCAAACCGAAGGTTCTCGTCAGGTCACACGCGATACCAAGGACTACACCATCAAAGGCTGGGTGATAGATGATGAACGACTGAAACGAGGAACGTATCTGACAGAGAAGTATTTCGATGAGCAGTTGGAGTGCATCCGTGAAATCCGTGCCAGCGAAAGAAAGCATCACAGCCATTTGCGGCATTTTGCAGCAAATGCAGGGAACTTGGATATGAGATTTATGATATGGATCTGATCACGGCAGGGGAAGAGGCTTATGCAGCCATGCGGCGAAGCACAAACGGGGGCGGCGAGAATTCTCCGATGCTGGAAGGGGAAGATGACCTTTACGAGCTGTTTTTTGCAGGATTGTAGGCGACTGTAAGAAGAACCATATAAAAAAGACCTCATACAATTCTTTTGAATAAGGATTGCATGAGATCTTTTTTTATGAAATTATTTTTTCGCAAAATATTCTTTTGTCAGAGCGATGGCAGTTCCGGAAAGAAGGAAGATACCGATCAGGTTCGGGATTGCCATAAGTCCGTTGAAGGTCTCGGCGATGCTCCAGAGAAGTCCGAGATCGACCGTTGCTCCGATGATAGCTACCAGTGAATAGGCGATCATAAACGGTTTTACTACTTTCTCGGAAAACAGGAACTCAATACAGCGTGCACCGTAAAGTCCCCAGCCGATGATCGTGGAGAAAGCAAAACAGCACATGGCAACTGCGGTAAAAACAGATATCCAGTTTCCGTAGGTAGAAGTGAATCCGGAGATTGTCAGCTCGGCACCTGCGGCAGCTCCGTAGTTGACCGGAACACCGCTTACCAGAATGACAAGGGCAGTCAGAGTACAGATAACGATCGTGTCGGCAAATACTTCGAAAATACCGAACATACCCTGTTTTACCGGTTTGCTGGTATCAGCACAGGCATGGGCGATAGAACCGGTACCAAGACCTGCTTCATTGGAAAAGATACCGCGGGATACACCTTTTTTCAGGCTGAGGAAGAAACTTCCGATCACACCGCCGGTGACGGCAGCCGGGTTAAAAGCTCCGTAAACGATATCATGGAATACAGCAGGAACTCTCTCAAAATTCAGTACAACCACACCGATCGCAAGAACGATGTACAACAGTGCCATGAACGGAACCAGTTTTTCGGAGACACTTCCGATTCGTTTGATACCGCCAAGCAGAACCATACCGACAAGAAGCATGATCACAATACCAAGAACCAGATTCAGCGTTTTGGATGCAGATTCCGGAATGATGTTGAAATTGATCAGAGCAGTGTCGATCGCAGTAGTGATTGTATTTACCTGTGTGGCATTTCCGGTACCGAAAACGGTCAGTACACCGAAGGCGGAATAAAGAATTGCAAGGATCTGCCATTTCTTGCTCAGTCCGTTTTTGATGTAGTACATCGGACCGCCGACATAATCACCCTTTTTATTTCGTTCGCGGAAATGAACGGCAAGTGTGACCTCAGTGAATTTCGTGCACATTCCAAGGATTGCGGAGATCCACATCCAGAACACGGCACCCGGACCGCCGATCGCGATCGCACCGGCGACACCGGCGATATTTCCGGTACCGACCGTTCCGGCGAGGGCCGTACAGACAGCCTGGAAAGGAGTCATGGAGCCGTCAGAAGCTTCCTTCTTTTTGAAAATTCTTCCGAGCGTGGTTTTCAGTGCATAAGGGAATTTGCGAATCTGGATAAATCCGGTCCGCAGGCTTAGATAAAGCCCGACACCGATAATGCAGATCATCGCCGGGACACCCCAGATGAAGTTATTAACGGCATTGTTGATGGATTCGATTGTCTGAAGCATGATAGTAATCCTTTCTTAAGATAATGTATAATTATAAATCTAACACTTTTACGAATATATGTACAGAAAAAAATTCGTATACCAGCCTTAAAAACAAGAATTCCAAAATATTTTTCTGTTTTTTTGAAAAAAAGCATAAAAATTCAGTAGATATATTGACGGCAATCTGGCCGATGCGTTCAAGTAAGTTTGGGCTTGAAAATGTACAATGCACTTATTATAATAGAGACAGATTCCATTACAAAAGAATCCAAACGCAAAAGCCAGATGCGGATAACGACTTTTGAGGACAAAAAGAAAAGGAGTGTTAAAAATGGCAAAAATTTTAATCAGCCCGTCTAAATATTTACAGGGTGCAGGGGAAATGAAAAAAATCGGAACTTATGCGTCCAACTGCGGAAAAAAAGCACTGGTTCTGATCAGCAAAGGCGGTTATAAGAGAATCGGAAAAATGATCGAAGACAGCTTTGCAGAAAGTACATGTGAAGTGGTTTTTGATTATTTTAACGGAGAATGTTGCAACAGTGAAATCGACCGTCTGGTAAATATTGTAAAAGAAAATCAGTGTGATCTTGTGATCGGTATCGGCGGAGGCAAGATCTTTGATACAGCGAAAGCAGTTGCATATTATGCAGGCACACCGGTATTTATCTGCCCGACGATCGCATCAACTGATGCACCGTGCAGTGCACTGTCCGTTGTTTATACAGAAGAAGGTATCTTTGAAAAATATCTGTTCCTTCCGGCCAATCCGAATCTGGTTCTGATGGACACCGATATTATCACAAAATCACCGGTACGCCTTACAGTAGCCGGTATGGGAGATGCACTTGCAACTTACTTCGAGGCGAGAGCATGCAAACGCAGCGGTGCAACTTCCTGTGCAGGCGGAAAGACAACGGAAGCAGCGATGGCACTTGCAAAACTTTGCTTTGATACGCTGATGGAAGAAGGCGTAAAAGCCAAAATTGCACTGGAAGCAGGTGTATGTACACCGGCAGTCGAAAAAGTGATCGAAGCGAACACGCTCCTTTCCGGTATCGGATTTGAAAGTGCCGGACTTGCGGGAGCACATGCGATCCACAATGGATTTACAGTACTGGAAGAATGCCACCATATGTATCATGGAGAAAAAGTTGCATTTGGAACACTTACTCAGCTGGTACTGGAAAACGTTCCGGAAGAAGAACTGGAAGATATCATTTTGTGGTGCATCGAAGTCGGACTGCCTGTTACCCTGGCAGAACTTGGTGCCGGCAATGTGACAGATGAGCAGCTGATGGAAGTTGCAAAGACCGCCTGTGCGGAAAATGATACACTTCACAATATGCCTTTTGAAGTGACACCGGAAACTGTATTTGCAGCAATTAAAGCAGCAGATGCTTATGGAAAATATTATCTGGGTGAAGAATAAGATATAAGATCATCACATAGTTGAATATGATATTATAAGAAGACCGGCAGGATATGGAAAATGTTCCTACCGGTCTTCTTGCAAAATTTTCTGTTTTCTGTGGAACGAATAAAGATATCAGGTATTGCAAAAAGAACAAATGTTTTCAGTACACTGTTTCACAAAGATATTTAACAAAAAAGCTCAAGGAGGTACGAAAGAGATGAAAAGGAAATGGATCGCATTAGTACTCAGTGTGTCGGTACTGGCAGGAACGGCAGCTGTTCCTGCATTTGCTTCGGAGATGCAGCAGGAGATCTCGGAGATGCCGGCAGTGGAAACACTTCAGGATCATACGCTTGCAGAGACGGATTCCGTGGAGGAGAACTGTGTTCTGGTTGGACTGAAAGGCAGCTATCTGGCAAGTGCAGATGCGGCATTGAAACGGATCAATGAGATCCGAAAAGAGGCGTGCAAACAGGGCGTTCAGGATCCGCGTGATCCCAACCGAAAGCTTACGATGTCAGATTATGTACCGGTCAAATGGTCTTCTGATCTGGAATATATCGCAAGAGTCCGGGCAGCAGAAGCATCTGTGTATATGGATCATCAAAGACCAAATGGAACGATGTGTTTTTCACAGGCATCACCAAATGGGGTGCAGAGCTGGGGAGAAGTTCTGGCATGGAATAACAGCAATGATATGATCACCGGAATCGATCAGTGGTACGGTGAAAAGCAGGACTGGGTAAAACAGACCGGTGGGGTGACAGGCCATTATACATCGATGATCAATCCGAACAATCTTTATGTTGGACTTGCAACCTTCATTTGCCCGGATGCAGATTTCAAAAATACGACATCCGGGGAGTTCAGTTTTGAAACAGGACTGGATGAAGGCCAGGCAAAAGCAGTAAAGAATAAAGTGCAGAAAATCCAGGTTCAGAACCAGGATGTAAAGGCATACATGGAGCCTTTTAAAGAGAAACTGGCCTCTTCCAAAACGGTGCAGGCGAAATTTTATGCAAATTACAGAGGCTCGGGGTTCTATCAGTCACGCACACACAAACTCTCTTTTGAGGACACAGTAGAGTGGAGTTCTTCCAATCCGAAAGTGGCAGCTGTAGATGAAAAAGGTGTAGTTACCGGTGTGAGTGCAGGAACAGCCAAAATTACAGCAAAATGCGGTATTTTCGAAGAGTCCAGAACAATCCAGGTGACCGGGGATGCCAAAGTCCAAGTAAAAAAGATTACGGGTGTACCGAAAAAGAAAACCCTGAAAAAAGGCAAAAAATGGAGCATCAAAGCAAAGGCAACGCCAAAGAATGTGGCAAAACTTACATATAAATCCTCTGATAAAAAGGTTGTATCCGTAAATGGAAAAGGTGTTGTAAAAGCAAAGAAAAAGGGAAAAGCGACGATTACGATAAAAGCCGGCAGCCTGAAAAAAACGTGTAAAATTACCGTAAAGTAACATTCTTAAAAAATGCCCGCTGTTGCGGGCAAAAAATAATCAGAGCTTACACGCCGATAAATGCTCTCAGTTTTTCTATATCATTTGTTAAGATCAAAGACTCATCAAACTGCAGTTCTTCCAGAAGTTTGACGGCGAGATCAAAACGTCCTACCCAGCTCGGATCATGGGCATCGGAGCTTATAATAATCGGAACTTGCTGCTGCTCACAGAGTTTCAGCATCTTCCGATAATTTTCATAGCAATTCAGACGGCGGTCTTTTTTGACCAGCGAACTGTTGTTGACTTCCAGAGCGACCCGGTACTGTTTGGCAGCTGAAACGAGACGTTCATAGTCAAGTGGTGTATGATCATCATCCGGGTGAGAGACAAAATGTACTTTCTCATTTTTCATACATGCGATCAAGTTGTCGGTGTTCTTTTCTTTTCCTTCATCAGTATAACACTCTTTGTGGATTCCGACGATTGCATAATCCAGAAAATCAATATATTTCTGTTCCAGAGACAGTTTTCCGCCATTTAAAACATTGATCTCACATCCGTGCAGGATCTGTACATTCGAAAGCACGCGAGGGATGACTGTGAGATTCAGATAATAAAAAGGATCGACCGTTCCCGGAATGCCGGGTGCGTGTTCTGTGATCCCGATCAGTTTCAGATTTTTTTCACCTGCAGTGGCAGCCATTTCGCGTATCGTTCCGTATGCATGTCCGCTGACAAGGGTGTGCATGTGCATATCTGCAATTAGTTTTTTCATAAAGAAAGACTCCCTTCTGTACAGAGATTGTTTCAGATTTTTGATTTCAGAATTTTGCTTCCTGAAAAGGATGCCTGCGAAGTACTTTGCACAATTCCGACATCTGATATTATAACGCTTACCATGTGAAAATCAAGAATAACGCAGTTTCCGGTTGAAAGAAAACGATTTATAAGATAGAATGTAACTATTCGTCTTATTATAACACTTCCCCAAAGGAGGAGCAACATTGGAAAACACAGAAAATTATCTGGAATGTGAAAGAAACCGAGTGTATTATACCCTGATTGCAATCGCAGGATTTTTTGGTGCGTATACCTTTTTGTTACGCGGGAAAGTATTCTGTAATGCTCAGACAGGGAATCTGGTGCTGCTTGGACTGGCGATCGGTCAGGCAGAATGGGAAACGGCAGCCTACTACCTGTTCCCGATTTCCGCGTATATGGCAGGTGCATTTATCTCAGAACTGCTGCCGAACCCAGTCAAGTATCATCTGAAAATCCGCTGGGACACCCTTCTGATTGCAGTTGAAATGGCAACCGTTCTGGTGCTTGGACTTGTACCGGAATCCGCACCGGTGCAGATCTCACAGGTTGCGGTCAACTTTATTGCTTCCATGCAGTACAATACGTTTCGTCAGGCAGAGGGGACGCCGATGGCGACAACCTTTGCGACAAACCATATCCGCCAGGTCGGTCTGGGACTGGCAAAAGAAATCCAGCATTTTCGGAAAAAAGATAAAAAACATCGAGAAAAATGGGGCAAACATTGCATGATGGTGGTATGTTTCTTATTAGGTGTGGTGTTTGGAACGGTTGCCTGCAATATTTATTCCGGGAAGGCAATCTGGATCACTCTGCTGCCGTTTCTGATCGTTCTGATTGATTTCCTGAATGAGGATCTGCATGCAGAAGAAGAGAAAATGAGACAGAAACCACATGGACATTAAGAAAAAGGCGTAAAACAGGTTCAGGTTGAACGCACGTGAGGCAGAGGCATTATGAATATCAATGAAATTGCAGAACTGGCCGGTGTTTCCAGGGCGACGGTATCCCGCTATCTGAATGATGGATATGTAAGCGAAGAAAAAAGGGCAGCAATCCGGAAAGTGATAGAAGACACCGGCTATCGCCCGTCACAGCAGGCGAGAAATTTAAGAAGCAAAGTGACAAAGCTGGTCGGTGTGATCATTCCGGAGATTGAGTCCGGGTCGGTGAGCCAGATGGTGTCAGGGATCAGTGAGGTTCTTTCGGTAAAAGGTTATCAGCTTTTGCTGGCAGATACGCGGAATAACACCAGGGCGGAGCTGAAATACCTCCGTATTTTCGAAAAAAATCAGGTTGACGGCATCATTTTCATGGGAACGATGCTTTCCAGAGAACATCTGTACCTGATGGAAGAAGTCGAAGTGCCGATCGTGGTGACGGCACAGGAGATCCGGCAATATTCCTGCGTTTTTCAGGATGATTATCATGCGGCATATGATGCTGCAAAAATGCTGACGAAAAAAGGCAGACACATCGCCTATATCGGAGAGCCGGCAAAAGACAAAGCGGCAGGAAAAGCACGAAAGAGCGGATTTCTGGATGCAATGGCAGATGCCGGCATCAGGATGGACAGATCCTGTATGTATGAAACGGAATTGTGCATGCAGGGCGGTTACGAGAAAGCTGCAAAAATATGGAAAACACATCCGGAAGTGGACTCTCTGTTCTGTGCAACGGACAGCCTCGCCGTCGGAGCACTGAGGTATTTTCATGAGCATGATATCCAGGTTCCGCAGCAGGTTCAGATCGTGGCGTTTGGAGACACCGAGATAGGAAGTGCGGTGTCACCGGCGATCAGCAGTGTGCATTTCTACCACAAAACGATGGGGCAGGAAGCAGCCAGGATGCTGGTTGAAATTTTAGAATCCGGCGATGATCTCAAAAAACATCTGAAAATGGGTTATCAGATTGTGAAAAAAGAATCGCTTCGGTAAAAAAAGAACGCAGCAGACAAAAACAGTCGCAGCGTTCTTTTTTGATTTGCAGAAGGCAAAATACAGTATAATAAACGAAAAAGGAAAGCGAGGAATCTCATGCAGGAACGATATATTTCATCAGGCAGCAGCAGACTGCACATTGCAGTCTGGGAACCATCAGGAGAGCGAAAGGCGATCATGCAGATTTCGCATGGCATGATCGAATACATCAAAAGGTACAGTCATTTTGCGAATTACCTCAATCAGGCAGGAATCCTGGTGATCGGGAATGACCACAAGGGACACGGGCTGACAGCAGAAAAGGATGAGGATCTCGGATATTTCGGTGAAGAAAAAAGTGCGGCGGTGATCGAAGATCTTCACGAAGTCACACGTTATGCGAAGGAACAGTATGGAGCGGATGTGCCGTATTTTCTGTTTGGGCACAGCATGGGATCGTTTATGGCGAGACGCTATCTGATGACCTATGGCGAGGAACTGACCGGGGCAATTATCTGCGGGACCGGTTACACGCCGGGGGCAGTTTTGACGGCCGGAAAACTCTGTGCGGGTGTGATCAGTAAAGTAAAAGGAGAACGTCACCGCTCGAAGTTTTTGCAGAAGCTGGCCTTTGGCAGTTACAACAAACGCATCGCAGATAAGCGGACAGCAAACGACTGGCTGACAAAAAATACGGAAATGGTGGATGCCTATAACCGGGATAAATACTGCACATTTCTGTTTACGGTCAATGGCTATCAGACGCTGTTTGATGTCCTTGGATTTATCCAGAAGAAGGAAAATATCGAGAAAATACCGAAAAATCTGCCAGTCTATATGATCGCCGGCGAGGAAGATCCGGTGGGCAATTACGGAAAAGGTGTGGAAAAAGTATTTGAAGAATACCGAAAATGTGGAATCCGTGATCTGGAACTGAAGTTATATGAGGATGACCGGCACGAGATCCTCAATGAACTGGACAGAGAGAATGTTTACCTGGATGTAAAAAACTGGATTTTGAAACATATTTAAATATCAGATGTGAGATGACGCCTGCTTTTGCAGGCGGCGAGCAACAAGCTTGTATCAGTGGCGGATTCAATCGCCAAGTGGAATAATAGAAAGCGAGAAATGATGGAACGCATAAAACCGAATTATTATGATAGATTCACCTGCATTGCAGACAAGTGTACTTTCACCTGCTGTCAGGAGTGGAAGATTGCAGTGGACAACGAGACCAACCGAAAATGGAAAAAGAAATATCCGCCGCAGGAAGTGAAGGTGCAGCGGAAAAATCTCAGTGCCTATACAACCAAAAAGGACGGAGGCAGAGTGATCCGACTGGATGAAGAGCATAAATGTCCGTTTCTTTCTGAAAACCGACTCTGCAGACTGGTATCGGCTTATGGGGATTCGGTTCTGTCGGAAACTTGTACCGTTTTCCCAAGAGAAGTGCACAGATTTGAAACGCATGAAGAAGAAGTTCTGATGCCATGCTGCCCGGCGGTGATCGATCTCTGGGCAGAGGAAGAGAACGTGGTTTTTCCGGAGGTGCCGGAAAACGGCAGAAATCTGCGGACGATGATCCGTGAAAAGATGATGGAAATGTTCCGAAACAAAGAACAGAGCATCGAAGAAACGCTGCTGGAGAATTTTTATATTCTGCTGGAATTATATCAGGCAGAGCAGAAAGATACGCTGTCAGAAGAAAGGATCGAGAACTATTTTTCCAGAGAAGCCGTGAAAGAACTGAAAACGGCGATCCTTGCGATTGATCTGCCGTTTCTGGATACCATGGATGAATGCAATGAGCTTTTGCAGGATCTGGCTGTCAATTATCAGAAAGAAGGTCTGTATCAGGATTATCTGACGCAGATCCTGCCTCTGGCAGAGCAGCTTTCCGAAACGTATGATGCCGATGAAATGGAGCAGAAAGGACAGGAGTTTGCAAAGCAATGGGAAAAATACCGAAAACTCCTGGCTGTTTTTATGGAAAATGAACTGTTTTCGGATCTTCTGATGCCGGACGGTGATTTGGAGAGCATGGTCATTCAGATGCAGTGGATCGCAATGGAATATACTATGATCCGGCACAGTCTTTTCCTGAAATGGATGCAGGACGGATGCCGGGATCTTGCATACGAAACACTGCGAGATTATCTGGTGCTGATCACACGAATGACAGGATACGAAGAAGACGATATTTATGAATATCTGGAAAACAGTTTTGATGAACTGGTATGGGAGTGGGGATATTTATCATTAATTGTCGGCAAATAAGGTTGATTTCTTTATCAGGAAGATTTATAATTTAAAACACATAAAAAGTACAGAAATATCGATGAATTTTTGTGCAGAAATACAGAGAGACAGAGGAGGAATTGAAAAAATGAAATCACGTAATTTAAAGGCAATGCTTTTTGGAGCCGCATTTGCAGCATCTCTTACCTTTGTGGGTGCACAGCCACAGATGCCGCTCTTTCCGGCACTGGAAGTGCATGCTGCATCCTATCAGGATGTAGAACTGGACAGCAAATATGACTTTGAGAAAGCATTTCAGAAGGCACTGGATGTAGCTCGCGACAGTGAAGACAAAAACACGATCTACCGTATCAAAATCCCGGCAGGTACTTACAAAGCCGGCAGCTGCTTTAATGTATACAGCAACACCTACATCGATATGGAAGGCGTAACGCTGGTGCGTACTTCGAATTCTGCAATGTTCCGTTTGGGACGTGGTGAAGATGTAAAAAATATTTCCGGTTATACCGGCTTTAAAAACATCACTTTCCATGGCGGTACTATCGATGGTCAGGGTGCACAGCACAGTTATAAATCCACTATTCTGCGATTTGCACATGCAAGCGATGTGACGATCGAAAATATGACACTGACAAATACCTACAGTTCTCACAGCATCGAGTTTGCGGCAGCTCAGAATGTAACGATCAACAACTGCGTATTCTCCGATTATCATGGAAAAGCAGACAGCAACAACGAAGCGATCCAGATTGAGACACTGCAGAGAGACCATTTTGCATCCTACGGCAAATACGATGAGACACCAAACCGCAATATCACGATCACGAACTGTACATTTAAAAACGTACAGCGTGGCGTCGGAACCCATGCGGCGATCGTAGGATGTTATCACAGCAACATCAGGATCGAAAACAATAAATTTATCAACATTCCAGGTTATGCGATCATTGCGACAAACTATATCAACAGCAGCATCAAAAATAACGAAATCACAGACTGTGCTTCCGGTATTATTTTCCGTGACATGGCGATCACACTGTATCCGTCAGAAAAAGGAAACAAGAGTAAGACACCGAAGATTTCCAGCAAATCCGTGATTGCAAACAACAAGATCGAGATCACAGACAAGAAATATAAAAACGTAAACTACGGCATCCAGCTTCTTGGTGAGTATCGTTCAAAGAAAAAAGGCAAGATTCCGAAAGGTGATTACCGTGTATACGGTGTGCAGGTTTATGGCAATGAGATCACCCTGAAGAATGCTTCCTACGGCATCTGGTTAAATGGAACCGGAAAAATCCGCGTAAACAATAACGTGATCAATATGCAGGTGCCGAAAAAAGCAAGCGGTAAATCAGGCGGAACAGTAGTCCGCGTTATTTCCAGCAAGGGCAGCAGGATCAATGGAAATACGATCATCAACACTTCCAAAAACAAGAATAAGAAACTGTATCGTGGAATCGAACTGATCGGAAAGAAAGCAGGAAGTGCATCCGGAAATAAATTTAAAGGATTTGCCAAGAAACAGCAGACAATCAAGAGAAAATCCTGAGAAAGCGAATAAGGTTTTTGGCAGGCATACAGAAAGAAAATGACAGCACTTTTCTACAGTGCTGAAAGAAGAAAGACAGAGCATGTGACGTTATCATTGTCACGGCGGCTCTGTCTTTTTATCATAAAGCATCAAATGGGAAGGAGCTTTAGATAGCCTTATGGAAAAAAATCTTACCTCGGGCAGTGTCTTAAAGAACATCGTGTACTTTTCACTGCCTTATTTATTATCGTACTTTTTACAGACACTTTACGGAATGGCGGATCTTTTTATCATCGGTCAGTTTGAAGGGGTGGCGGGCACGACCGCTGTCTCAATCGGCAGCCAGGTCATGCACATGCTCACGGTTATGATCGTGGGACTTGCGATGGGAACGACCGTCAGCATCGGTCAGGCGATCGGAGCAAACGACAAGAGGAGGGCGGCAAATGCCATCGGAAATACGGTCACACTGTTTGCTGTGGTGGCGGCAGGCATGTTTGCCATCCTTCTGCTTCTGGTGAATCCGATCCTTCAGGTTATGTCCACGCCACAGGAAGCCGTGGCAGGTACCAGGATCTACCTTACGATCTGTTTTGTCGGCATTCCGTTTATCATCGCTTACAATGTGATCAGTTCGATTTTTCGCGGGCTCGGTGATTCAAAAAGTCCGATGTACTTTATCGCCATCGCCTGCGTGATTAACATTGCCCTTGACTATCTGTTTATGGGAGCTTTTCACATGGGAGCTGCCGGGGCGGCACTTGGAACGACACTGTCTCAGGCGGTCAGCGTTGTGATCTCGCTTTTTATGATTCGGAAAAAGAAGATGGGGATTGCCCTGAAAAAGCAGAATCTCCGGCCGAAAAGGCGAGTGATGGGACAGATTCTGAACATCGGCGTGCCGGTGGCACTTCAGGATGGGTTTATCCAGATCGCATTTCTTGTTATTACGATCATCGCCAACCGTCGAGGATTAAACCAGGCGGCAGCCGTCGGTATTGTGGAAAAGATCATCAGTTTTCTGTTTCTTGTGCCATCCTCGATGCTTTCTTCCGTGTCAGCACTGGCGGCACAGAATATCGGTGCCGGAAAGCACGACCGTGCCAGAGAGACGCTTCACTACGCTCTGCTGATCGCCGGCGGATTCGGCATTTTTATCGCAATCCTGATCCAGTTTATCGCATCACCGGTCGTTGGAGTGTTTACATCCGATCAGACTGTGATCGCATTTGGAAGCCAGTACATATGCGGTTATATTTTTGACTGCTTTTTTGCCGGGATCCATTTCTGCTTCAGCGGTTACTTCTGTGCTTACGGAAAATCCGGGATTTCCTTTTTCCACAACATCGTTGCGATCCTGTGCGTGCGAATCCCGGGAGCTTACCTGACCTCAAAATGGTTCCCACAGACCCTTTTCCCGATGGGGATCGCGACTGCCTGCGGTTCTTTGCTCTCAGCACTGATCTGCGTGGCGGCATTCGTCTGGCTAAAACAGCATAAAAGATTGCAGAATGTGCAGACAGCAGATAGCACAGTGAGAGTTTCAAAAAAGCATAGATCAGATGTAAGATAACATGTTGTTTATGAATGGCAGAAAGCAGGATAAGCATGGAAGAAGAAAAATTATTTCGCATTGGAGATGTGGCAAAAATGTTCCATATCAGCACCGGGACGCTTCGTCATTATGAGCGGATTGGGATTGTCGTCCCGGAGTTTATCGAGGAAAAAAGCAGTTACCGTTACTATGGTATCCGCCAGTTTGAGGTGCTCAATACGATCCGCTATCTGCGGGTGCTCGATATGCCGCTGGAGCAGATTGCAGATTTCCTCGCCAACCGCGACATTCAGGTGATCGAAGAAAAACTGCAAAATCAAAAAGAGATGATTCGGGAAAAGAAGCGTCAGCTGGAGGTCATAGAACGGAAAATCGACCACAGAATCCATCAGATCCAGGATGCGGCCTCATCGAAGCTGGATGAGATCCGCATGCAGCAGACCAAAGCCTGCCGGATCGTCTGGATCCGGGACAGCCTGAAGATCCATTCGCATCTGGATCTGGAATATGCGATCCGCCGTCTGGAAAAAGACCAGCCGGATTCTCTGACCTTCCTTGGAAAAGTGGGTGTTGGCATATCCGAAGAAAAGCTGGAAAACGGTCAACTGGATGCTTATGACCGGGTATTTCTGGTACTGGATGACGAAGAAAACTATCAGGGTGAAGTCGAGCAGCTGCCGGATACCCTGAGCGTATCGATCCGCTTTTGCGGCGGACATCAGGAGGCAGAAAAATATTATCGGAAACTTCTCTCCTATATCAAAGAACATCAGCTCAAAATCGCAGGATTCTCCAGAGAGATCACCCTCATCGACTATGGGATCACAAATGACACCGGAAAATTTGTGACCGAAATTCTGATTCCGGTATGTGAAAATTAGAAAAAATCAAGCCGCAAAATTACGCCTGTGAACGTGCAGCATGGTTTATGGCTTGTTCCTAAAAAACTATTTAGAAAAAAATCTAAATAGTGATTGACAACGGGAAAACAGAGTGATATATATAAAGTAATTAGAAAATTTTCTAAATAGCTGGAAAGGAGGAATTTATAAGTAACTAAATATATTGCTTAATATGGTTAAATGTGTTTAA
>OCHC01000707.1_pt1 | contig 32768 bp, 28 predicted proteins | sample 1538641 | NCBI WGS metagenome assembly OCHC01 (sample SAMN04571714, study PRJEB22368) | human gut metagenome | biome: human gut; material: stool | host: Homo sapiens | place: Luxembourg | collected 2012-08-17
TATGGTGAAAAAAATATTACTAAAATTCCATTTAAAACAGATGTGTCAAATGTGATTTTGTATCATCATGAACATGCCGATGGAACTGGTCCTTTTCAAAAAAAGTGGAATGAAACCCCATTGCCTGCAAGAATTATTCATCTTGCAGATACCGTTGATATCATAGGAAATAGTATTAAATCTGATGATAATAGATGGGATTTTATATGTCAGTATCTTTCCCAAAAAAAGGATAGTCTATTTGATTCAGAATGTGTTAATGCTTTTCTTCATGTATTCACAAAAGAATCCTATATGTGTTTAAGTGATGATTCTTTTGAAACGAAGCTATGGGAAATTATTCCAAGAGAAAAACTGGTTTTTGATTGGGAAATGTGTAAAAATGTTGCGGATTTCTTTGCAAAGATTGTAGATTATAAATCTTCTTTTACAAGCAGGCATTCTATAGGAGTAGCTGAAAAAGCCTCCCTGCTTGCCAAATATATGGGATATGATTCAATTACGGTACAGAAAATGTATTTGGCTGGTGCACTGCATGATATAGGAAAAATGGCGGTAGGCAATGAAATTCTGGAAAAACCGGATAAGCTTACGGATGATGAATTTTCTACAATGAAAAATCATGCTGGTTATACATACCTTATATTATCGGAGGTTAATGATTTTGAAGAAATACGAGATTGGGCGGCTTTCCATCATGAAAAATTAAATGGAAAAGGGTATCCTTTTGGAAAAACCGCTGATGAATTAAATGAGCAGGAACGTATGATGGCATGTGTTGATATTTATCAGGCTCTTACGGAAGACAGACCTTATAAAAAGGGATTGTCCCATGAAAAAACATGTGATATCCTTGATGACATGGCACATAAAGATTTTATTGATTCAGATATTTCAAAGACAATTAGAGAATGTTTTGGAAGAACCTGATGCCATATATGAAAACAGAGGGTGTTTCAGACAATAGTATTTTCAGTTATGTACTAGTATGACTCTTACGAGGGAACCACCGGCACGACATTCCAGATTACATCACGTTCGATCGGAGAGGTAACTGTAGAAAAAATTGGTAAAAGTGCTGTATTTTTCGGGGGGGGGGTACAACATTTTATGTGAAAAATAGAATAATAAAATTGTTCCCGAAATTTATTGACTTTGAGAAAAAAATTTGATATATCAGAATCGAACAAAAGAGAAAGGAAATAGCAAACTATGCCGACAAAGAAAAATATGATGAAAAAGAACTTGGAAAATTTGCATCTGAAGGAAAGGATAAACTATGGCTACAGAAAAGTCATTATTATGATGTTAGTCTCAGGTCTGTTTTCTATTGTGGTTATAGGTATGCTATTTGCCAATACGATGCATTATGTACAAAATGTTACTGTTGCAGACCGGGCGGTGAAAATCTGCAGGATAAATGTTAACTCATCAGCGAGAAATATCAGGGAAATGGCATTAAATAATGATACATCCTCTTATGACGGTTATGAGCAGACGGTAGAAAGACTGCTTGCAGAAGTTAATACCCAACTGAAAAATTTAAAGAACTCCGGAGTTATTCCGGATGCGGATTGTGAAGAATACGCATCTGCCCTTACAGACTGGGGAAACATTGGTTATTCCATCATGAAAGAAATCAAAAGCGGTGACAAGGATAAGGCAGTTGATTCAATTCTGAATGATTGTACCCCGGCATTAAATAAAGCCGTAAAAATTGCAACAAGATTAGATGAAATGACCGATGAGGTAAGCAGCCAGGCAGTCAGAATTACGGTTATTTCTGCAGTGGCAGGAATTGTGTGTATTATTATTTGTCTGGTTTTGGCATGGAAACTGGCAATAAAAACAGGCAAAAAAGTACTTGAGTCAATTTTAGTACCATTACGTGAAGTGGAAGCCGTTGCACAGGAATTAACAGATGGAAACCTGCACAGCACGCTGGATTACCATTCAGATGATGAGATTGGAATACTGGCACACAATATGCGCAAATCCATCCGCATTCTGGGAAGCTATGTAGATGATATTGGACGTTCAATGAAGATGTTTGCAGAAGGAAATTTTGATGTGCAGCCGGAAGTAGAGTGGAAAGGGGATTTCGTTGGAATTCTAAACTCCTTTATGTTGTTTGAAGAAAGCATGGCAGAGACAATAAAGGGAATCCAACATGTTTCAGATGAAGTTTCGGGTGCCGCAGATCAGGTAGCATCAAGTTCCAATGACCTTGCGGATGGAGCAACAAATCAGGCAGCAGTTGTAGAAGAACTGACCGCAACAGTCGCAGGTGTTTCTGAACAGGTAGGAAAAAATTCACAATCCGCAAAAGAAATCAGTGGAAGAGTAGACGAACTTGGAAATGCCATTCTGGAAAGCAATGGTAAAATGAGGGATATGGTTGATTCCATGAATGAGATCAACGGGGCATCAAAAGAGATTGACAAGATCATTGCAACAATCAATGAAATTGCGTCCCAGACGAATCTGCTTGCATTGAATGCTTCCATTGAGGCTGCAAGAGCAGGGGAGGCAGGAAAGGGATTTGCAGTGGTAGCGAATCAGGTCAATGTGCTGGCAGACCAGAGTGCCCAGGCAGCAAAGGAATCCGCAACATTGATTGAAACCTCTGTGAAAGCCGTGGAAAAAGGTATGGTGATTGCAGGGCAGACGGCATCACAATTGCAGGAGGTCGCTGAGAATTCCCAGATCATTACAAAAGAAGTCACAAATATTGCAGAAACGTTAGAGACACAGACAACAGAAATCCAACAGATTAATGATGGAATTGAACAGATCAATGATGTCGTACAGACGAATTCGGCAACATCTGAAGAATGTGCAGCAGCCGGTCAGGAGATGAGCAGTGAAGCAGAAAATCTGCGTGAAATGATCCAGAAATTTAAAGTTGCAGAAAATAAAAATTAAAAACGGTGCAAAAAATTATTGATGTTGAATTTACATATAAAGTTGTCGCAGGTAGGAACTATAATTTGACTTGTGACATATATAAATGCGGGAAAAGGATGCAATGAGAAAATGTGCGTTATTGGTTTTAAACTGATAACGCACATTTTAAATTATATGAATAGTAATATCATCGCAAAAAAGCATAAAAGTAGAAAAAGTTAAAAATATCGTGGATATAGTGCTAGAATTGTTGAAAAAAGTAAGTTAAAATACAGGAAAACAACAAGTGTAAAGGGGAAATTTTATGGAATATTCAGCAATTTTTCATGATATGGATAAAAGGTTTAGCTATGCAGTTGATAAGGATTTATTTGTGATACGCGTGCAGGTAAAAAAGGATGATATGAAGGAGGTAATCCTTCACTATGAGGACAAGTATATACCTATGGAGCGTAAGGATACCAGAAAGACAGTTCCGATGAAGAAGGTTGCTGTCTCACAGTTTCATGATTATTATGAAGCACAGATAAATATGCATTTGATCTGTCTGCGTTACTTTTTCGAATTTACGGACACGCAGGGAGAAAAGGTATATTATGGAAATTATGAGTTTGATAAGGAATGCATTACAAACAGGGACAGAATGTTTGACTGTCCGCAGAACCTCCGGGAGGAAGAGATGTTTGAGGTGCCGGAGTGGGCAGCAAACAAGGTCGTGTATCAGATTTTCCCATCCCGTTTTGCAGCTACGGAGCCGGTAGACAAAGAACTGTGGTATAAAGCACCGATTACGCCTATGGATGATCTGCATGGAAATCTCAGGGGAATCATCGAACATATGGATGATATTCAGAATCTGGGAATCGATGTGCTGTATATGACACCTATCTTTCAATCAAATTCGTGCCATAAGTATGATACCACGGATTACTACCAGATAGACCCGTCCTTTGGAACAACAGAGGATCTCAAAGAGCTGGTACAAAAAGCGCATGAGCGTGGTATGAAGGTAGTCCTGGATGCGGTATACAATCATACGGGAAGAGAATTTTTTGCGTTTGCGGATATCCTGGAAAATGGTGAAAAATCCAAATACCGGGACTGGTATTTTATTGATGGATTCCCACTTAAAAGCGAATGGGGAGAGATCCCAAACTTCAAATGTTTTGGTTATTATGGCGGAATGCCAAAGTTAAACCTGAAAAATCCTGAAGTTGAAAAATACATTACGGATGTTGCATGCTACTGGATTAAGGAATGCGATATTGACGGATGGAGACTGGATGTAGGAGACGAAATCAGCCATTTCTTCTGGAAGAATTTCAGAAAGGCAGTAAAGGCTGTGAAGAAAGATATGCTGATCATTGGGGAAATCTGGCATTATGCAGGAGATTTCCTTGAGGGGGATGAATGGGATACAGTCATGAATTATCCATTTTACCTGAACCTGATCGATCTGCTTGCAGACGAAAAGATTACGGTCAGCCAGTTCGTACAAAATCTTGGATATTTGAAGGGACGCTTACACAAAAACTGCTATCCCCTTATGTGGAATCTGATCGACAGCCATGATACCGCAAGATTTTTACATCTGTGTAACGACAATAAGAAAAAGCAGCATCTGGCAGCCGCTTTTCAGTTGTTACTGCCGGGAATGCCGATGATTTATTATGGAGATGAGTATGCGATGCCGGGAGCAAACGATCCGGACTGCAGACGGGGCATGTACTGGGATGAAGAATACCAGGACAAAGAGATGTATGAATGGTACAAGCGGCTGATTCAGGTCCGGAAAAGCCATGCATGCATTGTAGAAGGCGAACTGGCTGGGATCGTTACGGAAGATGAGGAAGGGACAATTGTCCTGATCAGAAAAAATGGCGAGGAGACCATTGCCATGATTTTCAACTGCAGCAGCAGTGCAAAAAAATTTAATGAGTACACGCAGAAGTACAATCTGCTTACCGAAAACACCTTTGATGGAAATGTAGAGGGGTTTGATGCTGCGGTAATCGTGCTTTAAGAAGCCTTACGGCAGATGGTTTCCCGGGAGTTTGTCTGTGGGAAGAAGAGGGAAAGCACCAATATTTCTGGTAATGTAAAGTACGGAGGATGATATGACGAATGTAAAAAAGAAGGATGGAAAACGGTTTGGGGCAATCATACTTAGCCTGATATTATTGCTTTCCCTGGTGTTTCCGTATCCTGTGATGGCAGACCAGACAGCGGCAGACCAGACAACGGCAGCTTCCGTTTATGCCATTCACAAGACAGGTGATGATAAGGAAAATTTTGTGATTGTTATCATGGGTGAGGGCTATACCCGGGAACAACAGGAACAATTTTTGAAGGATGCAACGGCAAAAGCACAGGGGCTGCTAAAGTGGTCCCCTTATAAAGAGTATTCCGACAGGATCAATATTTATGCAGTACAGACGGTATCCAGTGAAACTGGTGTGGGCGTGATGTATGGGGAGTCGAACCCGGACACATATTTTCATGTGCAGGCATTCGGAAAATCCTGCTATTTTGCAAAGGACGGGGAAGATAAAGCCAGGGCACTGAGGGCAGAGCTGGAGAGCAGATATCTGGATACCGGTGCAGCCGTTGGAACCATCCATATCATTTGTAATACGACTGCGAATATTGGTTCTTCTTCCAATGCACTCTTTTCTTTTTCGGCAAATTCGGGTGAGAATGAGCAGGGGGATGTCATGACCCATGAAATTTCCCACAGCATCGGAAGATTAGGCGATGAATATGATAAAAAGATGCAGGGAGAAAATATTTCCGATACCTCGGACCCGGATAAAATTAAATGGCATAAGATGCTGGGATTCCGTGGAATCGGAATAACGGCAGCAGGAACAGAAACGGTATTTGCACCGAGCCGCGTCTGCATGATGCGGGATCTTGGGAATCCTTTCTGTGAAGTGTGTAAAATGGAACTGGCGCGGAGATTAAATAACCGTGATTATGTCAGCAGGCAGGCATCTGTTTATGTGTGCGATCCTGAAATTACAATTCCGCATAGCAGGACAGGAACACTTGACAGGGATAGTGACCAATACCGGATCGATGAGACAAATATCACAAAAGCAAATGGAAAGGATCTGGAATTCCGTACAGTCGTACAAAATATAGTGGATGCCAAACAGCATTTGAAGATTACTTTCCGCATTATTGGAGCAGACAATACAGTCAAATATGAAAAAGAAGAAACATATACCGTTCCGCCACACAGTAACTGGTATGATCCGGATGCTGCCAGAGAGTCCCTTTCTGTCACACTTCCTGCGGTAACTGGTCTGGTTTCCGGGGACAGACTGGAAGGAAAGATCATAGATGAGGACACTGGGAAAATTCTGGCTGACAATCAGACGGCAGGACAGGCGTGGAGTACCGTAACGATTCGTTATATGCTGCAAAACGAAGACGGAACCGAAACAACAGTGCCTGATACGGCACCCGCGACAGTATATGTACCAAAGAATTCTGCGTATACGTTAAGAAGTCCGGATTTATATGGATATACATGTGTAGGAAACAGTGCAAATCAGGGAGAAATAAACATCACAGAGGATCGCCAGGAGATCACTTATTATTACCGGAGAAACAGTGAGATGCCGGAAATACAAACCGTACCTGTCCGCGTAACTTATGATGGAAAACCCCATACATTTGATATCAAACAGGAAGATGGTGTACAAATCAGTTACAGTTTGACAGAAAACGGATCGTATACACAAACGGAGATGCCATTTTACACAGAAGCAGGCCAGTATAAGATTTATTTTAAAGCGGAAAAGGCATCTTTTATTCCAACATACGGGGAGGCTGTCCTGGAAATCGAAAAGGCTTCCACCAGCATGCAGCTGACTGCAAAAAACGATACGGTCAAAGGTGCGGGGACAGTAGAATTACAGCTTTGCAGACAGGGGATTCCGGAAGATGCCGGGATAAAAGTAACCTGTGATGTTTCCGGGATCACATTAGAAGAAAAGGGAACGGATCACTGGATAGCAACGCTTCCGAATGAAACGAAAACATATACGTTCACCGCGTGTTATAATGGGAATGGCAACTATACAGGAAGTAAGGCAGATTGTCAGGTCCGTGTAACGGCGGATCATTCCCAGACCGGGGGCGGTTCTGGTGGAAGTTCCGGAGGCAGTTCAAGTGGAGGTTCCGGAGAAAATGCCGGTGGAAGCACGGACGGATCATCTGGCAATGTTTCACCGGATTCCGGCACATTACCGGCACCGGATCATGCAAAAGAAGAACCGGGGAATGTGACACCGCCACCCGCAGCAGATACGTCCGTTTCTGTTAAGGATATTAATGTCAAAGCAAAAACTGCAGTTAAAAATAATACGGTCAAAGTGAAGAATATTGCAGCAGTTTTGAAAAAAGAAATTACAAAGGCAGAAAAAGAACAGGGTGGCAGGATAAAAGACCTGTCTGTTGAAATAACTTTTGATACGGCAAAAGCCGGAAACTGGAAGAATCTGCATCTTGAAATGGATAAGCAGGCGGTAAATTTACTTGTCAAAAAGAATGTAAAAGAATTGAAGGTCAATGGTGGCAATGTAAATCTTACCTTTGATTCGAAGGCATTAAAAGAATTAAAGAAAGAGATGAATACAGCTGTGGTTATCAAAATGAAACAGGCTGACAAGAAAAATCTTTCTGCCAGGGCAGGGAAAATTATTGGAAAACGTCCGGTTTATGATTTTTCCGTCACAGGAATCAAGAAAAAGCAGTCGTCTGTCCTGAAAAAGGGACGGATCAGGGTCGCTGTTTCCTATAATGCTTCGAAAAAGGAAAAAGACAAAAAGATTTTTGCATATAAAATTGATAAATACGGTGTAGCAGTTAAGATACCGGGATCTTATTATGATTCCGATACAAAGACCGTTAACTTTGTAAGCCGTGGGTTTTTCACAGTTGCAGTAGGCTGTGAAAAGTGATGAAACATAAAAAATCATCGTTCACGTTAAAAAAACTGTAATTCATGTCGAAAAATACAAAAACCGGTTTTGATTTGGTATAATAATAGAACTCATTTTAGTAAAAATGAGTTCATACTGTGAATGATGGAGGGGATAACAATCATCGTTTTAGAAGAAATATTAATGGCAAACGGATTGACCGTATTAATGATGTGGTTCCTTTTGTTTTGCAGACGAAAGAACAGAGAGAGCCTTCATGTGGGAGATAAAATATATGATGGAATAGCGATCGTAAATTTAGTGGGGGCATTGTCTGAAACCATTGCTTTTCTCGTAGATGGAAAACAGTTTACTGGCAGCCGGCAGATTAATTATATCTCTAACAGCATATGCTTTATAGGGACAGTCAGTATGGGTATGCTTTGGTGTATGTACGTGGAATTGCGTATCTATCGAAATTATAAAAGAATGGTTCAAAAAGCAGGAGTGGAGATATTTCCCTGGCTGGTAGAAGTAATTATGGTTTTATGTAATCTGTTTGGAACAGGGATTATGTTTAAAATATCCGGGGAGAATGTATACCAGAGAACTGCCGGTGCGCTGGTGGGATATATTTCGCTTGTCATATATTTTGCTTACAGTATCTATCTGGTGTATCATTCCAAAAAACAAGGGGTTAACCTGAATTTTTTCCCGGTGATCTATTTCGTTGGTCCTTGTTTTGCAGGTGTAGTTATCCAGTTCCTTTTTTATGGAATTACATCATCATGGGTGCTGGTTGCGGTCGCATTGATATTTGTGCAGATGCAGTCATACGCAGAGAGTTTGTATATGGATGAGCTTTCCGGATTATACAACCGGAGATATTTTAATGCGGTGCTTGCAGAAAAGAAAATTGCAAGCCAGAAATCCTTATATGGAATCATGATGGATGTAAACGATTTCAAGTGTATTAATGACAATTTAGGTCATAGTACGGGCGATAAGGCTATTTGTACGTTGGGAAATATACTCATCAGATCCATACCGGATGATGGTATGGCAATCCGGTATGCGGGAGATGAGTTTATTGTGCTGCTGTCAGGTGTTGATACGGAGCGTGTCTTAGCGACAATGGAGGAGATTAACCGTAATCTGTCCCGGTTTAATGAATCCGGAATAGAACCGTTTCATTTAAGTGTTTCTATGGGATACACGGAATTTGGGACAGAAGATGATGCAGAAACTTTTTTAATGCATATGGATGAGAAAATGTATGAGGAAAAACGGAAATATCATATGCGAAAGAAATCAGCCGGTTTGGAAAATAAAGTATAGCATTACGTTCCTGCCATTTGTCCGATAACTGGTTGCAATGGCACAAGAAAAGAAAATATTATAATCATCAAACGAGTAGCAGACTGGTGTAAATCCGGTTTTGCTGCTCGTTTTTATATTTATGGTTATAGGCAGGGATGCTCCGGATTTCAATACAGTAAATAACCGTGTTATGGTAATGTGGTATACAATCATGTTATGAGTGCAGATGATTTCTGTATCAATAAATTTGTTCCGGGATATTTTTCCCGTATCAATGAAGACGGTTCGTATTCAAACGGCTCAGGATGTGGAAATGATACAGCATCCGAGAGAAACATGGTACGGAAATATATTGTGGATTCCGTATGCTACTGGGCAGATGTATTTGAATACTATAAGGGACTTATTAAGTTCAGAAAGGCACATCCGGCACTTCGGTTATCTACATCAGAGGATGTGAAAAAATATGTAAAATCCGTAGAAGGACTTGGGGATAATATTGTAGGAATTAATATAAAGGGCGGTCAGAAAGATGAAAGTGCAAAAGAGATGTATCTTCTTTTTAATGCAAACACTGACAACGCAAAAGTTACAATTCCGGAAGGAAAATAGAAAGTCTGCATAAACGGACAGAAAGCTGGCGTTGAGACAATCGAGACAATCAAGGGTGGCGAGTATACAATGGATGGTATCAGTGCACTTGTACTTGTAAAACAGGATGGTGCGGCCATGACGATTGTTATTGTTCTGATTGCAGCAGCGGTAGTTGTTGCGGCAGGAGTTGTTATTGTTGTAATGAAAAAGAAAAAAACAAATAGATAATAAAGTTTATAATTAGTGTCTGCTTACTCAGCAGGCACTAATTATTTTGTATGGAATATCTGCATGGCCCCATACCGTGATAAGGTTAAACATGTTAAAGAAATAGTATCCTAAACTTTGGACGGTAGAGGATGCTATTTTTTTGCGCGAAAATATATCGAACATTTGATTGCTTTTTGATCGAAAAATGGTAAAATAAATACATACAGAAAGCAGTATCAAAGCATAGTGCGGTAGGCGGTTTGCCCTTATTACGAGGGCTATGGTGCCCTCTGGTTGAAAGGAGGGCGATAGCATGGTTACATATTCTGAACTTTTTCAGTTTTGCATACTGATTGTTGCTATTATCAATCTGATCGTAATGATCTTTTTTAACCATAAAAAATAACCGCCCCTACCAAAGACCGGTTATTTTTTAAAACTAACTTTGGCAAACCGCCTACACGGTATTGCTTTTTGTATTTTCATAATACCATTGCGTAATTTTTTTGTCAATGATTTAAAGATCTTTGCTGGATACCATTAAATTGTTTTATTATCTGCGAACAATTTCTAATCGTTCGCGCTGGATAAGTTTTTCATACTGTCTCAATTGAAATACTGTCTACCTGTGCACTTAAATGATTTTAGACACCAGATCCATATCTATTATAGAGTAAGATCAGTATAAGCAAAACGAGTATCACTATATATCTTTTTTTCATTATTATAAATAACTTGAAGCGTAGAAATTGGTTTTACTCGAATAAGTTTGCGATGTATGCAATCTTTACAATTCCTACATTTCCAACTCCAACATAAGTATCAAGATTTCCAGAACATTTTAAGGTAATACAGGAGGAAGTACATGTGGTTTTGTTACTTTGTCCAGAAAGTTTATATGTATATATAACAAAGTCAGAATCTACGCTTGCATTAGAAGCACTTGCATTTGTCTAGTGCTTTCCACTATAATATCCAACGGCATCACAACTATATATAATATATAGAGATGAACATTATAATTCCCGCAATTTCATTTCATTTATTTTCTTTTTGCGCGTAATCGTTCTATTTCTTTTTATCCGATTATAAATTGATATAACAGCAGGAATATTTGTAAGCATAAAGATAATGATACAATTGTGTATCTTATCCTTTATGGACATCTGATTTTTGGAAACGAAACTATATGAGAGTGTCAATAACCCCTGCTTCTCAACGCGTTCAAAACTTTCTGGTTCAAAATTAAGATACACTATAATTAATACGATTGAAAGAACAAGAAAAATAATTGGTGTTAACGATACGGTAGTTGTTCTTCTTTTTTTATTTAAATATGATTCTAAAAAACGTACACAAATAATGGTTAATGCCATTATTATTACGATGAATAAAATGGTAGAAAATTTCATTTATTCTCCTTTTTGCTCTCTGTATTTTTTTATCAATATTTTTGCTGTGTCAAAATCAAGTTGATCATCTATTACCATTTTTTTAATTAATGAAATATAAGCGTCATTTTCTATTTGATCATTCATTTGCATTTTTTGTATAAGTCGATCAAGTCTCAATCGCACGGTAGGATATGTTATATGATACAATTTTGCAACCTCTTTTAAAGAGCCAGATGACATAACAAAATTTTTTATAAATGTGATATCTTCATCACTTAAATTGTATATCCATTCTTGCGCTTTTCGTCTCATTATCAACCCCTTTCTTTAATATTGTTGATATTATCATTTAATAATGTTAAAGTCAACTGCTAATATTATGTTATTTACATATTTTTATCTTAATAATCATTCGAAACCTCAAACTTGTAAAGATAAGGTTTTCAGATTCGAGGTTACTCTCAACCCCCCTTGCTTTTGTTTATATTTCTTCAATCATCAGTTATAAAAAACAGAAGCATTTTAATCAGTTCACCATGTCGGTTTCATTTATATTGGAAGCACAAGGTGTAGAGCAGAGATTGTCCGTGTCGGGTGGGTGGAGCAACTAAGAAATTGTTTGGTATTACAGCGGAAGAACTTTTGAAAAAAGCACGGTAAAATGCTGACTTATCAATTGAAAAATAATTATTTTGTATGGAATATCTGCATGGCCCCATAAGTATGCGGCAAATGCGGAGCCGTGGCCTTTCTCGACGGGCAGGAAAAATTCCGGCAGGTTGCGCACGTATTACACAATTGCTTGAGATTGGCGTGTGTTGTTGTATCCAGATGCAGGATCAGCGTTGCTGTCTTAAGCGGCCGGAGCATCTGCCCCTCGGTAAGCTGGATGCCATCCGGGGCAAGCCGCCCATAAATCTGTGGGAGCAGGTCAAGGGAATAGGTATCTCCCAGAAAAGATAATTCTGCAAGATACAGGCGGCTCTGACGTTCTACCACATGTGCAAACTCTTCATAAGCCTTTGACAAAAGCATCAGGCTGATGCAGTCCACAATGTAAGCCTCCTGGATCTGTTCATGGTTCAGATATAATTCCGACAGTTCATCCACTCCGTTTCCAAGCGTCACAAACCCATAGGCATAGTGAGGCAGGGAAACCCCGTCTAAATCCTGATCCAGAGAGTAATACGCATAGGATTCAACCAGGGGAAGAAGTGCCGTATAAATTGCCTGAATATGGGGCAGGTCATCCGGAGGGAAATGGAAACGGCTGCAAAATTCGTTCCAGTCACCGGAGGATAATCCGGGAGTAAGTTTACATTTCATGGGATACATCCTCCTTATCGGAAGCTGCCATAACGGCTGCAATTTCCTGAAAGCGGTTCGTGACCTTATCATAGTTCTTTCGGTGATGGGGAAAGCCACAGTTTATGCAGGATTTGATACCATTTTTTAAATATTCACAGTTTCCACCACAGGATTTCCCGAGTGTATAGAGGGGACAATAACAAAACAGACAGTTAAAGTCCGCCTCCGGAATTCCTTTATGGCATGGAAAATATTCACATTTTTTATTTTGAAAAAACTTATAATATTCGCTCAAAATGGTTTCCTCCAATCAAAGCACAATCATAGCATAATTATATCGGAACAACAAGCGGATCGCAAGAAATGCGAATGACATAAAAATTGCATTTCAGTGGGAAATGATACCTTTTGCCCCTTTTATCATTACATTATTTACATCTTTTTAAGAGCGCAGGTATAGTGGCTCAGGCAATTGAGGATTTGAAGCAAAAAGTTGAAAATTAAATAAAAAATACTTGACTTAAAGTTAACTTTAAGTGGTATATTATGATAGATAAAATCGGAAGGAGAATTTATTATATGTATATCGAAAAGATTAACGGACCAGAAGATGTGAAGAAATTAAATATAGAAGAGATGACAGCTCTCGCAGAAGAAATGCGTCATGCATTATTAAAGAGGGCAAGTATTCACGGCGGGCATTTTGGCCCGAATTTTGGCATGGTAGAGGCAATCATTGCACTGCATTATGTTTTTGAGTCCCCAAAGGACAAAATGGTATTTGATGTTTCCCATCAGACCTATCCGCACAAGATGCTGACCGGTCGAAAAGATGCCTATTTATATGAAGAACATTACGACGACGTGACGGGATACAGCTGTCCGCAGGAAAGTGAACATGACCATTTTACGATCGGACATACCTCTACATCCATCAGTCTGGCATGCGGTCTGGCAAAGGCAAGGGATCTTCGTGGGGAAAGTGCAAATGTGATCGCAATTATCGGAGACGGTTCTTTAAGCGGAGGAGAAGCCTTAGAAGGAATGGATTTTGCGGCAGAATTAGACAGCAACATGATCATTGTAGTAAATGACAATGATATGTCAATTGCAGAAAATCATGGAGGACTTTATTCAAATCTGAAATTACTCCGCGAGACAAACGGACAGGCAGAGTGTAATTTATTTAAAGCCATGGGACTTGATTATGTCTATGTGGATCATGGAAATGACTTAAGGGAGCTGATCGGGGCTTTCAAACAGGTAAAAGACAGTAAGAAACCGGTTGTTGTCCACATTAATACATTAAAGGGAAAAGGTTATAAACCGGCAGAAGAGCATAAGGAAGAATGGCACTGGCATCTTCCATTTGATATTGAGACCGGAAAATCCCATTTTCCAGAAGTGGAAGATTATTCTTCGGTGACCTGTGAATATCTGATTGAAAAGATGAAAAAGGATCCGACAGTTGTTGCAATTACATCCGGAACCCCGACGATTCTCGGATTTACGCAGGAGAAAAGGAAACAGGCCGGCCGGCAGTTTGTAGATGTGGGAATCGCGGAGGAGACAGCGGTAGCACTTGCTTCCGGAATTGCCAAAGGTGGCGGAAAGCCGGTATACGGTGTGTATTCCAGCTTTATCCAGAGGACGTATGACCAGATTTCACAGGATCTGTGTATTGACGGGAATCCGGCAACGATTGTTGTGTATACGGGATCGGTATTTGGCATGACGGATGTTACCCATCTGGGACTGCAGGATATTCCGATGCTTTCTAATATTCCGGGACTGGTTTATCTGGCACCGACAACAAAGGAAGAATATCTGTCAATGCTTGACTGGAGTGTGGAGCAGAAGGAAATGCCGGTTGCGATCAAACTTCCGGGCGGAGATATGATTTCGGATGGCAGAGAAGTCAAAAAAGACTGGAGTCAGCTCAACACCTATGAGGTAACGGAGAAGGGAAGCAAAATTGCACTGATCGGACTCGGAACATTTTATTTCCTGGCACTGCAGACCGCAGAAATGCTGGAGAAAAAAGGTATTCATGTAACGGTAATCAACCCGTATTATATTACCGGACTGGATAAGGGACTGCTGGAGAAGCTGAAGGCAGACCATGACACGGTAGTTACACTGGAAGATGGCATCCTGAATGGTGGTTTCGGAGAAAAAATCGCAAGATTTTATGGAAGCAGTGATATGAAAGTCTATAATTACGGATTGAAAAAAGAATTCCTTGACCGGTATGATGTAAATGAGGTATTAAAAGAGAATCATCTGACCGCAGAGCAGATTGTAAATGACGTATTATAGAAGGCAGAAATAAACAACAAACCTTGTGAGAATCGACACAATATGGTAAAATATAACATACTAGAGCTTATTTTGCATAGTGGTTAGAATAGCGGGCTCATGGAAGGAGCGGTATCATATGAAGAATAAAGATTCGAAAGCAAGGATGCAGATGATTTTCGGGATACTTTTGTTTGCGTTTATTTTTATGGCAGAGTTGTATGCCATAGTCAATTTCCCGAAGATGTTTATTGTTCTGGTTGTTTTGGCAGCAGCAGATCTGATATGCCTGTATGTTGCAATCAGAGGCGTGATTTCAGTATATGAGACAAAATATGCCCGGAGAGAGGAACAGTATGAGAGTATTTTCAAGTCGGAAAAGGCATCATATCTCATGCTGAAAAAATATTTTGAGGAAATATCGGTGAAGCTTGCATATATGGAAGAGGCATCTAAGATTCCGACAGAGGAAATTGTCAATGCACAGAAGGGAATAGCGAAAGTAATTATCAAGCGGTCCCATGAGAATACCGATGCATTGATGAATTCATACGAACAGCTGCTGGACCGGTTTGATACGTTCCAGAAAGGAATGGATGGGTTCGGTACAGTTGCGGGTGTTTATAAGGACGAGATTCTTTCAGCCTGTAAGGATGAAATTTCTTCGGTGCAGAAGGATGGAAAAGAACAGGAACATTCACAGGATAAAGAGATAGCCGCAAAGCTGCAGGAAATCATTATTGCAATAAAAGATATGGAACTGCGCCTGAATCAGACCATTATGAACAGTCAGAAAGTGGTTGTTTCCCAGCCGCAGGTTTCTGTACCTGTGGCAACACCTGTAGAGCCACAGCCGGCACCGCAGAATCATGTGGAAGAAACACCGGTAGAGCCGGAGATCTCACCAGAGCCGGAAGAAAGTATGGAGCCGGAACCGGAGATTTCGCCGGATCTGGAAGAAAACCCGGAACCGGAGATTTCGCCGGATCTGGAAGAAAACCCGGAACCGGAAATTTCGCCGGATCTGGAAGAAAACCCGGAACCGGAAATTTCGCCGGATCTGGAGGAGAGTCTGGAACCGGAGATTTCGCTGGAGCCGGAAGAAGATATGGAACCGGAGATTCTGCCGGATATACCGGAAGAAGAGAGTTTTGAGCCGGAGGAAGAGCCTCCAGTCATGGCAGCGGATGAGATTATCCCGCCGGATCCGGAAGAAGCCATTGAGGAAGCAGAAGAACTGGTAGAGCCGGATCCGATTCCGGAGGATGCGATTGTTGATGAAGCGGATGATGAGAATCTGCCGGAGGAAGAACTTCCACCGATGCCGGATCTGTCAGATCCAAACCGTTCCATGAGCCCGGATGAGATAGCTGCGCTGTTTGCGAATATGGGCAACGATAACAATGCGGATAAAGTTGAGGAACCTGCCGAGGAAACTGTGGAACCGGAGGATATTCCGGAGCCGATCGAAGAGCCGGAAGCAGTAAAAGAAGCACCGCTTCAGCCGGAAGAACCGGCAGATCCCAATAAGGCATTAAGCCCGGATGAGATAGCCGCGTTGTTTGCAAGTATGGGAACGTAAATCAAACGGATAAAATAACGGATAACGCCATTTGTTCCACGTAAAAACGTGTGACAGATGGCGTTTTGTCATAAAATGGAAAAATGTAGTTGCATTTCTTTTTCATTGTGTTATACTTAGGTCGTTGCAATTTAATAGTTTAAAGCAGAGTAGACACATGTGCGTTAAGTGCCGGATGAACAGGGAGTTGTCACCCGGACGAAAAGAGAATCTTGCGGTACATGAGTCGCATCCCGCTGCATCCGAAGATAATATTATCTCCAGTTGTAGTACGGTGAGGTCTGCAAAGGAGGTAATTTTTTTATGAAAAAATTCGTTACTTTGTTCACCGATTCTTTCCGTGAATTAAAAGCGGTAAGAACCATCACTACCATGGCAATGCTTGCTGCAGTTGCTGTCATTCTAGGATTTTTCTCCATTGAATATGGGCAGTTTATTCGGATTGGTTTTTCCAGTATTCCAAATGGTATCATTGATTATCTGTTTGGACCGGTGGTTGGAGGAATTTTCCATGGTGCGTTGGATATTATCAAGTATATGATGAAGCCAACCGGACCATTTTGTCCACAGCTGACGCTGGTTGTTATCCTGGCAGGAATCCTGTATGGATGCTTTTTTTATAAGAAAAAGCTTACGATCTGGCGTGTGCTGGCAGCTAAATTTGTAGTTATGCTGGTCTGTAACGTGATTCTGACAACACTTTGTCTGAATGTGTTATATGGACAGGCATTTATGGTGCTTCTTCCGGCGCGTGCGCTGAAGAACCTGATTATGTGGCCAATTGATTCGGTGATCTTTTTCGCAATCACAAAGGCCTTAGAACAGATTGGACTCTTTCGCATGTTCCAGAAGCCTGTACTTGCAAATTCTGCAAATATGCAGGGGAATTAGAAAATTTAATAAGTTATAGAACAAAAGCCGTCCGCAGAAAGAAAACTGCGGACGGTTTTTTATAAATCTATTTACGGATTGGATGGGTGGCAATATTTTTTAAAATACGGACAGCGGTCTGCATACCTTTCACAGAGATGTGTTCATATGGGCCGTGGAAACCGTAACCGCCGGTACCGAGATTTGGACACGGCAATCCCATAAAGGACAGTCTTGCGCCGTCTGTACCGCCCCGGATCGGACGGGAGAGCGGTGTCAGACCTTCGGAGGCAATTGCCTGTTTTGCCAGATCCACGATCTCCATTTTATCCTCAATGACAGAGATCATATTCTCATACGAATGTTCGATGTCGAGCGTGACGGTTTCCGGTCCATATTTCTGATTCATGGATTGTGCAAGGTCACGCAGATTCTGCAGCCGTTTCTCAAATGTGGTTTTATCATGGTCACGAATGATAAAGGAGAGGGTGGCAGAAGCCACATCTCCGGACATATCGGTCAGGTGATAGAATCCTTCCCGTCCGCTGGTGTGCGCCGGCGTTTCCGCTTCCGGAAGCCGGGAAACAATTTCACATCCCACCAGTGCCGCATTGACCATAATGTCTTTTGCTTCGCCCGGATGAACATTTACACCTTTAATATGAAAGATGGCACTTGCGGCATTAAAGTTTTCGTAAGCCACTTCGCCTTCGTAATCACCGTCCACCGTGTATGCATAATCTGCCTGAAAGATAGCAAGATCAAACAGATCCGCACCTGCGCCGACTTCTTCGTCCGGCGTAAACCCGATCCAGACATCCCCGTGTGGTGTACCTTCTGCAATCAGTTCTTCCACGGCTGTCATGATTTCGGCAACACCTGCCTTGTCATCAGCGCCCAGAAGTGTGGTACCGTCTGTAGTGATCAGGGTTCTTCCTTTTAAAGAGGCAAGGGATGGAAAATCACTTACCTTTAAAACATCCTGACTTCCTTTTAATAAGATATCCCCGCCATCATAGTCGGGAATGATCTGTGGTTTGACATCTTTTCCAGAAAAATCCGGGGCGGTATCCATATGAGCGATAAAGCCGATGGATTTACAGTTTTCCATGCCCGGTGTGGCAGGAAGCTTGGCATATACATAGCAGTGATCGGTGAGGAGTATATTGGTAAGACCGAGAGTTTCCAGTTCCTGCTTTAAGGCTTTTGCAAGCGTGAACTCACGCTCACTGCTTGGAATGTCACTGCAGGATTCATCGGAGGTTGTCCAGTAGCTGACATATTTTAGTAATCTTTCTTCTACTTTCATGTTAAATTGTTCCTTTCAAATATGCTTTTAAAAAAATTTAAAAAAAATAAAAAAAGTGCTTGCTTTTTTAATACTCCTATTATATAATAATTCTTGTCTTAAGGAAAGACACAAAACAAACAACTTAAAAATGCGCGATTAGCTCAGCTGGCAGAGCACCTGACTCTTAATCAGGGTGTCCAGGGTTCGAACCCCTGATCGCGCACTCGCAAAGCTTATTTTGATTGAATCAAATGGCAAAAGAACTCTTGACGAACAATGTGATTCGTTGGGGGTTTTTTTATTATATAAAATGCAAATAATTATAGAAAGAAACCATAGGGGGAAATATGGAGAAAGTATATGAGTATGCAGCCGCGGTTCTGGCAGAGGTCAAACGCGCGATTGCGGGGAAGGATGCCTGTATTACCAAAGCTTTTGCTACAATTCTTGCGGGAGGGCATATTCTGATTGAGGATGTGCCGGGGGTGGGAAAGACAACACTTGCCACCGCCTTTTCGCGCGTCATGGGACTTTTGGATCACCGTGTACAGTTTACACCGGACGTGCTTCCGGCAGATATTGTAGGATTTAACATGTACCAGAAAGAGACAGGACAGTTTGTGTACCATCCGGGAACGATCATGTGTAATCTGTTTCTTGCGGATGAGATCAACCGGACTTCGCCAAAGACACAGTCCGCGCTTCTTGAGGTGATGGAGGAGGGCAAAGTAACGGTGGATGGTGTGAGCCGAAAAGTGCCGCAGCCGTTTGTTGTCATTGCAACACAGAATCCCAAAGGCAGTGCGGGAACGCAGCTTCTTCCGGAATCACAGCTGGACCGGTTCATGACCTGCATGAGCATGGGGTACCCGGATCTGCAGAGTGAGATGGAAATTGCCCAGGGAAAAACGATGACGAAAGCGGAGGATCTGCAGCCGGTTCTTCTTCCAGAGCAGCTGTGGGAGATGCAGCAGTATGTGGAACAGATTTATGTGCATGATAATGTTGCAAAATATATCGTACAGCTGATGGAGGCTACCAGAAAAAATGCTTACATTGAGCTGGGGGTAAGTCCCCGTGGCACGATCGCATGCGTGCGGCTGGCAAAAGCATGGGCATTTTTGCAGGGAAGAAATTATGTAATTCCGGATGATGTGACGGACATTTTTGCGGATGTGGCAAAACACCGTATTGTGCTCAACACAAAGGCACGGATCGGACATGTAACTGTCGATGCCACCCTGCAGGAAATTCTGTCGGATGTGGACAAACCAACAACATACAAAAGACTTAGGGGATAAATGTGGGCAGTTTTCTGATTGGAACAGGGGTGACGATTGTCACATTTTATATTGCGCTGATCTATGGAAGCATTGCGATTGGGCTGATTGGGTTTGCGGAACTGGTACTGATGCTGCTTGCATGTTTGTATCTGCTGATTTATTGCAGACATATCACGGCAGATATCAGGATTCCGCTTACCGTGGCGGAAAAAGGGAAAAAAGTTACGGTACAGCTTACCGTGGATCAGACCATGTTGTTTCCGGCAGCAAAAGTGCGTTACCGTGTGCGCTGTAGAAATACATTTGCCGGGTATGCCAGAAATTTCTGGTGGAACGGTGCCGGACTGATGCGCGGAATGCAGTGCATGGAAAAGCGTGTCGTGCTTTCTCATGTGGGAAGTTATGAGTATGAGCTTGTAAAAGTACGGATTTATGATCTGACCGGTCTGTTTTATGTGCATAAAAAAATAAAGAGATTTGCAGATATACAGGTGCTGCCGGAACTGGATGCTGTGGCAGTACAGGTGTCGGAGCGGGTACGCAGATATTTCGGAGAAGCGGAAAGCTACGATGATTTTCAGCCGGGAACAGATGTCAGCCAGATCTTTGATGTGCGGGAATATCGTCCGGGGGATCGCCTGCAGCGCATACACTGGAAACTCTCCGCCAAATCGGACGGGCTTCTGGTGCGGGAGGACAGTCAGCCGCTTGCCTGTGCGGTGGTATTTTTGCTGGACATGCTGCCACAGATGGCAGGAAAAGGCCGGCATATGAGGCGCAGCAGGGAAGCCTATGCGGAAACCTTTCTCACAATTGCGGCAGATCTGGTGTATTCGATGATGGATGCCGGCTGCCCGCATTATGTGGCATGGCAGGAGGAAACAGAAATCAAACGGTTGCGCGTCGAGGATGAGGAAAGCGTGTATCTGTTTTTGATGCAGTTTATGGAATGTCAGAAGGAAACGGCCGGTTCACTGCGACAGAGATATGAGCAGCAGTATCGCTGCGAGCATCCGGTACACAGGCTGGAACTGACACCGGAGCTTTTTCTTGTGCTGGATGGACAGACACTTGCGGATTTTGGTGGAGATAACTGGAGACAGAAGCTGGAAGAAATGGAGCTGGTATTGTGAATAGGAAGGACAGGAGAGGGAATAAAACCACATATTTGTCTGGCAATACCGGTATCCGGCTGATCTGTGAGGCGGTTGCTGTGGAACTGCTGTTTTATGCAATGCTTGCGATTTTCCGGAGTGCATTCGGATGGCAGCTGCCGATCCGTGCGCTTGGTAAAATGCAGGTGGCCATGCTGGTAAGTCTTGTGCTGTTTATCGTGGGAGTTCCTGCGACTGGAAAATATCAGAGGGTCTGCAAGGTTGTGCTTGAAATCGGATATCCGGCGGCACTCGTACTGTTTGGAATTTTTCATCGGAGAAAACTGACAGAGAGCGGAAAAATGCTGTTTCAGGCATATCTGTCATATTGGAATAAACAGTATGGAACAAATTATATGACCGGGGCCGGGACGGAGATGCGGTATACTTATATGCTGGCGTTTTTATTGGCAGTTGTTGTGCTGTTAAGTCTGATGTTTCGATATGTGACCGGTGTGCGGCTGGTTTTGCTGCTTCCGGATATAACAGCGTTGTCGGTTGCTCTTCTGGTCAATGCCAGACTGGGCTGGAGTGGAATTGCACTCTTTTTCGTGGGAACTGTGCTGGTGTCTGCGGCACCATGGATGCACATGGATGTAAGGGTGGCTGACGGTCGTACCCATGTATGGATGCAGCTACTGTCCTATGCTGCAGCCGGTGTGTTTGCCGTGATTCTTGTCTCGGTGAGCAGCTATGCGTTTTCCGGTGTGGCAAAGCAGATTCCGAAAAAGTCACCGAAGTTTTATGCGTTTCAGAGACAGGTGGAAGAACGTGTGAAAAATCTGACGTTTTCGGGGATAACTTTGCAGGGATCGCGGGAACATGTGGATAATACAACACCGGACTATACCGGAAAAACCGTATTTTCGATAGAAGCATCGAAAGCCCCGGCGGGCAAACTGTATCTGAAATCATTTGCCAGTGGCACATATCAGAACGGTACATGGGTAAATGAAGGGAAAACGTTTGCGCACGAAGTGGATAAGGCGGGATACCATCGCAGTGATGTTGCAATGTTAATGCAGCAGAATGCCGGTGAACTTGTAAAATACATCCGTTCGAGTGAGCTGGCAGAGGATGAAACACAGACGGTTTCGTATCAGATTTCCTATCGGGCACTGGGGTTAAAAAACGCGTATATGCCGTATTTTTCAGATTCGCAGACAGCCGGTGGGAAGGTCTGGCTCAGGGATGATACGGTGGTAGGTAAAAAGAGGGCAACGGGAAAGGTTTCTTTTGAGGGACTGAATGAAAATACGGATCTGCGCGATGTTTTTGACAGGTTTTGTATGGTCCACGGAGAAACAGATACGGATCTGCAGCAATGGTATGATGCCTATGCTGACAGTAGATACCGTAAGTTTGCCACGGATGTTCCGGCAGTGGGAGATTTTATTACACGAAGGCTGGCTCTGGAAAGTATCGGATATGGCGTGTATGAGGAAAACGGCACCTATGTGGCGGATCAGATGGAAACAGGCGGGTTATACGATGAGGATTCCGGACGGGCAGAAAGACAGATAACAACCAACAACATCCGGCAGAATCTTGCGACACAGGTTGCCAACTGGCTGGGGAACGAAAATACCTATAACTTATATCTGAATCACATCCCACAGGGGAAAGATACCATTGCTTATTTTCTGGAAACCGGACATGAGGGATATTGTATGCATTTTGCCAGCGCGGGTGCGCTGATTTTACAAAGTCTGGGAGTTCCAGCGCGTTATGCATCGGGATATGTGGTGGAACCGTCGGCATTTCATAAAGAAAAGAAAGGCTATCAGGCAGATGTGCCGGACTACAATGCGCATGCATGGGTGGAAATTTATCTGGAAAATATCGGATGGGTGCCGGTGGAAATGACCCCGGGCTATACGAATGACAGTGCAAAGCTGCCGACGACTCCAGAATTGCGCGATACGTGGAAACAGCGGCATGAAGAGCACAAAGATGCGGCGGAGCAGAATCCGCAGACGCAAATGCAGACGAAAAACGAATCGCCGTCAGAAACACAGATGGAAACACAGCAGAAGACAGAAAGTCAGATGACGGAGAAGGAGACAAAGCGGCCGGTAAAAAATAATGAGAAAAAGAACAACAGGCGAAATCTGCAAGTATTTTCTGCGGTGAGTCTGACGCTGCTTGCTGTTGTTCTGATGCTGGTTCTGGTGACAAAATGGTTGCGCATTTACCGGGAACAATTGCTTATGGAACTGCGCAACCGGCAGAATCGTCATGCGGTATGCCGGATTAACCAGCGGATTTACCGGGGATTACATCCGCGAAGTTTTGGCATGAAGACGGATGGGGACTATCTGGAAAAGCTGATGACAACCTATCCGTCCGTTCCGGCGGAGGATTGGAAGAAGTATCTGTGCATTGTGCAGAAAGCGGTCTTTTCCGAAGAAGAGATCTCACAGGAAGAAGCACGGTTTTGTTACCGGCTGTACCGGAAGTACAGAAACCGGCGGATTTTGGGAAAGTAGGATAACGGAAAAACCGCCTCCTTAGCGGGAGGCGATCAGTTTACATATCGGGTTACCCTTAGAAGAAAATTTTTCTTCGTATTCGGTCATGATATTTCCTTCATTCATGGATGGATCATGGTGCAGATCACGGGTGGAGGCATTAAGATGCCAGCGGTCGGAAGTTTCGATTTCCTCGAGAGAAAACGTAAACAGATCCTGATTGTCTGTTTTAAATTCCAGCCGTCCGTCGGCTGCAAGAAACTGGTCATAGCGGTCTAAAAATTCATGGGAAGTCAGTCGGCGTCTGGCATGGCGGTCCTTTGGCCACGGGTCGGAAAAATTCAGATAGATCCGGTCAACTTCTTCCGGTGCAAAAATTTCCGGAAGTTTTGCAGCGTCTTCACACAGAAAATGAACATTTGGAAGCTGCAGGGTATCCATTTTCTGGACTGCGCGCAGCAGTACACTGGTGTAACGTTCGATGCCGATATAATTGATTTCGGGATGTAACGCAGCAAGATCCATCAGAAATCTGCCTTTTCCCATGCCGATTTCGATATGGATCGGATGGTCATTTTCAAAAAAGGCATGCCATTGTCCGCGGTGTTCTGCTGCATTCTGTATACAATATGGGCTGGCTGCCACAGCTTCATTGGCGCCCGGTATATTTCTTAGTCTCATAGTAATTTCTCCTTGGAAAAGATAAATTCAGTTTTGCTAACTGTAAGAATACTATTACTATATACAAATTTCGTCCGTTCGGCAAATAAAAATTGAACGATTATGGAAATAATGGTATTATAAATGTAAGAAAATCAAGAATTGGGGAGACTTATGAAAATAAAAAAATACACCCGTGTAACAGCATTTTTTCTTGCCGTATGCACGGTTTTACTCATGTTACCGTTGTCTGTGCGTGCAGATGAGTACTGGCCGGACGGGGTAAAAACGCAGTCCAAAAGTGCCATTGTGATGGAAGTCAATACCGGCACCGTTTTATATGAAAAGAAGAGTCACGAGAAACATTATCCGGCGAGTATCACAAAGATCATGACGGTTCTTCTGGCAATCGAAAACTGTGATATGGATGAGGTCGTTACGTTTTCTGCGGATGCGGTATTTAAAAATGAGGGAGATACTTCCCATATTGCCCGGAATCTTGGAGAAAAACTGACGATGGAGCAGTGTCTGTATGCGGTTATGCTGGAGTCTGCCAATGAATGTGCTTATGCGGTTGCGGAGCATGTGGGGCAGAAACTGGGTGGTGATTACCGGACGTTTATTGACCTGATGAATAAGCGTGCAAAGGAATTGGGATGTACGGATACGCATTTCAATAACTGTAATGGTCTGCCGGATGAAGATCACTGGGTCAGCGCGTATGATATGGCACTGATTTCCGCAGAGGCATACAAAAACGAGACGTTCCGGATGATCGCAGGCAGTCCAAGCTATACACTTCCGAAGACCAATAAATGCAAGGCGGAATATCCGTGTCACAATCACCATAAAATGATCTACCCGTTTCGCGGGGACAGCTCTCATTTGTACAAATACTGTACTGGCGCTCTCCGGTGAAAAACATTATGATGGCTGTCTTGGCGGAAAAACCGGCTACACGACAGTGGCGAATAATACTCTGGTGTCTTTTGCGGAGAAAGACGGAATTACTCTGGTGTGTGTGGTGATGGATGCGGCAACACCGGATCATTATACGGATACCAGAAAATTATTTGATTACTGTTTTGAAAATTTCCAGGCGCTGAATATTTCGGAAAACGATGCGGGTCTGGCAAAGGACAACGGAAAAAATTATGGGGTTTTGAACAACAGTGAACCTTATGTAAAGCTGGATGAGGATGCTTATATCATTATGCCAAAAGGAGCACAGTTTTCCGATGCATCCTATAAAAAGACAGAATCTGCAAAAGGAAAAAAGAAAGTTGCAAGGCTTGCATACACATATGCCGGTCATGAGGTCGGCAGTGTGGATATAGTAAAAACCGGAGCAAAGGTGAAAGATAATTATTACGTCAATACCGATAGCGGGCAGAAGAAAAATGAACGTGTCATACGGATCGATCCTGCATGGCTCATTGTTGCGGGAGTGGTTATTGTCGCAGCAGTGGTTCTGTTGTTTCTGGCAAAACGGGCATATGATAATTTTTATGTGATCCGTCATCAGAGAAAAACGAAAAAAAATGATAAAATGCGTTTTCGTGAGAAGAAACGAAAGAAATACAATCGCAGGAAGGACAGGTTTTTTTAAATCGTTCAAATAAAGCGAAAATGCTTGCGTATTTGCCGCAAACAGGTATAATTACAATTGATGAATTTCATTTTAATAATGAAATTGGAGGTTACCATGTCACAATCTGTTACGATAAAAAGTAATAAATACGGAATTAATCTTGTCTTAGACCCGGAGATTGGGTTTGATGAGTTATTGAAGGATGTTGTCGAAAAGTTCAAAGCATCCAGTACATTTTTTAAAAATGCAAAACTGGCATTGTCCTTTGAAGGAAGAAAACTTTCGGAAGAGGAAGAACAGCAGATCATCTCAGCAATTGAAAGCAACACATCGATTGAAATCCTGTGTATCGTTGAAAATGGAACAAGACAGGAAGCTGTCATGAAAGAACAGGTCGAGGCGTTTTACGATGCCGTACAGCAGCAGTATGAGAATGCCGCAGCAGGAAACGGGCCGGAGCAGTTTTATCGTGGCACTTTAAGGTCGGGACAGGTGATTTCGAGTGAATCGAGTGTCACGATCATTGGCGATGTCAATCCGGGAGCCAAAATTATTTCCCAGGGAAACATTGTGATTCTTGGGGCATTAAAAGGTAACGCACAGGCAGGATGTATGGGTGATCGTAACTGCTTTATTTTTGCGCTGGATATGCAGCCGATTCAGATTCAGATTGGGGATCTGATCGCAAAGAGTCCGGACAAGCCGGAACCGAAACGTCGTACACTCCGTCGGTCAAAGACACCGGAAGTGGAAGCACAGATCGCCATTGCAAGAGATGGAAATATCTATATTGAGCCAATCACCAAAAATATATTAAATAACATTTAGGGACGTAGGAGGAATAAGTTTCATGAGCGAAGTAATCGTTATCACATCAGGAAAGGGTGGTGTAGGTAAGACCACAACCACAGCAAACATTGGTACAGGTCTTGCACAGTTAAACAAGAAAGTTGTAATGATTGATACCGATATCGGACTGCGTAACCTGGATGTGGTTATGGGTCTGGAGAATCGTATTGTATACAATCTGGTAGATGTTGTGGAAGGAAAATGCCGTATCCGTCAGGCACTGATTAAGGATAAGAGATATCCGGAATTATGTCTTCTTCCGTCTGCACAGACCAGAGATAAGGATGCAGTGACACCAGAGCAGATGGTTGCACTGATCAATGAACTTCGTGAAGAATTTGATTATATTTTACTGGATTGCCCGGCCGGTATCGAGCAGGGATTTAAGAATGCGGTAGCAGGTGCGGACCGCGCACTGGTTGTTACGACACCGGAAGTATCTGCGATCCGTGATGCAGACCGCATCGTAGGACTTCTTGAGGCAAACGAGATGAAACGGATTGACCTGATTGTAAACCGTCTGCGTGTAGACATGGTAAAGCGCGGTGAGATGATGACAGTAGATGATGTAACCGATATTCTGGCAGTAAACCTGATCGGGGCCGTGCCGGATGATGAGCAGATCGTTATTTCCACAAACCGTGGTGAGCCACTGGTTGGAACCAACTGTCTGGCAGGAAAAGCATATTCCAATATCTGCCACCGTATTATGGGAGAAGAAGTTCCATTCCTGAATCTGAATGAGAAGCAGGGAATGCTTGAGAAGCTGAAGGATATTTTTAAGAAGAATTAGAGGGGGTACTTATTGTGGGAATAATGGATTTATTTAAGAAGAAGACTTCCGGCAACGTCGCAAAGGACCGCCTGAAGCTGGTGCTGGTTTCTGACCGTGCCAACTGTTCTTCCGAGATGATGGAGATGATGAAGAATGACATTATTGAAGTGATCTCACGTTACATGGATATTGATGCGGAGGCGCTTGATGTAAAAATCACCGAGACAGAGTCCGATTCCAATAACGGAACGGTACCGGCACTTGTTGCTAATATTCCGATCCGTGATATGAAGCATCGTCCGGACCCGAGATAGAAATTACAGAGTACATAAGAAAATGCCCGGCAGGTTCCTACTTGCCGGGCGTTTTTACAACAGGGGTTTATATGATACGAACAATGTTCAGATCGGAATCAAGGAGAAGGACATCAGCTCTTGCACCAGGCGCAAGAGTGCCGATGGTATGTTCTAACCCGATACTTTTTGCCGGATTGTAGGTGGCAGCTTTGACAGCGACAGCAAGTGGAATGCCAAAATTTACTGCATTTTTCATACAGTCAAAAAGGTTTGTTGCTGAACCGGCAATAGTTCCGTCTTTTAAGGTGGCGAGCCGTCCCTTTTTCGTTACAGGTTGTCCTCCGAGTTCATATGTTCCATCGTCCATACCTGTGGCACGCATGGCATCACTGATCAATATCATGCGGTCTTCGCCAAACATACGAAAGGTATTCCGGATAACAGATGGGTGGATATGTATGCCGTCACAAATTATTTCGGCCATGGCATGTGGGCAGTCAGTGGCTGCACCGATAATACCTGGATTCCGGTGATGCAATGGTGGCATGGCATTAAATAAATGCGTGACATGACTGGCTCCCGCAGCGAAAGCGTTTTGGGCAATTTCATAGGATGCCGTGGAATGACCGAGGGAGATGGTCAGCTGGGAATGAAATTCCCGGATAAAAGCATCCGCGCCTGAAAGTTCCGGTGCAATCGTAATGATGCGGATTTTGTTATCGCATGCCTGGGAAAGACGTCGGAACATATCGATATCCGGTGCGCGAAGATAGCTTGCTTTTTGTGCACCTTTTTTTTCAGGAGAGAGAAATGGTCCTTCCATGTGGATTCCTGCGATAAAAGCATGGCTATTGTCATCTGGAATTTCGCGCGTCGATGCAAAGGCTGTCAGCAACTGGTTTTCCGGTAAAGTCATGGAGGTTGGACAAAAAGCTGTTACGCCGCAGGAACGAAGATATTTTGCAATTTTTAAAAGTCCTTCCGCGCTGCCGTCACTGAAATCACATCCCATAGCACCGTGAATATGGATATCGACAAGTCCTGGAATTACATACAGACCGGATGCATCAATAATGGTGTCATCTGCCGTATCAGCAGAATCCATTGCGATGCGATGGGTATCGCTATCAATATGCAAATCTTTTGTCAGGAAAGATCCGCTTTCTTCCCAGACAAGTCCGTTTTTTATAATCATAAGGAACTCCTTTACAAAAGCAATAAATATTAAATAAGATTTTTTTCAATGATACGTGATAGTGCAGCTTCATCGGCAACAATGGAAACATCATCGTGCAGCTGCAGTATGGATGCGGGCACCTGGGGAGTAATTGGACCAAACAGGGACTGATACAGGGCATCTGCTTTTCCTTCTCCATTTGCGATTAACAGGATATGTTTTGCCTCCATAATATTTTTGATTCCAGTTGTATATGCGTGAGTAGGAACTTCATCAATGGAATCAAAAAAACGGGCATTTGCCTGAATGGTTGTTTTTGTCAGTTCTACACAGTGGGTTTCTTTTGCAAATGTATCGGATGGTTCATTAAAGCCAATATGTCCATTGTTACCAATACCAAGAAGTTGTAAATCAATGCCGCCAAGCTGGTGGATAATGGAATTGTAACGGGTACATTCTTTATCAACATCTTCTTCCATACCATTTGGAATATAGGTATTTTCCGGTTTGATATTTACATGATCAAAAAGATTGTGACGCATGAAATAAGCGTAGCTTTCCGAATTGGATGCGTCAAGTCCTTTGTATTCATCCAGATTGATGCTGTGGATCTGCGAGAAATCCAGATCCCCTTTTTTATACCAATTGATGAGCTGTTTATAAGTTCCAATTGGCGAGGAACCTGTGGCGAGACCAAGTACTGATTCTGGTTTCAAAATCATCTGTGCGGAGATAATATTTGCTGCCTTGCGGCTCATTTCATCATAATTTTTTGTTTTGTAGATTCTCATAAATGTCCTCCTTGTTATGGTTCTCGTTTATTTGAGAATAATTATAGAATTAAAAACCCCAAAAAGCTATATCTTTGAAGAAAACGGAAAGAACTATCAAAAAATGGAGTGAAAACACAAATATAAGGAAGTATAGGAACTGTTGCGGAAACTACTTTCAGAAATTATGACTAAAGATTGTATTTTATAGGTAGATTCGCTATAATTGCATGTAAAATAAAAAAGGCAGGCATAAGTGGAGAAAATGGTATGGTGGGAACAAGTGAGAATATTGGGAATTACAAACAAAGAACCGTCAGGGTTACACCTTTGCTGGTCTGCATCTGGGATTACATTTGTAACGGCAGCAAGCGTTGTTACCGTGGAAATGGCGGCACAGAGCATTGCAGCACAGGAAGATGCATTTATTGGGGTTTTTATAAATGACGAAAAGCAGTTCCGGCAAAAAATCCGGGCAGTGCCGGGAAAGAGAAAATATATAATTTACCAGCAGGAATCAGCCGAAACCATCAGGATCCGATTGGTGAAACTGACGGAAGAACAATATGGCAATGTGTGGATCACAAATCTTATTACGGATGCCCCGGTTACAAGAGATGCAATTCCATCCCGCCATTTGCTTTTCATAGGAGATTCGCTTACCGCTGGATATGGAGTGGATGGAATAAATGGGATTAGCACATTCCGGACAGCGGATGAAGATGTGACTAAAACTTATGCATATCAGGCAGCAGAGATGCTTCATGCAGACAGCAGGATTGTTGCATATAGTGGGAATGGGGTATTATCCCGCTGGATTGCCCCGGAGCAGGATACACCTTATACGAAAAACATTCTTCCCGAAATTTTTCCCTATATACAAAACGAAGTTCCAGATCTGATCGTGTGTAATCTGGGGACGAATGATGCAAGTTATGTGAGGCAGATTCCTTCCCGCGAGCGTGCGTTTGTAGAAAAATATACGGATTTTATACAGCAGCTGAAGAAGGTTTTTGCTGATGCGAAAATACTTCTGCTTTATGGTCTGATGGAACAGACATTATGTGAAAAAGTACAGGAAACCGCGCAGCGATGTGGCACAGAGTTTCTGAAGCTTCCGTTGCAGAATCCGGTCAATGGCATGGGAACAGATGGGCATCCGGGTGCCAGGACGCAGCAGGAAATTGCGTTATATGTGGAAAGATATATGGAACAGATGATGATGTGGAGAACAGATGAACGATGATTATATGATCTCATTTCAAAATGAGACAAAACAGACAATAGAAGCATCCTATAAAAAAATGACAGCGGTTGAACGCAGTGTGGCAGATTTTTTTATTGGTAATAAAGATGATATGGATTTTTCTTCTAAAAATATATCCCGTGTGCTGTATGTATCTGAGGCTACTTTGTCAAGGTTTTCCCAGAAGTGCGGATACAAAGGATATCGGGAATTTATTTTTTCTTATGAAAGAGACTTAAAATTTGAACAAAAAAGCGAGGGAACAGAAAAGGATGTCGGATTGTTTGCGCGTCGCGTACAAAATTCGTACCAGAAACTGTTACAGGAAAATTTTCGGATTCTTGATGAGGAGCAGGTCCGGCGGGTGGCGGGAATGCTTAACATCAGTAAACGTGTACTGATTTTTGGAATCGGAAATTCCGGTTATGCAGCGGAAGAATTCCAGCTGCGTTTCATGCGTATCGGGATGGATGTTAATGCAGTTACAGATTCCCATATGATGAAGATAGGTGCAGCACTGGCGGGGGAGGAAACACTTGTGATTGCCATTACGTTAAGTGGGGAGACGGCAGAAGTGTTAGAAAGTATTCGGATCGCCAAAAGCAGAGGTGCAAGTATTATATGCATAACAGCAGTTTCCGGGTCATCCGTTGCAAAGGAATCGCAGGAAGTAATTCAGGTAGCAGCATTAAAAAATCTGGATACAGGAACAAAAATTTCACCGCAATTTTCGATTTTAGCAATTATGGATGTTTTATACTCTTATTATTTTGCAAATGATTCTTACTTTAAAACACAAAAATATAAGGCAACCCTGTCTGCTATTCGTGCAAAAGGGGAACACACGGAGGATAAAGATGAATAAAAAAAAGTATATTGGAATTGATATTGGAGGAACGGCAGTAAAGATTGGAAGTGTAGATGAAGATGGCACGATTCATGCAACAGAAACTTATGCCGTAAATTTTGATGGATATGAAACACCTATTTTGCAGACGGTAGTGAAGAGCTGCCATAATTTTTTGGAAAAATATCGTGAGAATGCTTCTGAATATGCAGGAATCGGGGTGTCAGCAACGGGAGCAATCTCTACAAAAAAAGGAGTGGTCGAAGGAACCGCAGGACATATTAAAAACTGGATCAACAGCCCGATTCGACAGGTGATGGAGCAGGAATTCCATATTCCGACAGAAGTGCTTAATGATGCGAATGCAGCGGCTCTTGGGGAAGCGTGGATTGGTGCTGCAAAGGGCAAAAAAGATGTTGTCGTTGTCACGATTGGAACAGGTGTAGGTGGCGGCATTCTCATGAATGGAAAGATTTTGCTCGGAGCAAGTGGATTTGCGGGTGAACTTGGACATATTCCGGTGCAGTATGAAGGGGAAATGTGCACTTGCGGAAATCGGGGATGTCTTGAGCATTATGGATCGACTTCAGCACTGGTACGAAAAGTCCGTTGGGCAATACAGGAAGGTGCGATTGCAGGGGCAGCAGATACACCAGTTGATGGACGATGGATTTTTGCACAGGCAGCGACAGGAAATGTGGTGGTGCAGAAAATCCTGCAGGAATGGATAGAGGTGATTGCTTCAGCGCTTGTTGGATTTGTGCATATGTTTAATCCAGAGCAGATATTAATTGGCGGAGGAGTTTCTGCACAGGAAGATCTTTTTATTGCTCCTGTCAGATCATATGTGATGAAACATGTGATGCCAAATTTTGCAAAAGATCTTGAAATCTGTGCAGCTGCATTGAAGAATGAGGCAGGTATGGTAGGAGCCGTATATTATT